>Ga0213876_10000187_pt1 | contig 64442 bp, 43 predicted proteins | sample BarmaccomBMRX_R9_FD_160113 | JGI IMG/M metagenome (GOLD analysis project Ga0213876, IMG submission 160113) | Root-associated microbial communities from Barbacenia macrantha in rupestrian grasslands, the National Park of Serra do Cipo, Brazil - RX_R9 | ecosystem: Host-associated > Plants > Roots...
GCGGCTGTGCGCCTGACGCTGCATGCTGCAGGGCGGAGACATGGTTCATGAAATCATAGCCGGTCGTGCCGTCTGTTCCCCAATCGCGCGACAAGGATTCTCCACGCCCGAGGATTTTCTCCACGACAATATAGGCGTGTGGATCAGGCGGATTTCGTCGCTGCCCGCGGTCGTCAAGCGCAGCCCGCAGCCGGCGGCAATAGCCCGCCGGGTCGGCGAGTCCATCCACATGATCGATTCGCACACCATCGATCAGCCCCTGCTCGTACAGCTCAAGTATCTTGGCGTGCGTAGCCTCGAACACGCCATCGTGCTCCTGCCTGAGAGCAATCAGGTCCGGAATATCGAAGAAACGGCGCCAGTTGATGGTGTCGTTGGCCGTTCGCCACCAGGCCAAGCGATAGTGCTGACGTTGCAGCAGCGCATGAAGCTTCTCCGGTATATCGAATTGCGCACCGTCCAGCTCTTGGTCCTCTGGCCGCAGCGGGAATTTCCAGTCAAAATAGCGCACGCACTGTTCCGCCGTCTGCTCATTGCGACCGACGGTGATCTCGCCCGCCTCCAGCGTTTCCCAGTAGGATTTTCCCAGCACCGGCGCGAGAAATTTTCCGTCCAGCATATCCCAGTCGATGTCGAAAAAATTGGCGAATGCGCTGTCGCGGCCGTTGCGCAAGACGTCCAACCACCAGCGATTGTCGGCATGAACGGCCATGTGATTGGGGACGATGTCGAGCACGATGCCCAGTCCGTGCTCGCGCAATGCCGCGGCCATCCGCGCAAAGCCTTCTTCTCCACCCAATTCCGCGTTAATCACGGCGTGATCGGTGACGTCGTACCCATGCATGGACCCAGGGCGCGCTTTCAGGATTGGCGACGCGTAAACATGGCTGATGCCCAGCCGCTTCAAGTATGGCGCCAGTGGACACGCCGAGTCGAAAGTGAAGTTCTTGTGGAACTGCAGCCGGTAGGTGGCGCGCGGGATCATCGTTTCCGGTGCGCTGTGAGTCTGGCAAGGCGCTTTTGTGCATCAGGATCCGCCGCAATGTCAGTAACCGGAAGGCGGCGCCGCCAATTGGGATGCTCGGTCACCGTCCCCGGTATGTTCGGCTGATCGGGGAGGGCGAGCACGTCTTCGGCCGCCGCCATGGCGAGAACACAGGGTGTGCGACCGACATAAGCGAGAGCGCCCTCGATCACCGGTTCCGCTTTATCCTCGGCCGGTTCTTCACCCTTCGCGCAACCGGATTCCGTAAACGCCGTCCACAGAAGGGACCGGTCTTTGGTTCGCTCCCGTCGTTCCGCATTGACGTTTCCGAGCCGCGGCTTCTGTTTCAGCCTGGCGCACCAATCGATGTCGCGCCCCCGCCACCATCCTGCGACCGTCGGCAGGTCATGGGTGGTGGAGAGCGCTGCGGCGTGGGAATCCCAGCGGTCCGGCGGAATGAAGCGGCCATCCTTCATCCGCTCGAACCACAGCACTCGCATGCCAAGAACGCCGGCTGCGGCGATCTGCGCGCGGAATCCCTCCGGCACGGTGCCCAAATCTTCTCCAATCACGATGCTCTTGTGCAGAGACGATTCGAGCGCGATCAGCCGCAACAGATCGTGGAATGGATACGCAACATACACGCCGTCGGCAGGCGAGGCGCCTTTGGGCAACACCCAAAGGCGCCGCAGCCCCATGGCGTGATCGATGCGTATTCCGCCGGCATGCTGCATGCTGGCGCGCAATGTCGCGATGAAGCTTTCGTATCCCGATGCCCGCAGGGCCGTCGGCGAATAGGTCGTAAGTCCCCAATCCTGGCCGACGGTGTTGAACACATCCGGTGGCGCCCCAATACTCAGGCCATCTAGCAGCTCGTGTGGCGCGCTCCATGCGTGGCTGCCTGTGGGCTCCACCCCTACCGCCATATCCGCGACGATTCCGATGGCCATGCTCTCGAGGGCACGAGCCTGCGCAGCGGCGGCACTCCTGGAAGCGAGCCATTGCAGGAAGAAATGATAGACGATTTGCTTTTGCTCCCGTTCGGCGAAGCCTTGTACCTCGGAACTCTTCGCGCTGCGGAATGCGGGCGGCCATTCGCGCGAGGACGACTTGCCCTCATTTCGAAAATGCGCGTCAAGCGCTTCAAACAGCGCATGGTCAAGCAATCGTTGGCCGCCGGCCTGGCAAAACTCCCGGAAGGCGGTTCGATCAGCGCCACTGGCCGAGAATTTTTCATAAGCCGCGCGCAACTGCGCATATTTTTCGCGATGCGCCGTCCGCCAGTCAATCAGGTCAGCATCTCGGTTGTCCGCAGCAGCTTCCAGCCCCGCCAATGCCGGATCGGCGTAAAGCGGATCAAGAAAGAATCGGCTCGATGGCGTGTAGGGACTTACGTTATCAGGGTCGGAGGCAAACCGCGCATGTGTCGGGCTGACACTCAGCACATCCACACCCGCTTCACCGGCTTTCGCCGCAAACTCGCCCAGCGCGGCGAAATCACCGAAGCCGGTGCTGTGGCCGCCGCGCAAGGAATAGATTTGCACGGAAAGACCGGCCACCTTGCGGCCCGCCGCTGCTTCGGAAATGCCGTAGCAACGCGGCGGCGCCACAGCGAGGATGTGCGTTGAATCGTCCAGCTCGAGTTCGTGATAGCCAATCGTCGCCGGGCCGCGGATGCTGGCGCCGCCGATTTTCGACGGTTGAAGCGCCAGATCCTTCCATTCGCCGTCTTTCGTGCGAAGCCTCGCGTGCTTTGCGTGCCCAACATGAACGCTTTCACGCTCCTGTACGGCAATCAGCTGTGGAATCGCCTTCGACTCGCGATCGAGCCGCCGCTGGCTTTCGGCAATATTCGCCGGCTGGTCGGCTGCAAAACCAAGCGCGCTCAAAACGCTGCGCAAAGTATCAGGTTTGACCTCGTGCGGGCGGCCGTTGGCGTCCGTCCATTCCACATAAAGGCCGGCAGCACGCGCCAGCCGTTTCAGGGAGTCATCGCTCATGCTCCAAAAATCCACGCAAGCGTCGTGCAGGGCGGTATGGCCTCTTGCGCCGGGTCACCCCAGACCGGTTTCCCCGTGGGCAGTTTTGCGGGAACCGGTTCGTCGCCAAGATTGCATGCGAGAATCAGGCGCTTGCCGCCGCTTAATCGCCAGGTAGCCGTAACGGCAGAAGGCGCAATGGCTTGCGCCTTCTCGGAAACGGCGCCCTTCAAAAAGGGCACGACCCTTTCGCGGCGGATGCGCAACAGGTGGCGATAGAGATCGCTGCGTGCATTGTCGGCAAAGTCGGGACGGGACATTTCGAAGGTCGTGAGCGCGTTCGGGTCCGGAATTCGCGCGCCTTTTGCGTCGTCAGCAAATTCCGGAAATTTCGCGAATTCTTCGCGGCGGCCCTCACGCACGGCGGCCGCAAGTTTGGGATCGCTATAGTCCGTGAAATAGAGGAATGGCTCGCGCGCGCCGCTTTCCTCTCCCATGAAGATGAGCGGAATTTGCGGCGCCAGCAACTGCAGCGCGATGGCGGCTTCCAGTTTCATTGGATCGGTCAGGGATGTGAGGCGCTCGCCAAAGGCGCGATTGCCGACCTGATCGTGGTTCTGCAGGAATGACACGAAAGCGGTGGGGCTCAACCCTTTCGCGCATGAACCACGAAGCGTCCCGCCCCGGAAAGGCGATGGATCTCCTTGATAAATGAACCCCTCGCTCAAGCCGCGCGATAGATTTGCCGCTGCATCGCGAGCATAGTCTTCATAATAGCCGCGCGTCTCGTGTGTCAGCAGCACATGGATCACATGGTGCAAATCGTCATCCCACTGGGCGTCATAGCCATCGCGCAACAGGCCGGCGTCATTATCGTCGTTCTCGAGCACAAGATGCACTTGCCTGTCTCGAACGGCGGCGCGAATTTCGCGCGCAAGTTCGGGAAGGAAAGCCTTGTCGCAAATCGCATGCACCGCGTCGAAGCGCAATCCATCGAAGCGAAACTCCTTCAGCCAGTAAATCGCATTCTCGGTAAAGAAGCGGCGGACTTCGGGCTGGCCGAAATTGATGGCGGCTCCCCAGGGCGTGCGTTTGGTTTCGTCGAAAAATTGCGGCGCATAGAGGCTGAGGTAATTCCCGTCCGGCCCGAAATGATTGTAGACCACGTCGAGTAACACCATAAGTTCGCGCTCATGCGCGGCATCGATCAGCGCCTTCAGCTGGTCGGGCGTCCCGTAAGCGCGATCGGGCGCAAAGGGAAGAACCCCATCATAGCCCCAGTTTCGCCGGCTGGGAAAATCCGCAATCGGCATCAACTCGATTGCAGTAACCCCAAGATCGGCCAGCCTCTCCAGATGCTTTTCGATGCCCACAAACCCGCCGAGCAAGCCCGGATGCAGTTCGTACAACACCGCTTCTTGCCACGGACGTCCTTTCCAGCCACTGCACCGCCAGCGGTATTCAGTACTATCAGTGACGACACTGGGATCGTGCACATCCTTTTCCTGCATGCGCGAAGCCGGATCGGGCACGAGAGTGTCTCCGATCCGAAACCGGTACCGAGTTCCGGCGGCGCACTCCACTTCTGCTTCATGCCAGCCGCCGTTCCCGGCCGACAACTCGTGTTCCCTATTGCCCACCGTCACGAAAACCCGGTCTGCAGCGGGCGCCCACAGGCGAAATCGCGTCCGATTTGGCCCGATCAATAGCGGCCCGAACTGAAACTCAGATGGGTCTAACATTATCGGGGCGTATCCGGCTGCTTCGACAATGTGGTAATGATGATGGCGGCTGCGCGATCCAGAAGCCGGTAGCTTTTCACCGCGATCTCGTGCGGCATTGTCGCCGGATCGGCGCTGTCGATCAGCACTTTCCACCGAAAGCCGGCCGGCAGTGTGAAATCCAATGGCACTGCAGAGGCATTCATCAACAAAGCACCAAATTCCGGTTCGCCGTCGCCCTCCCCCCCGGCCAGCATCATCGCTAACGCGCGTCCGCTTTCGTTTTCCCAATCCTGCGGCGAAAGGCGCTGCCCGCGCTCATCCCACCAGTCGATGTCCGGAATGCCTGGTGCGGCGTCATGATGTCCGTGAAGGAAGCGGCGCGGGCGGAAAATGCCATGTTGGCGGCGGATGGCGATGGCCCGCGCGATAAAATCACAAAAACCTTGCTGCTGAGGCGTTCGGGCCAGTTCCCAGTCCAACCACGAGACGTCGTTGTCCTGGCAATAGGGATTGTTGTTGCCGTTCTGCGTGCGGCCGGATTCGTCTCCGGCTAGCAGCATTGGCGTTCCACCTGACGCAAGAAGAGTGAGCATCAAGGAGCGCTTCACGCGCTGACGCAGTTCGCGAAGAGCCTCGTCGTCCGAAGGACCTTCGTCGCCCCAATTGCTGGAATAATTCTCATAGGCGCCGTCGCGATTGTGTTCCTGATTGGCTTCATTGTGCTTGTGCACGTAACTCACGACATCTTGAAGGGTCATGCCGTCGTGGCTTGCGACAAAATTCATTGAGGCCCAGGGCTTGCGGATGTCATCCGCGCCGAACAGATCGGCCGAGCCAGACAGGCGCCGTGCCATCTCCGGACGCATGCCCGAATCTCCTCGCCAATAACGGCGCACGGTATCCCGGTAGCGGTCGTTCCACTCTGCGAAGCCGGGAGGGTGCTTCCCAAGCTGATATCCGCCGGGCCCCATGTCCCACGGCTCCGCGATGAGCTTCAGCTGCGAAAGTTCCGGATCCTGTCGCAGCGCATCGAAGAAACCGGAACCGGCATCGAAGCCGTGATTTTCCCTTCCCAAGGTCACACTGAGATCGAAGCGAAAACCGTCGATGCGATAAGAGCGGGCCCAATAGCGTAGCGAATCCATCACCATCTGCAGCACGCGTGGATTGGAGAGGTTGACGGTGTTCCCCGTGCCGGTGTCGTCAACGCAATAGCGGCGATCACCTTGCAAACGGTAGTAGCTGGCGTTGTCCAGGCCGCGCCACGAGATCGTGGGCCCGGTTTCGCGGGTCTCGCAAGTGTGGTTGTAGACCACATCGAGGATCACTTCGATGCCCGCCGCGTGCAAGCGGCGGATAGTCATGCGCGCCTCGTTGGCATCGCCGCTGGCGAGATAACGGGGCTCAACCGCAAAAAAGCCGAGCGTGTTGTAGCCCCAGTAGTTGGTCAGTTTCTTCTGCAGCAACTCGCGATCCTGCAGGAAGGCATGTACCGGCATTAGCTCGATGGCTGTTATGCCAAGCCGCCGCAGGTGATCGATCACGGCGGGATGCGACAAGGCCGAGAACGTGCCGCGTTCGGACGGAGGGACATCGCTCAGCAGCTTTGTCAGGCCTCGCACATGCGCCTCGTATATGACCGTGTTGGACCACGGCGTCTCCGGACGCCGATCGCCGCTCCAATCGAACGTGTCGTGGGTAACGAGACCCTTCAGCATCGCCGGGGCGCTATCGCGCCGGTCGAAGCTCAGATCGCCGCGTGGCGAGTGCGCGCGATAGCCATAGAGCGTGTCGGTCCATTTCAGCGTCCCGAGGAGATCCTTCGCGTACGGGTCGAGCAGCAATTTGTGCGGATTGAAGCGGTGTCCGTTCTGCGGCTCGTAGGGCCCATGCGCCCTGTAGCCGTAAGCCAACCCCGGCATCGCATCCGGCAGGTAGCCATGCCAGATTCCATCGGTACGCTCCGGTAAATCGTAGCGGCGCAGTTCCCTGCGGCCGGAAGAGTCGAACAGACAGAGCTGCATGCGAGTGGCGTGGTGCGAGAACACCGCGAAATTCACGCCGAGACCGTTCCAGTTTGCGCCCAAGGGACACGGATTGCCGGCTTCCAGCCGCTCCGGCAGGTTCCGCATTCTAGTCCTCTGGTTTGAGGATCAGCGTGGCGAGAGGCGGGAGCAGCAGTTCCAGCGACTGTTCGCGGCCGTGCGCGTGCACAGGTCCGGTTTCAACCAAACCGGCATTTCCCAGATTGCCGCCTCCGTAGATCGCGGCATCGGTGTTGAGTATTTCGCGCCAGCGCCCACTACGCGAGACGCCCAACCGATATCGGTACCGGGGCACGGGCGTCATGTTGACGAGGACAAGAACCGGGCTGGCGCCAGCGGCATGACGTTCATAGGCATACACGCCATTCTCGGCATCGTTCTCCACCACCCATGAAAAGCCAGAAGGCTCGCAGTCCTTAGCGTGCAAAGCAGCTTCCCGCGCGTACAGGCGATTCAAATCGCCAACGAGCCGCTGCAACCCTGCGTGCCGCGGATCGTTCAGCAGTTCCCAATCCACTTCGCCATCATGGCTCCATTCTCGAATCTGTCCAATCTCGCCGCCCATGAAAAGCAGCTTCTTGCCGGGATGCGTCCACATAAACGCGAAGTAGGCGCGCAGATTGGCCAGCTTTTGCCATTCGTCACCCGGCATCTTGCCGTACAGCGATCCCTTGCCATGGACCACTTCATCATGGCTGAGCGGCAGAATGAATTTTTCCGAAAAGGCATAGATCAGCCCGAAAGTCATCTCATGATGATGCCATTTGCGGTGAATGGGTTCTTGATGCACGTAATTCAGCGTGTCGTGCATCCAGCCCATGTTCCATTTGTAGTGGAAGCCAAGTCCGCCTTGCGGCACCGGCGCGGACACACCTGGCCATGCTGTGGATTCCTCGGCGATCATCAGTGCGCCCGGCGCGCGCTCGGCAACGATCGTGTTCAGCCGCCGCAGGAAGTCGATCGATTCCAGATTCTCGCGGCCACCATGCTTGTTGGGAATCCACGCGTTCCAGGCGCGCGAATAATCCCGGTACAGCATCGAGGCAACGGCATCGACCCGCAATCCGTCAACATGAAAGGTCTCGAGCCAATAAAGCGCGCTGGCGATGAGAAAGCCCTGCACCTCTTTGCGGCCCAGATTGTAGATGTAGGTGTTCCAGTCCTGGTGAAAGCCCTCACGCGGATCGGCGTGCTCGTACAGCGCCGTGCCGTCGAAGCGGGCAAGGCCGTGCGGATCGGTCGGAAAATGTGCCGGCACCCAGTCGAGAATCAGGCCCAGCCCGGCGCGATGGCAGGCATCCACGAAATGCGCGAACTCGTGCGGTTCGCCAAAGCGCGCGCTTGGCGCGAATTGCGACAACGGCTGATATCCCCACGATCCCCCAAAGGGATGCTCCATGATAGGCAACAGCTCGATATGCGTGAACCCGAGATCGTTCACATAAGGTATCAGTCTCTCCGCCAGCGCGATCCAGTCCAGGATGCCGGTCTGGTCGTTTTCGGGCCGCAACCACGATGCCGCGTGCAACTCGTAGATCGAAATCGGTGCGTTCGGCTTTTGACGGGCCGCGCGTTGCTCCATCCAATCGGCGTCGCGCCAACGGAACTCGAAGCGTTGCGGAACAACGGAGCCTGTCGCCGGCGGCCGTTCCGTGGCGCGTGCCAGCGGATCGGCTTTCTGCAGCACTTCGCCGTTCGCACCGATGATCTCATATTTGTAGCGCTCGCCCGCACCCAGCCGCGGCACGAACAATTCCCACACGCCCGCCGAATGCCGCAGGCGCATCGGATGGCGCCGCCCATTCCAGCTGTTGAAATCGCCGATCACGGAAACCCGCTCTGCACTGGGCGCCCAGACAGCGAAACGGACTCCGCTTACGCCGTCGACAGTGGTGACAGCCGAACCGAACCGCTGCGCCAGCTGCCAATGGGCACCTTCGGAAAAAAGATGCAGGTCGAGATCGCCAAGCAACAAGCCGAATGAATACGGGTCTTCGGACTCCTGCACAGCATCCGGCCAATGGATGCGGAGCAGGTAAGGCTCCAATGAAGACACCGGGCCACTGAACAAACCCCCTCTCACCGGCGTGAGCTGGCCAAGAAGCGTCCCCGTTACTCGCGCGACAACCTCGACCGCTTCGGCACCGGGCAAGAAGGCGCGAACCGCTGGGCCATGAACGGTCTGGTGCGGGCCGAGAAATGCGAACGGGTCGGAAAGGCGTCCATGCAAAAGAGCTTGCACGGCCGCCGAATCGGGTTCGTCGAAGCAGGCGCGCGGGGTCTTATTCAGCATGTTCAAACTCACGGCTGCTCGTCAGGCTTTCCACCAGACGAGAAAGCCCCCGCAGTGGAATGTCGATCCAGTCCGGGCGGTTGGCGCTCTCATAACTGACCTCGTATGCTGCTTTCTCGATACCGAACGCGGTAATCAACCTCTCTTCCTGCTCCGTCAGTGGCCCGTCGCGGCCTTCCGCATATCCTGCGAGGAACGCGCTCCGGGCGGCGCGGCGAAAATCGTCCAGCAATGCATCGGCGCGCGCATGCCCCGGTCCCGCAGCAGCCAGTTGCCCCTCTCGTTCGACGATTCCAGCCGCGTAGTCGAACGAGCGAATCATGCCGGCGACATCGCGCATCGGCGACATCTTGGCGCGGCGCTCCTTCAGCGACTTGAGGGGTTCGCCTTCGAAATCGATGATGACGACGTCGGTACCGGCAACCAGCACTTGGCCAAGATGGAAGTCGCCATGGATACGTGTTTGCGCGGCGCCGCCGCTGTTGACCAGCAGTGCGCGGAGTTGCCGTCTGATGTCTTCGCGCTTTGACAGAAGATCGGACACCATTTCCGTCTGTGCGCCGGCATATCCTTCCAGACTTTGAAAGGCCTGATCGAGCTGCGCATCCGCCTGCCGCAGCCAGAGCTGCAAAGTCTGCTCGTCCGCTTTACCCGGCGCGAAATCAGGATTATCGGTGGGCCGGCCCAGCACGGCGTGCATCTCTCCGGTACGCCGGCCCAGCACGCGCGCAAAAGCTTCGTATGCTTCGAAGGGATTCCGGTCCCGAGGCGCGATAGACTGCTCATCCACAATGCGGGTGAGCATTTCCTTCGTCCATGCGCTGCCGTCGCCCTGATTGGTGACGAAGCTCTGCACAATGCCAACGGCGGCGTTAGCGCCTTCCGCGTCGCGGCTCGTAACTTCGCCTAGCATTGGGGCAATGCCGGAGAACCCTCGCTCGGTCAGCATCCGGGTCATTTCCACTTCGGGATGAATGCCGCGTGTCACGCGCCGGAACAGTTTGATGACCGCCTTTCGCCCGACGATGCAGGAAGAATTGCTTTGCTCCGCGCGTGGCCATTCGATCTCAGCGTTCCTGAGTTGCTCGAGATCCGTACCGGGCATCGCGCGAAACTCAAGTTCGCCCCGGCCGAACGGCACGCGGGTGTTCTGCGCGATGTTGACTAGGACGGAGCGCGCGAACCGGGCAGAGGCGAAGCCATCGGTGAGAAGCCCGACTCGCCGTCCCCGCCGCACGCGTGCAAATGCCAGCGGAACCTCGAAGGGACAAGGTTCTTCGTCTTCCCAGGCGATCGAGATCGGAAACGCATAATGATTGGTGTTTTGTCCGGCGGTCACTTCCACAGCCGCGAGCACTGCATCGTTCTCATGTCCGGGAAGTGGCGCCATTGCGGCGACTCTTACCCTGGAGATTTTGGCGTTCTTTCCCTGAAACCAGCGCCGCTGCGCGATGTAGGACGGAAGGATGTCGGTCTCCAAGACCTCACGGTTTTCGCTGTTCAGCGCCTCGAGAAGCATGCCGCGCAGCACGAACGTACGGGGTTCGGTCATCGGCCCGGATATGGCCGTGCTCCACTGCGGTGGCTTCGCCGTTTCGCTGAGGAGGAACCAGTAGAATCCATAGGGCGGCAGGCTCAGCAAATAAGTGAGCTGCCCGACGAGCGGAAACGGCGAGCCACCCAGCAATTCGACCGGCGTACGACCCGCGAACTCATGCAGATCCAGTTCCACCGCCTGCGCCGCCCGTGAGACGTTCACCACGCAGAGTATCGCATCGCCGTCATGCTCCCGCAGGTAGGCCAGCACCTTGCGGTTCTGCGGCGCAAGGAAGCGAATGGCGCCACGGCCGAAGGCCTTATGCTTGCCGCGCACGACAAGCATGCGCCGCAACCAGTTCAGCAAGGAGTGGGGATCGCGCCACTGCGCCTCCACATTGATGGCCTGATAGCCGTAAAGCGGGTCCATGATCGGCGGCAGCACGAGCACCGCGGGATCGGCGCGTGAAAATCCACCGTTGCGGTCCGATGACCATTGCATCGGGGTGCGCACGCCGTCGCGGTCGCCGAGATGGATATTGTCGCCCATCCCGATTTCGTCGCCATAATAGATGATCGGCGTTCCCGGCATGGTAAGCAGCAGCGAGTTCATCAACTCGACGCGGCGGCGGTCTCGCTCGAGCAGTGGCGCAAGCCGCCGCCGAATGCCAAGATTGAGCCGCGCGCGCCGGTCGGCGGCGTACACGTCCCAGAGATAGTCGCGTTCCTTGTCGGTTACCATTTCCAGCGTGAGCTCGTCGTGGTTGCGCAGGAAAATCGCCCACTGGCATTTCGGCGGCGGATCGGGCGTCTGCCGGATGATATCCGTGATCGGGAAGCGGTCTTCCTGCGCCAGCGCCATGTACATGCGCGGCATCAGCGGGAAGTTGAACACCATGTGGCACTCATCGCCTTCGCCGGCGCCGAAATAGGCCTGGATGTCCTCCGGCCACTGATTGGCTTCGGCGAGCAGCATGCGGTCCGCGTAATGCTCGTCGATGAATTTGCGCATCCGCTTCAGGACGGCATGAGTCTCCGGCAGGTTCTCGTTGTTGGTGCAATCGCGCTCGACAAGATACGGCACGGCGTCGAGCCGCAGGCCGTCCACCCCCATATCCAACCAGAAGCGCATCACGCTCATGACGGCGCGAAACACCTGCGGGTTGTCGAAATTCAAGTCTGGCTGGTGCGAGTAAAAGCGATGCCAGTAGTAGGCTTTGGCTTCCTCATCCCACGTCCAGTTCGACTTCTCGGTGTCGAGAAAGATGATGCGGGTGCCGGGATATTTTTTGTCGTCATCGGACCAGACGTAATAATTTCGGTAATTCGAATCGGGCTTGGCGCGCCGCGCGCGCTGGAACCAGGGATGCTGATCGGAAGTGTGATTGATCACCAGTTCGGTGATCACGCGGATGCCGCGCGCATGTGCCTCGTCGATGAAGTGCCGCACATCGGCGAGCGTGCCGTATTCCGGATGGACGTCGCGATATTCGGCGATATCGTATCCGTCGTCGCGGCGCGGGCTGGGATAGAACGGAAGCAGCCAAATGGCGGTGACGCCGAGTTCCGCGATGTAGTCCAGCTTGTCGATCAATCCCGGAAAATCGCCGACGCCGTCGCCGTTCGAATCGGCGAACGACTTGATGTGCACCTGATAAATGACAGCATCCTTGTACCAAAGCGGATCCGGCTTGAGCGTGGACTTCTTGCTGCGCGGCGCCATCAGACTTCCCGGGCGGACTGCACGCGCCAGATTGCGTACGGCATCTCGGGCGTAAGCCGCATGTGCTGGATTTTTCCGCGCCAGATCGAATGCCCGCCGCGCAGCAGGTCTTCGCATTCCAGCGCCTCGTGATCCGCGCGGCCCCATTCCCACAACGGAATCTCGAAATCGGCTTCCTGCGGGTTGTGCGGATCGAGGCTGATGGCGACGAGAACGCGATCGTCATGACCAGGCGCTGTCTTGCCGAAATAGAGAATGTTGTCGTTGAAGGCGTTGTAGAAACTGATGCCCAGATGGGATTGCAGCGCCGGGTGCGCCTTGCGCAAACGGTTGAACTGGGCGATTTCCGCAATGATATTTCCAGGCGCGTTCCAGTCGCGGACCTTGATCTCGTATTTTTCCGAGTCGAGATATTCTTCCTTGCCGGGAAGCGGCGCGGATTCGCAAATCTCGTAACCCGAATACATGCCCCACAGGCCTGACAAGGTTGCCGCTAGCGCAGCGCGGATAAGAAATCCCGCGCGCCCCGAGGCCTGCAGGAAGTGCGGATTGATGTCCGGCGTGTTGACAAAGAAATGCGGCCGGAAAAAATTCGCGACCGGCTCGGTCGTCAGTTCCGTCATGTACTCCATGATCTCGCGCTTGTTGTTGCGCCAGATGAAGTAGGTGTAGGATTGCGAGAAGCCGAGCTTGGCCAGGTGATACATGATCTTCGGCCGGGTGAACGCCTCCGAAAGGAAGATGACGTCCGGATGCTGGCCGCGGATATCAGCGATCAGCCACTGCCAGAATGGGAATGGTTTGGTGTGTGGATTGTCGACGCGGAAAATTTTGACGCCGTGCCCGATCCAGAACAGCACCACATCACGCAGCGCCAGCCACAAATCCGGCAAGGCGTCGCGCGCATAGAAATCCACATTGACGATGTCCTCGTATTTCTTCGGCGGATTCTCCGCGTACTTGATCGTGCCATCCGGACGCCAGTCGAACCAGCCTGGATGCTCTTTCAACCACGGATGATCCGGCGATGCCTGCACGGCGAAGTCGAGCGCGATCTCCAGTCCGTGCTCGTGTGCGACGGCGACCAGCTTCCGGAAATCCTGGATTGTTCCCAGCTGGGGATGAATTGCATCATGCCCGCCCGCTTCCGAGCCGATCGCATAGACGCTGCCCGGATCGGCCGCTTCCGCCTTCAATGAATTGTTGCGGCCTTTGCGATTGGTTTTACCCACGGGATGAATGGGCGGGAAATAGAGAACATCGAAGCCCATGTCGCGAATGGCGGGCAGACGCTTCATGACATCGCGAAACGTCCCGTGGCGCGCAGACTTCCGGCTCTCGGATCGGGGAAAGAGTTCATACCAGCTGGAGAACTGCGCCTGCAGACGCTCCACGTCGATGACATAGGTCTTGCTGCGGGCCTTGAAGCGGCACGGGTCGGCGCGACGCATCATCTCGACGGTTTCTGGCGCAATTAAGAGCGCCGCACGATCGTTCGCGCAAAGCGCATCGAACCCGCGCAGGATCGCGGCGAGCCCCCGCTTCTCCACGCCGCCCGATTGCTGCGCGGCATCCTGCAGCATCTGCTGGCCCTCGCGAAGTTCCAGCGTGAGATCGAGACCGGCATCGCGTTTGCGATGGAGATCGCGCAGGAAAGTGCCGTAGCGATCGATCCCCGCCTCCACCGCAAATTCGTGCCGCCCGATGCGCTCTGGTGGCACCACCGCGCTCCAGCGGTCATTCGAGTGAAGCTGCATTCGCACGCGCTTCCACCCGTCTTCGTCCTCGGCGCGGACATGGACCTCCGCCGCAATCACCGGGTGGCCGTCGGTGAAAATGTCGGCGGCGATCGCGATCTGTTCGCCAACCACCGCTTTGGCTGCGAACGCGCCATCGTCCACAGCAGGGGACACATTGGCGATGACGACGCGCGGAGAGTCAGTCGCGGAACCGACGCTTCGCCGTGCGTCGTCGCTCCGGGAGATGACCACCGGCGCGCGCCGGGCGCGAAACACACGCACTTCGCCCGGCCTCAATCTGCTTCCCTCACCTGTGAATGGCGGCACAGCCTCAAGCCGGTTGAAAGAGCCCAGCCGGCTGAGAAGGTCCTGGCTGGGCTCCACGGCCACAATCGGATTGGGATTTACGAGTGCGACGAGCGCTTCTTCGGAAAGGCGCATGTCTGGAGCTTTCGCGCGCAATAGAATGGTCAGCGGCGCTCCTGGCCCCGTCAGCGATTGCAGCTGGCCGTTGACCCACCGCGTTTCGCAAACGAAGGCGTTCGCGGCGCGTATTGCGGCATCGAGATCGACCGAGTCCCCCTCCGATTCCGGTTTGGCATAGTTGAGCGGCATCATGATGCCGGTGCCTGTGACGGCAGCCAGCGCAAGGCGGCCGCAACGTTGACGCGACGAGGCGGGCGGGAGTTTCGCGGAAGATTCGACCTGTGCGATCATCGGCGCCACCCTCGAAAGCGCTTCATACTCTTCGATCAGCCAAGCCGCGCGCCCGTCCCACCAGGGAAGAGAAGACAGGGTGAAATCGAAACCGGTCAGCGATGACGCGCGATTCCGCTGCTCGCCTGTCGTATCGGCGATGAACGTCACGCGGTTGGGACCATTATGCGCGGCAGTGTCCATCAGCGCTTCGCGCACCACGGGCGGGGTCGAACTCGGATGGAGCAGGCGGACGCCACGAACGCCGGCAGTCAACCAGCCCGCAAGTTGCTCTGACCACCATGCAACAAGGGGGCCGGCCGCTTGCGAGGGCCGCAAATAAGCGCGGCCCTTTCCCGGGCCGGGATGGCGCGGATCAACCACTTCACCCGGTTCGCCAGTGCGTCGAATTGCGAAGCTTTCGGGATACCGGGCAACCACCGGGTGACGCAGATCCAGCTCAGCGACGTTCAAATCGATAAACAGAGACAGTCCACGGCTGCCGCATGCCCGCGCCAGCGCGGCGTCGACCCGTTCGCCACTGCTTTCGATAAGGATCGTGTCGAAGCCGAGCCGTTGGACCCGTTCAAGGATCTGCGATGTTTCGCCGGCCAGTTCAGGGCATCCGATATGGCAGATTCTTAAGGCAGACATTCCTGACCTCAGCCCGGCCGCGCGAAGCGCGCGAGCCTAGAACTCCGAAAAATGCTCGCCGGTTCCTAACAACGCGCTAAAGGCCAAAGAGAGCGGTTTTAAGGCGAACGCCGCCGTTAAGGCGCGCCCCCACCCTTGGGAAGCTGCTGCGCCATCGACAGGTGTTCCTGCAGAGCCGGCAACGTGTCGGCCGCGAACTTTTTCAGGTCGGCATCCTTGCCGTTCTGCGACTCGCTCGTGAACAGCATTACGGCCTGATTGTGGGCCTGGATCTGCTGCTGGGCGTAGAGGGTATCGAAGCTCGCTCCTTTGGCTGCGCGCAACCGGCTCAACATCGCCTTGTGCTGCGCGTCCAGCGAAGTCGGAATGGCCAGCCCGTGCTTGTTGGCGGCCAATGATTTTAGCGCGTCACTTGTCTTGGTGTGATCCGTTACCATCCGGCTCGCAAAGGTCTTGGTGTCGGCGCTCGTGGCCTTTGTCTGTGCGAGTTCGCTCGCCTGGATTTCAAATTTGTCACTGATGGCGACCGCCTTGACAAAGCTCGCATCACCGACCGGCGCCGTACCGGACGACATTGTCGTGCTCGTTTGCGCTAGCGCGGGCAGAGCAAAAACGGTGGCCGATAGGGCGGCCGCGAAAACAGAGGCGCGCATGAGTTTTCTCCGCTGTTGAAAGACACAATATGAACGGATGGCGCGAGGGCACGTTCCCTAAGGGGACCCCAGTTCCTACCGCGACGTGGCGTTTTGGTTTCCCTTTAATCCGCCAAGCGTGACGCCGCTGCATTCCTGGCGGTCTTGTCGGTTGCGGGCTGAGTAGGCTTCCGTTGAAAAATCCCGGCGGGGCAACAGTGCCAGCGCGATCAGCGCCGGAACGAACAGCGCCGCCATGAGAAACCAGCCCTCGTTGAGCGATTGCGCGAAAGCGGCGCGCTGCACCATCGGCGCAATCATGTGTTTGAGCGTCTCACCGATCGGTCCCATGGCATGGCCGTGAAACATCGCGGTGGGCAGTCCCACCGCGGCAGCTGCATCGGCGTCGCCGGCCTGCAACCTTTCAATCAGCCGCGAGGCATGGCCGGCGGTGCGCTGCTGTAGAATGGTGTCCACCAGCGCGATGCCGATGGCGCCGCCGAGGTTTCGGAGGAGATTGAACTGGGCGCTTGCATCTGACCGGTCCCACTGCGGCCAACCCTCCATGGCAAGACGGGTCGAAGGAATGATGCAGAACATGATTCCGGCGCCCCGCAAAATCTGCGGGACCACCAGCCCTGCGAAATCCGTATGGATTGTGCAAAAGCCGTCGGCAACCAGACCGGCGGCGAACATCGTGTAGCCAAGAGCCGCCATGGCACGGCCGCTGATGCGGCATTCCAGCAAGGCTGCGACCGGGGCCGAAACGAGCTGCGCCAGCCCAGCGACGATCATGATTTCGCCGATCTCGAGCGCCGTATGCTTGCGGACGAAGCCCAGGAACAGCGGGAGCAGATACACAGACCCGAATAGCCCTATGCCAAGAATGAAGCTTAAGAAACATGCCGCCGAGAAGCCGCGATCCTTGTACCGGCGCAATTCCAGAAACGGACGGCGCCGTGTCAGGCATTGATGCACGGCCAGCGCGAACGAGACCGGGCAAACAATCAGCAGAGTGTTCACGAACGGTCCGGTCCAGTGGCGGTGCGGCGCTTCCTTCAGCAGCAGTTCGAGACTGGCCAGGAAGACGGCGGCGAGAAGGACGGTGAGGAAATCGATGTCGGTGAGCGCTCGGAGGTTGGCCCGGCCGCTGGGAACAAGAACCGCCACCATGCCGCCGAACAGCGCGCCCGGAATCACATTGACCAAAAAGATGGCGTGCCAGCTGTACGTCTGGGTGAGGAAGCCGCCGAACGCGGGCCCCACGGTCGGCGCGATCATGGCGAATGTGCCGGCGATTACGGTGGCCAGCGTATGCAGGCGCCGCGGAAACAGCTCGAAGATCGCGGTAAAGACGGCCGGGATAAGCGCGCCGCCGAAAAACCCCTGCACGGTGCGGAACGCGACGAGTTCGGCAAAGTTGGTGCTCATTGCGCAGCCGATGCTCGCCAACGTGAAGGCGAAGGTGGCGCCGGCGAAAAGCCAGCGCACGGTTAGCGCGCGCGTCATGAATCCCGTCAGCGGTATGCCGACAATCTCCGCCATCAAATAGCTTGTCTGAATCCAGCTGAGCCGGTCCTGCGAAATATTCAGCGCTGCGCCGATGTTGGGGAACGAACTCGCCACCACCTGGATGTCGAGGATCGCCATGAACATGCCGATGCACATGGCGATAAAGCCAAGCCAGGTAAGAATGCTAACCGGCTGTTCCTCCGAAGGAGGAGTCACGAGACTGCAGCGACGCGCCGAACGTCCATGTTGCAGGCGCAATCGCCGGAAAGGGTCGAAATGTTGGCGAGCCGGCGATGCATGACACGACGCCATAGTGGGGGAATCAGCGCCAGCATGATGGCCCCTGCGTATCCGCCAGGCAACTCCGGCGCAGCCGCCGTAAGACGCAATCCTTCATAGGGCATTGCCGGTGCGCGATGGTGATGACTGTGCCGACCCATGTTGAAAAGCAGTAGATTGGCTGCACCGGAACAATTCCAGCTGAATTGGTCGCCCATGGGTTCCCGGGGACCGCGCAGCATGCCGTAATGCGCCACGTAATTGAACAGCTCGAGCACAATTATGGCGACAGCACTCTCGGCCGCCAGGAACGCCATCGCACGTGCCGCGCAAAAAACATAGACAGCGATGTAAAGCAAAGCCGTAATTGCGATATCCTGGAACACGCGATTGCGAACGATCGAAACGGCCGCGTTTCGGGCCCGGTGCTGTTCAAATCGCCAAGCATAGACTACCTGCCAAACCAGCGTGCGCCACAAGAACGCGTAGAAGCTTTCGCCGTAGCGCGCAGTCGAAGGGTCACGCAAGGTCGCTACGAAGCGATGATGCCCGTAAATATGCGCTAAACGGAAGTGGCGATAGCTCATTCCGGTCAGCATGAGCGCGCCAAGCCAGCGCTGCCATGCGCCACGGCTATGCACCATTTCGTGCGCGGCCAGCGCGCCGAACACACCGGTGCAGACGCCGGTTGCAGCGGCGAGACCGACAAACCCAAAGGTGCTCGCATCCTGGAACGCCACCTCAAACAGCGCCCAAAGGATCGCCATCAATTGAAGTGGAATGTAGAGCGCCGGTAGCAACCGCTCCGCTGCAACCTCGCCGGCGCCAACATCGGAATAAGGGATTTCGTGCGCGATCAGCAGCGACAGAAGCAGCGCCGGTACGAGCGCCGAGGGTGCGAAACTCGATAGTCTGTAGAGCAAAGGGACTGACGCAAGGAACACGAAAGGTCCGGCAAACCGCAGCTGTGTCTGTGCAAGAATCGTCACAGCGCGCGACGCGATGCCAACCCGCGCTCCTCCTCGCGAATGCGCCAGAACAGCAGCAACGCGTTCAAAAGCGAAAACGCTGCCGCGACCCGGACTTCACCGAACACCAATGGCAACACTGCAATCTCGCCAGTGACCACAATGTAATTCGGGTGCCGCACGAAACGGTAGGGTCCTCGCCGAACCAGCGGCGCACCTTCCACCGTGATGATCCGCGTCGTCCAGTATGGACCGAGCGACAACATCGTCCAGACGCGACCAACTTCCAGCACGACATAACCGGCCAGCGGCAGCCAGTAGAGGGGTGTGGGATGCGGCAGCGCCGTGGCGATTGTCACCAGCCATGCGCCGTGAAGAATGACGAACAACGGATAGTGTTCGCGGCCAATCTCCACGCCGCCCCGCGTCAGCAGCGCGCGCGTGTTGCGCTCGGCATACACGAGCTCGCCCAGGCGCTGAATGACAACCAGCGCAAGAATGAGGTACGCGCTCACGCACCTTCCAGCATCAGAAAAGCGGCGGAGAATCCAGGGCCCAGCGCGCTCATTAGCGTGCGGCCCACCACTCCGCGGCTCCGCATCCGGTTCAACACGAAGAGAGCGGTCACCGCGGACATGTTGCCGTAGTCGCGCAACACCGCCCGGCTGTCCTCCAATGCGCCTGTGGCGAGGTCCAGCGAAGCCTCAAGTGCATCCAGTACCTTGGCGCCGCCAGGATGACAGGCAAAGCCTTCTATACTGTCCAGCGGAATATCGTTCTTGCGCAAAAAACCGGCCGCGATAGCGCGGAAGTCGCTCGCCACCAGAGAGGGGATGCTTTGCGCGAAGAGCGCCTTCAGCCCGTCTTCCTCCACTTCCCAACCCATGACATCCAGCGAATTGGGCCATGTGTAACCTCCGTTTGCGCCAAATTCCGGCCCTGTGCCGGAGGTCGAGATAATCGCTCCTGCTGCCCCATCACCGAACAAAGCCGCCGCCACGATATTGCTCTTGGAGACATCGTCCTTGCGGAAGGTGAGCGCGCAGAGCTCGACAACGAGAAACAGAACACGCGAGCCGGGCATGGCGCGAGCAAGATCGGCGGCCCGTGCCAACCCCGAGACGCCGCCCGCACAGCCAAATCCGAAAATCGGCAAGCGCGCCACATCGCGGCGCAGCATCATTCGCTCGATCAGCAGTGCATCGAGGCTGGGTGTCGCGATGCCCGTGGTGGAGGCAATCACCACCACGTCGATGTCCTCCTTCTCGAGACCGGCTTCCGCCAGGCAGTCCAGAGTCACCTTTTCCAGAAGATCGACTGCATTCTTCAGATAGAGCTCGGTCCGTTCCTTCCAGCCATGGGCCCGCGTGTACCAATCGATCGGCACGCAGGAATACCGCGTGTCTATGCCTGTATTGTCGAACACCGCGAGGAGGCGGAGGATCTCCGGATGCTCCTCGAAAAGAATGGCCGCACGGCGCCCAGCCTCGCGCTGATCCACCGGATAGGGTGGAACCGCCGTCTTCAGGGCGTTGAGGCGCGGTTGTCCGGGCATGCTCTCCTGCTTCCCGCGTGGCAAACGACGCGAGTTCGCAATGCGTTATTCCATGAAGACTTTTGGAACGCTAATCTGAACCGGCACTGAACCCCGGATCAGGATCACTCAATTGCTCCCGAAGGACGTAAGGCCCTCAACCCTTGCCGCGCAAGCGCTGGGATGGATTGACGAGCGCACGCGAGCCGTCGCGCCCACGCTGCATGCCTCCAGCACCTTCCTGCGCGATGAGGACAACCAATACCGGTCGGGGCGCAATTACGCGCGCGCGGACAATCCGGCTTTCGATCAGCCGGAGGCCCTGCTTACGGCACTCGAAGGCGGTGCGGATGCGATGCTGTTTGCCTCCGGCATGGCGGCGGCTACGGCTGTTTTCCAATCATTGAAGCCTGGCGAACATCTTGTCGCACCCAAAGTGATGTACTGGTCGCTGCGCAACTGGATTGCCGGCTTTGCCCCGACCTGGGGCATTGCGGTCGATTTCGCCGATATGAGCGATCTCGATGCGGTGCGGCGTGCGACCCAGCCTGGCCGCACGAAACTGGTGTGGACCGAAACGCCGGGCAATCCCCTTTGGAACATCACCGACATCGCCGCTGTGGCCGATCTCGCGCATGAAGCCGGCGCTTTGCTGGCGGTGGATTCCACTGTTGCCACTCCGGTTCTGACGCAGCCCATCGCCCTCGGCGCCGATGTCGTCATGCATTCGGCGACGAAATACCTGAACGGTCATTCGGACATCGTGGCCGGCGCCCTCGTCACTCGCGCGAAAGACGAATTTTGGGAACGCATCGGTCACAATCGCGTGCACCTGGGCGGAATTCCCGGTTCGTTTGAAGCCTGGCTGCTGCTGCGGGGCATGCGCACCCTGTTCCCGCGCGTGCGCACGGCTTGCGCCAGCGCGCAGAGGATCGCTGAAGCCCTCGCATTGGATGCACGCGTGCAAGAGGTTCTGTATCCCGGTCTGCGCGAATTTCCGGGACATGAAATCGCGGCGCGGCAGATGCGGGGCGGCTTTGGCGGCATGCTGTCAATTCGCGTGAAAGGCGACGAACAATCAGCCATCGCCACCGCGGCCAGAGTGGAAATCTGGAAGCGCGCCACTTCGCTTGGCGGCGTGGAAAGCCTGATCGAGCATCGCGCTTCAGTCGAAGGGCCGGACACACCCTGCCCGCCCGATCTACTACGGCTTTCCACGGGCATTGAGGACCCCGACGATCTCATCGCCGATCTGTCGCAAGCCCTCGATCAGGCGCACCGCTAACAATGTCGCGCATCAAAGTGTTCACCGCCAATCTCGGTTTCTATGAAACGGCTGTGGCCACGCGCTCGCGGAAGATGGCGCTGGCACATTGGGGCGTGACCCGCGATCTGTTCCGCGAAGGCACGGCGCAGGAGACAAACGATCCCAAGGCAGTGGAAGCGGCGATGCGCAAGGTGGGGCTGATTGTCCGAAGGCCGATCGGCTCCCACGGACCCTTCGAAGAGCGCGCGGAAGCGGAGCAGGCGCTTCTCCAGACCTTCAAGGCGAAGCCGGCGAACAAGCCTGAGCCAAAGACAAAACAAGCTGCGGCGCGAAAACAATCAACCCGGCATCCTGCCGCCAAGAAGAAGCGTCGCTGATTTGCTCCGCTCCACTTGTCTCTGGCGCTGGAAGCTGGGTTATGCTGCTGCCCATTGAGCGGAGGGTGGGCAATGGGCGCAGATCGGTTGACAAAGGTCGGCATCGCGGCAGCTACGCTGTCCTGTTGTCTGATTGCTCCGGATAGTCTCGGGGAACCCGCGCCCCAATACGATGTGCTTATCACTCACGGCATAATCTATGACGGCGCCGGTTCGGCGCCTTTCGTGGGCGACGCTGCGATTACCGGCGATCGCATCGCCTATGTCGGTCCGCACGCGCCGGGCACCGCGAAGCGCACCATCGATGCGCGCGGCAAAGCCGTGTCGCCCGGTTTCATCAACATGTTGTCCTGGGCAAACGAGTCGCTTCTGGTGGACGGCCGCGGCCAGAGCGATCTGCGCCAGGGTGTCACGCTGGAGGTTATGGGCGAGGGCGATTCCATGGGCCCGCTGACGCCGAAGATGAAGCAGCTGGCGGAGCAGCGGCAGATTGACATCAAGTACAGTATCGACTGGACCACGCTCGGCGAATATCTGGAGAAACTGGAGAGGCAGGGCGTTTCGCTGAACGTCGCCTCTTTCGTCGGGGCCACCACCGTGCGCGTGCACGAGCTCGATGAAGAGAACGTGACACCCACGCCGGCGCAACTCGCGCGCATGCAAGCGCTGGTGGGGCAGGCGATGGAAGAAGGCGCGGTCGGCGTCGGCTCCTCGCTGATCTACTCACCCGCGACTTATGCAAAAACGCCGGAGCTGATTGCGCTGATGCAGCAGGCGGCTGCGTGCGGCGGCATGTACATCTCTCACATGCGCAACGAGGGCAATCATGTGCTCGATGCGGTGGACGAGCTGATCGAGATCAGCAAGCAATCCGGCGCGCCGGCCGAGATCTACCACATGAAGGTCGCGGGCAAGCCGAACTGGGACAGACTCTCCCCGATGATTGCCAAGATCGAGGCGGCGCGCGCGGCCGGCCAGCGCATCACCGCCGACATGTACACCTATCCCGCGGGCGCCACCGGGCTCGACGCCGCCATGCCGCCATGGGTGCAGGAAGGCGGCCAGGAGAAATGGATCGCGCGGCTGAAAGATCCGGCGATCCGCAAGCGCGTCATTGCCGAAATGCGCGATGCAAAAACATCCTGGGACAATCTCTATGCGCTGGCCGGCCCGGAAGGCACGCTGATGTTGCAATTCAAGAATTCGAAACTGAAGCCACTGACCGGCAAGCGCCTCTCTGAAATTGCCGCCATGCGCCACACGAGTCCCGAGGACGCGGCCATCGATCTTGTCATTGAGGATGGGAGCCGCGTCGGCGTGGCTTATTTTCTGATGTCGGAAGACAACATCAAACGCGAACTGGCGCTGCCTTATGTCAGCTTCGGCTCCGACGAAGCGGCACAGGCGCCGGAAGGCGTGTTCCTGAAATCAAATCCCCACCCCAGAGCCTATGGAAACTTTGCGCGGGTGCTGGCCAAGTATGTGCGCGACGAAAAGGTCGTCCCGCTTGAACAGGCCATTCGCAAGCTAACGGCGCTGCCGGCATCCAATCTGTCGCTGCGCGATCGCGGAATGCTGAAGGCGGGCAACTATGCCGACGTCGTGGTGTTCGATCCCGCAACCATTCAGGACCACGCCACCTTCGAGCGACCTCAGGTGCTCGCCACCGGCGTCAGCGAAGTGTTCGTCAACGGCGTGGAAGCGCTAAAAGAGGGCGAACCGACCGGCGCGCATTCCGGACGCTTCGTGCGCGGCCGCGCCTGGACGGGCTGGCCCGGCGGCGGCTGCCGCAAATCCGCCGCGGATTGGCAGTGGGCGAAGAACTAGCCGCGCATTACGGAGGCGAGCCGATTCATCACTGGCCGAAGAGCCAGGACTGCTTCTTCAATTCCGCTTCATGCGCCTTGTAGAAAGCGACTTGCGCAGGCGACATCCGATCCGACAGTTTCGCCGCTGCCGACGGATACTGCGCTGCCATGCCCGCATCCATCAGCACGAACGGCATGACGACGACATCATGCACGCTGAGACCATGCTTGCGGAACAGTGCGACGGCTTGGGGATCGGCGGAAAGCTTCGCTTCCATCTCCGCGACGGACTGGCTGTTATCACCGATATGCTGCAGGTGCGCGGTCCCTGCGCTTTTCTTCGCATCGTCCATCGCCGCCTGCATGGCGTTCACCCTGTCCATCGACAAGGTGTAATCGTGCAACGCCTTGGCGCTGTCCGGATCCAGTTCGCCATGCGCGGCCAACGCCGGCGAGATCAAAAGGATCGCGGTCAATGCGCCGGCAAGGTAAAACGCTGTCATGCAGGGCTCTCCGTAGGTTGGGCTGCAAATAGAAGCTCGAATCAAGCGCGGACAGTCTTGCATGCACTGGCTCGCTGCTGAAGCAATGTGCTCTCGGCGTGAATGCCACTATTCCGAATGATGTGAAGAGGTCGGCTGTTCACCGTGCTGCGCCACCACGACCGTCTTGATGTTGACGAATTCGCGGATGCCGTAGCTCGACAGCTCGCGGCCGTAGCCGCTGTCCTTAACCCCGCCGAACGGCAGCTTGGGATCGGACGAGACGGTGGCGTTGACGAACACCGAACCTGCGTCGATGCGATCGGCGGCCAGCCGCTCGCCGAGTGCGAGATCGCGGGTGAACACGCCGCCACCCAGGCCGAATTCCGAATCGTTGGCGATGCGCACTGCGTCGTCCACATCCTTCGCCGCAATCACGGAGGCCACCGGGCCAAACAACTCTTCGTCATAGGCGGGCATTCCCGGATGCACGTCGCCTAGCACGGTTGGCGGATAAAAGGCTCCGGGGCCGTCAGGGCTCTTGCCGCCGCACAGCAGACGCGCACCCTTGGCGATGCTTTTCTCCACTTGCTCGTGCAGTTCGTCGCGCAGATCGCGCCGCGCCATCGGGCCCACGGTGGTGCTTTCTTCCAGCGGATCGCCAACCCTGGCTTTCCCCATTTCCGCGACCAGATGGCGCTCGAAACGCTCCTTCAGCGCGTCAAGCACGATAAAACGCTTGGCGGCGATGCAGCTCTGCCCGGAATTGACCAGCCGTCCCTTCGCGCTGGCTGCCGCGGCGAAAGCGATATCGGCATCGGCCAGCACGAGATAGGCATCGCTGCCGCCCAGTTCGAGTACGCACTTCTTGAGTACCGCGCCGGCTTTCGCGGCAACATCGCGGCCGGCCGGCGTGCTGCCAGTGAGCGACACGGCGCGCACATGCGGATGCGCAATGACGTCGCCGACCATCTTGCTGCCGATCATCAGGGTGCGGAACAGATGCTCGGGGAATCCGGCGTCGCGGAACAGTTGTTCCAGGGCAAGCGCGCTGCCCGGTACATTGGAGGCGTGCTTCAGCAAGCCCGCATTGCCGGCCATCAGGGCAGGCGCGGCAAAGCGGATCACCTGCCAGAAGGGAAAATTCCACGGCATCACCGCCAGCACCACACCAAGCGGACGAAAGGCGACGAAGCTCTTGCGCGAGCCGCTGTCCACGATTTCATCGGCCAGGTAGCGCTGCGCGTGCTCCGCGTAATACTCGCAGCCCATCGCGCATTTCTGCGCTTCGCCAATGCCGTCGCGGATAGGCTTGCCCATTTCCTGCGCCATCAGCTTGCCATATTCCGCCGCACGATCGCGCAGAAGCACTGCCGCCTTGCGCATCAGTGTCGCACGTTCGGCGAAGCTGGTTTCGCGCCATTTGAGGAAGGCCGCGTGAGCGCTTTCAATCGCCGCATTCACCTGCGGCAGCGCCATTTCCTCATAGCGCTTGAGAGTTTCACCCGTGGCGGGATTGACGGATTCAATGGGCATCGACGACCTGCGCGAATAGCTCGAGTGCGGCTTCCTACTTGGAAGGGGCGCCGCCAAGCAAATCGGCCAGATATTTCTGCCAAACGGCCCCCCAGGTGTGAGTGCCGTGGCCATGAGTTTGGTCGCTGACAGGAATAAGAACGAAGCGGCCTTTCTTCAGGCGCTTCGCTTCGCGTTCCGCAATGCCAAGCTCCGGCGGGTTGATGAAGTCGTCCGCCGAATTGATCCACATCACACGGGCCTCGATCTTCTCAAGCGCGCCGCTCGGATCGTAATCGCGCGATGCATCCACCTGGTAAAGCATATCGTTGGCGTCGAGCGATGCCACATCTTTTGCCACGGTATCGACGACATATTTGTCCGCCGCATCGCGGGTCGGATAGCTCTTCTGCATCTGGTGCGGTGCGCACCGCGATGATGAGCAAATCGGCGGCGGCGCGCAGTGCCATTTGCGGTTCGCTCTTGTATTCGCCCCCCTCCCAGGCCGGATCGCTGTGGATCGCATCCATCAGCATCTTGCGCCACATGCGATTGCGGCCGGCGATCTGCACCGGCAGGCAGGCGAGCGGCATCAGCGCGTCCATGTAGCCGGGCCAAGTCTCGCCCCAGACGAACGCATGCATGCACCCCATCGAGGTGCCCATCAGCAGGCGCAGATGATTGACATGCAGGTGCTGTGTAAGCAGCGCGTGTTGCGCCGCGACCATGTCGCCGTAATCGTAATGGGGAAAGCGCGCGTGCAGGCCGTCGCTGGGCTTCGAGGATTTCCCGTGGCCGATGCCATCCGGGAGGATGACGAAATACTTCGCGGGATCGAGCAATCCGCCGGGCTTGAACAGCACATCGGCGAACTGCGGGCGCAGGAATTGGTGACCGTCTCCGCCAGTGCCATGCAATACGACAACGGCGTTTGTCGTGCGCCCCTGCGCATCCAACTGAGGCGCACCCAGCGTGATGTAGTGCAAATGAAGCTCGGGTAGACTCTCGCCGGAGTGGAATCTGAAATTCCGGATGGTGAAGTCGCTGACCTTTGTCTCGTAGGCAGCCGCCTGTCCCGCTACGGCACAGCCAAGCATGACTAGCCCCGCGGCGAATTTTGCAGTGTTGCGCCAGCCCCGTCCCCCGTAGGGAATTCGCAAGGCATCGACTGGTAAAATGCCGAACATGTATCGCTTCCTGACTGGCTTTTTCGCAGCCTGCGCATGCCTGCTGCTGTTGCCTATGTACGCGCTTGCCGAAGATGGCGGGCAGCTCCGTCCATCATCGGCAAGGAGCGTAGAGGAAGCTTACCAGCTGGGGACAGGCGACAAGGTGCGCGTGGCCGTTTTTGGCGAGCCGGACCTCGGTGGCGAATTCCAGGTTGACGGCAAGGGTCGGATCGCAGTCCCCCTGATCGGAACGGTCCAGGCAGCCGGTGAAACGGCCGCCGGCCTTGAGCAGACGATCGCCGAGCAGCTCGCGGACGGCTATATCCAGAACCCGAGGGTCAGTGTCGAAATCACCACCTACCGGCCATTTTACGTGATCGGCGAGGTCAACAAACCAGGCGAGTACGCTTATGTGGATGGCATGAGCGCGCTCAACGCCATTGCCCTGGCGGGCGGATATGGCGATCGCGCAAATGAGGACACCATCTACATCCGCCGCAACGGCAACCCCAGGGAAGAGCGCCTGCCGGCCGATCAGATGACTCGCATCTTCCCCGGTGACGTCGTCCGTATACCCAAGAGCGTGTTCTGGACGGTCATGTCGGTCGTCAGCCCTGTTGCCGGTATCGGTGCACTTGGCTATTCCGCCGCCCGCTACTAGCCACGCGGCAAATAACGCATCGTTATCCATGCTTTAGGGCATGCGGAACTTTTGGCATCGGTCCGCGTTGGCGGCTTTGCGAGGAATTTCCTCCAAGGGCGGCAAAACGGGGCGCGGATGACACGGCCGGACTTTCCGGTAACTTTTCGTTCATAACCGCTTCACCGATCTTGCCAGAGCCCAACAGCCCGTGCGGCGGCGAGCGCGCCCTCCGGGTCACCGTCGTCCGCTCGCCGAAAGACGATCATGAGCACCCATTCCGACCCTACCCCCGAAGTCCGGTCTCCGCCCCAGCGGAAGCGTAAAGCGAATGGCGGAGCCGGTCCGGTTGGCGAGCAGCCGGACCTGCAGGAACTGTTGCAGGCTCTTCAGGGCATGAAGGCGGGCGATTTCTCTGTCCGCATGCGGAGCGATCAAATCGGTATAGCTGGCAAGATCGCGGATGCCTTCAACGAAATCGTCGCCACCAATGAGCGTATGGCGGACCAATTGGAGAAAGTTGGCGAGCAGGTCGGCAAGCAGGGCAAGACGCGCAATCGGGTCAAGTTTGGGCAGCCGGTGGGCGCGTGGGCCGGCATGGAAGCCTCCGTAAACACCCTGATCGACGATCTCTTGTGGCCGACTGCGGAAGTCACCCGCGCCATCGCGGCGGTGGCGCAAGGCGACCTTCTGCAGACGGTGCACCTGGATGTGGAAGGCCGGCCGCTGAAGGGCGAGTTCCTGCGCTCCGCCAACATCGTCAACACCATGATCAAGCAGCTCTCGGTGTTCACTTCCGAAGTGACACGTGTGGCGCGCGAAGTGGGCACCGAAGGCAAGCTTGGCGGTCAGGCACAGGTCCGCGAAGTGACCGGCGTGTGGAAAGACCTCACCGAGTCCGTGAACTCTATGGCGAACAACCTCACAGCCCAGGTCCGCAACATCGCGGAAGTGACTATCGCCGTGGCAAATGGCGATTTGTCGAAAAAGATCACCGTGGACGTGCGGGGCGAGATTCTGCAGCTCAAGGAAGCCATCAACACGATGGTGGACCAGCTGCGCTCGTTCGCTTCCGAAGTGACGCGCGTGGCGCGCGAAGTGGGCACCGAAGGCAAGCTTGGCGGTCAAGCGCTGGTGCCGGGCGTGGCCGGTACCTGGAAAGACCTCACGGACTCCGTCAACGCGATGTGCGGCAACCTCACAGACCAGGTCCGCAACATCGCGCAGGTGACGACCGCCGTGGCCCGCGGCGACTTGAGCCGCAAGATTACGGTGGATGTGAAGGGCGAAATCCTGGAGCTGAAGAACACCATCAACACCATGGTGGACCAGCTCAATGGCTTTGCGTCCGAAGTGACGCGCGTGGCCCGCGAAGTCGGCACCGAAGGCAAGCTCGGCGGACAGGCGACCGTGCCCGGCGTGGCCGGCACGTGGAAAGACTTGACCGACAACGTGAACTTCATGGCCGGCAATCTGACCTCGCAGGTGCGCAACATTGCCGAAGTCACGACAGCCGTCGCGCGCGGTGACTTGAGCCGCAAGATCACGGTGGACGTGAAGGGCGAAATCCTGGAGCTGAAAGACACCATCAACACCATGGTGGATCAGCTGAACGGATTTGCATCCGAAGTGACGCGCGTGGCGCGCGAGGTCGGCACCGATGGCCGCCTTGGCGGGCAGGCGCAGGTGCCCGGCGTGGCCGGCACCTGGAAGGACCTCACCGACTCCGTGAACTCCATGGCGTCCAATCTCACCGCGCAAGTGCGCAACATCGCCGAAGTGTCCACGGCTATCGCGAACGGCGACCTGTCGAAGAAAATCACCGTGGACGTGAAGGGCGAGATTCTGCAGCTCAAGGAAACCATCAACACGATGGTGGACCAGCTGAACGCTTTCGCGGGCGAAGTGACGCGCGTGGCCCGCGAAGTCGGTACGGATGGAAAGCTCGGTGGACAGGCCGTGGTGCGCGGCGTCGCCGGCACCTGGAAAGACCTCACGGACTCCGTGAACTCGATGGCGTCGAACCTCACCGCGCAGGTGCGCAACATCGCGGAAGTGGCGACGGCCGTGGCGACCGGCGACCTCTCGCGCAAGATCACCGTGGACGTGAAGGGCGAAATTCTTGAGCTCAAGAACACGCTCAACACCATGGTGGACCAGCTGAACGCCTTCGCCTCGGAAGTGACGCGCGTGGCCCGCGAAGTGGGCACGGAAGGCAAGCTCGGCGGACAGGCGCAGGTACCCGGCGTGGCCGGAACTTGGAAGGATCTCACCGACAACGTGAACTCCATGGCGGGAAATCTGACGGCCCAGGTCCGCAACATCGCCGAAGTGGCGACCGCCATCGCCAACGGCGACCTTTCCCGCAAGATCACCGTGGACGTGCGCGGCGAAATCCTTCAGCTGAAGGAAACGCTGAACACCATGGTGGACCAGCTGAACCGGTTCGCCGGCGAAGTAACGCGCGTGGCCCGCGAAGTGGGCACGGAAGGACGGCTTGGCGGGCAGGCCAACGTGCCTGGCGTTGCGGGAACCTGGAAAGATCTGACCGACAACGTGAACCTGCTTGCCGCAAACCTGACCACACAGGTGCGCAACATCGCCGAGGTGACGACCGCGGTGGCGCGCGGCGACCTTTCCCGCAAGATCACCGTGGATGTGAAGGGTGAAATCCTCGAACTGAAGAACACCATCAACACCATGGTGGACCAGCTGAATGCGTTTGCCGCCGAAGTGACGCGCGTGGCGCGCGAAGTCGGCACCGAAGGCAAGCTTGGCGGTCAGGCTCAGGTGCCTGGCGTCGCCGGAACCTGGAAGGACCTGACCGACAACGTGAACTTCATGGCCGGCAATCTGACGGCTCAGGTCCGCAACATCGCCGAAGTGGCGACCGCCATCGCCAACGGCGATCTGTCGAAGAAAATCACCGTCGACGTGCGTGGCGAAATCCTGCTGCTCAAGGAAACGCTCAACACAATGGTGGAGCAGCTCCGCTCGTTCGCCGCGGAAGTGACGCGTGTGGCGCGCGAGGTCGGGACAGACGGACGGCTGGGCGGCCAGGCGGTGGTTCCCGGCGTCGGCGGTACCTGGAAGGACCTCACCGACTCCGTGAACTTCATGGCCGGCAATCTGACCTCTCAGGTGCGCAACATCGCCGAAGTGACCACGGCAGTGGCGCGCGGCGACCTTTCCCGAAAGATCACCGTCGATGTGAAAGGCGAAATCCTGGAGCTCAAAAACACCATCAACACAATGGTGGACCAGCTCAACGCCTTCGCCTCCGAAGTGACGCGCGTGGCCCGCGAGGTGGGCACGGAAGGCCGCCTTGGTGGACAGGCCGCGGTGCCGGGAGTCGCCGGAACCTGGAAAGACCTGACCGATACCGTGAACGTCATGGCGGCAAACCTGACGGAACAGGTGCGCGGCATTGTGAAGGTGGTGACCGCCGTCGCCGATGGCGACCTCAAGCAAAACCTTACGGTGAAATCGAAGGGTGAGGTCGCGGCCCTCGCCGAGACCATCAACAACATGACCGACACCTTGGCCATCTTCGCCGATCAGGTGACGAGCGTGGCGCGCGAAGTCGGCGTGGAAGGCCGGCTCGGCGGTCAGGCAAACGTGCCGGGCGCCGCCGGTACCTGGAAGGACCTCACCGGCAACGTGAACCTGCTGGCTGCCAACCTCACCACACAGGTGCGCGCCATCGCTGAAGTGGCCACTGCGGTGACCAAGGGCGATTTGACCCGCTCCATTCAGGTGGACGCGCGCGGCGAGGTCGCCGAGCTCAAGGACAACATCAACACCATGATCGGCAATCTGCGCCTCACCACGGAGCAGAACACCGAACAGGACTGGCTGAAAACCAATCTCGCCAAGTTCACCAACATGCTGCAGGGCCAGCGCGATCTCACGACCGTCGGCCGCATCCTGCTCTCGGAATTGACGCCGCTGGTCAACGCGCAGATGGGCGTGATTTATCAGATGGAGAACGCCGAGCCGCCCAGTCTCAATCTCGTGGCCGCCTACGCGGATCATCCGGTTGATGGTCACCCGCAGAGTTTCCGCCTCGGCGAGGGTTTGGTGGGACAGGTCGCGCTCGACAAGAAGCGGGTCCTGATCAGCGATCTGTTCGAAGGCGCGGTGCCAATCAGTTCCGCTCTCACCAGCATGTCGCCGCAGAGCATCATCGTGCTGCCGGTGCTGTTCGAGAATCAGGTCAAGGCGGTCATCGAGCTGTCGACGCTCACCACTTTCACCGATCTGCAGATCGCATTCCTGGAGCAGCTGACGGCAAACATCGGTATCGTGCTCAACTCCATTGAAGCGACCATGCAGACGGAAGGCTTTCTGAAGCAGTCGCAGCAGCTCGCCGGCGAATTGCAGGCACAGCAAAAGGAATTGCAGCAAACCAACGAGCAGCTGGAACAGAAGGCGCGTCAGCTGGCCGAACAGAATGTGGAAGTGGAGCGCAAGAATCAGGAAATCGAACAGGCCCGCCGTGCTCTCGAAGAAAAGGCGACGGAACTGGCGCTGACTTCCAAATACAAATCCGAGTTCCTGGCCAATATGAGTCACGAACTGCGGACCCCGCTGAACTCGATTCTCATTCTGGGCCAGCAATTGGCGGACAATCCGGACGGCAATCTCTCCGGCAAGCAGGTCGAATTCGCGCGCACCATTCACGGTGCCGGCACCGACCTCCTCAATCTGATCAGCGACATTCTCGATCTGTCCAAAATCGAATCCGGCACGGTCACTGTCGATGCCGAGGAAATACCGTTCAACAGCGTTGTCGAGGCGACCGCGCGGCCGTTCCGCCACGAAGCGGATACACGGCAGTTGTCGTTCGATCTCAGCGTCGATCCGCAACTCGAGCGGACAATTCTCACCGATTCCAAGCGCCTGCAACAGGTACTCAAGAACCTGTTGTCCAACGCGTTCAAGTTCACGGAAGCGGGCGGCGTGCGCCTGAAGGTTTCGCGCGCGACCGGCGGATGGAGCCCGGATCATCCTGTCCTCAGCCAGGCGCAGTCCGTGGTTGCGTTCGAAGTATCGGACTCCGGCATCGGCATTCCGCCGGACAAGCAGCGGATCATTTTCGAAGCCTTCCAGCAGGCGGACGCCTCGACCAGCCGGAAATATGGCGGCACCGGCCTGGGGCTCGCCATCAGCCGCGAACTGGCCAGTCTGCTTGGGGGCGAGATTCACCTCCACAGCACGCCGGGAGTCGGCTCGACCTTCACGCTCTATTTGCCCTCCCGTTACGTGGGACCGGCCGGGGCCAACAGGCAGCAGACATCGTCGTCGGCGGCTGTTCAGCTTCCGCCTTCGCGCGCCTCGATCATGGCGGCGCTGCCGGAGCGGCCGATTGAACCGGTTCCCGACGACCGCAGCAACATCGAGCCGGGCGAGACGGTGCTCCTCATTGTGGAAGACGACCCGCACTACGCGCGAATTCTCATGGATCTCGCGCACGACGAAGGTTTCAAGGTTCTCGTCGCGATGCGCGGCGAAGATGCGTTGGAACTGGCGCATGAATACCGTCCGACCGCGGTGTCGCTCGACGTGTTCCTGCCTGACATGCTCGGCTGGACCGTGCTCAGCCAGCTGAAACAGAATCCGCTCACGCGGCACATCCCGGTGCAGATCGTCACCATCGATGAGGATCGTCAGCACGGTCTGGCGCGTGGGGCGTTCTCGTTTGTCACCAAGCCCACCAGTACGGAAGGTGTGCGGGCAGCGCTGACGCGGATAAAGGAGTATGCAGAGCCGCGCAAAAAACGTCTCCTGGTCATCGAAGACAATCCGGCCGAGCAGCTCGGTATCTCCGAATTGCTGGGCCACGACGATATCGAGATCGTCACCGCCGGCAGCGGTGCCGCGGCGCTGGACGCGCTGCGCGAAAGCCCGGTGGACTGCGTCGTTCTTGATCTGCGGCTGCCGGACATGACCGGCTTCGAGGTCCTGGAGAAGCTGAAGGCGGATCCGACTCTATCGGATATTCCCGTGGTGGTGTTCACGGGGCGGGAGCTCTCCGCGGAAGAAGATGCACAGCTTCACACAATGGCGCGCAGCATCGTAGTGAAGGGGGTGGAATCGCCCGAGAGGCTACTGGATGAGACCGCGCTATTCCTGCATCGCGTGATCACCGACCTTCCCGGCGAAAAGCAGCGGCTGCTGGAGCGGCTCAACAGCTCGGACGAAGACCTTGTTGGCCGGACAGTGCTGCTGGTGGACGACGATGCCCGCAACATTTTCGCGCTTTCGAGCGTGCTGGAGCGGCGCGGCATGCAGGTGCTTACCGCCACCACCGGCGAAGAAGCCATCAAGCTCGTGGAGTCCACGCCAGAGCTCGCGCTGGTGCTGATGGACATCATGATGCCGGAGATGGATGGATATCAGACCATCGGGCACATTCGCGCCAATCCGAAATTCCGGCGCTTGCCGATTATCGCGCTGACGGCCAAGGCCATGAAAGGCGACCGCGAAAAGTGCCTGGAGTCAGGCGCGTCGGACTATCTCGCCAAGCCGGTGAACACAGAGCAGCTGCTGTTCGCGCTGCGCATGTGGCTGCACCGTTAGGCGGAACGCACTATGAGCGCGGACAGCAAAGTCAACGTTCTTCTGGTCGACGACCAGCCGGGCAAACTTCTCACCTACGAGGTGATGCTGAAGCCATTGGGCGAGAACCTGATCAAGGCGTCGTCCGCGAAGGAGGCGCTGGAGCAGCTGCTCAAGACCGATATCGCCGTGATTCTGGTCGATGTCTGCATGCCGGAGCTGGATGGTTTCGAGCTTGCGACCATGATCCGCGAGCATCCGCGTTTCCAGAAAACCGCCATCATTTTCATCTCGGCCATTCATATCAGCGAGATGGATTACATGAAGGGCTACAGCGCGGGCGCGGTCGATTACGTGCCGGTGCCGGTAGTGGCCGACGTCCTGCGCGCCAAAGTGCGGGTATTCGCCGAACTCTACCGCAAGACGCGCGAACTCGAGCAGCTCAACCGCCAGCTCGAGCAACGCATCAGCGAGCGCACCGCCGCGCTGGAATCCTCCACCGAGCGGCTGCTGCAAAGCGAGCGTGGGCGAAGCCTCGCGCTCGCCGCAGGAAATATGGGTTCATGGGACTACGACGTGGCCGAGAGCCGCTGGTCGTGGGACAAAGGCCATTGCCAAATCTTCGGGCTCGAGCCGGACTTTCTCGAAACCCGGCAGGGCGCGCCCGACGGCAATCTCGTCCGCTCGTTTTTCAGCGAAGACGATTGGAGCGCTCTGACCCAGGGCATGCAAAATCTGACGCTTGAAAACGGGACGTTTCAGCGGGAAGTGTGCATTGTCAGGGCAGATGGGCATCTTCGATCCGGCGTGATATCGGCTGCCGGGAGCTTCGATGCCGACGGGAATTTGGTGCGAGTCGACGGCGTTACGCTCGATATCACGGAGCGCAAGGAGGCCGCCAACCGGCAGAGCCTGCTTGCGCGCGAGGTCGACCACCGGGCCCGCAACGCGCTCGCCGTCGTCCAGGCCATCGTACGCCTCGGCCGCGCCGATAATACGCAGGACTACATCGCGGGTGTCGAAGGCCGCATCCGCGCGCTGGCGCAAACGCACGAGCTGCTGTCGCAATCGCGGTGGCAGGGCGCGGACATGCTTCGGCTGGTCAACGAGGAGATCTCGCCCTATCGCACGCGATGTGTCACTCGCATCGCCGTGGCGGGGCCCTCCGTTATCCTGCCTCCAGACAAGGCCCAGACCATGGCGCTTGCGCTGCACGAGCTCGCCACCAATGCGGCAAAGTATGGCGCGCTTTCCAATGCAATGGGCGAGGTCGGAATTCGCTGGGAGCTCAGCGACGGTAAGGTGATTCTGCGATGGACGGAGTCAAAGGGCCCGGCCGTTGCGGAGCCTCGGCATCGCGGCTTCGGGATGAAGATCATCACCGCGAGCATCGCGCAACAGAGCGGAGGGGAAGTCCGATTCGACTGGCGGCCTGAGGGACTCGATTGCACCATCTCTCTTGCCTATGCCGGGGAAGCGGCAAGAGCGGCGCCGCACCCGGTGCCGGAGCATCTGAAGCTTGTCCGGCAGGCACCCCGCGGACCCAAGGTTCTGCTCGCGGAAGACGAGGCGCTCGTCGGCATGCTGATCCGCGACATGCTGGAAGAAACTGGCTGCCTGGTGACCGGACCCATGACCGATCTGGAATCTGCGCTTCACGCGGCGAAGGACGAGACTTTCGACGCAGCGGTGCTCGACATCAATCTCGGCGGCTCTTTCGCTTATCCGCTGGCCGATCTGCTGCATGGCAAGGAAACGCCGTTCGTGTTTCTCACGGGCTACGCGGAAGAAACCGTGGATGAGCTGTTCAGCGACGTTCCGATCCTCAGAAAGCCGATCGAGCGGGAGGCCCTGGAAACGGCGCTGCGCACCGTGCTCGCGGGGGTTGAGCGGGACGTCTCGCTCCGCAGCCGTCAATAGACATCTACGGCGCCACGGCCTTGTGAAGCTCGCATGCCCTACCGGCGTTGCGGCAGGCGGGCTGCCCCTTGTATCGTTTGCGGGCGAGAACTGAAGTCCGACGCTGAAGGGATTTTCCATGCAACGGAAATGGCTGCTGGCCGCCGCGCTTTCCGCAGTGGCGACGATTGCGTGCGCCGACAATACCAAGAAGGGCGATGACAAAGACCGCGCCAAGGTCGAGCCTGCCGTTGCGCAGTATTTCAAGAACGACGACACCACCACCGACAGCAGCGTCACGGTTGAGGGCAGCAGCGTCGGCTACCATGCCATCGCAGGTACGTTGATCGTCCATCCGAAGGACTGGGACGACGTCACGCAATCGACAGAAGGCGAGGCGCCGCCCCCCGGCGAACCGTCGGCGGAGAAGGCCCCTGCCCCGCAAAAGGATACCGGCGCCCGGGCGTCGATGTTCTACGCGTACTACGCCAAAAGCGGAACGCGTCCGGAAGAACGGCCGCTCATGTTCTTGTTCAATGGCGGTCCGGGCTCCTCGACCGTGTGGCTGCATATGGGCGCCTTTGGACCGCGCCGCGTCATCACCGCGGACGACAAACATACGCCAGCCGCCCCGTACAAGCTCGTCAACAACGATTACAGCCTGCTGGATGCCAGCGACCTCGTCTTCATCGATGCGCCAGGCGCCGGATTTTCCCGGATCACCGGCAAGGACAAGGAGAAGGCGTTTTGGGGCGTTGATGCCGACGCCTGGGCCTTCGCCGAGTTCATTACCCAGTTCCTCTCCAAATACGGCCGTTGGAACTCGCCGAAATATCTGTTCGGCGAAAGCTACGGCACGACGCGCGCGGCCGTGCTCGCCAACATGCTGGAGACGGAGCGCTCCATCGACCTGAACGGCATCGTCATGCTGTCGCAGATTCTCAATTTCGACATGAGCGCGGACTCGCCGCAGTTCAATCCCGGCGTCGACCTTCCTTACATGCTGGCATTGCCGACTTACGCCGCCAGCGCCTGGTATCACAACAAACTGCCGGGCAAGCGGCCGCCGGACATGCAGAAATTTTTGGGCGAGGTGCAGCATTTCGCCATGGGCGATTATTCGCAGGCGCTGCAGGCCAACGCGGCCCTCAACAACAAGCAGCGCCAGGCCATCGCCAACCGGTTGCATCAATATACCGGGCTCCCGGTCTGGTATATTCTGAAAGCCAATCTGCGCATCGATGGCGGCATGTTCGAGCAGAACCTGCAGGGCAATGCCGACATCACCACCGGCCGGCTCGATACGCGCTTTTCCGGACCGACCATGGACCCGCTGAACAAGGAAGCCGACTACGATCCGCAATCGGCCTCGATCAGCTCCGCCTATGTCAGCGCGCTGAACGACTATGTGCGCAAGCAGCTGAACTATGGGCACGGCAAGCAGTACAAGCCTTTCGCGGACGTCTTCCGCAGCTGGGATTTCCAGCACAAGGTGGCCGGGGTGCCCATTCCGCTGCCGCAGGCGACCAATGTCATTCCCGATCTATCAACGGCGATGAAATACAACCCGAACCTGCACGTCATGCTGACGGGCGGGTACTTCGACCTGGCGACGCCGTATTATGAAGGCATCTATGAGATGCGCCACATGCAGATCCCCCGCGCGCTGCAGAGGAACATCGAATACCGCTACTATCCGTCAGGCCACATGGTGTACGCGCACGAGGATTCGCTGAAAGCGATCCACGACCACACTGCGGATTTCATTCGCCGCACCAGCAACATCGGGGGTAACGGCGGCTGGTTCAGCCACTGATCAGGTTTCGATGCGAGTGGTCCAGCGGCCGAAGGGAACGATCTTGTTGTCCACGTCGTGGCCGATATCGGCACGGCCGAGGTAGTCGAGGCCAGACTGCTCGCACCAGTAGCGCATCACCTCTTCGTCGGTCAGCGCGAAATCGGGATCGTTCGGGGGCACCTCGCTGATGCGTCCCAGCTTCAGCCCGGCCGCTTTGCGAATGTTGGGGCTCGACGTGACATGGAACAGCGCGCGATCCACCGCATACATCGGCTCGGACACGTCTTCGAGCAGGAGAACATGGCCGGTGAGATCGGGCTCCAGCGGCGTGCCGATCAGGTGAGAGAGAATCGTAAGATTGAACGCGGCAGCCAGCTCCCCCTCCAAAACGGTCGGCTCCAGCGTGGTTTCATCGCGCTCGACGAGGAATTTCAACCCGCGCACGACCGCGGCCTCTCCGCCTTCGCGGCGAAGGTCGGCGGCGATTGGCCCGTGCGCCACCGCGAAACCTTTCTTGTATAGGCCAGCCAGAAGAAACCCGCCATCGCTGTAGCCCAGATAGAGCTTTTCTCGCGCGACATCGTCCAGCCCCGACAGCACGCGTTCCGCGATGCGGTTGGCGCCGTAGCCGCCCCGGGCCCACCAAAGCGCGTCAAAGCTCGCGTCGTTGGCGACTTCCACGAACGCATCCGCCCGCGTGCGGTCCTCTCCTGCGAAATGCCCGGAAGATAGAAAACATTGCGGATGGAAATACAGTTCCACCTGCTCCGCGTAGAGCTGTTGCGCAATCGCCCGCACGCGCTCCGCGGTGCTTTCGTCGATGCGCGAGGCCGGCGCGACAATGCCGATTCTCATTTAATTTGGTCTCACAAATGGAAATATGGCCAGCAATACAAGGAAGAAAACTGCATCTACTGCGAAGAGTAAGCGAATCGCGGTTACAAGCTGACTCAATCGCTCATCTTGGAGCACTCGATGCCGAGCCGAGAAAAAGAACTTCAGGGTGTGCCAAGTGTTAAGCGGCGAATTGTTCAAGAAGGATGGACTCCCGATCGTTACCCATGTTTCCGGATGATTATCTCTCAAATAATAAATCGTGTACTGAAAAGCGGCGAGATAAGTGACCACAAGTACGCCAAAAATCGACCAAGGATAAAAGAAAGCATGCTCGCTCAAATCGTGCCCTCCCAATCTCGTTCCGTTTATAGCGTTGTCGCATGCAGGTGAACAAATCCTACTTTTTCTGCGGCATTGGTGGGAGCGGAATGTTGCCGCTGGCGCTGATATTGCGCGGCCACGGCGCGACCGTCGCCGGTTCGGACCGCGCGCTGGACCAGGGCCGCACGGCCGCGAAGTTCGAGTTTCTGAAAGGCCGCGGCATCGAGCTGTACCCGCAGGACGGCTCCGGCGTCACCAGTCCGGAGCAGATCGTCGTTGTTTCTACGGCGGTCGAAGAAACCGTACCGGATGTCATCGCCGCACGGAAAATCGGCGCGCCGCTGATAACCCGCGCCGAACTGCTGGCGCAACTGTTCAACGCGGCGCCTGTCAGCATCGGTGTCGCCGGCACCAGCGGAAAATCCACTGTCACTGGTATGATCGGCTGGATGCTGACCGATCTCGGCCTTGATCCCACCATCATGAACGGCGCGGTGATGAAGAACTTTGTCAGCGCCGATGCGGCGTTCGCCAGCGCGCGCGTCGGCGCGAGCGATATTTTCGTCAGCGAAGTCGACGAAAGCGATGGTTCGATCGCGCGCTACACGCCGCATACCGCGGTGGTGAACAACATCTCGCTCGATCACAAGTCGATGGACGAGTTGCGCGCGCTGTTCGGTGATTTTGTTTCGAAGTCGAAGGTTGTCGTGCTGAATCTCGATAATGCGGAAACCGCGGCACTGACGCCGCATGCGGCCAAGGCAATCACTTACAGCTTGTCAAATTCCGCCGCCAATTTGCGCGCGGAAAACCTTTGCCCTGCCCCGGACGGAATCACGTTCGACGTGATAGCTAGCCAAACCAGCGAGACGCTCCGCATAACGCTCCAGGTTCCCGGCACGCACAATATCTACAATGCACTCGCTGCCTTGAGCGTGGCGCAGGCGCTTGCCATTCCGCTCAAGGACGCGTGCGAATCCCTGTCGCGATTCACCGGCATCCGCCGCAGGCTAGAAGTCGTCGGAACAGCAAACGACGTCACCGTGATCGACGATTTTGCGCACAATCCGGACAAGATCGCCGCGACGCTGGAAACCCTTCACGCTTTCCCCGGCCGCCTGCTCATCCTGTTCCAGCCGCACGGCTTCGGCCCATTGCGCAAGATGAAAGCGGACTTCATCGACGTGTTCGCGCGCGAGCTTGCGCCAGAAGACGTGCTTGTGATGCCGGAGCCGGTTTATTACGGCGGCACCACGGAACGCAGCATCACCAGCGAAGATGTTGTGGCCGGCGTGCGGGATGCCGGCCGACAGGCCTTCGCTTTTCCGTCGCGTCAGGAATGTGGCAACGAACTTTTCCACCTCGCAGAATCGGGTGATCGCATCGTCGTCATGGGGGCACGCGACGACACGTTGAGCACTTTCGCTGCAGAGCTGTTATGGAGGCTGGCGCAACAGCCTGCTGCTTAGAGAGCGAGCCGCAAAGCGGCTGTCCTAGTGGCTGATCTGGAACGCCGTGCCGCCCTGGTAGGTCGCGCCGTGCTTTCCACCCAATTGCGTCGTTCCAAAGATGTTGCCGCTGCCGTCAATCAGCACGCCGGCATTGGGGTACTCGCCGTCGGCGCAGTTCTGTTCGGTGCAGAAATTGCGCAGCACGCGCAGGCCTCCGGATGGGGTGTAGCGGAAAACGGTGCCGCCGCCTTTCTGATCGCGGTCCTGATATCCCATGCCGCCGTTGTAGGTGGTGCCGTACACATAGCCCGCGGCATCCACTGTAACGGTCGAGGACGGCGCAGATCCGTCGGCACAGTAATCCTTTGAGCAAAAATGATGGAGCACGGTGTACGGCGAACCGCTGCCGGCCGGCGTGATCTTGAACAGGGTACCGGCTCCGCGCGCGCCGCCATAATAGGTGGTTCCCACCAGATCGCCGGAGGAATCGATCGTCAGGCCGTTCGGCGCGCGGCCATCCGCGCAATTCTGATCCTGGCAAAAGTTGCGAAGCACCATTTCCTTCCAGGCGCCCCCACCGGCCGGACTTAGCTCAAAGGCGACGCCATTCTGCTGGTCGCGGCCGTAGGTAACGCCGAACAGATTCCCGCCCCCATCCATGACGAGATTTTGCCAGGGCTGCGCGCCGTCGGAGCAATTCGATATCGTGCAGAAGCTGTAGATCACGGTCTCCGACCACTGGCCCGACACCGGCGCGATCTGAAAGGCAACGCCGCGGCCGTGGACGCCCCCGCTTTGCGCCGTGCCAAAGAGCGGTGAAGTGCCGTCATAGGGAACGCCGGTGCTGGCGCCCTGATAGGTCAATCCCGAAGCTGGGCTTTTGCCGTCGCCGCAGTTTTTCTTTTCGCAAAAGGCGTGAAGGACGGAGAGCTTCCAGCGCTCGTGACCGGCATCCGGAGAAAGCTTGAATACGACTCCCGCATCCTGGGCAGGCTTTCCGCCGCCAAGCGCCGTGCCATAGAGATTTCCACTGGCATCGACGACCAGCTTGCCGGTCGGCGCTGTGCCATCGGCGCAAGGGTAGCCATGCTGACAGAAATTGTGCAGGACTTTGCGCTTCCATTTGCCGGTTTCCGTGTCGCGGGAAAGCCGGAACACGGTGCCGGAGCTGCTGACGCCGCCCCCGAGGGTTGTCCCGTACAAATTGCCAGCCTCGTCCATGACGAGATCGGCCGATGGGGACGTGCCATCCGCGCAACTTGCCTTGCTGCAAAAGGACGAAACCGTCCGCTGCTTGGCGGAAGCCGCCCCGAACGGCACCAAGGCCGAAGCCGCCAAAACCGCCAGCGATAGATGGAAGGACCGGCGCAGAGCAGCGCTCCGCGACTTCTCGATTTGCAACATGGACCCGCGCTCCAGATTGATTCGGCACATCTGCCGAAGCCATCCGCAAGTTCGGGGCCATGTGTCTGACCGTCAGTCAGGCACGGCCGGGAGTGTGCCAATCAGGGATGGTGGACCTTTCCCATCTTAACCACTTCGAACGCCGAGCCGGTGACTTGGCGCAGTTCTCCCACCAGATGATCGTTGTTCCAGCGGTCGTCCGGCGCGCCCGAGATGTACCAGTTGCTGCCGTTATCGGCCACGAACATCCCATAGGTCTTCATCGCCTGGAGGATGACCTTGGTTTCCGGGCTGAAATTGTCGGGGATCTTGTAGCTCGCCTTGAGGCGGACCCGCATTCCCATCGGCGGCAGGTTTGGGTTGTCGTCGTCCGACGCCCAGTGGTTAGCCGGCTTCACATAGGCGCGGCGGGAATGCGCTACGGTGAAGCGCAAGGCATGGGGGATCAAGCCGGCCGCGGCCTCGTCGTAGCGCACCAGGCCCGGAAAGATCGGCAGGCCGGCTGCATCCGCGCTGGTCCAGCCTTTTTTCCCCGTGGGCCGTACCTTGTTGGAATCGAGATGAAAGATGGCGCCCGAATCCGCATTCCAGCTTACGTCCTTCTGTGGAAAGGCGCGGTAGAGCTCGTAGAGCCGGTCGGTATCGCGATCGATCACCAGAACATGGCGGTCGCCGCCAAACTTTTTGCCGTCATCCCGCATACCTTCGATCGGCGCGTCCGGCGGGACGGGATAAGGCCCCTTGTCGCTCTCGTCCTTGTACGCCTTGAAGTGGATCGGGACATACATCTGCGAATCCGGCACGACCACATAGGGGATGCCGATCAGGCCGTGCTGATAATATCCGCTGCCGAAATCCGGATGCAGCCCGGTGTCCAGACCGATGGAGGCGATCAGGTTGTCCGAATTCGGATCGACGTCCGCGCCGGAAATGTCCCTGTTCCAGGCATTGTCGGCAGGAAACGGCACGGCACCATTAAGATCGGCGCCGACACCGAGATCGGCACCGCTCATGTCGCCATAGGTGGTCGCGTTGGCAGGCATCCCCGCTGCGAGAAGAATGGAAAACACGAAAGCCGCGAACTCGAATTTCATGGAACGCCTCCGAAACAACACACGGATAATGGAGACGATCAGCGAATGGCCGGCTTCGGTCAAGCACTGTCCCTCGCGGGATTAACCAATGATGAGCACCGCCAATAAGATCGGAGTCATTCGCCCAGTAAATTCTAGAACGTGCGCTGAAACGTCAGCAAGACGAAGTCACGGTCGGCAAGCGGCTGCCTTTCCGGATAGCCAATGAAATGCGTGAAGGAGAGACTTCCCTGCCACACGGTTCGGTAGGTCGCTGCGACGCCGATCTGGAAGTTGCCGGAGCGTGCCGCCTGCGTTTCATCCACGCTTGAGTTTCCCGCCAGACCATAGCCGAGGCCCATCGGCAGTTTCACATCGAGGCTCGGCAGCACCTGATAATATTGCGGCGTAAAGTTCGCGTGGAACGCCATTGCGAAGCGATCCGCGTAGTGGTCCAGCGCCGCGGGATTCCTGTCGATGGACATCCGGTAGTTGGCGGCCACCTCGGCGCTCAAATCGGCACGCTGCCAGAACGATGACGAAGCGAAAGCGGTCTCGACCGAAACCTGCCCGTGCAGCGTTTCTCCGACGGCGTAGAGCGGATGGTCCGAATTATCGGCACGCACGCCAAACGGCACCACCTGCGGATCGCTGGCCAGCGGCATGTTGCGGCGATACGAGAATTCTCCGGCAACGCCGCTGTCGGCGACATAGGTGCTGAAACTGGCGCCATAGAGTTCGATGCCCGTTGGGTAAACCAGCTTGTAGGTGCCGTCGCCGAAGCGCAGCGGCTCGAAATAGCGGCCCAGATACAGATAGGTTTCCGGCTCCTTGCCGTTGAACCTCAGCGCATAAAGTCCAAAATTGGCCTCGCTGCCGCTCACTTGCAGGGACAAGCCGAACTGGCCCGTATCCGGCGGATGCTGATCGTCCATTCGGTACAGAAAGTGCTTGTTCGGCAGAAGGATCCGCTCGCCGCCGGCATCCAGATAATCGAAATAGCTGAAATAACTGCCCGAGCCGGGCAAAATGCTTTTTCGCCAGGCGAACTGATAATAACCGCTGATCGCAATATCCTCTGTCGGCTGAACCGTCAGCGAGGCCTGCCACACCGGCAAGAAAACCTGGTTGCTGTAAGACGAGGGCTGCGAAAGCTCCCGGTTGACGTCGCTCGGGGCCTGTCCCGCACCGATGCTGTTTTCCCCGAAAAAAACGCTCTCGCCCCACAGCAGTGCATAGCGGCCGACGCGAAACGAGGTGGGCACACCCCACGGCTCGAAAGCACCGTAAAGAAAGGCGTCGCCCAGCCTGGCATCCTCGCCCTGCAATGATCGCACGTCCGACGTGAAATGCCTGTGGCGCACGGAGAACGGGTTGAAAGTCTTCCGGGAGTCGTTGTCGTTGCGCTCGTGGTAGACAAAATCGTACCAGGCCGTGCCGCTGAGCCTGAAGCCGAAATCGCCATGGGTCAGCTCGAGTTCTGAGAGAAGGTCGAACCGGTTGGAAATCAGCCCGGGGCTGAAATTACGATCGCCGTCATCCCAGTTCACGTTCTCGACCAGCTTTGGATCGCGGTCAAAAACCCGGAACGCGGCCGCATAACTGAGTGTATTGTCCCACCTCACGGTGAGCAGGTCATCGTGGTAGACTTCCGTCGCCATTGCTTCCGGGATAGCGCCACATGCGAAAATCAGGACCGCAACGCGGCGGATTTGCGCCGCCGCGCGCGCAAGGTTAGGCCAGAGAATGCGTTCCGGTCTTGGCATCGTGACGAAATGGCTTTGGCGGTATGTCCCTCACGGACGTACAGAACGGCATGATGCGTGTCCGATCAACTCCTACGGCCGCTCGTGTCGCCTGGCCGTCCCGTTTGGCCTGTTGAGCCTGACGCTTTTTTCCTCGCCCGCTCAGGCCGCTTCCTCGCAGGAGGCCGAACGACTGCGCACCGATCTGACCCCTTTGGGCGCTGAGCGGGCCGCAAACAAGGACGGGAGCATTCCCGCCTGGACGGGTTCGCCGCTCGCTCGAAAAACGCCTGGCGAAGACCCTTTCCCCGCTGAAAAGCTGCTGTTTCGCATCGGTTCAAAGGATTTCGAACGGTATGGCGACAAGCTGCCGGAAGGCGCGAAAGCCATGTTCCGGCGCTTTCCGGACTATCGGATGGACATTTATCCCGCTCATCGTAGCGCGGCGTTTCCGGCATCGGTCTATGAAAGCGTTTTCCAAAACGCGACGCGGGCTCACGCCGCCGCGAAGGGAATCGCCTATGGCGTCGAAGGAGCCGCAGGCGGAGTCCCGTTTCCGATCCCCAGGAATGGCGCCGAGGTCGTCTGGAACCACCTGCTGGCGTATTGGGGCCCCGCTCGGGAGCTGCACGTCAACACCTATGTCGTGTCCCCCGACGGTCATGCCGAGCTATCGGCGGGCTACAACGAGATCGCCGACTTCCCCTATTATTATCCCGGCGCTACGCCGACTTCGTACGGCGGATATTATTTCAAAACGCGGCACATTCAGGACGCGCCGCCCGGTAGCGTCGGGCAGGGCTACCTGGATTGGCAGCCGATCGACACTGCCCGCTATAATTTTGCCGCCTGGCGGCTGTTGCCGGGCGAGCGGCGGGCGCGCCGTGGCCCCTCGCTCTCATACGATGTGCCGGATCCTGAAGCCTCGGGGTTCGAGAACCTGGACGAATACTACATCTTCTTCGGCGGACCCGATCGCTACGACTGGAAGCTGCTTGGCAAGCGCGAGATGTATGTCCCGTACAACAACAACCGCTTCTATCAGAAAGCGACCTCGGAGCTGCTGGGCCCGAAGCACGCCAATCCGGACAACCTCCGCTACGAACTGCACAGAGTTTGGGTGGTGGAAGGGACGCTCGCGCCTGGCAAGCATCATGTGGCGCCGCGCCGGCGGCTCTACATGGATGAGGACAGCTGGCTCGCGCTCTATAGCGACTCCTGGGACGAAAACGGGCATCTGTGGAAGTTCGCCCACGGCACGACCTATCTGATGCCGGAGAACCCGGCGCTCATTCTGGGCAGCCAGTTCGTCTACGACCTCACCCTTGGCGGGTATGTTTTGAGTTTCGCCTTCAACGCCGACCCGCGCGGCTATCGCATCACCGCTCCACATCCGGCAAGCATGTTCTCACCGGAAGCGTTCGCGGCGCGGGCGGTGCGCTAGGCCTCCAGTCCCGAATAGGCGAGGCTTGCGAGCCGCTGCATTTCGGCCGCCGACATTTCGCCGCTCATCACTGCGCCGATCACATCATCCTGCCAGATGCAAACCCGCAATCTGCCCTGCTTGAACTGATCGAACCGGGGCGTGCCCGACGAATGCCGCACATAGAGCGTGAAGGTGCGATTTTCCTTGTTCTTGTAAAGCAGCTCGGCTGCCTTGCCGCCCGGCACATTCGAATACAGGTGTGCACCGATCAGCCGGTAACCCATGCGCCGAAGATCGGGCGCGGAAAGCTTCATCGAGAAAGTGGCGGACAGAACGCGTCCCACCGCCACGCCTTCGGCCGGTGCATTCACGGCAATCTTTCGTTGCACGGGATATTCATCGCTGCGCGCCGCGAGGGCCTCCGCGACGATGGTTTCCTCGTGCGGCCGCGACTGCTCGTAATACAACGTTCCTCCCACGGTCAGCATGATCGCTGCCGCAATTCCCGCGATCGCCTCGATCGAGAACAATTGCCGCCGGGGAGAAGATGCCCGATGGCACTCAATTTGCGACAACCATTGCGGCGGCAGCGGCTTTTCCAGCAGGCTCTCATACATGCCGGCCAGCCGAGCCTTGTCCGCCCGGAAAAGCGCGACGCGCTGGCCGAGATACGGATCCGCGGCGACCACAGTCTCGAGATCGGCGCGTTCCCCCGCTGTCAGTTCGCCGTCGATAAGGGCGTGAAGCCGCTCGTCAGGGACATGGACGTGTTCACTCATTGCCTCAACCTCCGCCGCGCGTCGAGCGAGGTGACGCTCGCGCTGCGTGGCGCAATTCCATTCTCCAGCGCAAAGCGCAGGCGTTCCCGCGCGCGCGCCAGCCGCGACATCACCGTGCCGATGGGGATGCGCAGATCCTCCGCGATCTCGCGGTAGTTCTTTCCCTCAAGTCCGACCAGCAGCAGGATTTGCCGGTGTTCCTCCGAGAGGCTCCCAAGCGCCGCGGCAAGTTCGTGCTGCGATGCCTCGCCGCTTGGGGGAACACTTATGGCGAAATCGTCGGCCAACTCCGTAATGTCCTCTTCGATTCCTCTGCTGCGCTTCCGGCGCAGTTCGTCGATATAAAGATTGTGCAGGATCGAGCGCAGCCATGCTCCCAGCTTCTGCTGCTCGCGAAGGCGATCCCCCTGTTTCAGCGCTCGTTCGATGCAATCCTGCACAAGGTCATCTCCACTGGACACACTGCCCGACAGTGCCGCCGCGTAGCGGCGCAAAGCGGGCAGCTGCGCGATCAGGGCGCTGTTGAACTCCTTCTGCGAATCCTGTCTGAGCACAGCCGGGGCCGGTTCAGCCCTGGCGATGCCGAGCGACGGCGCGGTGCCTGGATGTCCTTTCCGTAATCATTCCTTGCCCTTCGTCGCCACATCCAAGAGACGGGGCGTGAACCAAGCTTATTCCGCGCCAACTTGTCATAGGTTTAAAAAATCCTTCAACCGGCGGGAATAAGAGTGGGCAACGGCGCGTCAATTATCTCACATGTTACCGACCCCAGGCGAGCCGGACCGGTTTTCCGACGCGTACCCAGTCAGCCTCAAGAGGAATGCGGATGACCGGCTCGGCCCGCAAGGACGAGCAGGTTGCCGCAGCGGCAGGAGCTGCCGCGGCGGTGCCGGTGTGTTTTCGTACCCCCCATCCGAGGACACACCGGCCTACCCGCCTACGGCCCGGCGAGGCCGCAGGCAAACCCAATACAGCGTCGCCAGCGCCGAAAGATCGAGCAGATACAGGTACCGATAATCGCAGGCGAGCGAGAGAAAAAAGAAGCTCAGCGAGAACACGATGGAGCCGCCCAGCAGGCATATCCACGGTAAATCGGTAGCGCACCGGCGGTACAGCAGGAACGCCACCTCGCACAGGCTGAGAACAAGAAATGTGAGGTGCGAGAAGATCGAAGTGCCGACGAGGCGCCTCCCATACCAGTTCGCCATCCTGTCGCGTTGCGAAAACCGTGCCTTCAATCCGAGCTCGGCAAGCGGGCCGGAGGGCCCACGCACGCCCACTATGAAAGGAACACAGGCGCCGATTTGGGGAGTCCGAACAACCCAGCGGAAGATTTCCGCACGATGGCGCAGGTATGTGCCAGGCTTCGAGAACACGAATTCCAGCCACGGTTTGTGCAGGACATTTTCCGGCGCTTCCGCCAACGCCAGTTGCAGCGGTGCCGAGCGCGCCAGCGTGTCGCTGCGGACCGGGGAATAGAGTTGCGCGCCGTCATGTTTCAAACGCTCGAACAGCTTGGAATCGCGTTGCCGCAGCGCGGGACTATCGAGTGCGGGATCGTCGGCGAACGCTCCGGCGAGATCGTAGAACTCCAGCAGCCGCAACTGCTTCGCGGCACCGCCATCGTCCGGGATTCGCAGCGCCAAAGCGGCGTTCGTCATCCATACGATCACCAAGCTCGAAACAACGGCGCTGGCGCCCATCAGTATCGCGCGGCCGCGTGCCATGCCGCTCCGAATGGCCATCCACGCCAGTGCAAGTCCGCCGAACGGCAACAGCAGAAATCCATTCTGACGCACCAATGCGGCGAGACAGAGCAACAGAAATGCCGCGCCCGCCGGCAGCCATCTCAACCTGTCGGCGTTCTGCCCCGCCACGGCGTGCGTGAGAGTTGCGAAGGCTGCGACGGCCGCATTGGCGAACAGCACGTCTTTCCACACCGTTCCCTGATAGAGAACGAATTGCGGCGTCAGCACGCAAAACAGCGCGCAGGGCACGGCGAGCCATGACACCGGTCGCGCGATGCGGAGCAGCAACAGCATGGCGCCCAGGAGCAGAAGCGCGTTGCCGGCAACGAAAAGCGCCGTGCCCGGGATCACCGCATCGCCCAATCCCAGCAGCCACGACATGATCGGCGGATGCCAGCCGCTGTAGATGCCGGTGCGGCCTTCCAGAAGCTGGATTACAGAATCGTAAGACAGATAGCCCGGGAGGCTTGCCGCCATGGAAATGCCAAAACCCAGCGTGAGAACCAATGCCGTCGCGATGGCTGGAAGCGGCGAGTCAGGTTCGTGACGGCGCAGAAAATTGCCATACGCGTGGGCCATGCCTATTTAGAGCGCCGAAGGGACGAGCGTGACAAAGCCAATTTTTCAGGACCGCACCGGGCGGCGCGCCGCCCGCGTGAATTTGATCGGGTGGCTGATCGCCGGCCTGGCCATTGTGCTCGGCGGTGTCTTCACCGTCACCCTGTTCGCGCCCACCCGGATGGATGCCGCAAAGTTGCCGGGGCAGATCAATGCCGTGCGGATCCAGAGTCTCGAAAAAACGGCCACGGCGCCGCGCCTGATGCGCTCGGCGATGCAGCTGGCCGCCGAAGCGAGAGCGAAGCGGCTGAAGGATATTCTGAAAAAGATTCAGGCGCGCGAACGCAATGCGCGCGTGCACGCCAGCGCGCAGACCAAACCTGCTGGACGGCCGCTGTCCATCGCCTTCTACCCAAACTGGGAGCCCTCGGCGTACGACTCGCTGCGCTTGGCACTGCCGTCGCTCGACTGGGTTGTGCCCACCTGGCTTAGTTTGCAGGGGCCGCAGCTGAAGCTGAAAGACGCTTACAGCCGGAAGGTTGAGCTGCTGATCCGGGGGCGTCCGAAGGTTGCCATCTTGCCGGTGATCCAGAATTCCACTCTGGGAAAGTGGGACGGTGCCGGCATGGCGGCTTTGCTAGCCGACAAGGACCGGCGAGGCTCTCTCGTTCGCGACCTTTCCTCGTACCTCGGCCGGCGCAAGTTGCAGGGCATCGTGGTGGACTTCGAGGCTATGCCCGACGCCGCGCTGCTGGATCTCGGCGCGTTCCTCAGGGAATTGCATGCCGCATTCGCACCGCGTGGCTGGACAGTGGCCGTCGCCGCGCCATTCGCGAACGACAAATGGCCGTTCGCAGATTTCGCCAAAAACATCGATTACACGCTGCTGATGGCCTATGATGAACATGCCTCACCGGCCGCGCCCGGAAGCATCGCGGGCCAGACCTGGTTCGAGAACCTTCTGGACAGGCGCATGGAAGTCCTTTCCCCGGAACGCACCATCGTAGCGCTCGGCAGCTACGCCTACGACTGGAATTCCGAAGACGTCGACAGCCTGTCGTTCGAGGAAGCGGTCATCGCCGCCAACGACTCCGACGCGACCGTCGATTTCGATCCGCAAACCAACAACCCGCACTTCTCATATGTGGAGGAGGATCATACCCGCCACGACGTCTGGCTGCTGGATGGCGTGACCGCTTACAACCAGATCCATTCCGCCGACGTTTATCGGCCGGCCGGCTATGCCATCTGGCGCCTGGGCAGCGAGGATCCTTCCGTCTGGTCCGTGGTTGGGCGGCGATACGGGATGCCGGCACCTTACGCGTTGCACAAAATTCCCATCATTGAGGACATCGATTTCGAAGGTTCGGGGGAATTTCTCCGCGTCGAGGCGCAGCCGCAATCGGGAGCGCGGAATTTCGATGTCGAGAAAGCAACCGGGGACATCGACGACGAGCGCTACACCAAATTGCCGACCGGATATGTCATCCGCCAGTTCGGCGCGGCGCGCAAAACGGTCGCGCTGACGTTCGACGACGGTCCCGATCCCGAATGGACACCGCAGATTCTCGACATCCTACGTGCCGAGCACGTCCCGGCCACCTTCTTCGTCATTGGCAGCAATGCGGAGGCCTATCCGGAGCTGGTGCGGCAGATGGTGGAGGACGGCCATGAGGTCGGCAACCACACTTTCACGCATCCCAATTTGTCGGAAACGCCGCCGCGCGTCGTGCAACTAGAGCTAAACGCGACGCAGAGGCTGTTCCAGGCGCTCACCGGGCGATCCATGCGCCTCTTCCGTCCGCCCTATCTCGGAGATGCGGAGCCGACCGATGAAGAGCAGATCCTGCCGGTGCAGGTGGCGCAGGACATGGGCTACATCACGGTGGGCGAGCATGTCGATCCGGTGGATTGGGAACTACCCGGCGCAGACAAGATCGTAGAGCGCGCGATGCGGATGGTGCATAGCGCCAAGTCGAACTCACCGCGCAACATCGTTCTGTTTCACGATGCCGGCGGCGACCGCTCGCAAACGGTGGCGGCACTGCCGATACTGATCGAGAAGCTGAGGGCGGAAGGATATCGCTTCGTGCCCGCCTCGGGACTTGTGGGTTTCAGTCGCGACCAGGCCATGCCGCCGCTCGCCGATAACATGTCGGTGGTCGCCGATCGGGTGGTGTTCTACGCGTTGAGCAAATTCGGACGCCTGCTGCACTGGGCATTTCTGCTGGCGATCTGGCTGGGCATTGGGCGCGTGCTCTTCCTGATTTTTCTGGCGGCCCGCAACTTCCGTAGCGAACAGCGGCAGACGAAGGCACCGCCTCTTTCGGATGCGATTCAAGTTTCCGTCGTCATTCCCGCCTACAATGAGGAGCGCGTGATCGTGCGCTCGGTGCGGCGCATTCTGGAAAGCACCCATCGCAACTTGCAGATCGTGGTGGTGGATGATGGCTCGAAGGACGACACCTTTGGCGTGCTCACGGCCAATTTTGCCAATGATGCTCGCGTCACTTTGCTCCGCATCGCAAACAGCGGAAAGGCGCACGCGCTGAATGCAGGCCTCGCGCAGGCGCAAGGCGACGTCGTCGTGGCGCTCGACGCCGACACCATCTTCAAGCGGGACGCCATTGCGCGGCTGGTGCGCTGGTTTTCCAATCCGCAAATCGGCGCCGTCGCCGGCAACGCGAAGGTCGGCAACCGCATCAACATGATCACGCGCTGGCAGGCGCTGGAATATATTGGCGCGCAAAATCTGGAACGCCGGGCGCTGGCGGCGCTTGGAACGCTGACGGTTGTCCCGGGCGCGATCGGCGCCTGGCGGCGCAGCGCGGTCGCGCAGCTAGGCGGCTTTCCGGGCGACACGGTGGCGGAAGATCAGGATCTCACCATCGCGCTGCAACGGGCAGGCTATCGCGTGTTGTTCGACAGTTCGGCGATTGCCTGGACGGAAGCACCGACGACATTCGGCGGCCTTGCCCGTCAGCGATTCCGCTGGGCCTATGGGACGCTGCAATGCCTGTGGAAATACCGCGCCCTCACCTTCAATCCGCGCTATCGCGCCCTGGGCATGATCGCCCTGCCGCAGGTCTGGCTGTTCCAGATCGTGCTGACGGCGCTGGCGCCGGTGGCGGACCTGATGTTGCTGTGGCAACTCATCTGGCAGGGTGCGGCCTATCTCGAACATGGCGCGGAGTTCAACAATGACAGCCTGATCAAGACCGGGCTCTATTATGGATTGTTCGTGCTAGTCGACATGGCCGCCGCCGGATTCGGCTTTCTCATTGAAGGCAAGGAGCAGAAACGGCTGCTCATCAGCCTGCCGCTGCAACGCTTCGGCTACCGGCAACTGATGTATTACGTGGTCGTCCGTTCGATCTTCTCGGCGCTGAAAGGCGCGGTGGTGGGCTGGGGCAAGCTCGAACGAACAGCGACGGTTACCCACGTCGAGGCGCAGGAACTCGCGTAGCTACGCGGCGTGTTGCGGCACGCCGCCCAACCAGGTGTGTATTACTTCGAGGTCTTTCGTCAGCGCGACGAGATCGGCGCGGGCGCCGGGCGCGATGACGCCGCGCTCCTGGCCGAGGCCGAGAAAGCGCGCCGGGGTGCGCGATGCCGCGACCAGCGCCTGCTCCAGCGGGATGTTCGCCAGCTGCACGGCATTGCGCACCGCTGACGCCATGTCGAGATGCGCGCCGGCCAGCGTCCCGTCTTCGCTCACAAGCCGGCCGTTGCGCCGGGCGATCCTGGTGCCCGGCAACTCGAACGCGTCGATATCCGCGCCGACGGTTGGCATGGCGTCCGTCACCAGCGCGATACGCGCCGCGCCTTTTGCGGCGAACGCGGCGCGCACGGAAACAGGATCGACATGAAATCCATCCACAATGAGTCCGGCCGTCAGTCGCCCATCTGCAAAGGTTGTTCCCACCGGTCCCGGTGCGCGGCTGCCAAACGGCGGCATGGCGTTGAACAGATGCGTCACGCCCGAAAGCCCTTCCTCGATGGCATTCTGCAACACGCTCGCGCTGGCCTCGGTATGACCGGCGCAGACGCGAATGCCGCACGAAGCGAGTTCGCGAATGAAGCCCGGCGGCACGCATTCCGGGGCCAGCGTTACAATCGAGCGGCCGATTTCCCCCAGCGGCGCGAGCCAGGCGATGTCGTTCATCTGGGCACGCGCAACATTCTCCTTCCGGTGGATGCCGGCGCGGACGGGGTTGATGAAAGGCCCTTCGACATGCAGTCCCAATACACCATCGCTTCCCGTGCACGCCCTGGCGGCGGCGATGGCGGCGAGCGTTTTATCGCGGCTGTCGGTAATGAAGGTCGGCAGCAGGCCTGTCGTGCCAAAGCGGCGATGGACCCGCGCGATCTCCCGCATGGTTTCCGCCGTGGGCCTATCGTTCAGCAGGATGCCACCACCGCCGTTCACCTGCAGGTCGATAAATCCAGCCGTCACAAAGCCGCCGTCAGGCACTTGGTGCCGCTCGACCGCTTCCGGTATTTCGTGCCAAGCCGAGACGGCGCGGACACATCCGGCCTCGATCAGCACGGCCGCTTTGTCGCGCCAGCCCTGGCCGTCGAAGAGACGTTCGGCGAGAATGGCGTGCGGGGCGTTGTGGTCAGGAGGCATCATATCACGACCGGGATCGGATCAGCCTAGCCGGAGCATTAGCGATGGGCGAGCGATGAAACCAACGCCTTGCGAAGAAAGTCAGTTATCCACCGAACAGATCGATCGCAGGCACGGCGATCTGGACTCATTGTCCACCGCCGACATGCTCGATGCCATGTATGAGGGGCAACGCATGGCGGTTGCGGCGGTGAAACCTGCTTTGCCGCAGATCGCAGGCGCCGTCGAAGCGGCGGCGGCCGTTCTGCGGCATGGCGGGCGGCTGATTTACGTGGGCGCGGGAACCTCGGCGCGCATCGGCGTGCAGGATGGCGCCGAACTGACGCCGACGTTCGACTGGCCATCGGAACGGTTGGCGTTCCTGATTGCCGGAGGGCTCGACGCACTCTCCCGCAGCATTGAGGGCGCCGAGGACAGCAAAGACGATGGCGTCCGCGCCGTCACGGCGGCTCGTGTCGGCCCGCAAGACGTCGTTATTGCCGTCGCCGCCAGTGGCACGACGCCCTTCACCGTCGCTGCATTGGGCGCCGCCCGCGAAGCCGGCGCCATGACGGTCGCCATCGCCAGTAATGCTGGTTCGGCGATGTTGCATGAAGCCGGGCATCGAATCCTTGTGGAAACGGGCGAAGAAATAGTTGCCGGTTCGACCCGCATGAAGGCTGGCACGGCGCAGAAGATCGTGCTCAACCTTTTCTCTACGGCGCTGATGGTGAAGCTTGGCCGCGTCTATCGCGGATTGATGGTGGATATGCGAACCACCAACGCCAAGCTCCACCGCCGCGCGAAAGCCATCCTGCGCGAACTCACCGGCTGCAGCGAAGCGGACGCCGCAAATTATCTGGCGCAAGCGCGCGGAAACCTGAAATTGGCGATCCTTCTCGGCCACGGTGCGTCGCTGCAAACGGCATCGTCGGCGCTGGACCGGCACGCCGGCAATCTGCATCTGGCATTGCAAGACCTCGGGTACAGCGATGCATGAACCGAGCGCGATGGCGCGCGAGATTGCGGAGATACCCGCAGCGGCTGAGCGATTCATGCGCTCGCGCGGCATAATCGCCGAGGTTGCTGCGAAAGTTGCCGCCTATCAACCAGGCCTCGTGATCTTCTGTGGACGCGGCAGCTCCGGCCATGCCGGCGTGTATCTGCGCTATGTCGTGGAGACAAGGCTGGGGCTGATGACCTCTGCCGCCGCGCCATCGCTGGCAACGATCTATGACGCGCAACCCAACATGGCAGACGCATTGTTCGTGACGGTCTCGCAATCCGGCCGCAGCCCTGATCTTGTCGCGGCGACGGAAATGGCCCGCAAGCAAGGCGCACTCACGCTCGCCATCGTCAACGATGTGGCGTCTCCCGTCGCTCTGGCATCGGAGCTCGTACTTCCCATCGAAGCCGGACCGGAGCGCGCGGTCGCTGCCACCAAGACTGTGGCGCTGTCGATGCTGGCCGGCGCCCGGCTCGTAGCTGCAATCGCGCGCGACGACGGTCTCGCCACAGCGCTGGATGGGATGCCAGAGCGGTTTGCTGCGGTGATGAATGGCGATTGGTCCGCCTGGCAGAACGCACTTGCCTCGGCGCCGGTCGGTTTCGCGGCAGGCCGCGGCTATGCCTTCGGGCCTGCGCGTGAGATCGCGCTGAAGCTCATGGAGACATTGCGTATTCCGGCGCTCGGCTTCAGCACCGCGGAACTTCGGCACGGCCCGCGCGCGGCCCTCGGGCCTTCAACGCCTGTCCTCATCCTGAGGCAGAACGATGGTACCGCGGCGGGTGCGGATGTATTGGCGGACGATTTGCGCGCGGATGGCATTCCGGTTTTCGTCGCCGGCGGTACACGAAGCGATCTGCCGTGGATCGGCGATCGAGATCCGATTTGCGATCCCATCGCCATGCTGCTGCCGGCTTACAAGGCGCTGGAAGGGGCGGCACGGGCCCGCGGCTTCGATCCCGACCATCCGCCACATCTCAGCAAAGTGACGCGTACGCTTTAGCGGCCACATAAATAACAATCGTTGCGGGAAACGTCGGCGGAGCCGCGGACTCCGCCTCGTTTTTTAGCAGTTGACAACCACGTCGAAGCGGAAATCGGCCGGCAACAACGTGACGGCGGTGAAGGTATTCACCCGCAGTGTTTTGTCGTCGAACCTGCTGACCATGATGTAGCCGGGTGCCACGGCCTTTCTCTCGCCGCGAATGGTCGCGTTGGCGGCGCACCGATTCACGTCTTGGCTGAACACGACATGGTACACACCGGTGCTCTTGTGGCGGACGGTCGTGACATTGGCCTTGTGGCGAACCTGTCCATCGGCACCCACGACAGCGAACCCGCCGGTGAACGCCGCCTGCTCCTGTGCCACTGCGGTTTCGGTGACGGCAACGGTGAGTCCTGCCGCGGCGATGGCAGCAGCCGCGAAGCTTTTTCGAACTGACATGTTGGTCTCCCTCTTTCTCACTTGCTGACGGCGGAGATTTGTGCCCACCGGAGCGTCGACAATGGGAACGGGAGTTGTGACCGGTTGTTGCCGCAGCCCCGGAAAACTGGGTAACCGGGAGTTTCGCCGGCAGCGAAAAATTTCTGAAAACCATGCCATTTGCCGCGAGCTATCACCGGCAAGTATCATCGACGCGTGCGGTTCATCTGCCAGACTGCGGCACTGCAGGCGTTTGACGTCCATTCTTGCGGATCGATCTGAAAAGGGCGGAAGCTTTCGCTCCCGCCCTTTTCATTGCGGAAATAATGACGCGCTAGAAGCGGATCCAAACGCCGTTGCGCCAGTAGCCGCGACCCGTGTGCTCGCGCCAAACGTATTTCTCGTGCGCGGCCCAGCGCCAGTTGTTGGGATGGACCACGACGCCGAATTCCGGCTTGTAGGCATAGGCGCGTTTGACGTGCCAGCACTCGCCGTGGCCGTTGCACACAATCGCGGCCGATGCTGTCGTGGCCGTCACAGCCAAAGCACCAGCGCCCAATGCTGCAGCCGCGATCAATTTTGTCAGATTTCTCATTCTAAGCTCTCCGTTGCTATGTGGCCGGCCCTCTAGGCGGTGAACGAGTTAGCGCCGCAACCGGTTCCGGAAAGCTAACCTGGGATAAGGTAAAAAAAGAATTCCTCCCCGTTTCTAATTATCTGAAAGGTAACGAGCGCCCGTTACCGTGCACTTCACTGCATCCGCAGTCCGAAATGGAACTCGTGCAAAACGCGCGGCAGAATTTGGCCGAAATAAGGCGAGGGCGGGCGATGAAAAAGGTGGTGCTTTGGACGGCAGTCATCCTGCTGGCTTCGGTGGGCACGACGAATGCCCAGGAATTGGCGGCCTATCAGCCCAACGCCTGTCAGAAGCTGGCGGCGGGCCAGGCAGCGTCGAACGATCGCGCGACGCTATATACCCGCGCTGCCTGCGTTGCTGCCCGCGCGGCCGTCGCCGCACCGGGTAATGGCCCGCTGAGCCGGGAGGAACTCCTCAGCATCCTGGTGCTGATGAGTTTGCAGCAGGCCAAATCCTCGCACGCTTCCTGACCGGGTGAATTACGCCGATGAACGGCTGGATCGGTTTCGCGGCGCTTGCCGCGCTTGTCAGCCTCGCGCCGGCCGGCGGCATTCCGGCAGCCGCTGACGCGCTGTCGGTCCCCACTCGCGGCAATGCCTACTGGCTTTATGACCGGCAAGCCGGATGTTACGTGTTCCATTCCGATCCGCACGCGGCCGATGCTGTTTCCTGGTACGGCGCCTGCGTCGATCGCCGGGCGAACGGTTTGGGAACCGCGGTGTTCAGCAGCCACGGGCACTTCGTCGGCACGCTCTCGGCCAAATACGTCGAAGGTGTGCCCGCCGCTCCAGTGAGCGCCAATTGGGCCGATGCCGGGCGAAGCGAAGCATTGCCCGTTGCGATGCCAGCGGCGATAACAAAACCAGCGGGTCAAGCACTGTCGGCCGCCAGCCCTGTGCCTTCGACGCCGAGGATCCCAGCCTGGCTGCAGGACGCCTCCGGACGCAACCTCATGGCGGTGGACGGAACCCGTTTCGCGTTGATGGTTTCATCGCGGCAGTTGGCGCTCGACATCGCGACTCCCAATACGTTGCCCCAGAAAACCATCTTCACGTTCGTGAACGCGAGCCAGGGCACGGTATCGAATGGCGACGACGGCACGCACGTTACCGGCACGTTCCGCCTGACAGACGCTGCACTCGAAATCGCCTACGAGGACGGACGCACGGAAAAACTCGCGCGGAAGGGCGATGGCAGCGGCGTCGTCCTGACCACCGTTTTCGCCTCGGGCTCTCCCGTGTGCGTGATCTGGTATCCGGAAGGGCACGGGTTCACCACGGCGGAGCGTCAGGCGGCCGTGGCGGCCTATGCCGTGCGTCTGGGCATCGGGAGTTCCGGTGCTGGAACGATAGCCTCGTGTACGGATGGCGGGATCGAAGCCGAAGTCGCGCCGCCGTCAGCCGAACCGGACAAGCCCGGCGCGCGCCCGCATCGCTCGGCCAAGGCAAAAACCGCTCTCGCTGACGGGGATGCACGCGACGCAACGATCTTCGTGCGCAACGCGGACGTGCATCTCATCGATCCGCCCTTCGCGCCGGCAGTGGAAACGCAGGAGCCCGGCGTTTGGCGAGTCGCGAGCCATCCCGCTCTGGCGACGCCGGCACAACCATCGGAATGCCTCAGCGTGGCAACGGAAGGGGCGAGCTGGGGATTTCGCAACCGCTGCGGTTTCGCCGTGAGCTTTGCCTATTGCCTGAACGATCCAGCGAGCGATCCACTCTCCTGCAGCGCCGGAACCACCGCCGGCAGCGTCGCGCCGAATACCTTCGGACCGCTCTTCGCGCAGAAGAACCTCAACGATTCCGAGCATGATTTCCGCTGGATCGCCTGCGATGCCGGCAATGGCGCCGTCACCCCCAAACTGGTGCGCGCCGATCCGCCGGCCGGCCAATGCCTCAAGACAAAAACTTCGTGAGCCAAGCGGCTGAAAGGATTGTGCGCATGCGTGGGTGGCAAATCGGCATTGGTATTCTCGCATTATGCTGTGCCGCCGATGCAGCGCTTGCCGGCAGCGCTTGTGTGCAGCGCCGCGAGGTGGCCGCGCTCAAAGTCGCGGCTCTGCAGCAAAAGCTGGTGGTCGCGGCGCTCTCCTGTCACGCCGTGCCGCGCTACAACGCCTTCGTCATTTCCTATCGCCGCGATTTGCAGAAATCGGACAATGCGCTGAAGGCGTTCTTCATCCGCAGGGGCGGGATTTCCGAATATCACGCATTCAAGACAAAGCTCGCGAACAACTCGTCGCTGACCAGCATCGGGGACATGACCACCTATTGCCAGGACGCTTTTGCGGCCTTCGACGTCGCGCTGGCAGCGGACCACCGGAGCTTGCGCGAATTCGCCCTGACGCAGAACGCGTCCTTGGATATCGCTTATCTGGATTGTCAGGACGAGGTGGTTGTGGCTTCGCGCGCAGAGAAACGGGCGTTGCGAAAGGCACGCCGGATGCTGGCACGAGCTTCGGCGGCGGGCGAACCCTAGAACCTCCGTCGGGGGCCGCTCGCTTCTGCGCACGGAGCGGGTTCGGTCTGATGAGACGCCGTCGCGAACCCTCGCGGCGGCGCCTCATTGTTGACGATTTGAACTGCGGGCTAGTGGATGGCGTCGAAGGTAACCTCGAATCCAAATTCGCTGACAAATGGCGATTTGCCGAGCGCTTCGCGGTAGTCAGGCATCAAAAGCGCTCCCCGTGCGAACTTATCAAAAAACTCAGCGACTGGCTCTTTTGGAACGTTATAGCAATCTAGGCGAATGGTGACCTTCTTTCCTTTGCTCTCGGGAAATTTTTGGACAACTTGGCCATCGAGTGCTGCATCAAGACACTCATATAGTCGGTCTTGTATGCGTCTGAGGTTTGCCTGAAGCGAGCTATGCCAAGGGCCCTGCTCGACAAGCACTAGCTTCCATTCGTCGGGCGAATCTCCCCGCGCTACAAAGTCCACTACAATCGTGCCTTCGGTCATCTAGTTCAACGCTAACATGTGCGATCGACCAGACAAGAAGTCATAGTGGTGGGCTTTCCTGGTTCAAGTCCTGCCTTGGCTGCGTTTTGGCCGATCGGCGTTACTTCCCTTCCCGCCTTAATGTCATCGTGCAACTTCTGCTGCCCCTTCGATAGCTGAGCATTCCCTGTTTTGGTTTCAACGATAGCTTTATCCTTCGTGACGAAGTCCGCTCTCGTTCGCGTTTGATCGCTGGTTCTAAAGCTAACTTCTTTACCTGCTACTTTGTCCCCAAGTTTAGCCTCGGTGGCAGCTTGCCCAGCGCGCCCTTGCGCTGCGTTTGCTGACATTCGCTCGGCTTTTGTCAGTGGGGCAAGACCCTTCGCACCAACGCCACCCCCAGCTGCAATTGCTCCAGCCGTAGTAGCGCCTGCCCCGCCTTCGACCGCCGCGATAACTCCAATTGCACCCGCCGTCGCTATCGCGCCCACAATAGCCAAACCAGCCTGTTCTTGGGGTGACATCTGCGATACAGCGTTCGCGTATATGTCGAATGTATAATCATCCATTTCGCCGCGTGGATCTGTTCTATCCACCGGATCGTTGCCGACATAGGTGTAGAGATTGAGATCCGGGCCGTAGCCGACCGGATCGGTTTGAAGAAACCTGGCTTGCGCCGAGACACTGGCGAACAAAAGAGCCGCCGCTGCCGAAACGATAATTCTCCTCATAGCTACCCCCTTTACTTTGCCGCTGGCTTCGCCCTTAGTTCCCCATCCTCCTGACGCCAGCCCAAGGCCAAGGCTTTGTCGAAGGACGTATCGCGTTCGCGAAGGTACGCGAGATATTTCGGCCGCAGACTCTTCGGAATGTCGATGGGGCTGAGGATATTTGGCCTGAAACTCCGAATCGATGAGCCCCTGATAGGCATTGCCGCGCTTGAGCAGCGCAATGGGAAATTCCGGGTATTCGTTGAGAACCAGATCGCTGAGCGCGATGGCGGTCCCATAGTCCCCAGCATTTCTGTAGTGCTCAATCAGGGGCTCTGCCATCACCGCCACGCTCTGTTTGCGTGTCAGCGTTTTCAAATAGAGGCCATTTTTTATCGCTTCGTCCGTCATCGGCAATTTCTGGCGATACCAAGCGTCGCGAGCCGGCAGAGCGCCGCTGGTGGTTTCAAGGTTGTATGCCTTGCGGGTCGGGTCATCGACATATTTGACGAATTCGTGCATCGGTGCGGTGGAGAGCGTTACGTGAAGGCCAAGGCGGTCGGCTAGCGCAAGAAACAGTATGGGCATGCTGATGCAGTTGCCGCGACGCGTTTTCAAATAGGTCGAAAGCAGCCTGTTGGCTGGCTTCTCCCCGAGCGGGTCGGACAAATCATATTGAAACGACCGATTGCCGTTCCAATCGCCGTCGACATAGATGTATTCGCGAACTGCTCGTAATTTTCTCAACGGCGGAGCATTCGACCCCGCCATGCGACGGGCCGTATCCGCCATTGTATCGATTTGCTTCAGCGAAGCCGAGAGATCAATAGCCGGATCGATGAACCTGTCGAAAGTCAGCTTGGCCCGGGCGAAGTCAATCTGAGCATCCGGCTGAGCCAACATCTCCCGCAACGCTGCAACTGGATCGTTCGCTTTGCCATCGGCCGTTGCAATCGAAGTGGTAAGCAAGGCCAAAGAGAGAATTAGCGGACGGAATAGCGACGATTGCATGCCTAACCCGATAACAACCTAAAGTTGTTATAGATCAATCTGTTCCAGCCGGCAAACTTTATGTCTGGGGCGGATGCAGTGAAAATTTCTGCGCAGACTCGCCTTCGGGTGACTTCAAACCATGGTTGAAAGGGTAGGCACGCTCCGGTAACTCCCCACAATGTCCGCGCCAGCCGAAACCTGCCTGACGACGCCGCTGACCCGGCCCGACCCGCATGTCGACTGGCGGCGGGTCGCGTATCTGGTGCAGGCGAGCCGCGCGCTGGATGAGCTGGAGGAAAAGACCCTCGTTCCCGCGCGGAAGATTTTCTACCAGTTCTCCGCGCGCGGACACGACATGGCGCAGGTGCTGCTGGGAACCCAGCTGACCGACAGGCATGACGCCATCTGCGGCTACTATCGCTCGCGCCCCATTCTGCTGACGCTCGGCGTCAGGATGGCCGATGCGCTCGGCTCCTGCATGGCGCGCGAAGGCGGCTATTCCGACGGCCGCGACATCGGCGCGGTGTTCAACTATCCCAATCCGAATGGCCCCTCGGCGCTGCCGATGTGCGGCGGCGTCGGCGCGCAGTTCACGCCGACAGCGGGATGGGCGCAGGCAATCCGCTACCGCGCGGAAGTGCTGAACGATCCGGCGTATGCAAACTCCATTGCGGTGGCGCTGGGCGGCGACGCCTCTGTCGCCACCAACGGCTTCTGGTCGGCGCTCACCATGGCGACAACCCTGTCGCTGCCGATTCTCTTTTACATCGAGGACAACGGCTACGGCATTTCCGTGCCGTCGCGATTGCAAACGCCGGGTGGCGACATCGCCGCCAATCTCGGCAGTTTCGGCGATCTGGAAATTCTCGCCGGCGACGGCACCGAGCCACACGAGGCGGCGGTTCTGATCAAGCAGGCGGTGCGCTTCGTGCGCGAGCGGCGCGCGCCGGCGCTATTGCGGCTCAAGGTGCCAAGGCTGGAGGGACATTCCTTTCAGGATACACAGACCTACAAGCCGGAAGAGTTCGTGAAGGCGGAATGGTCGCGCGATCCGCTACCCAAGCTGCGCGCCTTCCTCGTTCCCGCAGAGTGCGACGAAGCCGAATGGAACAAAATTGCCGAACAGGCGGCGCGCGATGTGGAAGCTGCGCGCGCGGAAGCCGAAGGGCGCGAAGTGGCGGATGTCGAGCGCACGACCCGGCACGTGTTCTTCGAAGGCGAGATGCAGAGCCAAGGCGGTCAGCATGCCGAAGGCTATGAACCACCGGCCGCCGCCGAGAGCGCACAGTCCGAAGGCCAGCGCATCAACATGGTCACTGCCATCCGGCGCACCCTGGAGCACGAGATCGCCATCAATCCGCGCGTGCTGGTGTTCGGCGAGGATGTGGGGCCGAAGGGCGGCGTGCATGCCGTCACGCTCGGTCTGCAGGAGAAATTCGGCGAAGCGCGCGTGTTCGATACTTCGCTGTCGGAAGAAGGCATCATCGGCCGCGCCGTCGGCATGGCGCTGGCGGGGCTGGTGCCGGTGCCGGAAATCCAGTTCCGCAAATACGCAGATCCCGCGGCGGAGCAGCTCAACGATTGCGGCACCATGCGCTGGCGCACCAACAACCGCTTCGCCGCCCCGATCGTGGTGCGCATGCCGATCGGCTTCTTCAAATGCGGCGACCCGTGGCACAGCCAGACCGACGAAGTGCGCTTCGTGCATTCGCCCGGTTGGAAAGTGGCAGTGCCGTCCAATGCGGAAGACGCGGTGGGTTTGCTGCGCACGGCTCTGCGCGGCAACGATCCGGTGATCTTCTTCGAGCATCGCGCCATGCTGGATGCGACCAGCGCGCGGCGGCCTTATCCCGGCGACGATTTCGTGTTGCCGTTCGGCAAAGCACGGATCGTGCGCGAGGGCAGCGACATCACCGTGGTGACATGGGGCGCGATGGTGGAGCGCTGCGAAGCCGCAGCGGAAAATCATTCCGCCGAGATTCTCGATCTGCGAACCCTGATGCCGTGGGACCGCGAAGCGGTGCTCGCCTCGGTGAAGCGCACGCGCCGCTGCCTGATCGTGCATGAAGATTTGATCACCGGCGGCTTCGGCGCGGAAGTCGCGGCCGTCGTCGCGCAAGAGTGTTTCTTCGATCTCGATGCGCCGGTGAGCCGCCTTGCGATGCCGGACATTCCGAGCCCGCACAATCCGGCACTGATGGAATGGGCGCTGCCGAGCGTCGAGCAGATTGCGGCGAAGATCGCGGAGCTGGTGGGCTGATGGCGGATATTCTCGCGCCGGCCGAACAGGAAGGCACCAAGGCGGTGCTCAAGACCTGGCTGAAGAAGCCGGGCGACTCCGTGCGCATTAACGATCCGGTGCTGGAACTGGAGACCGACAAGGTGGCGGTGGAAATCGCCGCCACCGCGGATGGTGTGCTCGCGGAGATCCTCATCGAAGAAGGCGCCGACGTGGAGCCCGGCACGGTGCTCGGCCGCATCGCGGAATCGGGTGTTGCCGTAGCAGCGAAAGAATCGATGCAGGCGGTTTCGGCGAAACCATCCGCAGCGGCGCAAAAAAGTCAGGACACATCGCAACTGCCGCCTGGCATTCGCCGCCTGCTGGACGAACATGGGCTCAGCGCGAGCGATGTGCCGGTTAGCGGCGCGCGGTTGTCGCGCGAGGACATCCTCGCGGAAGTCGAGCGGCGCGCCAAAGCACCTGTGGCCGGCGTCACCCGCGTACCGCATGACACCATGCGCAAGCGTATCGCCGACCATCTGACGCGTTCGCTGCAGACCGCGCCGCATGTCACCGCAATGTTCGAAGCCGATTTTTCGGCCATCGCCGCGCACCGCGCCGCGCACAAGGAGGCCTTCGCGCGCGAGGGCGCCAACCTCACCTTCACCGCGTATTTCGTTGCAGCCTGCGTTGCGGCGATGAAAGCGGCGCCGGCGGTGAACGGCCGCTGGTTCGACGACCGCGTCG
>Ga0213876_10000188_pt1 | contig 64172 bp, 47 predicted proteins | sample BarmaccomBMRX_R9_FD_160113 | JGI IMG/M metagenome (GOLD analysis project Ga0213876, IMG submission 160113) | Root-associated microbial communities from Barbacenia macrantha in rupestrian grasslands, the National Park of Serra do Cipo, Brazil - RX_R9 | ecosystem: Host-associated > Plants > Roots...
GCCTCCGGCTTCCTTCAGACCCCACCTCGCGGCGACGCCCTTGCCTTCAGCTAACGGTTCCTGACATCAAGGTCCGTAGAGGACTTTCACCTCCAAGTGATCGCACATGTCGGGCACACACGAAAAACGCCGGCCTCGCGGCCGGCGCTAACTCATTGAAAATTCTGGAGCCGTTGAGCGGATTTGAACCGCTGACCTGCTGATTACGAATCAGCTGCTCTACCAACTGAGCTACAACGGCGATCGGGATGCGGCCCTGAAGAACGCGGGGGGCGGTGATTCTATTCACGGTGGCGTCAGGTGTCGAGAGGATAGACTCCGCGGCGCACCGGACATGACGATTTCACGCTCGGAACGGCTGCTCGCGATGGTTATCGCCGCGGTGACGCTGGCGATGCGGGCGGTCGCTTTTTTCCACTACCGTTTCGACTCCGATGAGCCGCAGCACCTGCACGTCGTGTGGGGATGGACCGCGGGGCTGCTCCAGTATCGCGACGTCTTCGACAACCATGCGCCGCTGTTTCACATGGCCATGGCGCCGCTGCTGCGGGTCCTAGGCGAGCGGCCGGACATCCTGTTCTTCATGCGCGCGCCGATGCTCATTCTCTGGATCATCGTCAGCGCTGCGGCGTTCCTCATCGCGAAGCGGTTGTACGGCGATCGGATCGCGATGTGGTCGGTGCTGCTGCTCAACGTCCTGCCAACGTTCTTTCTGAAGTCGATCGAGTTCCGTACCGACAATCTCTGGAACGCCTGCTGGTTGGTGGGCGTGCTGATGCTGGTCGACGCATCGCCGGATCCCGCCAGGAAAGCGTCGCGGTACCAGCACCTCTTCCTCGGCGGCGTGCTGTTCGGATGTGCGTTTTCGGTCTCGTTGAAAACGTCGCTGCTTCTTTTCTCGCTGGCCGCGGCGGCAATCGTGACGTGGTCGGCCAGAATCCGAGGAAGAGAACCGTCTCCGTTCGGCCGGCGCGATATCGCATTGATCGGGGCGGGATTCGTGATCATCCCGGCGCTCATCGCTTTCTACTTCATCGCGCTTGGTGCGTGGTCGAACTTCGTCTATTGCGCGTTCCGCTTCAACGCGATCGTCACCCTCACGCGGCCCGCGCTGCTGGTGTGGACGCCGCGGCTGCTTTTCGTACCGCTGATCATCGTCGCGCTGCGTATCGCGTGGCGGTACCGGCAGACGACCACGAATGGGCGCTTCTTTTTCGCCGTGGCCACGGCCGTCTTCTTCGCCACGCTGTGGGGCTTCTGGATCCTCATCTCGCCGCGCGACTTTCTCCCGTTCCTGCCGTTCGTATCGATGTTCGTCGTGGCGGCGCTGGCGCGGGACCGGCGCTTCCTGGCAGACATCGCCGTCCTGCTGGTCATCTGCCTGATCGGCGTCGGCTACTACGCACAATGGCTGACGAACGGAACGCGCGAGTTCATCACGATGGAGCGGCAGGCGTTGAACCTCACGCGGCCGGGCGAGCCGGTGATGGATTACAAGGGCGAAACGATTTATCGGCGCAGGCCTTATTACTTCATCCTCGAATTCATTACCCGCAACGCGATTCTGCACGGGCTCATCCCCGATACCGTGGCCGAGGATCTCGTGCGTGCCGGATGTCACGTGGCGCAGGCGGATGGACCGCAGTGGCCGGACCACGCGCGCACCTTCATGGAAGCGAACTTCCTGAACCTCGGCCGCCTCCGCGCGTCCGGGCAATGGTTGCAGCCGAACGGCTCTTTCAGCATCGCCATCCCAGGGGAGTACGTCATTCTCGGCAAGAACGGTCATGCCGGCGGTCTTCTCGACGGCACGCCGTATCGCGGCGGGCGTCCGCTGGCCGCGGGTGTGCACAGGTTCACGAGTGCGCGCGGAAACGAACGGCTGGCCTGCCTCTGGGCACCGGCATTCGCTCGCGGCTTTTCACCGTTCCACCTGCGTGACCTCGACTTCTGATGGATCTCAACCGCACGCTCGTCATCGCGCCGCATCCGGATGATGAATCGATCGCCGCGGGCGGCCTGCTGCAGCGCGCAATCGCGGCGGGCGGCGAGGTGCGCGTCATCGTCGTCACCGACGGCGACAACAATCCGTGGCCGATTCGGTACCTGAAAAAGAAGGCGCGCGTCACTGATGCCGATCGCGCGGAATGGGGCGCGCTGCGACGCGAGGAATCACGCCGCGCGCTGGCGGCTCTCGGCGTCCCGACCACCGCCTCGGACTTCCTCGGCTATCCCGATCGACTGTTGACGACGATGGCGCGGCGCGGTGATCTGCGCGTTCGCGATGCGATCGGCGCGTTGATCGAATCGTTTGCACCGTCGCTGCTCGTCATCCCCTCGGCGTTCGATCTCCATCCCGATCATCGCGCCATCGGCTGGTTCGCGCATGATGTTGCGAAGGGACGCGACATCGTCACGTACGTCATTCACGGACATCCGCCTCACGAGCGCCTGGCTTTTCGTCTCGATCTGAATGCCGAGGAGGCTGCGCGGAAACGGGCGGCGATCGAATGTCATCAATCGCAGCTCGTCTTGAGCCAGACGCGATTCCTTTCGTATGCGCGTCCGGTCGAAGAGTTCTTCCAGCCCGAGTTCGACATCGCGCGGCTCAACTCGCGCATCCACGACTGGGGTTGCGCGATGAAGCATGCCGCACGCGTGGTGACGCGGCGCGGATGCACGTAGGGACGCTACGTGTACAAACCGCCGCTCACGTTCAGGACCGTGCCGGTGATGTAGCCGGCTTGTTCCGAGGCGAGGAACGCGACTGAATAGGCGATGTCGTCGGGGGTGCCGAGGCGGTGGAGGGCGATGCGGGATTTGAGGGATTTGCGCGCTTCGTCGGTCATCGCGTCGGTCATTGCAGTTTGGATGAATCCCGGCGCGATCGCATTCACCGTCACGTTGCGCGATCCGATTTCGAGTGCGAGCGATTTCGTGAAACCGATCAGCGCGGCTTTCGACGCGGCGTAATTGACCTGGCCGGGATTGCCGGAGAGGCCGACGATCGAAGAGATGTTGATCACACGGCCCCAGCGCGCGCGGATCATCTTCTTCACCACTTCCTGCGTGATGTGAAACGCCGAGTCGAGGTTCGTGCGCAACACGCTGGTCCACGCCTCCGGCTTCATGCGGATGAAGAGATCGTCGTCGGTGATGCCGGCGTTGTTGACGAGGATATCGATCGGCTGCTGTTCGATGAGCGACTTGATGCGATCGCGAACATCCTCGCTGGTGATGTCGAGCTGCACAGCGCGGGCGTTGCCGCCGCTGCTGGTGATCGTCGCGGCGACGCGCTCGACCTGCTCGATATTGCGCGCCGCGCAGAGCACGAGCGCACCGGTGCCGGCGAGGCGTAGAGCGATCGCTTCGCCGATGCCGCGTGAGGCGCCGGTAACGAGGGCGGTACGGCCAGTGAGATCGATCTTCATCGCACGCTCTCCACGAACTTTTCGATCGACGGGACGTCGGACACGTTGATCAACTCGACCGAGGAGTCGATCCGCTTGATCAGTCCCGTCAGTACGTTGCCGGGTCCGATTTCGACGAACCGTTTCACGCCCATCGCGATCATCTTCTGAACCGATTCGACCCACCGCACAGGCGATGCCACCTGGCGCACGAGCGCGTTGCGGACGGCTGTAGCGGTGCCGATTGGCGAGGCGTCGACATTCGACACGAGCGACATCCAGAGATCTTTGAAGTGCGCTTCATCGAGCAGGGGCCGCAGCCGCTCCTCGGCGGGCTTCATCAGCTCGCAATGAAATGGCGCGGATACCGGCAGCGGCAATGCGCGGCGCACACCATGCGCTTTGGCGACGACGATGGCGCGATCGATGGCCGCCTTCGTTCCGGCGATGACGATCTGCCCCGGCGCATTGATGTTCGCCACCGACAACACGTCACCTTCGGCTGCTTCTTCGCAGATCGCGCGCGCTTCGTCAGTCGAAGGGCCGATCAACGCAGCCATGCCTCCGGTGCCGGCGGGGACTGCGTCCTGCATGAAACGGCCGCGCATCCGCACGATGGCCGCGGCCTCGGCGGGCGTCAATCCGCCGACGCTGACAATCGCGCTGTATTCGCCGAGCGAGTGGCCGGCTACGACGTCGCGTCGCGTAGCGCCGCGTTCTTCGAGCACGGCGTGAATCGCCGACGACACCGCGAGAATTGCCGGCTGCGTGTTCTCGGTGAGCTTGAGTTGATCATCGGGACCATCGAAGCAAAGCTGCGAGATCGAGAATCCAAGCGCGGCATCGATGTCATAGAAAACGCGCCGCGCGGCGGGAAACGCCTCCGCCACGTCCTTGCCCATGCCTGAGTACTGGCTCCCCTGCCCCGGAAAAACAAACGCGGTTTCGTGCTCCATCGGCGCGGAATCATACACGGCTACAATCCGCGCGAATGCCGACCGACGCGCGCGCCAAACTCGTCCGCCAACTGCAGGGCGCGTACTCGGGGGAGCTGGCGGCGGGCTACGCATACCGCGGTCATTGGAAGAGCCTCCGGCCCGGTCCGGACTGCGAGCGAATCAAGCAGATCGAAGCGGAGGAATGGCATCACCGCGAGCTGGTCGGCGGTTTGCTGCGGCAACTCGGCGGGAAGCCGAGCCGCCTCCGCGAAGCGATCTTCTGGTGCATCGGGCGCGCGATCGGCGCGTTCTGCCACGTCGGCGGCTGGTTCGCCCCAATGTACGGCGCGGGACGATTGGAGCGCGGCAACATCGTCGAGTACGAAGAAGCGGCGATCTTCGCGCGCGATTGCGGACAAGCGGAGATGATCGACTGCATCCTGACGATGGCCGAGGTGGAGTGGGAGCACGAGTTCTTCTTCCGCAGCAAGGTCACGGATCACTGGATGCTGCGCGTGCTCAAAGTGTGGCCCGCGCCACCGCCGAAGGCGACGATTCGGGAACGGTTCGCAGCGGCACGAGCACTGTCATCCTGAGCCGCCGGAGCCGAGGAGCGCGAAGCGCGGAACGGCGGAGGACGGCCGAAGGACCCCGTTCCTGTTAACCCGGGACGGGCGGGCGGTAAATCACGATGCAAGCACTGAGGGGGTCCTTCGCCCGTCCCGCGGCGTTCCGCGCTTCGCGCTCCAGCGCCTCCGGCGGCTCAGGATGACAGCAGTTCACTGCCCGATCGGAATCAGCTTCACTTCCAGCCGGTAGTCCGCGCGGATCTTTCGCGCCGTCGCGTTCTGGATGCGGTCGCCGAGGTTCTGGAGCGGGAAGAGAAGCATGTCGAACGTCGATGCGCTTTGGTCGAGCTGGTGAGATGCATCTTCGCGAAGTTGCACGCCCTGCTTCAACACCATGCCGCGATTGAACTTCATGCGCAGCGGGCGATAGTCGTCGGCGCCGACTTCCATCGTGCAGACTTCGGGATACTTCGGGACATCGACGCGCAGCGGCGTCGTTCCCTTCGCGACGGTTCCGGAGCCGCAGTCGAGACTCACGGATGCATGGTTCGGCACACTGACGATCTCGACGACATTCGGCTCTGGCGGTTGGTTGGCGGCTTGCGAAGCACAGCCGGCGGCTGCGAGTGCGAGGACGAGCGCTGCGGCGATTCGCATCATCATTACTCCGTCGCCAGAACCTGGCTGTCGTGTTCGCGTTTGTGGAGATCGTTGACCTTGGCCATGATCTTCTCGTCGATTTTGTTGACGGCGAAGTTGCGCGCCAGGCCGACGGCGTTCTTGATCGCCTTGGCGTTCGAGCGGCCGTGGCAGACGATGCAGCCGCCCTTGACGCCGAGGAGCGGCGCGCCGCCGTACTCGGAGTAGTCCATCCGCTTTTTCAAACCGATGAACGCGCTCTTCGCCAGCAGGCCGCCGAGCTTGTGCTTCCACGTGCGCGTCATCTCCTGGCGCAGCGTCGTCGAAACGAATTCGCCGAGAGCCTCCGAGGCTTTGAGGACGACGTTGCCGATGAAACCGTCGCAGACCACAACATCTGCGTTGCCGTTGTAAACGTCGCGGCCTTCGGCGTTGCCGATGAAGTTGAGGCCCGTCTCTTTCAAAACGCGGAACGTCTCCTTCGTCAGCTCGTTGCCTTTCCCTTCCTCCTCGCCAATGGAGAGCAGACCGACGCGCGGGGCGTCGATACCAAACAACATCTGCGCGTAGAAGTGGCCCATGACGGCAAACTCGCGGAGGTGATTCGGCTTGGCATCGACATTCGCGCCGACGTCGAGCAGCAGCGTGTGGCCCTTGACGCTAGGAAGCACGGCCGCCAGCGCGGGGCGGCTGACGCCTTCGATCATGCCCATGACGGCGCGAGCGCTCGTCCACGTTGCGCCGGTGTTTCCCGCCGACACGAATGCATGGGCGCGCCCCTCGGCCACGAGATTCGCGCAGACGCGGACGGACGAGTTGCGCTTGCGGCGCAACGGCGCGAGTGCGGTGTCCTCCATCGTGACGATCTCACGCGCGTCGTAAACGTCGATGTTGCGCGGCGCAGTTGCGCTCGCAGCGGCGAGCTCCCGGCGGACAACATCCTCCTGGCCGACGAGAATGATCTCGACCGCGAATTCGGCCGCCGCCAGGAGGGCGCCCTTCACTACCTCGGACGGCGCATGATCGCCGCCCATGGCATCCAGGGCGATGCGAACCTCAGTCGTCATCGAGTGACGATACTAGAACGCGTCCTTGACTGCGATGACTTCGCGGCCTTTGTAGTACCCGCACTTCGGACAAACGCGGTGCGGCATCTTGGCTTCATGGCACTGCGGACAGGTCGACAGCGACTTCGCTTCGAGGAAGTCATGCGCGCGGCGCGTGCGCGTGCGCTGTTTCGAGTGGCGCCGTTTTGGGTTAGGCATCGTGTTGCTCCTTGTTTTTCTGGACTGCGGCGGCGTTACGCCGCACTGATTTCGAGACTACTGTTCGTGCTTCTTCGCCAACTCTTCCCGAATCCCCGCCAACGCGGCGAACCGCGCGTCGACGACCGTCTCCGCGCATGAGCAACCTTCGCCATTCTGATTCGCACCGCACTGCACGCAGAGGCCGAGACAGGCGTCCGTGCACAACGGTTTCATCGGGATTGCTAACTGGATCTGCTCGTTTGCAAGGTCGCGAAGCGGAATGGCGCGCTCGATGTAAAACTCGACATCGAGCTCGTCCGGCGTGACCTCGACCTCTGCATTCTCTTCAGAAATCTCGGGACGAGGGCGGAATCTTAAGTGAAACTCGGACGCGTTCGCAAACGGGAACGGCTCGACACAGCGCGAGCAGAGAAAGTCGGCCGTGAAGGTGGTCGTTCCGTCTGCCAGGTACTCGGCAGGCAGCTCGCCCTTGCGCGCGTCGGCGATGAGCGACACCGGCCCGATCGAGACGAGCTCGGTCCGTTCCAGTTCCTCGGTGGTGAACTGGAGCGTCCGCTCGTAGTGTTGCGGGCCGTATTTGTCGATGTCGTCGAAGACGATCCGTTCTTTGTCCGGCATGGTGTGTCGAGGCTCTAACTGCGGCCTCCCGGCTTCTATTTCGCGGAGATTCTTACCTTTAGCTCCTCCGCGGAGGCGTCCTCGGAGGCGGCAGCCTCGAGCGTCGTCGCGCCTTGAAGAGCTTCGATCCAGCGACCGAGGTCGCGGGCGGAACGGTAGAAACGAGGGGCGGCGATGCGGAGGCCGATGCTGTCGCCGAGCCGGCTGAGAATCGGCACGAGGCGCCGGGGATCCGCGCGGACCGCCCACTTGCCGGCCGGCCAGCGGCCCGCGTCGATCGCATCATTAATATAGGGATTGATCGAATCGTCGAAGGACAGGAGCAGCGAACCGCCGTGCTCAGCCGTGGAAATGTGGATGCCGAGCGACTCCCCCTGCTTCACTTTGTTCACGAATTCCTCGAACGCAGCGCGGCGCGGCGGATCATCGGGAACAGAGATGACGCCCATCGGCCGCGGCAGGAACTTGTGCGTATCGATGTCGTAAACGGCGATCGTTCCGCCGTTCTCGACCAACGAGGAGACGTGCGTGCCGAAAACGCGATTCAGATCCTCGACGACGCGGGGCATCGTGGCGAACGTGGCGGTGATGAGCGCGTTGTGCGGGAAGTGCGCCGGTTGCGATGACTGCCCGGCGATCGGCTCCGTCGCATCGCGTTGCGCACGCGAGGTGAAGAGGATGTCGTCCGGAGTCACGGACAGCGACGTGACCGCCGGCCGCGCGATCGGCGGGAACGCGCCGCGCGAACCGCGGCGCTGAACGACGAACGCGTCGCCGGGCGGCAGTTTTTCCGCCAGGCTCAGGATCTGCGCGAGGTCGGCCGGGTTGATGGGCTGCGATGAAGGCGCGTTGATGAGCAGCGTCTCGCCGAGGTCGCCGCCGAGCATCATGTAGGTGCGCACGACGAAGGCGCGGATCGGATCGAGGCGGATCAGATAGCGCGTCGTCGAGGCATCGCGCCACGCCAGGAGGTCTGCGCCGCCCGCCATCCACGGCGACGGCAGCGAATGCGATTTCTCCCACTGGTCGACCGCTTCGGACATGACTGCGTTCTCGCGCAGTTTCGAATCGAGTGCGGCCGCGGTCGGGATCAGCGCGAACGATTCGGCGGACTCCGGCACCGACGCCACGAGATCGCGCTGCGCACCGGTCAACGGAAAGCGGATGCCCGCCGAAGTCTTCGGCGTCGTGACGACGAGATAGATGATCACCGCCGCGATGAGCGCGAGTACGACGCCGCCGATGATGGTGACCTTTCTCATTGATTCCCGCGCATTGTGTCATCCAGGACGGAACGCGCATCAGTTACGATCCGCGATCCGATGCCATCCACGTTCCGCACCGTCGTTCACACTCTGAGCCATGCCCTTCGCGAGCGGATTGCGAACGCCTTTCGCGCGGCCACACGGCGTGAACGCAAGCTGCGCATCGGCATCGATATCCGCCCGTTTTACGAGCCGCTGACCGGCATCGGCTGGTACCTCTATCACCTGCTTCATGAACTGGCGAAGAACGAGGACGTCGAGCTCTATCTCTTCGGCGATGCGCGCGTGACCGACTTCGGTCCGGCTCTGCACGCGGACATCCCCGCAAACGCGCGGCTCTGCTGGTTCGATCTGCGCGGCCAGGGCATCATCTCCGGCCGCTCGCGCGCAATCACCGCCGCGGCGTACGTCCTGTGGATGAAGCTGATCGACGCCGACGTCATGTTCGGAGCCAACTACTTCCTCCCCCGCCTCCTCGGCGCGGTCGCCCGCCGCCGCGTGGTGACGATCCACGATCTGACCTACAAGCGCTTCCCCGAGTTGCTCCAAAAAGAGACGCTGATCAATCTCGAACATCACATGCAGCGCGAGCTCGCCCATGCGGATGCAGCGATCTGCGTATCAGAGTCGACGCGGCAGGATCTGCTGGCGTTCTACGACATCGATCCGTCGCGCGCGGTGACGATCCTTTCGGGCCTGGCCGTTCCTTCCGACACCGAACACCGGAAACCCGACAACCTACCGGAAAGATACGTTCTCTTCGTCAGCACGATCGAGCCGCGCAAGAATCTCGACGTGCTGCTCGACGCCTTCGCGCGCCTCCGCGCACGCGGCGTGTACGATGGAGCACTGGTCGTCGTCGGCCGCGTCGGTTGGAAATCCGAATCGATCATTCCGCGGCTTCGCGCTCCGGGCATCCATCACCTCGACTACATTCCGCCGCAACAGCTCGAATCGATCTACCGCAATGCGGAGCTGTTCGTCTTTCCCTCGATCTACGAAGGCTTCGGCTTCCCGCTGCTCGAGGCAATGGCGTACGGCATCCCATCAATCGCCGCACGATCGTCATCGCTGCCCGAGATCGGAGGCGATGCCGCGCTGTACTTCTCGCCGCGCGATTCGCGCGCGCTGGAAGCACATATGGAACGCGTGCTCACCGACGCCGAGTTGCGCGCGCAACTCTCCGCCGCCGGCGTCGCGCGCGCGGCGGAGTTTCGTTGGGATGTGGCGGCCGCGCAGACGCTCGCGGTGCTGCGGCGTTGCGCGGAGCGCGCGTAGCGCCGACGGCTCGTCGGCTGTACCGCCGGCGGCTCGCCGGCAAGGGGCTCGAACGGTACGCGCCGCCGAGCCGGCGGCGGTCCAGCCGGCCAGCGGCCGGCGCTACGATTCGGCGGCCACCAGCTTTCGCATTACATCTATCGCATGAGTGCTGGCGTACATACACTCACCATCTCTTGAACATGCACATCACCATCGACGGCCGCGCGCTGGCCGGCAATCGGACGGGCATCGGCGTTCACACCGCCGAGATCGCGCGCCGGCTGCGCGACGCGCCGTTGATCGCGTCGCATACGGAGATCGTCGATCGATCGGGCCTCGAACAGTGCGCGTTTCGCGTCGATCCGATGCCGTTCGGCGTCGCCTGGCAGCAGCTTGTGCTGCCGCGAATCGCAACCGAGGGCGCGCTCTGGGCGCCGCACGGCACTCTTCCTCTCGCGCTTCGCATCCCCTCGGTCGCCACGCTGCACGATTTCAGTTCGCTGACGATGCCGTTCCGTCATCGCGCGAAGACGGTGCTGTCGTTCAACCTCTTCATCGGCCGCAGCCTGCAGATGGCCACGCGCATCGCCGCCGTCTCGCGTGCCGTGTGCGAGGAGGCGGTGCGGTGGTTCGGCGTGTCGCGATCGAGGATTGAAATCGTACCGAACGGCGTCGACGAGTTCTTCACGCCTGATGGCGGCGAAGACGACTACGTCCTCTTCGCCGGCACGATCGAGCCGCGCAAAGGTCTCGATGATCTGCTGGCAGTGTGGGATTCGCTGCCGCATCCGCATCCGCGTCTGATGCTCTGCGGCGATGCGGGATGGGGCGGCGTGCGGTTGCCGCGCGATGCGGAGGTGCTCGGATACGTCGATCGAACAACGCTGCGCGATTTGTACCGGCATGCGCGCGCGTTCGTCTATCCGTCGCGCTTCGAAGGGTTCGGAATCCCGCCGCTGGAAGCGATGGCGTGCGGCGCGCCGGTGATCGCCACGCGCACCGGCGCGATTCCGGAGTACGCGGATGGTGCGGCGCTGCTCGTCGATCCCGGCGACCGCGACGCGCTTCGCGACGCGTTGGTCCGCATGTTGTCCGGCAAATCGCTGCGTTCCGAGTTGCGCGCGCGCGGACCGGAACGGGCGCGAACATACTCGTGGGATCGCAGCGCGGCGCTGATGACACAGCTCTTCGCCGAGGCGGTGCGATGAGAATCGGAATCGACGCGCGCAAGATCGCCGACTTTGGGATCGGGACGTACATCCGCGGATTGCTCCAACAACTCGCAGCAGACGGCGGCAACACGTACGTCGCGTTCGCGCCGCAGCGGCTCGCGCATCTGATTCCGGCGGGAGTCGAGCACGTCAGCCTCGACGCTCCCCACTACTCCATCCGCGAGATCGTCGTCCTGGGGCGGGCCGCCGATCGTGCCAAACTCGATCTCTTCCACGCGCCGCACTACGTCGTGCCGCTCACGCGCGTGCCATTCATCGTCACCATTCACGACCTCATCCACCTCCGCAATCCGAATCCGATCGCGCGGCTGTACGCACGGCAAATGATCGGACGCGCGGTTCGCCGCAGCCGCCGAGTGCTGACCGTGAGCGAGGCGGTGAAGCGCGAGATCGTTAGTACGTTCGGCTGCGCGGACGATCACGTGGTGGTGACGCCGAACGGCGTCGGTGCGACGTTTTCCGAGAGCGGCACGGCCGCGGAGGGCCGCTATTTCTTCTACGCCGGCAACGACAAGCCGCACAAGAACGTCGATGTGCTGGTCGATGCGTTCGCGCGAATCAGCGGCGCGTCTCTCGTCTTGACGGGAGCGACGTTCGAACGATTCAAATCACGCGAGCGCGTCGTGGTCACAGGATTCGTCGACGACAGCGAGCTGGCGGCGCTCTACCGCGGGGCGCTCGCGCTGGTGATGCCGAGCCGCGAAGAAGGATTCGGACTGCCGGCACTCGAGGCGATGGCCAGCGGCTGCGCGGTAATCACGTCAAATGCCGCGGCGCTCGTCGAGATCACCGGCGACGCGGCGCTGCACGTCGAGCCGGATGCCGCATCGCTGGCCGATGCAATGACGCGCATCGCATCGGACGAATCATCGCGAGCCGCGCTGGCGTCGCGCGGCATCGCGCGCGCGAAAGAGTTCACGTGGACGCGTTGCGCCGAGTTGACGCGCGCTGCGTATCGCACACGCTGACCGCGCCGGACACGCAGATTTTTGACGCAACGCGCGCGATCCGAACCGGAGATTCTGCGCGCTTCGCCGCACGATGAACCAAGAAATCCGTGGAACGGACGTGGAACAACGCGTCTCGATTACGATTTTCATAAACAATTGCTTGACAATATGACTTAACGATCGCATATTAACGATCAAGAAAACGATGATCGCCACGAACTGGACAAACAACCTCGAAGCTCCGGTGAATGTTGAAGGTCGTCGTCCCTCCCATCCCTGCCGCAACCCACACGCGAAAGTAAGTTGGCCGGAGAGATCCGGCGTTTTTTGCCAAGTAGGCGCGACCGTGAGGTCCCGTACGGCATGAAAGGTGGTGAGCTTAATGGCCGCAAAGAAAAAGGCTGCTGCGAAGAAGTCAGCTAAGAAGTCGTCGAAGAAGAAGTAAGCACTCATCGACTTTTGGGGAGTCGTAACTGCGAGGGGCCTTCGGGCCCCTCGTTTTTTTTCGATAACCTTTTCGGCGCTCCTCCGTTCTCACACCCGGAGGATTTCGCCGATGCGCAAACCACTTCTCACCCTGGCGCTGCTGCTCACCGCCGGCGCCGCACTGGCCAACGACGAGGTCTCGCATCCGTTTTCGACCGCCGCGCCGCGAGGACACGTGCGCCGCGTGGTCATCGACATCCCCGCCGGCGAAGTGCGCATCCGCAACGGCGCCGGCGACCGCATCGCCGTCAGCGGTACAGCCGAACGCCACTTCGATGGACATCATCACCGTTCGCAGGAGCAGCAGATCGTCGACGACATCTCCGCCGAGGTGGTGGTCAATGGCGACGAGGCCATCGTGAGGCGCCGGTTTGGTCCGAACGCGCAGAGCTGGAGCGCGAGAAGCTTTCATTCATCGATGGATCTCACCGTGGAGCTGCCGGCCGGCGTCGATGTCGACGTGAACACGCGCTACGGCGCGGTCAATATCGACGGCGCATTCGGCAGCATCGACACCGATCTGCGCGCAGGCGAAGTCCACGTGCGCACACCTCGGTCGAACGTCCGCGACCTCACCGCCTCGGTGTCGATCGGCGAGGTACACACATACTTCGGCGATCACTACATCGAGAACGAGGGCGTCTTCCCGCGCGTGGCGCGATTCCACAACGCGAGCGGACGCTCGGATGTGAATGTGCGCTCGACCTTCGGCGAAGTGCACGTGACGCTGACGAATTGATCGGCAGATGACCGCAGATAAAACGCAGATCAAAACTTCTTGACGAACTCCTCGGCGGCTTCGCGCGAGGTAACGCGGCCTTCGAGCTCTTGTTCGAGCAGCGCGCGTTTCAACATTCCGATGCGCGGACCGGCTTCGATTTCCGCGATCTGGGCGATCTCGTCACCGGTCAGCAGTGGCTTGATGGCGAAATCGGGAAAGGTGACCCGATCATCGCGGCCGAGGGCGCGGAGCATCGGGGGAAGCTGGCGGGCGATCGGTTCGCCGGCGTCGTAGAGATCGAGCAGCGCGTGTGACTCGATCAATCGCTGCAAGGTTTGAATCTCTCGCATCAGTGCGTCGCTCAGGCGCCAGCGTTTCGCGAATGCGTGCGCGTCGTCGACGAGCAGCGCCAGCGCGGCGGCGAGCGGGACGTCGTCCGCGTGAAAATCCGTATCGAGCGAACGCCCGAAGAGGGGGACGTCGAGCCGCGTCTCGCGAAGCAACGTAACGGCACGGCGGAAGGCGTTCGCGGAGAAGATCACCGTCAACTCGTACGCGACGCGCTCCACGGCCACATCTGCGATGCGGGGCGCTCGGACGCGGATTGCGTCCAGCGTTTCCGCGTCCACCTCGAAATCGAATCGCACGGTCATCCGAATCGCTTTCAGCATCCGCAGCGGGTCGTCATCGAAATTCGCTGCGTCGATCATGCGCACCACGCGGCGACCGAGATCGGCGCGCCCGTTGTGGGGATCGAGCAGCTCGCCCGATTCGAGGTCGACCGCCATTGCGTTAATCGTGAAATCGCGGCGGGCGAGATCGGCGTCGATGCTGCCGTCGAGAAGAGCGGCGAAGTCGTAGATGTGCAGGCCGTCGACGACGCGGTACGCGCTCAGATGTTCTTCGCGGCCCAGGCGGATGACTTTGCGGCGCAAGGCGCGGGCGCAGACGAGAGGATCGAGGCAGGCCACGTCGACGTCGGCGGGTGCAGCGCCGAGGGTCAGATCGCGGACAGCTCCGCCGACGACGTATGCGTGCGTTGGCAGATCGCGCAGGCGCGGGAAGAGGCGGAGAAGGTCGTCGCGAAGAGTCAAACTGTCATCCTGAGCCGCCGGAGGCGTTGGAGCGCGAAGCGCGGAACGCCGGAGGACGGTGGAAGGACCCCCATCTGAAACCGCCGCCCACCCGGGTTAGCAGGAAGGGGGTCCTTCGGCCGTCCTGCGCCGCTCCGCGCTTCGCGCCGTGCGGCTTCGGCGGCTCAGGATGACAGATCACGACACCTGATTGCTCAACACCCCAATCCCTTCGATCTCCACCTCCACGCGATCTCCCGCGTTCAGCGGGCCGACGCCGGAGGGAGTTCCGGTGAGGATCACGTCGCCGGGGTGCAGCGTCATGACCGCGGTGATGAACTCGATGATCGTGCCGCAGCCGAAGACCATGTCGTGCGTGTTGCCGTTCTGCTTCGTCTCGCCGTTCACGCGGGTGCGAAGCGAAAGCGCGGCGGGATCGAGATCGGTCTCGATGCAGGGTCCGAGGGGGAGGAACGTGTCGAAACTCTTGCCGCGCGTGAACTGGACGTCCTTCTTCTGCAGGTCGCGCGCGGTGACGTCGTTCGCGCAGGTGAAGCCGAGGACGACGCTCCGCCAGTCGTCGCGGCTGATGTTGCGCGCGGTCTTTCCGATGACGATAGCCAGCTCGCCTTCGAAATCGACGCGCTGCGATTGCGGCGGGCGGACGATGGTGCCGGCCGGATCGAGCACCGCGCTCGGCGGCTTCAAAAAAATAATCGGTTCGGACGGCGCTTCGTTGCCGAGCTCCCTGGCATGTTCGGCGTAATTGCGGCCGACAGCGACGATTTTCGACGGCGTCACGGGGGCCAGAAGTTCGGCATCCGCGAGAGGAACCGAGTCGCTGGTGGCGTCGCCGAGCGTCATCGCATCGCTGCCGCTGTGACGGATGATTCGGTCCCCGTCGGCGACTCCGACGGATGGTTTGCCGGCATGAACGAAGCGATAGATTTTCACGGCGGCGAATTGTAATCGTAGAATCCGCGGCCATGGCGCAAACGACGTTGTTCAGCAAGTCCGATATCGAGAGACGTGTGGCCGAGATGGGCGCGGAGATCACGCGCGACCTGGCCGGAAGCGAATTGATCGCGCTCTGCGTGCTCAAAGGGGCGATGTTCTTCTGCAGCGATCTGATGCGGCACATCGGATTCGACGTCGCCCTCGACTTCATCCAGGTGTCGTCGTACGGCGATCAGAAAACGTCGTCAGGCGTGGTGACGCTGCTGAAGGAACCGCAGCTCGACATGCACGGCAAGTCGGTGCTGATCGTCGAGGACATCATCGACAGCGGCCTGTCGATGAATGAGGTCTTCCGCTACATCAAGCTCGATCGCGGCGCGCGCGAGGTGCGCACAGCCACGTTCCTGGACAAACCGACCGCGCGCAGGATCCCGTTCAAGGCGGACTACGTCGGTTTCTCGATCGATCCGAAGTTCGTGATCGGCTACGGACTGGATTACGCCGAGAAGTATCGGAACGTACCCGATATTCAAGTTCTCTCGGAGTAGGAGACTCTCGGGTGATCGAAGAGTGAAGGGTGAAGAGTGAAAGAAAGGCAACGCGAGCTTTCACTCTTCACCCTTCACTCTTCACCCTTTTAAATATCCCGTCATCAGCATCGCGATCATCGCGATCCCTAGCACGTAGCGGTAGTAGATGAAGACGTGCGTGGTGTGCGAGCGCAGGTAGCGGATCAGGAACCAGATCGAGGCGTAGCCGGAGATGAAGGCCACGATGATGGCGACGGCGATCGGCGTCCAGCCGAGCGCGCCGAGGGCGTGGCGCTCTTTGAAGAGCTCGAGCACGCCGGCGCCGCCGACTGCAGGGATCGATAGCAGGAACGAGTAGCGCGCCGCGGTCGGGCGGTCGATGCCGCGAAAAATCGCGGTCATGATCGTGGAGCCGCTGCGCGACGAGCCGGGAATCAGCGCCAGGCATTGCCCGAGTCCGATCGCGACGCCGTCGGCAACTGTCATGTCGTCGAACTGCCGTAGCTGCTTCCGCTTCGCGTACCACTCGGCGATCTGCATGAGGATCGCGACGACGATCACCATCGTGGTAACGATCCAAAGTCCGCGGAACGTCGACTCGATGTGCTTCTTGAAAAGTAAACCGAGGACGACGATCGGAATGGTGCCGATGACGACCAGCCACGCTTCGCGCGAGTCGACGTCCGCCAGCGGACGGCGCGTGATCAGGCCGCGGAAGAAGCCGGCGATGAGCCGGACGATGTCGCGGAAGAAATAGATGATCGCCGCCAGCAGCGTCCCGAACTGGATGACCGCCGAGACCGCCGCGCCGGGATCGCCCCAGCCGAGAATCGACGGCACGATCAGCAGATGCGCGGTGGAGCTGACGGGGATGAATTCGGTCAGGCCTTGCACGAGGCCGAGAACGATGGCTTCAGTGATGGTCATTGGTCTCCTGATAGTTGTTAGTGGTCAGTGGCCAGTGGTCAGATCCAGGGAATGCTGGCCACTGACCACTAGCCACTAGCCACTAGCCACTAGCCACTAGCCACTGGCTACTCAACTACATCTCCCAGATCACCGGCAGAATCATTGGACGGCGACCCATCTCTTTGCGGAAGTAACGTTTGAGCAGGGCGCGCATTTTTTCCTGAGCAACGTCGTGGTCGAGCAGTTCATCGGGCGGACTCGCGTGCAGCATCTGCACGAGTTGTGCGCGGACGTCGGCAAGGATGTCCTGGCTCTCATCAACGTGCAGTAAACCGCGCGTGATGATTTCCGGCTCGCGTCCGACGTGCCCACTCGAATCGATCGCGACGACGGCGATGACAAACCCATCCTCGGCGAGATGTTGCCGGTCGCGGACCACGATCTCCGGAACTTCCTCCGCCTCGCCGTCGATGAATACTTTGCCGTGTGCGACTCGATCGGGCAGGACGGAAATCTCGTCGTTTTCGATCGACGCCACCTGCCCGTTCGTGATGACGACGCCATGTGGAACGCCGACGCTCTTTGCGAGACGCGCGTGATGGATGAGATGCCGCAGCGTGCCGTGAATGGGGATGAAGAACTTCGGCCGCGTGACGTTGAGCATCAGCTTCAGCTCCTCTTCGCATGCATGCCCCGACACATGCACGTCCGAATTCTCCCAGTTCAGCACCTCGGCGCCGCGGCGATAGAGGTTGTCGATGACGTGCGATACGGAGCGCTCGTTGCCGGGAATCACGCGCGCCGAGATGACGACGACGTCGCCGCGCTGCACTTCGACCTGTTTGTGTTCGCCGATGGCCATCCGCGAGAGGGCCGACCGCGGCTCGCCCTGGGTGCCGGTGGTCAGGATGACCACCTCGTCATCGGCGTAGTCGGACGGCTTCGCGTTCGCGCCGGGCCGCTGCTCGCGCGCGATGCGCAGATAGCCGAGCCGTTCGGCAGTCTCGGCGTTGTCGACCAGCGAGCGGCCGATGAGAAAAACCTTCCGCTTGTACTTGCGCGCTGTGTCGACGATCTGCTGCACGCGATGAATGTGCGACGCGAATGTGGTGACGATGATGCGGCCGGTGGCGTTCGCGAAGATGTTGCCGAGCCCGCGGCCGACGCTCTTCTCCGAGGCGCCATGGCCGGGCACAAGCGCGTTCGTCGAATCGCTCATCAGCGCGAGCACGCCTTCTTCGCCGTACGCGGCAAAACGGGCCAGATCGGTGCGCTTGCCGTCGACCGGCGTGTGATCGATTTTGAAATCACCGGTGTGAATCAGCGTTCCGGCCGGCGTGCGGATGGCCAGTCCGATGGCGTCGACAATCGAGTGCGTGACCTGAATCGCTTCGACGCGGAATGGTCCGGCTTCGACGACGTCGCGCGGCATGAAGGCGCGAAGTTCGACATTGTCGATGGCGAATTCTTCAAGCTTGTCGCGCACGAATCCGAGCGTGAGCGGCATTCCGTAAACCGGAACATTCAACTTCTCGACGAGGAAGGGAACGGCGCCGATGTGGTCCTCGTGGCCGTGCGTGAGAAAGACCGCCTTCACCCGCTCCGGCCGCTCGAATAGGTACGACATGTCCGGCACGATGACGTCGACACCGAGCGTGGTCGCGTCGGGAAACATCATTCCGCAGTCGACGACGATGGCCGCGTCGGCGTACTCGTAGACCATGAGATTCATCCCGATCTCGCCGAGGCCACCGAGCGGGATGATTCGCAGCGACGGTTGCTGGATTGCGTCGATCGCGATCTCGGTCACGGATAAATCCGGTTCAGCATTCGCGGGTACGGAATCGTTTCGCGGAGGTGCGGCACGCCGCTGATCCAGGCGACGCAACGCTCGATGCCCATGCCGAAGCCGGAGTGCGGGAAGGTGCCGTACTTGCGCACGTCGAGGTACCACTGGAACTTCTCGACCGGCAGGTTGTGCTCCTTGATGCGAGCGAGCAGCAGGTCGTGATCGTGGATGCGCTGCGAGCCGCCGATGATCTCGCCGTAGCCTTCGGGCGCGATCATGTCGAGGCCGAGGACGACCGAGGGATCGTTCGGGTCAGGCTGCATGTAGAACGCTTTGATGTCGGTCGGGTAGCGGCTGATCATCACCGGACGATCGAAGGAGTTGGCGATGACGGTCTCTTCATCGCCGCCGAGGTCGTCGCCGAACTTCGCTTCCATCCCTTTCGATGCGAGGAGGTCGATCGCGTCGCGATACGTGATCCGCGGGAAGGGGCGCTTGACGTTTTCGAGCTTCGACTGATCGCGCTCCAGCGTTTTCAACTCTTCCTGGCACCGCTCCAGCGCGCGCGTGACGAGGTATTCGACGAACTCCTCGGCCAGCGCCTGCAATCCTTCGAACTCGAGGAACGCAACCTCGGGTTCCACCATCCAGAACTCCATGAGGTGCCGGCGCGTCTTCGATTTTTCCGCGCGGAAAGTGGGGCCGAAACAGTAGACCTTTCCAAACGCGGCGGCGGCCGGCTCGAGATAGAGCTGACCCGACTGCGAGAGGTACGCCTTCTCACCGAAGTAGTCGGTCTCAAAGAGCGTCGACATCCCCTCGGCCGCATTCGCCGTGAGGATGGGCGAGTCGATGAGGACGAAATCGCGGTCGTAGAAAAAGTCGCGAATGCCTTTCTCAATTTCGTTGCGAATGCGCAGAACCGCGTGCTGCTTCGATGACCGCAGCCAGAGATGGCGATGGTTCATCAAAAAGTCAGTGCCGTGCTCCTTCGGCGAAATCGGATACTCCGGAGCAGTGCCGAGGATCTCGAAGGTCTCGACGCCCAGCTCCACGCCGCCCGGCGCACGTCCCTCTTCACGCACGGTCCCGGTGACGCGTACCGACGATTCCTGCGTGGCCGCATCCGCCGCCGCCCACGTCTCCTCGGACACTTCCTTCTTGAAGACAACGCACTGCAGATACCCGCTGCCATCGCGAACGATCGGAAACTGCAACTTCCCCGAGGTGCGTTTGTTGTACAGCCACCCATCGATGGTGACCTTTTCGCCGACATGCCGGGGTAAATCCTTGATACGAACAGTGGTCATAAGGGGCGCGGATTATACCTAGGCCCGCATCGAAACCCGTTTCACCACAGAGGCACAGAGATCACAGAGGGACTTCTCCGTGTCCTCTGTGTCTCAGTGGTTCAATTCATCCTGACTGGCGCGGCACTTTCACCGAAAGACTTTGCGGCACGATCGTGAGCACCAGCGGGGTGTTCATCGTCACGACTTCGCCGTCGATGCCGAGGTGGAGGTGGGATTTTGAGGATTGGATTTTCACGCGGGAGGTGCGGAAGGAGCGGAAGCCGGGGGCTTCGCGGACGCGTCCGGCGAGGTAGTGGGCGACGAAGCTGGTCAGCGCGAGGCGCGGGACGTGCGGGAGCCAGTAGACGGAGAGGCGGCCTTCTTCGAGGACCTTGCGCGGCGCTTCGATGCCGAGGCGGGAGAGGTCGTACGTGTTGTTCGAAATCATCAGCACGTGCGTGCGGACGACTTCGTGGTGGTGTTCGGTGTCGAGCGTAACGGCCACGTGCGGATACTTCTGCAACGTCGCGTAGGCGGCGTAGAGACGCGCCTTCCAGCGCGGATAGTCGCGTCCCTTTTCTTCGCGGCGCGCGACGAGTTCGGGGTAGAGACCCATGGAGACGTTGTTGACGAAGAATCGTTCGTTGATGCGGGCCGCATCGATCGGCTTCGTTTCGCCGCTAATGACGACTTCGAGCGCGTCGCGCCAGGCCAGAGGGATGCCGAGGTCCTTCGCGAAATGGTTGTAGGTGCCGACCGGGATGACGCCGAGGATCGCGTCGGTGTGGATCAGCGGCTGGATGACGGTGTTGATGGTGCCGTCGCCGCCGGCGGCGACGAAGAGGCGGCGGCCTTCGCGGAGGCGCTCGCGGATCAGCGATGCGCAATCGAGCTCGCGCGTGACGCGCACGACTTCGAGTCCGGCGTCCGAGGCGGATTGTTGGAGCGCCGACAACTCGGACGCCGGGGTTTTCACGCCCGATGACGGATTGAAAAACAAGACTCCTTTGGTTTTTCGCTCGGGCAATTTCGGCTCCGGTGGAGGCGTTTGCGAAACGTCAATGAAACGGATCGCTTTTCTTCTCGCTCTGCAAGTTTCCGTCCTCCCGCTCGCCGCCGCTGAACCGCCGAAAGAATGCGCGCTCTGCGCGGGCGCGGTTTCGGATCTGCAGGTCGGGCCCGCGTCGCCGGTTCCGCTGCTCGTGAAGCTGCGGCAGGAGGACCTCGCCACGGCCGGCACGGCGCTCGATGCGATGCCGCCGGCAGTGCGCGCGAAGACCAGCGTCATCGTCAGTTATGCGGCCGAAACGGGGAAGGATCCGATGGCCGAGGTCGAGACGCATACGCAGGCGATCGTCGATTGGGCGAAGCAACATGGTCCACTCGAAGGTCTCGGCGTCGACGTCGCGAATGTCGATGCGACCGTCGGCGGCTATGCGATCAAACGACTTGCGGTGACGGCGCAGGGACAGAATGCGGCGTCGAAGATTATATTTGCGGGGGTCGGGGGTCGGGGGCCGGGAGTTGGAGCAACGGCGCCCGCAGCCTCCTCCGACTTGCGACTCCCGACCCCCGACTCCCTCAACGCTCTATACGAAACCGGCGCGCAGGCGTACGTCGACGTGTTGCTGGCCGATTCTGCAAACGTGAAATCGACCGCGGCGTGGATTCTGGAAAAAGACCCGGCCAAGAAAATCTGGGCGGTCGTGAATCCGCAATCGCCGAATGTGTTCTTCGATGTTTCGCGCGCGCTCGCGGACGGCGCGACGCGCGGATATGTCAACACTCCGGCCACGGCGGAGTTGCTCGCCTCGCTGGCCAGCTTCGACCGCGCGCTGATCGGCGACTACGCGTACGACGCCACGGCGCGCATCGACATGCTCGACGCGAAGGGGAACAAGATCGACGAGCCGGTTATCGCATTCGTTCGCGGCGAAGATTTGCGCACGGTAATCGTGCCGCGCGGCGATGCGGCGGCGTCGACGATCGCGTCGCTGGCCGGTGACTACTACAAAGGTCCGCGGCGTTACGACGCAGCCGGCGACAAGGACGTCACCGACGTCGGCACGAAGGGCGGACGGTTTCTGATCGGGATGCCGCCGGTGAAGCAGCCGTTCGTGTTCACGGTCGAGCACAACGACGCGCCGCGTGCGAACGTGACGAAGGAAGCGATGAACATCAGCGGCCAGCGCGGCATCACGGTCGAGGAGATCATCCGCAATCACCAGGCGTACAAGTCGTATCAGGAGTCGATTCAGCCGCGCTACGTGGCTCGCGATGCGACGAAGCTGCGCTTCACGATGACCGGCGGCGAGGCGATCGAGGCGACGATCGCCGGCGATTACTTCTCCGATCCACACGGCCGCGCGGACTGGGTCTGGCAGGATTTCTACCTCAACGGCGTGAAGTGGAAGTACGGGAAAATCCCGGAGCTGCCGCTGATCCAGCCGGAAAAAGTGACGCAGCTTCCGCTTGATATCCACCTGACGAACGAGTACCGCTACGAGCTCGTTCGCGAGTCGGACCTCCTCGGCTATCACACGTACGAAGTCCGCTTCCAGCCGCCGCCGAATGCTGCCGCCGATCTGCCGCTCTATCGCGGAACGGTGTGGATCGATTCGAAGACGTGGGCGCGCATTCGCCTGTCGATGGTGCAGCTCAATCTGAAGGGGGAGATTCTTTCGAATGAAGAGCGCGTCGATTTTCAGCCGTTCGCGAAGTCGACGCATGCGCCGCTGACGTCCGCGGATGTTGCGAAGACGGACGCTCGCGAAATCATCTGGCTGCCGCAGACGGTCAGCGCGCAGCAGGTGGTTTCGGCGGCCGGACACGGGACGGTCGTCCTGCGCCAGACGGACTTTACGAACTTCCGCATCGAGCCGGCCGACTACGAAACGAGCCTGGCCGAGGCGGAGAAGTCGGATGCGCGGATGGTACGCGAGACGAAGGCGGGGCTTCGTTACCTCGATCGCACAAAGAGCGGCGAGCGCGTGGTGCAGGAAGGGTTCAATTCCGCGCGCACCTTCCTCCTCGGCGGCATCCATCACGACGCCGGCCTGCAGTACCCGGTCGTCCCGCTCGGCGGCATCGACTATTTCAATTTCGATCTGTTCCACAAAGGCATTCAGGCGAACGTGTTCTTCGCCGGCGTGGTGATCGCGGCGAATGCGACGAATCCGAATGTGGCCAACACGCGCACGAACGTAGGCGTCGACTTTTTCGGCATCGCGGTGCCGACCACGCAGTCGCTGTATCGCAACGGACGCGAACAGCTCGGCGAGGAAGTGAAGCAGTTGCCGACCCGCTTCTCGATCCGGGCCGGACATCCGTTCCTGCAGTTCGGCAAAGTCGATTTCACGCTCGGCTTCGAGCACGACACGTACATGCGCAGCGACAACACGGCGCCGTCGTTCCTCGTGCCGGCCGATACGTTCGTGATCTCGCCCGGAATCGATGCGCAGTACGCGCGCTGGGGCGCGACGATCACCGGCTTTTATGACTACAACACGCGGACAAAATGGCAGCCGTGGGGAAACCTCGCGGAGTACGATCCGAAGCAGAAGACGTTCACCGATTTCGGCGGCTCGCTGGCGAAGAGCTTCTATCTTCCGAAGTTCCAGCGCATCGGCGTCGAAGTCGATTACATGGACGGCACGCGCCTAGACCGCTTCTCGCAATACGGCTTCGGCTTCTTCGGCGCGCAGCGCATTCACGGGATCAAGTCCGGATCGCTGCTGGCCGATCGCGCCATCCTCGGGCATTTCTCGTACGGTTTCGTCTTCTCCGAGCAGTTCCGCCTCGAGGCGTTCTACGACCACGGCCTGATCGACAACAAGCTGGCTGGATATCAGCGCGAGCCGTTCCAAGGCCTCGGCATCGCCGGACAGACTGTCGGTCCGTACGGAACGTTGCTGCGTCTCGATATCGGCAAAACGATCGGCCGCAATGCGCAGCCGGGGTTCGTGGCAGACGTGGTGTTTCTGAAGCTGTTTTGACGTCTTAGCGCCCGTCCCGCGGCCTCGAATTCCGATTGTTTGTAGCGCGATGCTCTTTCCGCCGGCGAAGCCGGCGTAAGAACGTAGCCCACGCTTTCAAGCGTGGGTAACGCGAGACCTTCCGATTTGTGAGCCCGCATGGGCGGGCGACAGAAAGCTTTCTTTCGCCCGTTAAAACGGGCTCACGAGATCGTGCGATTTGAAAACCCCCAGCTCAAAGCTGGGGGCTACGATTCTTAGGGCAGCTACGCGGCCCCAGCATTCGACCGAGATCTTTCTTCCATCCCCAGCCTCACCAGCACAGACAAGAGTGTCTGTGCCAGTCTGTGCCACATTGAAGCCGTCAAACCAGAGAAGTCAGCTCGCGCAGATCGCGGATGGTCGCGTGCGGGATGATGTCCAGTCCGTGATCGAACGGCGGAGCGATGGCGGTGCCGCGCGTGGGCGGATCGAAGTGCACGGCGGTCATGCCGAGGCGCTGCGCGCCGTGGACGTCGACGTAGAGGTTGTCGCCGACGAACATCATCTCGTCATAGTTGACGTCGAGCGCGCCGCGCAAGGTTTCGAAGATCGACGGCTGCGGTTTGCAGACGCCGTGCTCGTTCGAAAAGACCATCGCGTCGATCGAGGAAGCGAGGCCGAGGCGGTCGAGGACTTCGCGCAGCGCGTAGCCGGGAGTACGTCCTGTGTTGCTGATCAGGCCGATGCGAAAGCCGCGATCGCGAAGTTCCGCGAGGACTTCGTTCGCGCCAGGAACGACACTCGGTAGAACGTCAATCGCGGCATTCGCGTAGACCTCTTCGAGTGCGGCCAGCGACGGCTCGTCGAACGTGGCCGGATCGAGATCGAGCGCTTCGAGAAAGTGTTCGATCTGCACGCGGCAGGCGATGTCTTCATCGCGCGACCAATACAACTCCAGGCAGCGATGCCAGAGAGTGCGATAGGCCTGCTCGATTCGCTCCGCCGTTTGCGCAAATCCGCGCTCGACGAGCACGCGCTCGATCCGATCGAGCCGCAGCCGCTCCTGGCGCCGCGACAATTCCGGCGTATCGGTGAGGAGCGTTTCCCAGAGATCGAAGGAGACGGACTTCAACATCACTGCAGTTTCACTCTCCCGCTGAATCCTTCGTCGTAGCCGTGGAAGTACTGCAGAGACGGTTCGGGATGCTGCCAGCAGTAGTAGCCGCTGCCGTTGTCGAAATCGATCAGCCACACGCCTTTGACATCGATGCCGAGCTCGATGATGGCACCGGCCCAGTCGGTGATGATGCGCTCGGACTCGGCGGCCGCCTCTTCGCTCTCCGGCAACGCATCCACCTCGGCCACCGCCTCCGCAGTGATGCGGCGCGCCTGCGGCAGCAACGCGGCCGCCTCTTCGTACGTGAAGATTCTGCGGTCGTTCAGCGCTGCACTTCGTCGAGCCATTTTTCGAATTTCTCCTTTACCTTGCGCGCTTCCTCGGCCTTGTTCGAGCGCCGGAGGTCGTCTTCGATCTTCGCCACGCGCGACTTCATCGCGCCGAGGCGGTGATCGAGTGCGTCAGCGCCCTCGGCTTTCCAATCGGGAACTTTCTCTTTCAACTTCGCCAGTTCAGCGTCGAGGTGCTTCTCGTCGAGTTTCTCGATCTCGCTGTCCGCGGCGCGCTTCATTTTCGCGATGAGCGGCTCAACTGCCGACGCGTGCTTGGCCAGCCAGGAGCTGACGCCGTCGTTGTGCGCGCGAAGGACCGCGCCGTCCGCAATCGGCGAACCGACGGCGAACGAGTTCGTGACCAGCAGGCGATGCCGTTCGATGGCGAAGAGCGAGTCGCTCACGACGTCGCGGCGATGGTCGCGATCGATGCGAATCGAGACGGCGTCATCGCCGTCGAGATGGCTCACCTTCGTCACGACGCCGATCTCCGCACCGTCGGCGATGACGGGATCGCCCTTGCTCAGATCGCGCGCGTGGCGAAAAACGACGGTAGCCTTCACCTCGCCGCGATGCACGAGCGCGCGTGCACCAAACCACACCGCGGCGCCGATCAGCAGCAGGAGGAAGAGTTTTCGCATCATCGTTGCACTGTGAACTCGCGATTGACGATTCGCATTCTGCATTCGTTTGTTTTTGTGCTAAAAAACGCCCTGCATTCCCCCCCACCCAGGTGGAATTGAGGAGGAGAAACCGATGTCCGTTGAGGATCGTGTCAAATCAATCATCGTCGAGCAGCTCGGTGTCGACGCTGACGAGGTAAACCCCGATGCGTCGTTCGTCGAAGACCTCGGAGCAGACTCGCTCGATACGGTCGAGCTGATCATGGCCTTCGAAGAGGAGTTCGGCGTCGAGATTTCCGACGACGAGGCCGAGAAGATCAAGAAGGTCAAGGACGCTGTCGAGTACATCGACAAGCGCGCCAAAGCTTCGTAATCGCGCCCACCCGGCACGGACCGGCCGTCCGTGCCGTTCGCGGGATGGCGTGTAAGCGCCGCCTGCGTCGCACCCAACACTCATGACCAAACGCCGCGTCGTCGTCACCGGAATCGGCATGATCTCTCCGCTCGGAGTCGGCAATGAGCCGACCTGGCAGGGGCTCGTCGACGGCCGCTCCGGCATCGGCCCGATCACCAAGTTCGACGCCAGTGCCTACGCCTGCCGCATCGCCGGCGAGGTGAAAGGCTTCAATGCCGAGGACTGGATCGAAAAGAAGGAAGTGAAGAAGTCCGACACCTTCATTCACTACGCGATCGCCGCCGCGGACATCGCCGTGAAGGACGCGAACCTCGACTGCGCGACGTGCGACGGCGAACGCTTCGGCGTCATCGTCGGCTCCGGAATCGGCGGCCTGCCGCTGATCGAGGAGATGCACGCGAAGCTGATGGAGCGCGGACCGAGCCGGGTCTCGCCGTTCTTCATCCCCGGCCTGATCGTGAATCTCGCGGCGGGACAGATTTCGATCCGCTACGGCTGCAAGGGTCCGAATTCTGCGCCGGCAACTGCCTGCGCGACCGGCGCACACGCGATCGGCGACGCGTTCAAAGTGATCCAGCGCGATGACGCCGACATCATGTTCGCGGGCGGCAGCGAAGCGGTTGTCACACCCCTTGCCCTCGCCGGCTTCGCAGCGATGCGCGCTCTTTCGACGCGCAACGACGAGCCAGAGCGCGCTTCGCGTCCGTGGGACTTGAATCGCGACGGATTCGTGATGGGCGAAGGGGCAGGCATCCTGATCCTCGAAGAAATCGAGCACGCGAAAAAACGCGGCGCAACGATTTACTGCGAGCTGACCGGCTACGGGATGTCGAGCGATGCGTACCACATCACCTCCCCTGCCGAGGATGGCAGCGGGATGATTCGCGTGATGCGCAGCGCTCTGCGCGATGCAGGACTGCACCCCGAGGACATCGACTACATCAATGCGCATGGAACATCGACCGCGGTCGGCGATCGCACGGAGACCATCGCCATCAAGCAGGTGTTCAGCGAATACGCGTACAAAGTCGCGGTGAGCTCGACGAAGTCGATGACCGGCCACCTCCTCGGCGCCGCCGGCGGACTGGAAGCAGCAATCGCGGCGATGACGATCAAGACGAACATCATCCCGGCGACGATCAACTACGAGACTCCCGACCCCGACTGCGATCTTGACTACGTGCCCAACAAAGCGCGCGAACAGAAGGTGACGCACGTGATGTCGAACTCCTTCGGCTTCGGCGGGACCAACGCGACGCTGATTTTTTCGCGATTGCCGTAACTGTCATCCTGAGCCGCCGAAGCTGCGTAGGCGAAGCCGGAGCAGCGAAGGACGGTCGAAGGACCCCCCCCCATGTGCTTGCATCGTGATTTCCGCCACCACCCGTTGTTATCAGGAAGGAGGTCCTTCGACCGTCCTCCGCCGTTCGCGCTTCGCGCTCCTCGGCTCCGGCGGCTCAGGATGACAGCGGTATCCTTCGCCGATTGAACGCGAAAACCTTCACACCCGCCTGGTTCCTGCGCGGACCGCATGCGCAGACGATCTGGGGACGCCTGGCGCGGCCCCGCCGGCTGGTGAAGTTTCGCCGCGAGACACTGACCACTCCCGACGGCGACGAGCTGCTGCTCGATCATCTCGATGCGCCGGTGCGCGATGAACGCTTTCGTTTCGTGCTCCTGCATGGCTTGGAAGGAAGTACGAACTCGGTCTACATGCAGGGGCTGCTCTCCGTCGTCGCACGGCATGGCTTCGCCGCGACGGCCGTCAACTTCCGCTCGTGCGCGCGCGATCCGAAACATGTCGGACGTTCGATTCCGAATCGGCGTCCGCGCTTCTACCACTCCGGCGAGACGACCGACTTCGACTTCGTCGTCCGCACGTTGCGCGCACGCGAGCCGAACGTGCGCCTGCTCGCGGCGGGTGCGTCGCTCGGCGGCAATGTCGTATTGAAGTGGCTCGGCGAGCATCCCGGGCAGACGGACGTCGCTGCGGCGGCTACCTTCTCCGTTCCGTACGACCTCGGCGCTGGATCGAAACACCTCGAAGTCGGCCTGCTGCGCCGCTTCTACGTCAACCGCTTTCTTGCCACGCTGAAGAAAAAGACGAAGTGGCTGGTGGCGCAGTTCCCAGAGATGCGGGATCGCGTCGATCTCAAGGCGGTGATGCGCGCGAAGACGTTTCGCGACATCGACAACGCAGCGACCGCACCAATCCACGGCTTTCGCGACGCGGACGATTACTACGCGCGCTCCAGCTCCATCCACTTCCTCGCCGCAATCACCACGCCAACGCTTTGCCTCAGCGCGGCCGACGATCCGTTTCTGCCCGCTGAGGTTCTCGAAAAAGCGAAAGCGATCGCATCGCCGTCGGTCGAATTTCACATCACCGACTGCGGCGGACACACCGGCTTCATCGCCGGCAGCGCGCCGTGGCGCTGCGAGTATTGGGCAGAGGAATTCGTCATCGAATGGCTGGCGGAACACGCGCGATGACAGCACGGCGCGATCTCATCCTCCGCATCAGCGCAGCGATCTGGGGCTTCGCCATCGCCATTTCGTTGCTGCCGTTCTGGCTCGGACCTCCGCCGCCTGGCCAGTTGCCGGGATTCGCGAGTTCGATCGGCCTCGACGCTCGCGCGCCGATGCGTTTCGTGTTGAGCCTGATCCTCGTTCCGCTGCTCTGGACGTTCGCTCTCCGTCCGATTCTCAACATCCTCGGCCGCGATGACACGCGCGCATGGGCGCGCAACGCATTCACGTCTTCCGCGATCGGCATCCTCTGGTTCGTCATCATCGATCGCAATCTCGCGTGGGTGCTGATCGCGCCGGCGATCGTGCTGGCGGTTGCTCTGGCGATGAGGAAGATCGATGCGCATTTCACGCGTCACGATCTGATCCTGCTGCCGGTGCTCGCCACGACGTACCTCGCGCTGCTCGACCTCCTGCCGCGATCGGTCGAACAACTGTTTCTGTTGTCCGCAATGCTCGTGTTTCTCGTCCGGATGGCGATCCTTCTGGTCCGGCGCGAAAACGGACTGCTACCCGGCCCGTGCTTCGCCCTCGCGCCGCTCGGGCTCGCGCTGCAATCGAGTTTCAACTCGTACGACATGCGCCATTCGCCGTGGGCGCCGCTCGCGCTGGTCGTCATCTCTCCCCTGCTCCTTCGTTTATTCATCCGCGACACGCCCGCGATCCGCGGTCGATTCCGCGCCGCGCTGCGCTATGTCATCTATCCGCTCGCGGCGTACGCGTATCTCAGCGCGACCAGCCAGATTGCGGCCGAGGGGATGCCGCGCGCCGATCTATTCGAAGACCAGCAGCACATGATGCCGGCGGCCGAAATGCTGCGCGGCGAGAAGCCGTATCGCGACATCATCCCCGCTCACGGATTCGTGCAGGACGCGCTCGTCGACTACGCCGCCTTCCGCACCGGCCCGGTCACGCTCGGCCGCGCATTGAAGTTTCGCGGCGTGATTTCGGGAACGATCATCATCGCCCACTACGCGCTCGTCGCCGCCGCAACCGGTTCCCCCGAGGTCGGGCTGGCCTCGACATTCCTGGCGATGCTCCTCGGCACTGCCGGCGGCTCGATCCGCTTGCTGCCGGCGATCGCGACGCTTGCGCTGATCGCATACGCCGTCCGCCGCCGCGATCCACGCTGGCTCGCGGCAGCCGGCGTCGGCGTCGTAATCTGCATCCTGACAAGCCTCGATCACGGTGCGTACACGCTGATCGTTCTCGCGATCGCTGCCATTCGTTTTCGCGACAACCGCAAACGCGCGCTGACGTTCTCGGCGATCGGCGGCGGCGCAGCGGCGATTGTCGCGTTCGCAGCGATGGCGATCTACGGAATCGCAGTCGACTTCGTCCGCGTGACGCTCACCGAAATCGCCACGCTCGGTCCTGTCTACGTCCTCGACGTTTACGACGCGCCGCAAGCGATCAAGGCCATCAACAACATCCCGGAAGTCCTCGGCGCGCTCCTCGACAAATCGGCGTTCCTCTACATCTTCTGGCCGGTCATGATGCTGCTCGTCGTCGCGGCCCTCACCTCAAAAGCGCCGCTGACGCCGCGCCGCCGCGCACATCGCGAAGCGTTCCTGATGATCGCCATCTACGGCGTCCTCACCGCCATCTCCTACGCCGAACGCCACCACCTGCTCTGGCTCTTCGTTGCCGCGCCGCTGATCTCAATCTCGATCTACCGCCTCTTCCACAGCCGCAATCCGATCGCGCGCGCCGCCGCACCAGCCCTTGTGATCCTCGCGTTGATGATCGCCCAGCCGACGGCTCACATCGCCATCGCCGGCGCCCTCCGCCACGCCCACGGCCCGCTCGACCCCGACATTCGCGAGCTGGCCCTCCCCCGCGCCCGTGGCGCACTGACCAAATCCGCCGACGCCGCCCTCATCGACATCGTCCAACGCTACGCCTCGTCCCATCTGAAGCCGGACGAAACCTGGTTCGACTTCACCAACCACGGCAACCTCTACTTCCTCCTCGACCGCAACTGCCCCATCCGCCAACTCGAAGTCGCCTTCTACGAACCCGAGCCCCGCCAGCGCGAAGTCATCCACCGCATCGAAACCAACCCAAAAATCCGCTTCGCCCTGATGCCCACCGCCCCCAACACCAACACCGTCGACGGGATCCCCAACGCGATCCGCGCCCCCCTCGTCGACGCATACTTGCGCGCACACTTCACACTCGACCGGGAGGAAGGGGGGGTGGGGTTTTGGGGGAAGCGGTGATCACTTTCGCCATGTGTCGCTCTTATCGATTTCCGAACGACCGATAAAAGGCGAGACCCCTGCGGTGCCCATACACCAAACGATCGGCCTAAGCCATCTGTTCTATTAGCCGCCACAGCTCAAAGAATCCTAGGCCTAGAACCGTCAAACTTAACATCATGACGAACACAATGATGACAAAAGCGAGCAGCCAAGTCACTTTACGCGTAATCCACCAGGGTCGTTTCCATTCTTGTGAAGAAACAAGCTCAAGCGAAAACTGCGGTTCAGTCCACGAAAGGAAGGGGCGCCAAACATTTGTGAACAGGTCAATCATCCTCGACTCAGGGTTAAAATAATCACTATGTCCCAGACCAGGCGTTTGGATGTTCGAGACCGGTAAAGGAAACCCACGCGTGCCACCCGGCCCAGACGTCGGTATTGCATAACATGCCAGCGGAACCCAACGATCGCCGGTCGCTTCGTGGTTCAGAATGTATTCAACTTGACCACGGCGGACGAGATCCTGCCACGGGAAGTCGGGCTGCACAACAGCGCCGAGTAGGATCAACCGACCGATAATTAGCGATTTGTCATTCAGGAGCGCATTTGCCACCAGCCATGTGCCAAAGCTGTGGGCGATAACGTCAGGACGACCGTACAGTCCAGCAGATTCTGATTGTTGAGATAATGTTTTCATCTTCTTCGTCAGTTGCCGCATCAATTGCCGTTGGCGGGTGACGAACAAAATGCCCGGTCGGATTTTACCGTATTTGTAAATTGAGACCGGCACCATTCGACCGTAGGTTCTTCCAATCTGCCACGCAAGCGATTCCTGCCACTCACCTCGCGTGTTCATTCCATGCACGACGAGAAACCACGGAATCAGCCTGGGACGGTTACCGAGCCGGGTGTAGCGCAGAATAGTCAGTGGAGTGCGGTCATGAAACGCTACGCCGCAGTCCGGGTTGGGGCACTTAGTTGTCGCACCCGTTCCGGAAAGATCAAACTTACACGCTCCGCACACTTGCTGTTCATCACGTTCAAGTTCATGTTCGTTAACGAACTTATCTAGCAACACGCGCGCGTTCACGAGCGGGATGCCAGCCGTCGAAGCAAATTCCTCGGCGGTCGTCGAATACAGGCCGACGTGCGCAAGTCTCTGCCGAAGATACTCGCCGGCACTGTTAAAGCGTTCGCCTGTGGCTGATTGCGGAGCGCTCATACGAATCTCGCGATCAGGTCGAGTATTTGCCAAACCTCGTCGCGAGACAACTTCACGAATAGGCGAATTCTCTGAAAGTCGGCGTACAAATTAACACGAATGTCGCGTGTCTTTTCGCCTGTCTTAAGCTTGAAGTAGAAGTTTGCTCCGGTGCCGGTGAAGGCCGAATCGCGTACCGCCGACCGGACTTCGAGAAGGTTGGTGGATTGTGTATAGCTGGCTTTTGTCGTACTCACGAACTCAATGTAGCCAGCACCACCTTTGTCAGAGAGTCGGGTGTGCCGCGTCTGGAGAGGCACCTTCGCCTGAATCACTTCCTTCTCGATGCGCGGAATAGCATCTTCAACCGAGCACAGAGTGCAATCATTGAGGCGAAAGACCTCTGCGATTTCGGCGGCTATCGAGGCGCGCTCCACGCCGTGGCCGGCAGGCTCGGAGGAGCCGGGCAAAAAAACTGCCGCCAGTTTCTGAGCAGGGCGGACGACTATCCGCGTAACGTTCCGCAGCCCGAAGTGGCGGTATGCTTTATATGAATATGTCTCACCGTCGTATTCCTCGCGGGGTTCAATGTCTTTCTCCGGCGCGCGTTCCTCCAGGATTGCTCCTTGGTGCCACACGAAGCGCAGCTCGTCATCGGCAAGGCCGACTCCGGTGAGCTTGCGCTTGCTGGGGAATGCTATCGACGGCGCGGCATTCCATAAGTGCCCGAAGTTTCCGCGCATAACGCGCGCCTCCGCGCTAGTAGAAACCTCTGCGCAAATCCTTTTGGGTACGCGATAGAGGTAAATGTGCTCATCACCCCATCCCTCGGTCTCCTCGACCCATTTCTTCAGATCATCAAGGGTTATCGTTCCTTCAGAGATGGCCGTGTCAAGGTGTTCTTTGAATTGCGATTTGGTCGCGCCCGCAGGTATGTTGTGATTGCGCAACAACTCCTTGATATACATATTCTTTTGCGAGAGGATGATCTCATCTACAAGACGCTGCGCCTTCCGAATGTCATTCATGGATGGCATTCCCGCACTATACACCGTTATCTTTCAACCTAACGCTTTTATGAAACCGAAAGCCCGGCTCGTAGTGCACTTCGTGTTTTCACGCATCGGACGCCATCTTCACAAGATCGATGGGATGACTTCGAAGACGCGGGAGCGAGTCGAGTCGCGGGTGACAACGGCGGTGTCGAGTCTGATACATCGGACGCGATGCGATGGTTCGTAACAGAAGAGCTACGCGCGCCTCAGGTCCTGTGCCGTGGCCACGCGAATAGGCGCGCGTTCCTCGTAGCAGGCGGCTCCGTCGGGGCTGGATCTCCAATCGGGTCGCTTGGGACTGTCGAGGGCACTCGCGCGTACGGTGGGCCGCCGACGCTCTCAGGGCCACTTACTTGCGTTAGCATCGCGGCCATGACTGCTACTGCCGAAACGGCGGCGCGGAAGGCGGGGTTGCTGGCGCGGTTCGCGGCGTTCGTTGCGGAACGGCATCCACTGGCGCTGCGGCCGGCGGTGACCGCGCTCGATATGGCTACCGGTGGCCAGGCGATCGATGAAGGCGATGCTGCGGCCATCGAAAACCTGCGCGATCCGCTGCGGCGGATTCTCGTTCAGACGCTGACCGATTTTCTTTCGCCGGACGTCAGCGCCGCGCAGAAGTTGCAAGGGTCTGTTCCCGAAACGACGCCCGGCGTCAGCGTCAGCGAGCGGCTTCATCTTGCTGTCGCCGAGGTCGTGGAGTCGTGCGATGGGTTCGTGCGGCGCGAGGCGATTGCGGAATCGCTCACGGCTGATGAGAAGCGCGAAATCCTGCGCGGGATGATCCTCACGCGCGCCACCGACAACCGGCTCAAGCAGTTTTTCACCGGCGGCGAAGTGCGCTACGGCAGCGCGTCGTTTCAGGGCAAAGGGTTTCGTTCGCTCGGGCAGGAAGCGATCTACGCCGCGGCGATCCGGCTGCGACGCGGCGATGATTTCGCTTCTGACGACGGCTGGCGCGGCGACGTCGTCTCCCCGATGATCCGCGACCTCGGCGTCGTGCTGGCGATGCACAACGATCCGTCGACCGTGCGCATGGTTCTGAGCGCGCAGATGGGCAAAGCCGGTCCGCCGATGAACGGCAAGGACCTGCACGTCGGCGATTGGGACCGCGGCATTCTGCCGGCGATGGCGCCGCTCGGATCGCCGGCGCTGACGATCGCGGGCGTGGCGATGGCGTTCGCGATGCGGGAATCGGGAGTCGGGAGTCGGGGGTCGGAAAAAGAACGGGTTGCGAATTCCTCCGACCCCCGACCCCCGACTCCCAACACCCAACGCGTCGCCATCTCCTTCGTCGGCGAGGGCACGACCTCCCTCGGCGAATGGCATGAGGCGATCAACGCCTGCGCCGCGCGCAAGCTGCCGGCCGTTTTCTGCGTGCAGAACAATCAGACCGCGCTGTCGACGACGATCGCGGAGCAGTCAGCGGTTCGCGTGTTTGCGGACAAGGCCCTCGGCTACGGCATCCCGGCCATCACGATCGACGGCACGGACGCCGATGCGATCGCCGCCGCCTTCACATGGGCAGTCGAACGTGCCCGCGAGGGTCTCGGTCCGGCGCTGATCGAGCTCGTGGCAATGCGCATGTGCGGTCACGCCCATCACGACGACATGCTCTACCTCGGCAAGGACCCGCAGCCGTCGTGGACCTATCCGCCGCTCGCCGAAACCGGTTACGCCGACCGCGAACGCTACGAGTTCTGGTGCCGCAAGGATCCGATCGCGACGTACGCGGCGAAGCTCGAAGCCGAAGGCATCATCGGTGAGGGCGATCTGGAGACGTTGCAGCGCGAGGCCGAGGCGCTCGTCGAAACCGAAGCGCGCGCGGTCATCGATGCGGCGTGGCCGGATGGCGAGCTGGCCGGCATCGGCGTCGTCGCCGACGAGCCGCGCCGCGAGCACATCGAAGTGCTGGACGAGGAGTGGCGTCATCACGCGTCGGAGAACATCGCGCTGCCCGCGATCGAAGATGCTCCGCCGTTCGATGCGAAGGGAAAGACGTTTCTGGAAGCGGTCATGCTCGGCGTCGGCGACGCGCTTCGCGCCGATCCGCGGACGTTCGTCTACGGCGAAGACGTCGGCGGCAAGTACGGGAACGCGTTCCTTCTTCTCAAGCCGCTGATGAAAGAGTTCGGCGATCGCATCGTCAACTCGATTCTCGCGGAAGGTGCGACTCTCGGCGTGTGCACGGGCGCGGCACTGGCCGGCATGCGGCCGATTGGCGAAATCCAGTTCAACGACTTCGTTGCCACCGGCTTCAATCAGCTCGTCAACAACGCCGCGAAAATTCGCTATCGCTGGGGCGGCGCGGTGCCGATGGTGGTACGGATGCCGTGGGGCGGTCTGCGTCACGCCGGCCCGTATCACTCGCAGAACACCGAGGCGTGGTTTTATCGGACGCCGGGACTGAAGATCGTCGCGCCGTCGACGCCGCACGACGCGCGGGCGCTGATGGCGAGTGCGGTGGCCGATCCCGATCCGGTTCTCTATTACGAACACATCGCGCTCTATCGCGATCCGAAAGTGAAGCAGATTCTGTCCGATGCGCCGCCGCAACCGATAGCGATCGGAAAAGCGGCGCTGCGCCGCGCCGGCGACGATCTGGCGATCATCTCGTACGGCGCGTACGTCCATGCCGGCATGCGCGTGGCGGAGATCCTGGCGAAGGACGGCATCGAATGCTCGGTGCTCGATCTGCGCTCGCTCGCGCCACTCGACCGCGACGCCGTACTGGCCGTGGCGCGTCATTGCAACCGCGTGCTGATCATCCTCGAGGACACCCGCACGGGATCGATCGGCGAATCGCTGGCGGCGATCATCCAGGAGGAAGCGTTCGAATACCTCGACGCCCCGATCCGTATCGTCGGCGCGCTCGACACGCCGGTCCCGTATTCGCCGCCGTTGGAGGAGGAGTTCCTCGCCAGCGATGCGCAGATTGAGAGGGCGGCGCGGTTGGTGGTGGGTTACTGAGGTAGTCGCTCGAGTTTGTCGGCGTCAATTAGATCGATTGGCCGACCGCTCGCACGTTTGTTTGCGATCAAATCCTCGCGACCAATGACGTTGTACGAGGCGCCATCAACCACCGCTTGGATTCGCCGCTTCCAAGCGGCTTCGAAATCCACGCCCGAAAGAGCGGTGAGGATGTCGATTCGCTGCGGCTTTACGCCAATTTGATAGATGAGTCCGGGCGTCGACAGGTCATCGACCGTGAGCCCATGCAACGGCGCTCCGAATCGCACCACCGCTTGATACACACGTGGTGCGTTGTCCGGCGTGGGACGAACCCAAATGTCGAAATCCATAGTGGCGCGCACATAGCCGTGGACCGACAGGGCGTGCCCGCCGACGATGAGAAAGTCAGCCCCGGTTGCGGATAACTCGCGCAACATCTCGACGAAATTCGGGCTCAGCGAAAGTTCCACTATAGATACCCCATGCTTGCCGTGTGACATACCACGTCAAACTCAGTCGTTCGCCCGGTGTCATAGCGAGGATATCTTCATCAAACTCGGGCTCTTCCCCGAGCTTGTATTTCCTTACCGTCACGTTGCGCGCCACGCGCGAATTATATCCCGCGGTACACGCGCCGCACCCACTCCGCATCCTCTTTGCTGAGCGCTTCCCCGACCGCCGCGGCGGCATCGACCTGCTTCGGATTGCGCTGGCCGAGGAGGACCGTGGCGGTGGGGTTGTCCGCGAGTAGGGCGCCGGTGAGGGCGTGCAGAACCGGCTCCGGATGATCGGGAAAGCGGCGGGTCATCTCGTCGCGCACGTATCGCATACGCGCCAGGAACTTCGGATCGCGGAACTCGGCGATCGTGCTGCGGAAATCGCCCTCGGGGAAACTCTGCGGCGCGTCGTATTTGCCGAGCAGCAGGCCGTGTTTGAGCGGGGAGAAAAAGGCGACGGCGAGGTCGTGCGTATCGACCCATGCTTTCAGTCCGCTCGACTCGTAGTCGTCGTTGATGATGTTGCGAAACGGCTGCACCACGTCGGGATCGACGCGTTCGATGAACTTCATGATCTTGCGCGAATCCCAGTCTGAAAGGCCTATGAAGCGGATCTTTCCTTCGTCGCGAAAGCGCCGCATGTTCGCCAGAGCGTCGTCGAAGTAGACATCGTTCGGACCGAAATCGCAGTGATGAAAGTAATAGAGATCGATGACGTCAGTCTGCAGGTCGCGCAGCGAGGTTTCGCACTGTTCGCGCATGTACTCCGGATCGTAGAAGTGATCGGCGCCGCCTCGCTGAAATCCGAACTTCGACGCGAGGAAAATATCTTTTCGCGGCACCCCCTCGGCGAATGCCTGGCCGATGAGCTGCTCCGCGTGGCCGTGACCATACGCATCGGCTGTATCCCAATGAGTGATCCCCTGCCGATGAGCCTCGACGAGCGCCGCCTTGGCCAACTGGTCATCGTGGCCGCTCCAGCCGACAGAAAATCCGCCCCCCATGCCGGGGCCGCCGTGTCCCCACGTGCCGAGGCTGATGGCGGGGACCTGGGCATTCGTGCGGCCGAAACGAAGCGTACGCATGGTTCAGTAGATTAGTCGATTAGTGGATTAGTAGATTAGTCGTCGGTAGTCGTAGATGACCGGTCAGTGGTTCATCTCTCGGATCGAATGCACACCTCTAATCTACGAATCGACTAATCCACTAATCTACTGACCATGTCTTGCGTTTTCTGCAACGAACCGCGCAGCGCTGGCGAGGTGCTCTTCGAGGACGATCGCGTGCTCGTGATCCTGCACGAGGATTGGGCCGTGCGCGGGCATGCGATGGTTGTCTGGAAAGCGCATATCGAGAATGTCGCCGATCTGACGATCGACGAATACGCGCATTTCGCCGCCGCGCATCATCGCGCCGAGCGCGCGTTGCTCGACGCTACCGGCGCCGATCGCGCCATCCTGCTCAAGCTCGGCATCGCTACGCCGCATCTGCATCTGCACGTCTATCCCGTGAGCGCGTCGCTCGACCGCGCGGCGGTGATGGAGATCATCGATGGACGTGTTCGCGATGCGTTCGACCAGGCGCTGATCGACGAGTTGCGCGAACGGCTTGCTTGACAAGGCGCCTACGACTGAATGAGCATTCATTCACTCATGGCCCGGCAAGCATCGACGATCCCTCCCCCGACTGAAACCGCACGCGGCACGACTAAGCGCGAACGCATTCTTCGCGCCGCCATCGAAGTCTTCGCGCTGAACGGCTACTTCAACGCCAAGGTCTCGGACATCGCCAAGTCGGCCGGCGTCGCGGACGGAACGATCTACCTCTACTTCGACGGCAAGGAAGATCTGCTCATCACGATTTTCCGCGAGCACACGCGCAACTACCTGCAGTCGCTGGAGCGCGAGCTGGCGCACGTGCGGCGCCCCGAGGAGCGGATTCGGATTGCAATCCGCCACCATCTCGAAGCGTTGGGGCGCGACCGCTCGTTGGCCATCGTGGCGCAGGTGGAGTTGCGCCACAGTTTGAAATTCATGAGCCTTCTGTCGCAGCAGGAAGTGGCCGATTACCTCAACATGCTGCGCAAGATGATCGAGCACGGACAGTCGGACGGCAGCTTCCGCCGCACCATCCATCCGCAGCTCGGTGCGAAAGCGGTCTTCGGAATCCTCGACGAGATGGTGACGTCGTGGATCCTCTCGGAGAAGGAGTACGACCTCGCCGCGAGCGCGGACCAGATTGCCGATCTGGTGTTGACCGGCCTGCTGTAGGTCACCGCATCGCGGCGCGCAGCGCATTGCGGCGACAAAGATTCGCGGTGGTCTCCTCATCGAGGAAACGTTCGATCGGGATATCGCGGCCGAACGCGGCAACCGGATACTCCTCCATAGCAACCGGGGCCTCGGTCAGCGGGTCGTAAACAACGTCGCCCTCGCACGCAACGTAATGCGTCGTCCACGTCGGTCCTTTGCGGCCGGCCAAACGGACCGGCGTGAGCGGCCCGTGGAAAACGCCCGATGCGACCTCCCGCACATCGCGCAGGCGAGCGATCCACGGCGTCTTTCCTTCTGCGAGGAGCAGCTCCGCAATCCGGCACGCGTGCGTCACGCAATCGGCGGGATAGCCGTCATCGAGCACCGCAGAAATCTCGTGGACGTAGTCGGCCGCGCGCATCGCGAGATTTTAGTATCGTCGCGGCGTGCCGCAGGACGAGACCCTCCGCCGCATCGTCGACTTCATCCGCTCCATCGGAATCGAAGTCAACGAAGGAGCGATCACGCGCGAAACCCTCGTCCCCGGAATGGACATCGTCCGCGGAACGCTGCTCGTCGACGAGACGATGATGTGCAAGCCGGCGGATCTCCTCCACGAAGCCGCGCACATTGCATTGACTGCCGCTTCCACCCGCAACACGCTCGACGGAACCGCCGATACCTCGCCCGCCGAAGAGGTTTCGGCCATCGCCTGGACGTGGGCGGCGTCGCGGTATCTCGACATCGATCCCGCCGAGACCTTTCATGTCGACGTCATCAGCGGTAACGGTCCGACGCTCCTGGAAAACTTTCTGGAACGACGTTACGTCGGCGTGCCGATGCTGCAGTACTGGGGACTGACCGTCGAGCCGAAAAATGCCGTCGAGAGAGGCGCAGACCCGTATCCGCACATGCTGCGATGGCTCCGAGGATGAGATCAATGTTTTCCGCAGATACGGATAGAACACTCTCCATCTTCGGAGTATGATTCGCGAACCTCGGCAAGAGGTTCCCAAAACCAGTCCACGGTTCGTTCCGCCCAAGCGAATGAAAGGGGTTCTCATGACTCACAGCGTGAAGTCGCGACTGCTCGTATTTTTCCTATTCGTCCTGCTGTTCGTTGCTGCGCTTCCGGTAGCGGCCGACGTCACCGTCGGCGGCACCGTCAACTTCTCGTCTCTGGACGGGTCGGCGCAGGACGACGATCACACCGTCAACGGCGTGTTCACCGTCAACGGCAACCTGACGATTCAGGGAAGCATCAATTGCAACGACAGCGGACCGTCATCGGCCAGCGCGTGCTCGATGAAGTTCGTCGTCAGCGGCGACGTCACGATGCTGGCGGGAAGCGCGATCTTTGCTGAGAACCGCAGCGGCCCCGGCAACGGCGGCAACATCATCATTCAGGCCGGCGGCAACGTCACGGCGCAGAGCCCCTCGGGGATTCTGCTCGGCGCGAAGATCTCCTCCGCGCGCACCAGCTCCGGCGGCTCGAACGATCATGCCGGCGACATCACCATCAGTGCCGGCGGCACGACGAACCTGCAGTCAGGCTCGCACGTCTCCGCGGCCGCGAGCAATGGCGACGCGGGCACGATCACGGTGAACGGCGCAGGCGTGATCACCGTGGCCGGCGTCGTCAGCGCCGGCGGATCGGACACCGTCAACAACGCGACCAAACTCACGGGCGCCGTCTTCTCCGACTCACCGAAAAACGGCGGCACGATTCGCATCACATCGAGCACGCACACGCAGCCTGCCCTCATCATCACCGCCGACGCCGTCATCGCGTCGGAGGGCGGTGACACCACCGGCACCGTAACGCTTGAAGGTTGCGACGTCCGCGTCCTCGGCCTGGTCGCCTCGATTTCGGACGACGGCACCGGAGCCCGCGTGGTCGTTCGTTCCGGAACGACGATCCTCGTCGACGGCCGCGACGTCAATCGCCCGAGCGCGACCCTCGGCCGGTTCGGCGTGATCCGCGCCGATTCGTCTTCGAAGAAGCCCGACGGTTCTATGCGTGCAGATCTCTTCGCCGCGAACGACATCTCGGTCTTCGGCCCCGATCCCGCGCTTTCCTCGGTGTACTCGGTGAATGCAAATCCCGACACCAACGCCAACAAGGACGTGGCCGGATCGATCCGTGTGATCTCGACCGCGGGCGGCGTCACGGCCAGCGGCAATGCCTTTTCTGCCACGACCGACAACGCGCACAAAGGCGAAGGCGGCTCGATCACGATCGCCAGCCGCAACAACGCGTTGCTGAACACCGCGACGCTGAAGGCCAGCGGCCAGGACGCTGGCGGTCACATTCAGGTGCGTTCCCATTCCGGCAGCCTGACGTGGCAGCTGGGCGTCGGCGACGTCCGTCCCGTCGGAAGTTCTTCCGGCGTTTCCGCCGCGCTGCAGGGAACGATCGCCCTGACCTACTGCACCACGATCTCCACCTCGGGCACGTCGTTTCCGACGAATGGCCCGCCGGTCGGAGTCTTCCCGACCATCGCGCAGAGCTGTTCCCCTGCCGCGCCGTCACTGCCGGCCGGAGAGCCGGTGCTTCCGACCTGCAACCGTCCGCCGGTCGCGGTCAATGACAACTACACGGTCGCCGAGGGCGGCACGCTCAACGTGCCCGCGCCGGGCGTGTTGACGAACGACTCCGATCCGGACGGCGATCCGATCACCGCGGTCCTGGTGAGCGGACCGGCGCATGCGTCGTCGTTCGCGCTGAATGCGAACGGCTCCTTCACCTATGTCCACGACGGCAGCGAGACGACCTCGGACAGCTTCACGTATCGCGCGTCCGACGGCTCGGCCACGTCGAACCTCGCCACCGTCAACATCAACGTCACGCCGGTCAACGACGTGCCGGTCGCGAACAACGACACCGCCACGGTCGCCGAGGGCGGCACGATCAACATGGCCGCTCCGGGCGTGTTGGCCAACGACACCGATCCGGACGGACCGAGTGCGCTGACTGCGATTCTGGTCAGCGGTCCCGCGCACGCCTCCTCGTTCGTGCTCAATCCGAATGGCTCCTACGTCTACATTCACGACGGCAGCGAGACGACGACCGACAGCTTCACCTACAAGGCAAGCGACGGCGTTGCGACGTCGAACACCGCCACCGTTTCCATCACCATCACGCCGGTCAACGATGCGCCGGTCGCGAACAACGACACGTACAGCGTCGCCGAGGGCGGAACGCTGAATCAGTCCGCGCCGGGCGTGCTCGGGAATGACACGGACGCTGATTCGCCGACGCTGACCGCGGTGCTGGTCTCCGGACCGGCCCACGCATCATCGTTCGCGCTGAATGCGAATGGTTCGTTCAGCTACGTTCATGACGGCAGCGAAACGACCACCGACAGCTTCACGTATCGCGCGAATGACGGCTCGCTCAACTCGAACGTCGCCACCGTCACCATCACCATCACGCCGGTCAATGACGCGCCGGTGGCGGTCAACGACGGACCGTACAACGTGCCGGAAGGCGGAACGCTGAATATCGCCTCGCCGGGCGTGCTGGCGAACGACACCGACGTCGACTCGCCCACCCTGACCGCGGTGCTCGTCTCCGGACCGGCGCACGCGTCGTCGTTCGCGCTGAATGCGAACGGCTCCTTCACGTACGTCCACGACGGCAGCGAGACGCTGACCGACAGCTTCACGTACATGGCGAACGACGGCTCTCTGAACTCGAACGTCGCCACCGTTACGATCACCATCACACCAGTCAACGACGCGCCGGTCGCGAACAACGACGCGTACTCGGTCGCTGAGGGCGGGACGATCAACCAGGCCGCTCCGGGCGTGCTCGGAAATGACACAGATCCGGATTCGCCTGTGCTGACGGCTGCACTAGTCAGCGGACCGGCGCACGCGTCGTCGTTCGCGCTCAACGCCGACGGCTCGTTCACGTACGTCCATGATGGCAGCGAGACGACCACCGATTCGTTCACGTATCGCGCGAACGACGGCTCGCTGAACTCGAACATTGCCACCGTCACGATCACCATCACGCCGGTCAACGACGCGCCGGTTGCGGTCAACGACGCCTACGCCGTCAACGAAGGCGGCACGCTCAACCCGTCCGCGCCCGGCGTCCTCGGCAATGACACCGACGCCGACTCGCCGACGCTCACCGCAGTCCTGGTGAGTGGTCCGTCGCATGCCGCGTCGTTCGCGCTCAACGCGGACGGTTCGTTCACCTACGTGCACGACGGCAGCGAAACGACCTCCGACGTCTTCACCTATCGCGCAAACGACGGCTCGCTGAACTCGAACATCGCCACCGTCACCATCACCGTCACCCCGGTCAACGATGCGCCGGTGGTCACGGCCGGCGGAACGCTGACCTTCACCGAAGGCGATCCGGCCACCGTGATCGACAACTCGATCACGATCACCGACAACGACTCGCCGAACCTCGCCGGCGCTACGGTCGCAATCACGGGCAACTACGCCAGCGGCCAGGACGTTCTTGGATTCACGAATACCGCGAACATCACAGGCACTTTCAACAGCGGAACCGGTGTGCTCACCCTGACCGGCAGCGACACCGTCGCCAACTACCAGGCCGCGCTGCGCAGCGTGACCTACAACAACACCTCGGGCAGCCCCTCCACGCTGCAGCGGACGGTGACCTGGCAGGTCGATGACGGCGGCGGCGTGAATAACCTCAGCGCTCCGGTGACCTCGACGATCAACGTCATCTCCACCAACGACGCCCCGGTCCTCGCGAACGGATCGACGATCACCTACACGGAAAACGATCCGGCCACGGTCATCAACTCGGTCATCACGGTCAGCGACAGCGATTCGCCGAACCTGACCGGCGCGACCGTCCAGATCACCAGCGGTTACAACAGCGCACAGGACGTACTCTCGTTCACGCCGTTCGGTGGCATCAGCGGAAGCTTCAACTCCGGCACTGGAACGCTGACTCTCAGCGGCACGTCCTCAGTCGCGAACTACCAGACCGCGCTGCGCAACGTGAAGTACACCAACACCTCGGACGATCCGACCACGGCATCGCGCACGGTGGTCTTCCAGGTGACCGACGGTACGGACGCGAGCAACACCGTCAGCAGCACCATCAACGTCATCGCGGTCAATGATCCGCCGACGGCCACGGCGTTCAGCGGACTCCCGGCGCAGGCGGGCATCCCCATCACCTATCCGGCCGGAAAACTGAACGGCACGGACGTTGAGGCGGGAACAATCGTCACCGTCGACACGACCCCGATCAACCTTGTCAACGGCTCGGTCACCCTCAACGCAAACGGCAGCTTCACCTTCACGCCGACTCCGCAGTCGGCCGGTGGAACGGCGTCGTTCCAGTATCGCGTCACCGACAACGGCAATCCGGCTCCGGGCGCGAACAGCAGCTACGTGACGGTGTCGTTCAGCGTGGCTGGCCCGGCCATCTACTTCGTCAAGGCCTCGGGTACCGGCAACTGCACGCTCGGCAACGAGTGCACGCTGACGACGGCCCTTGCCTTCGGTGCAGCCAGCGCAAACATCTTCATCAGCGACGCCGCGACGCACACGAACGGACCGATCACGCTGAACTCCGGCGGAACGATCATCGGCCAGGGCATCGTCGCGCCGAGCTTCGATTCGGTCTACGGCATCGGAACGCCGTCGCAGGGAACGCTGGCGCCCCGTCCGGCAGTCAATCAGCCGCGCCCCACGATCAGCAACTCGCCGATTACGCTCGGCACCAACTCAGTCGTGGCCGGCTTCAACATGAGCAACAACTCCGGCGACACGCTGATCGCTGTAGGTAAAACGGGTCTGGGAGTGAGGAATCTCGACATCACCACCACCACGAATGTCCCGCTGCAGTTCGCCGTGCACTTCACGAGCTCCAGCGGTCTGTTCAACTTCGGAGCGATCACCGTCGCGGGCGGCAACTCCGGCGCAGGCGTGAATTTCAGCAGCACCACCAGCACCTCGCCGGTCACCTTCGGCAACATCTCCACGACGAGCGGCGACGCCGTCACGATCGCCAACAGCGGCGCGACGAACTTCACGTTCGCCAACGTTTCGTCCACGACCGGCAAAGCGGTCGGTGTCAACACGGCGACTGGCTCCTTCACCTTTACGAAGATCAGCTCCAACGGCGCGTCGAAGGGCATCACCGTCAACGCGCTCACCGGATCGGGCAGCTTTACGGTCACCGGCACGGGCGGCCTGTGCGACTCCGCCCACACCGGCGCCGGCGACTGCACGGGCGGCGCGATCCAGAACACTTCGGCCCGAGGGGCTGAGTTCGTCAACGCCGCCAACGTCACGCTGCGGAACATGTACTTCAAGGGCGATGGCACGACGAATTCAGGCGCCAGCTGCTTCGATGACGTCAACGCCGGCTCGAACGTGACCTGCAACGCGGCCCTGTATCTCAGCAGTTCGTCGGCCGCCACGCTCGATCGTCTTTACATCGACGGAAGCGGCTCGCAGGATATGGGCCTCAACGGTAACGCGGTCAATGGCCTGACGATGAGCAACACGGAGATCGCGAACTTCGCCAACAGCACGAAGACCGCGATGCTTTTCCAAAACCTCACGGGAACGGTGGGAGTGACCGCGGCGAACATCCACAACAACAACGTGGCGCACAACGTCTTCGTCACGAACAACACGGGAACGGCAAACATCACCTTCACCAACCCGATCGTTCAAACGTCGGCCGGATCCGGCGACGGCATCCAGGTCGACTCGTATCTCGCCGGCACCACCCTGAACGTGACGGCGAACGGCGTGACGATCAACAACGTCCCGGGCAACGGCGTCTCGTTCCAGGCCAGCAGCGGCTCGACGATGACAGCCATCCTCAGCGGCGGTACGGTCACCGGCACGAACGGGATTCTCATGCAGTCGACCGGCAACAACACTTCGTTGACCTACACGGTCACCGGCCTGACGGCGGTCACGACGCACGCCTTCGGCTCGAACGCCATCACCGCCGGCAAGGCCAACGGAATCAACGGTACGGTCAACGGCACAATCACGAACAACACGATCACCAGCGCGCTGTGCGGCGGCGGGTGCAACGGCATCACGATCGGCTCGTTCGGCGTCAGCGGCACGTCGGTCGTCAACGTCTCGGGGAACAACATCTCCGGCGTCGACGCCTCGGCGATCGCGGCAACCGCTGGTCAGGGCGCCAGCTCGCTGAACGTGACGATCCAAGGCAACACCATCCACGATCCCGATCCGGGCAACTTCTCTTACGCGATTGACCTCATCGCGGGAACGTCGAGCGGCGATGCTCCCTGCTTCTTCGCGAACGTCGGCGACATGACGACGACCCACACCGTTCCGGCGAACCGCAACCTGATCACCGGTGCGTGGCAGAGCGGCGGGAACCCGATCGAAGCCGGAATCTTCAACAACAGCACGTTCAAGCTGCTGAACCTACCCGGGACCGGCGACACGATCGCCGCCTTGTGGATCTCCGCCAGCAACAATGCCGCCGGAGCCGACACCTTCCACCTTGGCCCGAACCAGTTCATCAACGGCACGAGCTGCCCGTAATCAATCCCGGATGCGGGCCTCTTCGGAGGCCCGCATCCTCCTTTCTTCCGCGGCGCCCCCCAACAGCCAGCCTCACACAGCCCGCGCCGCGGCGCACCTGTGCACTTTCGATCGCCGCGCAACTAGGCAGGGGACGGGTTCACGCGGAGCCGCGGAGGCACGGAGAGTTCGCGGAACGCCCAACATCACAGTGAACGCCTCCAGCAACTGCAAGGACATCACCCATCGGTGACCAGCGGCGATCAACAACGTCCGGAGCAACAGCCAGCGCACCGCCGTGCAGCGCTGTCGCGGAGGGGCGGAGGCTGCGCGCTCTCCGCGGCTCCGCGTGAAATTGGTTCCCCTGGACCACACCACCGTTTCGGGACACCGATGAGTGTGCTAAAACGGGGCCATGGAGAGAGCGCAGATGGACCTCGGGGAGATCACTCTGGAGACGGCGCAGCCGCTGGTGGGGATGCTGTTTCACGTCACTCTTGACGACGGGAACACGGTCGAGATGAAGCTGACCGAGGCGGTGCCGTTCGAGTTGCCGAGACGCTCTCCCCGGGGGGCAAAGCAGATGAAGCGGCTTCCGTTTGCGATCTACTTTCTTGGGCCGCGGGAGCCGATCCTTGCGCAGAGGATGTACGACTTGCGCAGTGACGGCGTCGAGCTGCCGGGCCTCTTCATCGTGCCGGTCGGACGCGATGACGAAGGGACGGAGTACGAGGCGGTCTTCGCCTGATCAGGCGCTGATGGCCGGCCACTTCATGATGTGGTAGACGCCGTTCGTATCGACGTGCTGGAACCCGAGCCGGTCATAAAGGCGGCGGGCCGGATTGAAATTCTCGACGTAGATCATCACCCGCCTGCCGCTCTGCTCCGCCTCGCCTAACACCTCCTGCAGCAGACGTGAGCCAAGGCCGCCGCCGCGGCACTCGGGGAGCAGGGCGATGTCGATGACCTCGATCTCGTCCTCCCTTCGGTCGACGTACAGCCGGCCGATGGGAACGCCCTTCTGCTCGATGATGAGGAAGTCGGCGCCGCCGTATTGCTGGTCGTAATGGGCGGTCTGGGCATCGAACTGCCACTGAAGGAAGGCGCGCTTCTGCTCGTCGGTCCAATCGATCATGTCCATCTCCTGTTGCCGCGTGCTGGCGTACAGCATGGCCAGGAAGGAACGGTCGTCGTCTCGTTTCGGGCGGAGTTGGATCGAGTCGGGCGAATGGTTCATGTAGGACGAAAGCGCTGCGGGGCCGGCGAGGCCCCGCACCGGAAGGAGAAACGCGTCTAGCCGCGGGGCGGGAAGACGCCCTGCAGGGCGATGCAGAAGTTGACCGTGAGGTAGGGCTGCATGTTGTTGTGGGGAAGCGAGCCGCCGGCGATGGCCAGGGCCTGGAAGTTCATCTGCGTCAGGTTGGCGGACTGCGCAGTGTAAGCAGCGCCGCCGGCCGACTTGCTGAGGGCCTGATCGGGTGCCGGTGCCGGGTTGGCACCGGAGTGGGCGTTGTGACCGACGAGGGAATGGTTATGGATGGGCATCTCGGTCTGGATGAGCGTCACGAACTCGACGCCGCTCTGCTCTCCGATGAAGTATTGGGTGCCAGTGGAGCTCTGCCCCTGGTTTGTCGGCGCGCTGCCCTGCAGATTGGGAAGGGCGAACGTTGACTTTCCATCGCCGCCGTAGAATGTCCCGAGCAGCGAGAAAAGGGCTGTGTTCTGGGAGATGGGAAGCAACTGGCCGGCGCAAAACGCCCAGCCGGTGGGGGCGAAGTTGCAGGCCCACATGCGGACCTCTGCTACAAACGGTGAAGACATTGTTTGATTCTCCCTTCTCTAGTTCTGCGTCGGAAAGATGCCAAAGAGCGAAATGATGAACGTGATGACCAGGAACGGCATCATGTTCTCGTGGGGCTGGCTGCCGCCCACGCTCGTGATGGCAGCGGCGTTAAAGTTGTTCGACGGCGGGAACTGCGAATAGAGCGACACCTGCAGGTTCGAGGCGAGCACGTTGCCCGTAGGGACGCCCGTCGTTCCGCCGCTCGTCGAGGCCACCAGGGCGTGGTTGTGCTGCGGGATCTGTTGCGTGGTGAGCGTGACCTGCTCCACGCCGGCCATCTCGCCGATCTGATAGGTCGTACCCGTCTGCGGGTTGGTTCCCATGTGGATCGGCAGCCGCCCCTGGACGTCGGGGAGGCCGAAGGTTTCCTGACCATCGCCGCCGTAGGTCGTGCCGATCAGGTTGAAGAGTGTGTCGTTCTGGGAGATCGGCATCAACTGACCCGCGCACATTGCCCATCCCGCGGGCGCGAAGCTGCCACCGAACATGCGGATTTCGCCAACATATGGACTGCTCATTTCGTCATCCTCCTTAATTTTGCGAGGGGAAAGCGCCCTGCAGCGCGATACAGAAGTTGAGAACGATGTACGGCTGCATGTTCTGGTGCGGTTGCGATCCGCCGACGTTCGTGACCGACGCCGGGGCGAGCGTGGTGGCGGCATTCAGCGGGCCATAGATCGGCGTCGTCAGCGTGCCGAGGAGGTTGGGACTGGGGATTGCCGAATCGGCGGGGTTGGGCAGGAGGTTGGCCTGGAGGAAGTGGTTGTGGGCAGGCATTTCGGACATCGTGATGGTGTGCGATTCCTGGCCACCGACCTGGCCCTCGGTAAACCCGGCTCCCATGGAAATGGGAGCTTTGCCGCGCATGTCCGGCAGGGCGAACGTCGTCTGTCCGTTGCCTCCGTACATCGTACCGAGAAGGGAAAACAGCGCCTGGTTCTGATTGATGGGGAGAAACTGCCCGTTGCATTGAGCCCAACCCTTGGGAGCAAAGTTGAAGGACATGATTCGCATCTCTGATAGGAATGGTGTACCCATACGACTACCTCCTTTTCGTTGTCTCTCTCTCTTCTGGAACTCAGATGCGCCTCACTCGCGTGAGGCGCATCCCATGGGCCGCTCGACTCGTACTGCGACTTCTCATCAGGGGCAGGAAGCTCCGGCGGTGAACTGGTTGGTGCCGAGGTGGACGGCGTCGACGTTGTATCCGGTCTGGCTAGCCTTCACCCATGCGGCGGCGTTCGCGTCGTTGGTGTTCGAGTTCGGATAGTTGAGCAGCTTGAAGGTGCTGCTGTTGAAGATCAGCACCTCCATCGGGTTGCCGCCGCTCTGCCACGCGCCGGTAATGGTGTTGCGGTTCGCCGGAACGGTGTGGGCGGCGGTCATGTCGCCGATGTCGCCGGCGAAGCAGACCGCGTCACCCGACTGCGTACCGGGGTAGATGTCGATGCCGTAGGAGGTGTTGACGCCTGCCGTCAGCGCCGGATTGTGGACGTTGTTGCCGTGGACCGTCATCGTCAGGGAACTGCCACCCTGGCCGCCGACGATCCAGATGCCTTGGGCGTCGACACCGGAGATGTCGTTGTTGGAGACGTTGACCGTGGATGCGCCGCTCACGCCGAACGATCCGACCTTGATGCCGGCGCAGCCGCCGCCGCAGAGGGCGCTGGTGATGACGTTGTTGGTGACGGTGCCGTTGAACGTGGCGTTGGTGCCGTTGGCCTTACCGACGGTGATGGCGTTCGAGCCGAGGTTGTGCGTGGTGACGCTCGTCAGGCCAGTGACGGTGAACGTGTAGGTGGTGTTAGTGCCCGTCTCCTGCATCAGGAGGCCGTTCGTCCCCGTCACGATGCCGCCGTTGAGAATGCTGGTCATGGTCGAGCCGGTATTTGCCTGGAACATGACGCCGTTGCCGGTGTTCGCGGAGCTGGCCGTGATGTTCACGTTCGTCGCCGTGACGTTCAGGGTCGTTCCCGCGGTGTACGAATTGACCTGAAGGCTGTCCGGGTTGTTCGTGCCGCTGTTGTTGTTGATGGTCGGGCTGGTCAACGTCACGTTGGCCGTGCCGGTGTTGTTGGTGATCATCACGGTGTGGATGCCGCTGTTGTTGTGGACGTTGAGGCCCGTGATGCCGGTGGTGCCGGTCAGGTTCTGGAAGTTGAAGGGCGTCTTGGCGATGTTGGTGAAGTTCGCGATCTCGAGTCCGCTGACCGTCATGGCGCTGACCGCGTTGCCGATGACGCCGGTGTCGCCCGACCCCGTACCGTCGACGTAAATCTTGGTGAGGCTGGGAGCGGTCACGCTGACCAAGTAGAGGTTGGCGTTGCAGGTTGTATTCGTGCCACCGGTGACGTCATCTCCGCAGGCCACGGCCGTCGTGCCGTTGCCCTTGAAGTACATGTTGTTGAGGGTCAGCGAGGCGACGTTGTTGAACTCGCCGCCGCGGGTCGTGCCGCCGAGGATCGAGCCGCCGGTGCAGTCGGTGCCGCTGATGTGCGTCGAGTCGCAGAGGCCGCCCGTGCCGTTGACGGTGAAGCTGCCGCCGCCGGTCAGCGCGGTGACGGTGATGCCCTTGGCCGCTCCGTTCGAGCTGATCTTGGTGAAGACGAAGTCGCCGGTGCCGGTGTTGATGGAAACCGCCGTTCCCGTGGCCGTGGTGACGGTGCCGACAGTGAAGTTCGTGGCACCGCTCGAGGCCACGGTCAGACCGATGCCGGAGCCCGATCCGGTGATCGTGCTCCAGGTCTCGGTCGAGGTACCGGTCACGCCGTTCCAGTTGATGCCGGTGCCGCCGGCGGCGACCGTGATGGTGTTGCCGGCGTTGGTGACGTTGACCACTCCACCGCCCGTGGCGTTGAAGGCGGTGCCGCTGCTGGTGGTCAGAGTCAGCGCGCCGGCGAAAGCCACGGTGCTGCCGGTATTGCCCGTCAGATCGATGGCGTTGGTGGTGCTGGTGCTGCCGGTGATGGCGCCGTTGAACGTCGTCGAGCCGCCGGTCTTGGCGTTGATGTTCACGGCGTTGTTGGCGTTGTTGTTCTTGGTGATCGGACCGCCGAATGTCACCGTGGCGGTGCTGGTGTCCTCGTTGTAGGCGATGCCGGTCGGGTTGGTGATCGACGTGCCGCTCGAGAAGCTGAACGTTCCGGCCGATCCGTTGGTGATGTCGATCCCGGCGTCTCCGCCGTTGAGTGAGTTCGTCCCGCCGTTGAAGTTGTAGGTGCCGTCGGCGTTGTCGAACTGCAGACCGGTGCCGTTCGTGGCCGTGACGTTGCCGCCGAAGGTGAGCGTGCCCGTGTGGCCGGCCGCGACGCTCACGAGGGGCTGCGAGGCCGTGGCCTGGCTGATGGTGCCGTTGTCGGTGACGCTGACCGAGCCGCCGGAGACGAGGAACGCCGCGCCGGTGGCACCGGAGATCGAACCTGCCGAAATCGTGAGCGTGCCGCCGGTGACGGTCGTGAGCGCAACTCCGTTCACGCCGGCCGCCGAGGTGAGATTGCTGAGCGTTCCGGCGCCGAGAGCGACGCCGGTGAGCGACAGAGCGGAGGCGCTGGAGTCGATCGAGTCGGTGCCGGAGAAGTTGATCGTGCCGCCGGCCGTTGCGGAGAATGCCGTAACCGCGCCGGTGAAGATCGACATCGTGCCGTTGAAGTTGAATACCGTGTTGGCGTTGTTCCCGGCGAGCGTTACTGCCGTAGTCGCCATGCGCGATCCGCTTGTGCCGAGGGTCTGCGAGCCGCTGAAGGTGAAGGTCGCGGCCGCGGCGCCGGTCGAATTCTGGATACGGATGCCGGTCCCGGACGCCGTCGCGCCGAGCGCTCCGGAGAACGTGATCGTTCCGCCGGTGCGGCCGGCGGTGGCACCGATATCGACGAGGAATCCGCTGGAGTTGATGCTGCCTCCGTAGGTCATCGCGGCGTTGCCGCCGTCGACCTTGAAGGCTGCGCCACTCGAGCCGACGAGGCTGCCGGCCGTGGCCGTCCAGCCGGTGCCGCCGATGCTCGTCAACAGCACGCCGTTCGTACCGCCCGTGGAGCTGAGGTTGGCGAACGTGCCGTTGAGGTTACCGGTGGTGAGGTTGAGGGCTGTCGTGCCGGAAACGTTGACGCTGGCGCCGATGGACAGCGTGCCGAAGTTCGTGGTGTTGGTGATGCCGGTGGCCGGACCACTAATGGTCACACCTGCCAGGGTGAGGTTCGTGGACGCACCTTTGAGCGATACGCCTGTCGTCCCATTGCTGATGGTGCCGCCATTAATGATGACCGTGCCGCCGGTGAGCGTGTCGAGGTTGATGGCGGTGGTCGCGCCTGACGACGAGACGCTGTTGAATGTGACGTTTGAGGCAGTCAGCGTCATGTTGGCGATGTTCAGCGCGCTCGGCGCCGCCGTGCCCGTGGCGATGTTGGCCGTGCCGGTGACATTGAGCGTGCCGCCGCCCGTGGCCACGAAGCCGCTACCGGTGACCGGCGTGATGTTGCCGATGGCGAGGGTGCCACTGAAGGTGATCGTGGCGCCGGTGTTCGTGGTCAGGGCGACCGCGTTGTTGGAGCCGGTGTTCAGCGTCTGCGTGCCGGTGAAGGCGATCGTCCCGGAGAGGTTGTTGTTCACCCGGATTCCGAGGCCGACGTCAGTGATGCCAGCGCCGATGGTGATATTGCCTGCAGCGAGCGGCCGGTTCTGAATCGAAACGGTGCGCTGGCCGGAGTTGCCGGAAAGGATCGAGTTCGTGCTGTCGACCGTGATCGTGGCCGTGCCGTTATCGATGTCGAGGCCCGTGGTGTTGCCGTTGAAAGCGGCATTCGTCAGCGCTACCGAACCAGCCACGTTCGTCAATTTCACGCCCGCTACGTTGTTGCCGTTGATGGTCGCGTTCGTCAGCGTAATGGTGGCGTTCCCATTCGTCACGTCGATGCCACTGGCCAGGTTGGAGGTGGTCGTCACGTTCGACATCGCCAGCGTCCCGGTCATTGACGTCAGATGCACACCGGAGCCGGTGCTGGCGGTGGTGGTCACCGTATCGGCTGTGAAGCCGGCGTGCGAGGTGCCTGAGATACCGTCGCGCGTGGCCCCCGATATGATCAGACCCTTGACCGCGTTGCCGTCGTGGAGCGTGACGATGTCGCTGGTCGCGGCCGTGTTGGTGATCGTCGGCGCCGAGCCGGCCGCATTGAGAGTGACCGTATTGACCACCAGAGCGACGCCCTCCCCGATGAGCTGCTGGTTGGCCTTGAGAGTGATGCCGGCGTTCTGACCGCTGGTGGTGTTGTTGCCGTTATAAACGTAGATGATGTCGCCCGCCGCCGAGGCGGTCTGCGCCGCGGCCAGAGTGTTGAACGGCAGATGCGAGCGGCCGTCGCCGGCGCCACCGTTGTTCTTCACGAACCAGACGCGGTTGGCGAGTGTGAGCGTGACCGTGGCCGGAGCGGAGGTCACGCCGTTGCTCACGGCCGTGTAGGTGAAGGTATCGCTGGTGATGGCCGCGGCGTGGACGCCCGGCGTGTAGATGAAGGTTCCGTCCGCGGCGATGGTGACGCTGCCGCCGCCGGTCGTGGCGAACGTTCCGGGCGTGGCCGTGACGCCACCGCTCGGAAGGTCGTTCGTCAGGATGTTGCCGGTCGCGCCGACGAAGGGCGTGGCCGGGCTGGCCGTCGTGCCGCCGGTGATCACGAACTGGACGTTGTCGATGATGTTGTTCGCGGCGCCATACGAGTCGGCGACGGCCGCCGGAGCGATGGCGATGGAGAACGACTGCGAGCCGGTGCAGAGGCTGACCGTATCGGTCGCGGTGACGGTGAAGGTGAAGTTGCCGGTGGCGCTCGGGGTGCCGCTGATGGCGCCGGCGCTCGATAGCGACAGCCCTGTCGGCAATGCACCCGAGGTCACGTTGAAGGTGTAAGTGCTGGCCGGGCTGGCGGTGACGCTCTGGCCGGTGTAGGCGGTGTTGAAGACGCCGGCTGGGAACGAGCCGCCGCCGGTGCGGGTGACGGTGATGGTCGGGCAGGTGACGGTCAGCGTGTACGTCGCGCCGGTGCCGAAGCAGCCGTTGGTATCGGTGGCGGTAACGGTGATCGGGTACGAGCCGATGGCGGTTGTCGTTCCGGCCAGATGTCCGGTGGATGTGTTGAGGGTGATGCCGCTCGGCAGCGCGCCGGTCTCACTCCAGGTTGCCGTGCCGAGGATGCCCGAGGCGGTGAAGGCCTGATCGAAGGCCACGCCGGCCTGGGTCGTGTTCGTGGCCGGATTGGTAACGGTGATGGTCTGGCAGTTGATGGTCAGTGTGTAGCTCGACGTTCCGAAGCAGCCGTTGGCGTCAGTCGCTTTGACGGTGATCGGGAACGAGCCGGTCTGGTTGGTGGTGCCGGCCAGGGTGCCTGTGGAAGAGTTCAGCAGGATGCCCGAGGGGAGCGCGCCGGTCTCGGACCAGGTGATCGTGCCGTTGCCGCCGCTCTGCGTAAAGGTCTGGCTGAAGACCACGCCCGCGGTGCCGCTGTTGACGCCCGGGTTGGTCACGGTGATGACGTTGCAGCCGATGACCAGCGTGTACGTGGCGCCCGTGCCGGTGCAGCCGTTGGAGTCGGTGGCAGTGACCACGATCGGGAAGCTGCCCGACTGGGTCGGCGTGCCGTCGAGGATGCCGGTGGCCGAGTGCAGCGTCAGGCCGGTCGGGAGCGTGCTGGCCGTCGTGTAGGACGGCGTGCCGAGCGTGCCGGACGACGTGAAGGTCTGGCTGAACGGCGAGGCCACGGTGCCGGTCGTCGTGGCCGGGTTCGTGACGGTGATTGCATTGCAGGCGATGTTGAGGTTGTACGTCGCGCTCGTGCCGGTGCAGGAGTTGGAGTCTGTCACGGTGACGACGATCGGGAAGGTGCCGTGCTGCGTGGTCGTGCCGGAGAGGACGCCGGCCGTCGACAGCGTGAAGCCGGTGGGCAGAGTCGACGCCGTCGTGAAGGTGGCCGTCCCGTGCGCGCCGCTCTGCGAGAAGTTCTGGCTGAAGGCCGTGCCGGCCGTGCCGGTCGTCACGCCCGGGTTGGTGACGGTAATGGTCTGACAGTTGATGGTCAGGTTGTACGTCGCGCCGGTGCCGGTGCAGCTGTTCGAGTCCGTGACGGTGACGACGATCGGGAAGGTGCCTTTGACCGTCGGCGTGCCGGAGAGAACGCCCGCCGTGGAGAGGGATAGACCCGCCGGCAGCGTGCTGGCCGTGGTGAACGTGGCCGTGCCGTGCGCGCCCGACTGACTGAACGACTGGCTGAAGGGCGCGTCGACCGTGCCGGTGGTGACGCCGGGGTTGGTGACGGTGATGGTCTGGCAGTTGATGGTCAGCGTGTACGGCGAGCTGCCGGAGCAGCCGTTCGTGTCCGTCGCCGTCACGGTAATCGGGAAGGAGCCTTTGACGGTCGGGGTGCCGGAGAGGACGCCGGTAGCCGGGTTGAGCGTGATGCCGGCCGGCAGCGCGCCGGTCTCGCTCCAGGTCACCGTGCCGAGGATGCCGGTCTTGGTGAAGGTCTGGCTGAAGGGCGCGTCGACCGTGCCGGTGTTGACGCCCGGGTTGGTGACGGTGATGGTCTGGCAGTTGATGACCAGCGTGTAGGTCGGGCCGGTGCCGGTGCAGCCGTTCTGATCGGTCGCGGTGACCGTGATCGGGAACGAGCCGGCCGCGTTCGTGGTGCCGGACAGGACGCCGGTCGCGCTGTTAAGGGTGATGCCGGCGGGCAGCGGGCCGGTCTCACTCCAGGTGATCGTGCCCTGACCGCCTGCCTGGGTGAAGGTCTGGCTGAAGGCGACGCCGGAGGTTCCGGAGCTGACGCCGGGATTGGTGACGGTGATGACCGGGCAGGTGATGGTCAGCGTGTAGCCGGAGCTGACGCCGGTGCAACCGTTCGAGTCGGTGGCAGTGACGGTAATCGGGAAGCTGCCGCCCTGCGTCGGCGTGCCCTGGAGCACGCCGGCCGTCGACAAGGTCACGCCGGTCGGCAAGGTCGAGGCAGTGGTGAAGTTCGTCGTACCGATGCCGCCCGACTGCGTGAACGTGAAGTTCGCGGCGGGCAGCGGGGTGCCGGCGGCGCTGCTGTTCGACGCCGGGTTGGTGACGGTGATGGTCTGGCAACCGATGACGAGCGTGTACGTCGCGCCGCTGCCGGAGCAGCCGTTCGCGTCGGTGGCCGTGACCACGATCGGGAACGTGCCGGACTGCGTCGGCGTGCCGGAGAGAACGCCGCTCGCGCCGTTCAGCGTGATGCCGGCCGGCAGCGTGGAGGCGGTGCTGTACGTCACCGCGCCGATGGTGTTGCCCGAGGTGAAGGTAACGGTGAACGGCTGGCTGACCGTACCGGTGTTCGTGGCCGGATTGGTGACCGTGATGGTCTGGCAACCGATGACCAGCGTGTACGTGCTGCCGTTCGCGAAGCAGCCGTTCCCGTCGACGACGTGAACCACGATCGGGAAGCTGCCCGTCTGCGTCGGCGTGCCGGAGAGAACGCCGGCGGTGGAGAGCGAGAGGCCCGCCGGCAGCGTGCTGGCGGTTGTGAACGTGAGCGTACCGACCGTGTTGCTGGCGGTGAAGCTCTGGCTGAAGGCCGCGTTCACCGTGCCGGTCGTCGTGCCCGGGTTGTTGACGGTGATTGTCTGGCAGCCGATGATCAGCGTGTAGGTCGCGCCCGTTCCGCTGCAACCGTTGGCGTCCGTGGCCTTGACGGTGATCGGGAAGTTACCGGTCTGGGTCGGCGTACCGGAGAGGACGCCACCCGAGGAGAGCGTGAGTCCGGCCGGCAGCGTGCCGCTGTTGAGCGCGTAGGTCACCGCGCCGATGGTGTTGCTCGAGGTGAAGGTCTGGCTGAAGGCGGCGTTCACCGTGCCGGTGCTGGTGGCCGGATTGTTGACGGTGATGATCTGGCAGCCGATGACGAGCGTGTACGTTGCGCCGTCGCCCGAGCAGCCGTTCGCGTCGACGGCGTGAACGACGATCGGGAAGCTGCCGCTCTGCGTCGGCGTGCCGGAGAGGACGCCACCCGAGGAGAGCGTGAGTCCGGACGGGAGCGTGCTCGACGTCGAGTAGGTCACGGCACCGATAGCGTTCGTCGAGGTGAAGGTCTGGCTGAAGGCGACGTTGACCGTGCCGGCGCTGGTGGCCGGGTTGTTGACGGTGATGGTCTGGCAGCCGATGGTCAGCGTGTACGTGGCGCCGTTGGCCGAGCAGCCGTTGGCGTCGACGGCGTGAACGGTGATCGGGAACGACCCGGTCTGCGTCGGCGTGCCGGAAAGGACGCCCGGGCTCGAGAGCGTGACACCCGTCGGGAGCGTGCCGCTGTTGAGCGTGAACGTCACCGCGCCGATGGAGTTGGTCGTCGTGAAGCTCTGGCTGAACGCGACGTTCACCGTACCCGTGTTCGTGGCCGGATTGTTGACCGTAATGACCTGGCAACCGATGGTCAGCGTGTACGTGGCGCTGACACCGAAGCAGCCGTTGGAGTCGGTGGCCTTGACGGTGATCGGGAACGAACCGGTCTGTGTCGGCGTGCCGGAGAGGACGCCCGCGCTCGAAAGCGTGAGGCCCGCCGGCAACGTGCCGCTGTTGAGCGTAAACGTCTTCGTTCCGATCGCGGCCGGAGCGGTGAAGGTCTGGCTGAAGGCCGTGTTGACCGTTCCCGTGTTCGTGGCCGGATTGTTGACCGTGATGGTCTGGCAGGCGATGGTCAGGTTGTAGGTGGCACCGTTGCCGAAGCAGCCGTTCGCATCGGTGGCCTTAACTACGATCGGGAAGGTGCCGGTCTGCGTCGGCGTGCCGGAGAGGACGCCCGCGGATGACAGCGTCAGACCTGTCGGGAGCGTCGAGGCGGTCGAGAAGGTCACCGCGCCGATGGTGTTGCCCGCGGTGAAGGTCTGGCTGAACGCCGCGGCGGCCGTGCCGCTGTTCGTGGCCGGATTTGTGACGGTGATGGTCTGGCAGCCGATGGTCAGGTTGTACGTCGAACCGATGCCGACGCAGCCCTGGCCGTCAGTGACTTTGACGGTGATCGGGAAGCTGCCCGTCTGCGTCGGTGTCCCCGAGAGAACGCCTGCGCCAGACAGCGAAAGGCCGGCCGGCAGCGTGCCGCTGTTGAGCGAGAAGGTCGCGCCGCCGATGGCACCGCTCTGGGTGAAGGTCTGGCTGAAAGCGACGTTGGCCGTGCCGGTCGCGGTGGCCGGATTGGTGACCGTCACCGCGTGGCAGGAGATGACCAGGGTATAGGTCGGACCGACTGCGGTGCAGCCGCCCACGTCCGTCACCTTGACGGTGATCGGGAAGGTGCCGCTGCCCGTCGGCGTCCCTGAGAGAACGCCTGCGGAGGAGAGCGTCAGGCCCGGTGGCAACGTCCCGCTGTTGAGCGTGAAGTTGACCGGCGGGGTCCCGCCGTTCTGGGTGAAGGTCTGGCTGAACGGCGTTCCCGCCGTACCGGTGGTGACGGCAGGGCTCACGACGGAGATACCCGGGCAGGTGACCGTCAGCGTGAAGTGCTGCGAGGTACTGTGCGGCGTGTTCTTCTCGGCGGTGAAGACCAGGGCGTAGTCGCCGGACGTGTTCGGGCCCGGAGTTCCCGAGAGAACGCCGGTGCCGTTGCCGTTGTCCTGGAAGGTGACGCCGGCCGGCAGATCGCCGGTGACGCTCAGCGCCGGAGTGGGCTTGCCGGTGACGGTGACCTGGAAGGCGTTCGGCTGTCCATCGATGAACGTTGCGTTGTTCACGCTGGTAAAGGTGTACGGATGCGTGCCGGGCAGGTCGATCGTGACCGTGGCCACGTTCGAGGAAAGGGACGGACCAACGGCGATGTAGTGGAATTGATCCTGAGAGGCCAGCGAGCCGTCGTGGATGTAGGTGAAGCCGCCGTTCGGCGCGAGCGCCAGCGTTCCGTGCTGGGTCGTGTCGACGAGCGAAGCGGTGATCGGCTGGTTGTTCGGATTGTCGTTGTTCAGGACGCCGAGCGTCGCGACCGTCAGCGTGCCGCCGAGCGTGCTCAGCGAGTAGTTGTCGTCGTGGGCCGTCGGCGCCGCGGCGTTGGTGTGGATCAGAAAATTAAAGAAGAGATCGTGCAGCCCGGCGTACGCACCGGCGCTGATGAAGCGCCATAACGGCGGCGAGGCCGTGCCGTTGGCCAGCGGAACGTTGCCCGCCCAGTCGGGGTTGAGGCCGTCGAGCACGATGTTGCGCGGCGCCGGCAACACGGCGCGGTCGCGCGCGGCGTGCGGCATGATGATGTCGCCGCCGCCCCACGACCACGGAGTTACCAGAACGTCGTACCACAGGCCCGAGCTCGACGTGAAGACGAAGCGCGGCGTGCCGATGTTGTCCATGGTCAGAACGTCGAGGCCCATGTGCGATTCGACGAAGATGTCGCCGATCGGTGAGACCGAAACGTTCCAACCGCCGTCCACGGCCACCGGCGAACTGAATTGATTCAGCACCGCATTCACGCAGGTCTGCCGCGTCACCGCGGTCACGGTTCCGGCCGATCCGGTAACCGTTCCTGAGGTGGTGATCATCACGTCGATGCCGCTGACGATGCCGCCGGGCGTGAAGACGTTGCAGCCGGTGCCCCGGTTGTTATCCGTGTCGATCAACGTTTTCACGTCGAACGTGCCGGCCGAAGCAGCGAAGGGAACACCAAGTGTGAGAACGAGCGAACAGAAACGAATCGCTTTGCGAAACGAAATCATCGTAGATAGTCCTTGGCCTGAGATCCGGGAACGCGTGTCAGCCGGCTGGAAACAGCAATTGCCGTCTCCAAAGCGGCTGGGGAGTGAAATGGACGAGCGGAATGATAGCAGTTAAGGACAGTTGTCCAAGCATTTTTATTCAGTGGACCAAACGGGCAACGATGGAAACTACGCTTCGGGACCTTTGACCCGCCGAATCAACACGTTCGAAGGGCCGCGTCCGGCATCCTCCGCGGTCCAATCCGATTGAGGACCATGCGATCGCGTACACTCTGCGGTACGACCTTCGCAACAGCTCTCGACTCCTCCGGCCCTGAGCCGGGTTGCAATGCCTGAAAATCCCCATCCGCTCCATCTCGTCGGCGGGGGCCGCGACGCGTCGAACGCGGAGACGGAACTGCATCGGCTCCGCGCCGAGATCGAAGCGCGCAACCGGCAGGAGATGGCGATCGCCGAGCTCGGGCAGGCCGCGCTCACCGGCGTCGAGCCGTTGATCATTCTCGGCCAGGCATGTGCGCTCGTGGAGTTCACGCTCGGTGTCGATCACGCCCGCGCGCTCGAGATCCGCGACGGACGCGTATCGGTCGCCGCGTCCATCGGCTCCAATGCCACGTTCGTCAACTGCCGTCAGGACAGCGAGGAGAACGAATCGATTGCGATGTATGCGGCGCTCGCTGATGCGCCGGTGGTTTTCGGGGACATCGAGCAAGAGACGCGGTTCAAGTCGTCGCATCTCCGCAACTTTCACGGCGTGCGCGGCGGCGCGGCTGTGGTCATCCCGACGGCATCGGGCGTGTTCGGAGCACTCGTCGCCTACTCCAGCGTTCAGCGCACGTTCGCGGATTACGAAGTCGCGTTCCTCAAATCGGCCGCCAACCTCCTCGGCGAGGCTGTCGAGCGTTCGCACACGGAGCAGGCGCTGCGCAAGTCGGAGTCGCGGCTCAAACAGCTCATCGCGTCGACTCTGGACGCCGTCTTCACCGTCGACCGCGGCGGCATCGTCATCGAGTGGAACCCGCAGGCCGTGGCGACGTTTGGCTTTCGCGCGAATCAGGTGGTCGGACGGCCGCTCCCGCCAGACCTGAGAGACCTTTTCGAGTCGGCGCTGGCAAGCACGACCCGCCGCCTCGAGACAACCTGCCACCGCGCCAACGGTGAAGAGTTCCCGGTCGAGGTGACCATCGACCGCGTCGGCCGCGGCGACGATCAGACGTTCACCGCGTTCGCACGCGACATCTCCGAACGAAAGCGCTCGCAGGTCGAGCTCGAAAATCGCGAGCAACGTTTCCGCGCGCTCGTCGAAAAGAGCTGGAGCGGCGTGGCGCTGCTCAGCGCCGATCTCGCCTTCTCCTACGCCGGCGCCTCGACCGAGCGCCTCCTCGGCTACACCGAAGAGGATCTGGCCGGCACAAGCTTCCTCGGCTACGTCCACCCGCGCGAGCGGGAGATTCTGCGCGAGGTTCTCGGCGCGCTCGCTGCCGGATCGTCAAACGAGTCCCATGCCGAGTTGCGTTTCCGCCATCGCAGCGGGATCTGGATCTGGCTGGAGGCGTTCGCGCAAAACCTGTTGCACGAGCCGAGTGTCGGCGCGATCGTGCTCAACTACCGCGACGTCACTCAACGCAAAGCGACAGAAAAGCAGCTCGAATATCAGGCTTACTACGACGCGCTGACCGGACTGCCGAACCGGCTGCTTTTCCGCGACCGGGTCGTCAACGCCATCGCCCAGGCGCATCGAAACCGCCGCGGCGTGGCGGTGATGTATCTCGATCTCGATCACTTCAAACTCGTCAACGACGGCCTCGGTCACTCGCTCGGCGACGCGTTGTTGTCGGAAGTCGCGGCGCGTTTGCAAAGCTGCGTGCGCGCGTCCGACACGATCTCGCGTCTCGGCGGCGACGAGTTCACGATCCTGTTGATCGATACATCCAGCAGCGAAGCGATCGCCGGCGTGGCGCGCAAGATCCTGCAGTCGTTCGCGCATCCGTTCCGCGTCGAAGGGCACGAGTTGTTCGTCACCGCTTCGATCGGCATCAGCATCTTCCCTGGCGACGGCGAAGAGGTTGAGACGCTGCTGAAATGCGCCGACAGCGCGATGTATCGCGCCAAAGAGCTCGGCCGCAATCAGGCGCAGATGTTCACCGCCAGCATGAACGAGCGCTACGGCCGCCGCCTCGCGCTCGAACAGAGCCTGCACCACGCGCTGGAGCGCGACGAGCTGGTCGTTCACTACCAGCCGATCTTCGACCGCAACCGGAAGAAGATCGTGTCGCTGGAAGCGCTGGTTCGCTGGGATCATCCCGAGCGCGGTTTGGTGCAGCCGGCGGATTTCATCGCACTCGCGGAAGAAACCGGATTGATCGTCCCGATCGGCGAGTGGGTGCTGCGGCGCGTCTGCCACGACTCGCGCGCCTGGCGCGCGGCGGGACTGCCGCCGATGCGCATCGGCGTGAACATCGCCGCGCCGCAATTCCAGCAACTCAGTTTCGCGCTGGTGGTCGGCAGCATCCTGCGCGAGTACAACTGCGATCCCGCGTTGCTGGAGTTGGAGATCACCGAAACCGTAGCCGTGCAGAACATCGAGACCACGACGACCGCAATGCGCGAGCTGAAAGAGCTTGGAATCCGCATCGCCATCGACGACTTTGGCACCGGCCAATCGTCGCTCGTTTATCTGAAACGTTTTCCGATCGACACGGTGAAGATCGATCGCGCCTTCGTCCGCGACGTGACCACGGACGAATCGGCGGCGGCAATCGTCTCGTACGTGATCAACCTCGCGCACACGCTCCGGCTCTCCGTCGTCGCCGAAGGTGTGGAGACGGAGGCGCAGTGGTCGTTCCTGAAACTGAACGCCTGCGATCAGATGCAGGGCTTTCTTTTCAGTCAGCCGCTGCCGGCCGATGAAGCCGCGGAGTTCATGCGGAGCGAGCAGGCGAAGTACAACTCGCGCGAGACGCCGCGTCCGGTGTAACGGTCCCGCGCTATCCTTCGCGGCCATGCGCCGCATCGCTTTCGCCGTCCTCTTTCTCGCCGCATCGTTCGTACACGCACAGCAGCAGCGCGATGATGCGCTGCTCGACGATCTCGACCGCGTTCGAACCTTCAACGCCGTCGCCATATCACCGGATGGCAAGCACGTCGCGTGGTCGGTGCAGGGGATCGGTGTCACGACCGCGACGACCGCGGGCATGGACGTCCATCTCCTTCCCGGCGATGGCGACGATCACTACCTCGCATGGTCGCCCGACTCGCAATCGCTGGCAACCGTCGGCGACGGCGGCAAGGATCAGCGCCAGATTTTCGTGACGCACGTCGGCGGCTCGCCGGTGCGTGTGACGAACGTGCGCGGCTATCTGGCCGAGCCGCAGTGGTCGCCGGACGGCAAGTCGATCGCGTTCCTCTTCATCGAAAACGCTGCCCGCGCCGCAGGGCCGCTCGTGGCCATGTCGCGCGCGGTCGGTGCGATCGAGGAGCACATCGACGAACAGCGCGTGGCCATCGTCGACCTCGCAACGAAGAAGCTTCGCATCGTCACGCCGGCGGACATGTACGTCTACCACTTCGGCTGGTCGCCTGACGGCAAACAGATGGTGGCCGAGGCTGCGCCGGGATCGGGCGACAACAACTATTGGATTGCGAAGCTGCATGTCGTGGATGTCTCATCATCAACAACGCGGCCGATCTACACGCCACAGTTGCAACTCGCCGAGCCGCGCTGGTCGCCCGACGGAAAATCGATCGCCTTCATCGAAGGATTGATGAGCGATGAAGGCTCCACCGGCGGCGATCTCTTCGTCATCCCGGCCGCCGGCGGTGCCGCGCGCAACATCACTCCCGATCTCAAAGCGTCCGTGACGTCGTTCGCATGGACGGCGTCGGACCGCATCACATTCGGCGAGGACGTTGCCGGCGAGTCCGCCATCGTTCGCATCGACACTAACTCCAGTTCGATGGAAACGCTCTGGCGCGGCGAAGAGCTCGTGACCAGCCACGACGTCATCGGCGCATCGCTCGCGAACGACGGCGTCACCTCCGCCGTCATCCGCAGCAGTTTCAAAAGTGCGCCGGACGTCTGGGCCGGCCG
>Ga0213876_10000189_pt1 | contig 64122 bp, 50 predicted proteins | sample BarmaccomBMRX_R9_FD_160113 | JGI IMG/M metagenome (GOLD analysis project Ga0213876, IMG submission 160113) | Root-associated microbial communities from Barbacenia macrantha in rupestrian grasslands, the National Park of Serra do Cipo, Brazil - RX_R9 | ecosystem: Host-associated > Plants > Roots...
TCTTCACCGTCATCTCGTGGCCGAGGCGGAGGTGGCAGTAGTTGACGAGCGACTGCAAGCCCTTCTTCTTGAGCGTCCCGTTGATGTAGGAGAGCCCCTTCGGAATCTGGTCGTTGAAGATGACGCGGCCGACGGTCGTGTTGATGACGCGGCGCACGTCCTCCTGCACGGCGGCCCTCATCACGTCCTGCGTGTCGTGCTCCTGCGTCAGGTCGATCAGGTTGCCGACGATGCGGAGCTTGATGGGCGTCTGCGTCGTGACCTCCTTGGCGTCGAGCGCCAGGAGCACCTCGTTGATCGAGGCGAAGACGCGCCCCTCGCCCTTCGCGCCGGGCTTGTCCTTCGTCAGGTAGTAGCACCCCAGGACGATGTCCTGCGAGGGCACCGCGATGGGCTGACCCGAAGCGGGCGAGAGGATGTTGTTCGAGGCCAGCATCAGCACGGCCGCCTCGATCTGCGCCTCCGGCGAGAGCGGGATGTGGACGGCCATCTGGTCGCCGTCGAAGTCGGCGTTGAAGGCCGTGCAGACGAGCGGGTGAATCTTGATGGCCTTGCCCTCGACGAGCACGGGCTCGAACGCCTGGATGCCGAGGCGGTGCAGGGTCGGCGCGCGGTTCAAGAGAACCGGGTGCTCGCGGATGACCTCTTCGAGGATGTCCCAGACCACCGGCTCCTGCCGGTCGACCATCTCGCGCGCCTGCTTGATGGTGGCGGCGTAGCCCTGCTTCTCGAGCTGGTTGTAGATGAACGGCTTGAACAGCTCCAAAGCCATCTTCTTCGGCAGGCCGCACTGGTGCAGTTTCAGCTCGGGGCCGACGACGATGACCGAGCGGCCCGAGTAGTCCACGCGCTTGCCGAGCAGGTTCTGGCGGAAGCGCCCCTGCTTGCCCTTCAGGGTGTCGGACAGGGACTTCAGGGGGCGGTTGTTGACGCCGCGCAGGACGCGCCCGCGGCGGCCGTTGTCGAAGAGCGCGTCCACCGCCTCCTGGAGCATGCGCTTCTCGTTGCGCACGATGACCTCGGGCGCGCGCAGCTCCATCAGCTTCTTCAGGCGGTTGTTGCGGTTGATGACGCGCCGGTAGAGGTCGTTCAAGTCCGACGTGGCGAACCGGCCGCCGTCGAGCGGCACGAGCGGGCGCAGCTCGGGCGGGATGACCGGGATCACGTCCAGAATCATCCAGTCGGGGCGGTTGCCGGACTTGAGGAACGACGTGACGACCTTGAGGCGCTTGGAGTACTTCAGCTTCTTCTGCTGCGAGTTCTCCTCCTTCATGCGCTGGCGCAGGTCGACCGAAAGCTCTTCGATGTTGACGCCCCCGAGCAGCTCCTTGATCGCCTCGGCGCCCATGCGGGCGACGAACTGGCCCGGGTAGTCGCGGGTCAGCTCGCGGAAGCGCTCGTCCGTGAGGAGTTCCTTCTCCTTGACGGGGGCGTCGCCCGGGTCGATGACGATGTAGCTCTCGAAGTACAAGACCTTCTCAAGCTCGCGCAGGGGGATGTCGAGCAAATGTCCGATGCGCGAGGGCAGGCCCTTGAAGAACCAGACGTGCGAGCAGGGGCTCGCCAGCTCGATGTGGCCGAGGCGCTCGCGGCGCACCTTGGCCTGCGTCACCTCGACGCCGCACTTGTCGCAGATGACGCCGCGGTGCTTCATCCGCTTGTACTTGCCGCAGAGGCACTCCCAGTCGGTGACGGGGCCGAAGATGCGCGCGCAGAAGAGGCCGTCGCGCTCGGGCTTGAACGTGCGGTAGTTGATAGTCTCCGGCTTCGTCACCTCGCCGTGCGACCACTGGCGAATCTTCTCGGGCGAAGCCAGAGAGATGCGGATCGCCTCGAAGTCGGGCGCGAGTTGCGTCTTCTCTTGCTGGAATCTGAACACGGTTAATATCTCCGTTGCAGTAAGCCGCTAATAAAGGGTGCTGGGTGCTGGGTGCTGGGTGCTGGGTTTTGGCTTTAACCAGCACCCAGCACCCAACACCCAGAACCTTCTATCTATTCCACAGGCCCCGCGGTCGGGACGACGGGGCGGCCGAGGCCGTCGCCCGCCGCCTCTTCGGCCGCGGCGTTGCGGTCGATGAGTTCGACGTCGAGGCAGAGCGACTGCAGCTCGCGCACCAGGACGTTGAACGACTCGGGCACGCCCGGGTTGAAGTCGGCCTCGCCCTTGACGATGGCCTCGTAAATCTTCGAACGGCCCGCCACGTCGTCCGACTTCGCGGTCAAAAGCTCCTGCAGGATGTGCGCCGCGCCGTAGGCTTCGAGCGCCCAGACCTCCATCTCGCCGAAGCGCTGGCCGCCGAACTGCGCCTTGCCGCCCAAAGGCTGCTGCGTGATGAGCGAGTACGGCCCGATGCTCCGCGCGTGAATCTTGTCGTCCACGAGGTGCGAGAGCTTGAGCATGTAGATGTAGCCGATGGTCACCTTCTGCTCGAACGGCTCGCCCGACAGGCCGTCGTAGAGCACGGTCTTGCCGGAGTCGCCGACGATCTCGGGCAGCCCCTGGTCGCGCAGCAGCGTGTTGGCGTCCTTGAGCTTCTGCTTGATCTCGGGCTCGGTCGCGCCGTCGAAGACCGGCGTCGCGAAGTGGACGCCGAGGACGCGCGCGGCCCAGCCGAGGTGCGTCTCCAGAATCTGGCCGACGTTCATGCGCGAGGGCACGCCGAGCGGGTTGAGGACGATGTCCACGGGCGTCCCGTCGGGCAGGTACGGCATGTCCTCCTCGGGGAGGATGCGCGCGATGACGCCCTTGTTGCCGTGGCGGCCGGCCATCTTGTCGCCGACCGACAGCTTGCGCTTCATCGCGATGAAGACCTTGACCATCTTGATGACGCCGGGGGCGAGCTCGTCGCCCTGGCGCAGCTTGGCGATCTTCTCCTCGTAGATGTCGGTCAGGATGCTGATCTGGCGCTTGGTTCGATCCTCGAAGTCCTTGACCTCGGCGAGGATGTCGGCGGCGCGCGCGCCGGCCAGTTGCGCCTTGGCCAACTGCTTCGGCTCGAGCCCGGCGAGCATCTCGCGCGTGACGGTCTCGTTCTTGGGGATGCGCACCTCGCGCTCGATTGTCAGGTCGGCCGCGAGCTTGCGCCCCTCGAACAGTTCGAAGATGCGCTGGTCGCGCTGCTCGCGCAGGATGCGCGTCTCGTCTTCGAGGTCGCGGCGGAGGCGGTTCTCCTCGTCCTGCTCGATGTTCAGGGAGCGCTGGTCGCGCTCCTGGCCCTTGCGCGTGAAGACCTGCACCTCGACGACCGTGCCGTCGATGCCCGGCGGGCAGACGAGCGACGCGTCCTTCACGTCGCCGGCCTTCTCGCCGAAGATGGCGCGGAGCAGCTTCTCCTCCGCGGTCAGCTGCGTCTCGCCCTTCGGCGTGACCTTGCCGACGAGAATCGAGCCCGGCTTGACCTGCGCGCCGATGCGGATGATGCCCGACTCGTCGAGGTCGCGGAGCATGTTCTCGCCGACGTTCGGGATGTCGCGCGTGATCTCCTCGGGGCCGAGCTTCGTGTCGCGGGCCTCGATCTCAAGCTCCTCGATGTGGATCGACGTGTAGTAGTCGTCCTTCACCAGGCGCTCGGAGACGAGGATCGCGTCCTCGAAGTTGTAGCCGCGCCACGGCATGAACGCGACGAGCACGTTGCGGCCTAAAGCGAGTTCACCCCTATCGGTGCAGGGGCCGTCGGCGATGACCTGCGACTTCGAGACGCGCTCGCCGATCTGGACGATGGGCCTCTGGTTGATGCAGGTGTTCTGGTTCGAGCGCTTGAACTTCGTCAGCGTGTAGATGTCGGCCGTCACCTCGCGCGAGATGGTGCCGTCCACGTTGTGGTCGGCGCGGACGATGATGCGCTCCGAGTCGACGTAGTCCACGATGCCGTCGCGGCGCGCGGCCACGACCGCGCCCGAATCCCTCGCCGTCACCTGCTCCATGCCGGTGCCGATGTAGGGCGACTCGGCGCGCAGGAGCGGCACCGACTGGCGCTGCATGTTCGAGCCCATCAGCGCGCGGTTCGCGTCGTCGTTCTCGAGGAACGGGATGAGCGACGCGGCGACCGAGACGAGCTGCTTCGGGCTGACGTCCACGTACTCGATGTCGTCGCGGTGGGCGTTGATGAACTCGCCCGCCTTACGCGAGGCGTTGCGCTCGTTGACGATCTCGCCCTCGGGGCCGAGTTCGATGTTGGCCTGGCCGATGACGTACTTGTCCTCCTCCCACGCGGTCAGGTAGAAGGGGTACGGCTCGTACTCCGCGCGGTGGCCGTCGGCGCCGACCTTCTTGTTGGACTTGGCGACCTCGTCCTCGGCCAAGTGGTCGCCCGGCTTGTGCTTCGTGTCGCCGCCGTTGACGATGCGGACGAACTCGACGACGCGGCCGTCCTCGACCTTGCGGTAGGGCGACTCGATGAAGCCGAACTCGTTGATGCGCGCGAAGCACGACAGGGACGAGATGAGGCCGATGTTCGGCCCTTCGGGCGTCTCGATGGGGCAGATGCGTCCGTAGTGCGTCGGGTGCACGTCGCGCACCTCGAACCCGGCGCGCTCGCGCGAGAGGCCGCCCGGCCCGAGGGCCGAGAGCCTGCGCTTGTGCGTGATCTCCGAGAGCGGGTTCGTCTGATCCATGAACTGCGAGAGCTGCGAGGAGCCGAAGAACTCACGCACCGCGGCCGTCACCGGCTTCGCGTTGATGAGGTCGCGCGGCATCGTCGTCTGCATCTCCTGCTGGATCGACATCTTCTCCTTGATGGCGCGCTCCATGCGGACGAGGCCGATGCGGAACTGGTTCTCAAGCAGCTCGCCCACGGCGCGGACGCGGCGGTTGCCGAGGTGGTCGATGTCGTCGGCCAGGTACTCGGCCGGGTTGCGCCGCATCTTCAGGAGGTACGAGATGACCTGCACGAAGTCGTGCGACGAAAGGAGCGGGTCTTCGATGCGCTCGCGCTCGGGCCGCCCCATCTTGATGTTGAACTTGAGTCTTCCGACGCGCGAGAGGTCGAACTTGCGCTCGTCGAAGAACATGCCTTCGAAGAGGCGGTACGCCGTCTGCACCGTCGGCGGGTCGCCGGGGCGCATCTTGCGGTAGATTTCCAGGAGCGCGTCCACCGGCTTGGTGATGACGTCCTTCTTCAAAGTCTGCGAGAGCACGTTGCCGAGGTCGTCGCGCTCGGGGAAGAAGACCGTGAAGGTCTGGACGCCCGACTCGATGACCTCTTGCAGCTTCGCGGGCGTGATCTCGGTGTTCGCCTCGACGATGACCTCGCCGGTCTCGGTGTTGACCACGTCGGAGAGGGCGTAGGCGCCGTCGAACTGCTGCGAGTCGACCTCGACCTCCGTGACGTGCCCCTTGCGGATGTCCTTGAGCGTGGCGTTCGTGACCTTCTTGCCGGCCTTCACCACCGGCTCGGCCGCGCCGCGGGGCTTGATGTCCTGCTCGGCCTTCATGCCGACGAGGTTGGTCGGCCCCTCGGGGCGCACCTGCACGAAGATGCGGCCCTCCTGGAGGCGCACGTCGTCGCCGATGTAGAAGGCGCGCAGGATGTCCTCGTCACCGAAGCCCGCGTTCTTGACCGCCTCTTCGAGCTGCGAATCGCTGCCGAAGCCCTTCGGGTTGAACTGCGGGTTGAGCCAGATGCCGAGGGCGCGCAGGAAGATCGAGGCCAGGAACTTGCGCTTCCGGTCGATGCGGACGTAGAGCAGGTTCTTCTGGTCGTACTCGAACTCGACCCACGAGCCGCGGTACGGGATGACCTTCGCCAGGTAGACCGGCGCGCGCTCGAAGAAGACGCCCGGGCTGCGGTGGAGCTGCGAGACGATGACGCGCTCCGTGCCGTTGATGATGAAGGTGCCGTTGTCGGTCATCAACGGAATCTCGCCGAAGAAGACCTCCTCCTCCTTGATGTCGCGGATGGACTTGGTCTCGGTCTCCGGGTCTTTGTCGAAGACGGTCAGGCGAATCTTGACCTTGAGCGGCACGCTGTAGGTCATGCCGCGCTCCTGGCACTCCTGCTGGTCGTGCTTGTGCTTGAGGCCGACCGGCTCGCCGCAGTTGTCGCAGAGCGTGGGCCGCACGGCGTTGAACGTGCCGCAGTTGTGGCAGAGCGTCTCGCCGGGCGTTAAGGGGTCGACCTTGACGAGCGAGCCGCAGGACTTGCAGTTCGCGCGCAGGTAGCGCAGGCCTTCGAGCCGTCCGCACTTACACTGCCAGTTGCCGATGTGGTACTCGACGAAGTCGAGCTCGGCCGTCTGGCGGAAGTCGGAGATGGGGAAGACCGAGCGGAAGACGGCCTGGAGGCCGGCGGGCTCGCGCTCCTCGGGCAGCAGATCCATCTGGAGGAAGCGGTTGTAGGAGTCGCGCTGAATCTCGATCAGGTTCGGGATGCGCACCGCCGTCTTGATCTTCGAGAAGTCGTGGCGCGTGGGCGGCTGGCTCACGCGGCGGCCCGAGCCGACGGCGCTCTTCTGGAGCGGGTTCTGAACCGGATTTGCAGACATCATTTAATCCTTAGTGAATCGTGAATGGTAAATAGTGAATGGTAAGGGCGCTCTTTCTATTCACTATTTACCATTAACCATTTACGAGTATTTTAGAGACGCCAAAGCGCGGCCAGAGCGCACGAGTCTCCGGCCGCTTCTTTTTCAAGAGCGGTACGCTTCGTCAATGTTTTCGGGAGTACCGACAGCCCCTCACTACTCCCACACCTTAGCCGCCGGGCCGGCCAATGTCAAGAAAGGGTGATGGGTGCTGGGTTCCAGGTGCTGGGTTTTGGTTTTAACCAGCACCCAGCACCCAGCACCCAAAACCCTACTTCACTTCGACGGTCGCGCCGGCGTCGGCGAGCTTGCCGCGGATGGTCTCGGCCTCGTCCTTCGAGACGCCTTCCTTGACGGCCTTGGGGGCGGCTTCGACGAGGTCCTTGGCCTCCTTCAGGCCGAGCGCGGTAATCTCGCGGACGACCTTGATGACGTTGATCTTGTTGGCGCCGGCCGCCTGGAGGATCACGTCGAACTCGGTCTTCTCCTCGGCCGCGGGCGCGGCCTCGGCCGTCGCGCTGCTGGAGGGCGCAGCCGCCACGGCGGCCGCGGCCGCCGAGACGCCGAACGCCTCCTCGATCATCTTGACCAGCTCGGCCGCTTCCAGCAGGCTCTTCTCTTTCAGAGCGTCAACGATTTCCTGATTGCTGATTGCCATGATTACTCCAACTCCTCCTCAAAAGGGTTCTAGTGTTGCTGTTCGGTTGACTGTTCGCAGCAGGAGAACCCACGGGACGCGCTCGGCCGTCTGTTGCATCCAGACCCTTCGCGCGTCCGAGCCGTCAAAGGCGACCTGACAAATCGCCCCGCTCGTTTTCCGCGTCCGGCTGACTCCCAAGAGATTTCAAATCTGAAATCTCAAATTTCAAACTCTTTAAGCGGCTTCGCCGCCGCCCTTCGTTTCAGACGCCTGCCTGACGACGACGGCGAGGTTGCGCGGGACGGCCGAGATGACCGTCGCGAGGCGCTGCGCCTGCGCGTTGATGAGGAACATGATCTTCGAAATCATGACCTCCTTCGACGGCAGCGTGGCCAGGGCCTCCACGTCGCCGAGCGCGATGACGCGCCCCTCGACGACGCCCGCCTTGAAGGTGAAGACTTCCGGGTTGTCCTTGACGAACTTCGAGATCGCCTTCGACAAATTGACCGGGTCGCCCTCGGCGAGCGCCAGGGCGGTCACGCCCTTGAAGTGCTCCGCGGCGCCCTCGAAGGGGGTGCCCTCGGCGGCCTTGCGCGCCAAAGTGTTCTTGACGACGGAGTAGCTCGCGCCCGCTTCAGCGAGGCGGCGGCGCAACTCCTGATCCTTCGCGACGGTCAACTTCTTGAAGCCGACCAGCATCCCTGCGGACGCCGCCTGGAACCGCTCGGCGAGGGCTTCGAGGTCTTTCTGCTTCTGCTCTCTGGTCTTCATAACTTTACTTTCGCCTCCCCTTTACCGAGCGTAGACCGCCTCGTCCAGCAGAACGCCCGGACTCATGGTCGAGGCGAGGTTCACCTTCTTCACGTACTTGCCCTTCGCGGTCGAGGGCTTGGCCTTCACCACGGCGTCGAGCAGCGTCTGCGCGTTCTCGCGCAAGGAGGCATCCTCGAAAGAGACCTTGCCGATGCCGACGTGGATGACGCCCGTCTTGTCGACGCGGTACTCGACCTTGCCGGCCTTCGTCTCGCGGACGGCGTTCGCCACGTCGAAGGTGACGGTGCCGGTCTTCGGGTTGGGCATCAGGCCGCGGGGGCCGAGCACCTTCCCCAGCTGACCGACGAGGCGCATCATGTCGGGCGTGGCGATGACGGCGTCGAAGTCGAGCCAGCCGCCCTTGATGCGGTTGACCGCGTCCTCGCCGCCGACGATGTCGGCGCCGGCCTCCTCGGCCTCGCGCACCTTCTCGCCCTGCGCGATGACGAGCACGCGCACGGTCTTGCCAACGCCGTGCGGCAGCACGACGGTGCCGCGCACCAGTTGGTCGGCCTTGCGCGGGTCGACGCCCAGCCACATGGTCAGCTCGACCGTCTCGTCGAACTTGCGGGCCGTGACCCCGGAAATCTCCTTGACCTTCGCCAGCCCCTCTTCGAGGCTGTACTTGCGCCCCTCCTCGATCCTTTCGAGCGCGGCGCGGTACTTCTTACCGAACTTTGCCATGCGAAATCCTCTGAGGTGCGAACGAAGCTTTTTGAAGGCTTCTCCCTCTCAAGGGGTGTTGTGTGTTAGGTTTTGGGTAAACCCAAAACCCAGCACCCAAAAACCCAGAACCCTACTCGATGTTCAGACCCATGTTGCGAGCCGTGCCTTCGATGGTCTTGATGGCCGACTCCAGGTTGGTCGTGTTCAAGTCCTGGAGCTTGAGCTTGGCGATCTCCTCGATCTTGTCGCGGGAAATCGACCCGACCTTCTCCTTGTTCGGCTTGCCCGAACCCTTGGGGATGCCGGCGGCCTTCTTGAGGAGGTCGGCGGCGGGCGGCGTCTTCGTCTCGAACGTGAACGAGCGGTCGGCGTAGACCGTGATGACGACCGGCACCTTGAGGTCGGGGTCCATCTGCGCGGTCTTCGCGTTGAAGGCCTTGCAGAACTCCATGATGTTGACGCCGTGCTGGCCGAGCGCCGGCCCGATGGGCGGCGCGGGGTTCGCCTTCCCCGCCGGCACCTGCAACTTGATGTAACCCGTGATTTTCTTAGCCATGACTTAGTAAATGGTGAATGGTAAATGGTAAATGGTCAATGGTGAATAGAAAGTCACCCCGACCATTTGCCATTTACTGCCTTTCATTCGTCTTCAGTAAACGTCACCTTCTCGACGTCGAGGAAGTTGAGTTCGACCGGCGTCGAGCGCCCGAAGATGGTGACGACCACCTTGAGCGTGGACTTGTCGGAGTTGACCTCCTCGACCTTGCCGGTGAACGACGCGAACGGCCCCGACTTGATGCGGACGGTCTCGCCCGACGCGTACGTGAACTTCGGCTTCGGCTTCTCGGCCGCCTCGGTCACGTTGTGGACGATCTGGTTCACCTCGTCCGGGGTGAGCGGCGTGGGCTGCTGCCCGCCGACGAAGCCCGTCACCTTCGGCGTCGACTTGATGAGGTGGAAGACGTTGTCGGGGATGTGCCCCCGGTCGTCGCACTCGATCTGGACGAGGACGTAGCCGGGGTAGAACATCCGCGACGACTCGACGCGCTTGTTGCCGCGCATCTCGACCACCGTCTCGGTCGGGACGAGCACCTCGGTAATCTCCGCCTGCAAGTCGGTGTCGCGGACGCGCGCCTTCAGGCTGTCGCGCACCTTCTTCTCGTGCCCCGAGTACGTGTGTAGGATGAACCACTGCTGCATGGCTTTACAACTTCCTTAGGCGGCGCCGAAGAGTTTCCCCACCTGGTCGAGCAGGAGCGTGAAGAGCCGGTCGATGACGAAGAGGTATGTGGCGAAGAAGGCGACCGCGGCGATGGTGATGATGGTCGTGTTCCGAACCTGGACGGCCGTCGGCCAGGTCGTCCGGCCCAACTCCGAGCGCACGTCGCGCACGAACTTGCCCGAGCGCTCGACGACACCTTCGCGCGGGTGCTCGGCCTCTGCGCGCTCGCGCCGCGCGGGCCGCCCTTCCGGCCCCTCGCCGTACCTCGCCATGCGCGGGGCCGCCCCCGACCCCGACGCCGTCGCCGTCTCCGGCAAGTCCTCCGGCTCGTCATGGCTCGCAGTCATCTGTTCGTCCCCTCTCTTCGACACCTGGCCTCTACTTCCCTTCCGGGCTCCTCTCAAAGCTAACAGGGGTACCAGGACTTGAACCCGGCCTTTCGGTTTTGGAGACCGACGTGCTAACCACTGACACTATACCCCTTTGTGAAAGGATGAAGGCGGAAGGATGAAGGATGAAAGCGTCGCTGCTTTTCCTTCATCCTTCATCCTTCATCCTTTCTACTTAGTTTCCCTGTGCGCCCTGTGCAGGCGGCAGCGACGGCAGAACTTCCTGAACTCAAGGCGCTCGGGCGTCGTCTTCTTGTTCTTGGTCGTGACGTAGTTGCGGCTCTTGCACTCGGTGCACTGCAACACAATGTTGTCGCGCGGCATAAGTTAAACCTCTACCTCTTACTTATTCGGCCCCGTTCGGGCGGCTACTCGATGATGTCGGAGACGGTGCCGGCCCCCACCGTGCGGCCCCCCTCCCGGATCGCGAACCGCAAGCCCTTCTCCAGGGCGATGGGCGTGATCAGCTCGATCTCCATCGCCACGTTGTCCCCCGGCATCACCATCTCCACGCCCTCGGGGAGATGGGCCACCCCCGTCACGTCCGTCGTCCGGAAGTAGAACTGCGGCCGGTAGCCCGTGAAGAACGGCGTGTGCCGCCCACCTTCTTCTTTAGTGAGCACGTAGGCCTCGGCCTTGAACTTCGTGTGCGGCGTGATCGACCCCGGCTTGGCGATCACCTGCCCCCGCTCCACGTCCCTCCGCTCGACGCCCCTCAGGAGCAGCCCGACGTTGTCGCCCGCCACCCCCTCGTCCAACAGCTTCTTGAACATCTCGACCCCCGTCACCACGGTCGTGCGCGTGTCCCGGATGCCGATGATCTCCACCTGCTCGTTCACCTTCACCCGCCCGCGCTCGATCCTCCCCGTCGCCACCGTCCCGCGCCCCTGGATGGTGAAGATGTCCTCGACCGGCATCAGAAACGGCTTCTCCGTGTCCCTGGCCGGCGTCGGGATGTAGCGGTCGACCTCCGCCATCAGCTCGTCGACCGTCTTCTCCCACTCCGCCTCCCCGTTGAGCGCACCCAGGGCGCTCCCCCTGACCACGGGGATGTCGTCGCCGGGGAACTCGTAGGCCGAGAGCAGCTCGCGCACCTCCAGCTCCACCAGGTCGAGCAGCTCGGCGTCGTCGACGGCGTCCACCTTGTTCATGAAGACGACCATCGCCGGCACCCCCACCTGCCGCGCCAACAGGATGTGCTCCCGCGTCTGCGGCATCGGCCCGTCGGTGGCGGCCACCACCAGGATCGCCCCGTCCATCTGCGCCGCCCCCGTGATCATGTTCTTGACGTAGTCGGCGTGGCCGGGGCAGTCGACGTGCGCGTAGTGCCGGTTCGGCGTCTCGTACTCGACGTGGGCCGTCGCGATGGTGATCCCGCGGGCCTTCTCCTCCGGCGCGTTGTCGATGGAGTCGAACGCACGGACGGTGATGCGGGGGTTGTGCTTCGCCAAGACCTTCGTGATCGCCGCCGTCAGGGTCGTCTTCCCGTGGTCGACGTGCCCGATGGTGCCGATGTTGACGTGCGGCTTCGACCGGTCAAACTTCTCCTTCGCCATGTCCCTCTTGCCTCTTCCTTAGGTTGAGTTCTGCGGTTAAGCTTTAAGCCCGAGATGGGATTTGAACCCATGACCTCCTCCTTACCAAGGAGGCGCTCTACCCCTGAGCTACTCGGGCGCAACAAACGCCCGCACGGTTGCCTGATACTTGGAGCGGGAGACGAGGCTCGAACTCGCGACCCTCAGCTTGGAAGGCTGATGCTCTACCAACTGAGCTACTCCCGCCCGGGAAAAGGATGAAGGATGAAGGATGAAGGATGAAGGCGACGCCGTTTGGCCGTACCTTCATCCTTCATCCTTCCGCCTTCATCCTTCGGTGCTGGTGCAGGGGGTAGGATTCGAACCTACGTAGGGTGTGAACCCGCCGGGTTTACAGCCCGGTGCCATTAACCACTCGACCACCCCTGCCTTTGTCAAACTCGTTCAAGCCGGTGGAGGGATTTGAACCCCCGGCCCGCGGTTTACAAAACCGCTGCTCTACCCCTGAGCTACACCGGCTTACCACGGTAGAGAATCCGCGCCTTCCGGCAAAACGTGAATACTAGCAACGCCTTCGGGAAAAGGCAAGCCGCCGCGAGGTGCCGCCACCACGACCCGCCCGGGTAACGATGCACAAACCTGTTGACGCCCCCACGCGCCACCCGCTAGGATGGAAAGTGCCCGCAAAGGCGGCGCCCCTTCCGGGGCCGAACGGCCGCCCACCCGCGCCTCTTCAAATGCGCCCCGCCGCTTGTCCCGAAGCACTCCGAGCGAGTCACGGCCTGCGGTTTGTCGGACACCTTCGATGCCGGAAACACACAAGGAGATTACCCGTGCGTAGCTGCGACACGCTCCCCCCCTGTAAAGTTCTTCTGCTGTTGCTCCTATTCTGCGCCTTCGCCCACGCCCCCGCAAGCGCACAGACGCAGGGGCCGCGGAACCCCAACGAGTCGCCGACGCTCGTCGCCCCGGAGGCGCGCCGCCCGGCCCCGGTCGCGCGCGCCAGCGAGTCTGTCTGCGGCGGCTTCGTCGAGCAGGCGCCGCAGTCTTCGGTCGGCCAGATCGTCGGCGCCGAGCAGGAGCGGGAGCGCCGCATCTTCGCGGAGGGAGACCTCGTCTTCGTCGACGCGGGCGCACAGGCCGGCGTGCGCGTCGGGCAGGAGTTCTCGGTCGTGCGCCCGCGCGGGCAGTTCCGCTCGAAGTTCTCGAGCAAGAGCGGGTCGCTCGGCGTCTACACGCAGGAGGTCGGGCGGCTGCGCGTCGTGCGCGTGCGCGACCGCGTCGCGGTGGCGGAGGTTCGCCTGGCGTGCGCAGACCTTCTGGTCGGCGACCTACTCCGCCCGGCGCAGGAGCGCCCCGTCCCCGCGGCCCGTCCCGAGATGGCGCTCGACCGCTTCGCGGAGCCGACGGGCAAGCAGACCGGCCGCCTCGTGCTCGCGCGCGCGTCGCGCGAGATGGTCTCGCGCGACGACGTGGTCGTCGTCGACCTCGGCGCGGAGGACGGCGTGAAGGTCGGCGACTACCTGACCGTCTTCAGGCCCAAAGAGCAGGGCACGCTCGTGCACTACGGCGACGAGATCGCGGCCAACGCGCGCGACGGGTTCGAGAGCGAGGAGTACCGCGGCGGCGGCCACTCCAACCAGTCGCAGCGCGTCAAGAAAGTTGACGGGCCGAAGAAAGGCCCGACGGTCAAGACGCCCGCCATCCATCGCGCGCGCCCGAGCGTCCCGCGCCAGGTCGTCGGCGAACTGGTCGTGCTCCGCGTCGAAGGGCGCACGGCGACCGCCGTCGTCACGCGCGTCGCACAGGAGATACACACCGGCGACGCGGTCGAAGTCCAGTAGTACGAAGGTCAATTTTAACCACAGAGACACAGAGGCACAGCTTGAAGTAGTTAGTCTTCAAAGCTGTGCCTCTGTGTCTCTGTGGTTAATTCTTTTAACGGTTCGGCGTGCGCGCGGCCTGCGGGAGCGGGGAGCGTGCGGCCGCCCGCCCGGCGCTGGAGCGCCCGACGGCGTCGCGGTAGAAGGCCCGGAAGTATTCGTACATCGAGAGGCAGGCCAGCAGCACCACGACCCAGAGCGTCGCGCGCCCTAAGGTGTAGAGCAGCACCTGCCAGTCCGTCCCCGTCACGACGCCCGCGCCGAAGAGGTGGTGCAGGGCCTCGCGCAGCTCCGGCACCGTCCAGAACTGTATCGCCGGGAAGGCGTGGCCGAAGTTCGCCACGGGCGGCTCGCCCGCGGTGCTCGAAGCGATGAGCAGGGCGACGGCCAAGACCTGCGCCGCCATCTTGAACTTCCCCGTCCGCGAGGCGGAGATGACGACGCCGTCGGCGGCCGCCACGCTCCGCAAACCCGAGACGGCGAACTCGCGCCCGACGATGATGCAGACGGCCCACGCCGGCGCCAGGCGGTTCTCGACGAGCGAGATGAGCGCGGCGCTGATGAGCAGCTTGTCCGCGATGGGGTCGAGCAGGATGCCGAAGCGCGAAATCTGTTGGCGGCTGCGCGCGATGCGCCCGTCGAGGTAGTCCGTGAAGGCCGCGCCGAGGAAGAGCGCGACGCCGAGCACGTGGCGCTGGACGCCGAACCAATTTTCCGAGAAGGGCGTGAGCAGGACGACGACCAGCAGCGGCACGACGAAGATGCGCGACAAAGTCAGTGCGTTCGGAAGATTCAGCACGCCCCTCCCCGCTCCTCTCAAACCTCGCCCCGGCCCCGAGTCTCTTCGACGAATGCTTGACCCGAAGTGTAGGAGCCGCGCGAGAGGGGTGTCAAGAAGCGCCCTCCTCCGGCTTCTTAAGGCAAGGGCAGAAGCCCGACCGTAAGGGAGGGCGTCAGTCCCACCCTACTTGAGCTTTGACGGGGACGTACGCCCTTCCTTACGGTCGGGCTTCTGCCCTTCGAGGCATTTCGAAGCGAGGGCGAGGAGCGCCGTCGCGCGCACGTACTTGTCCGAGAGTTCGCCCGCGGCGGAGAGCGCCGCGCCGAAGTCGCGCCCGCCCAGCTCGCGGAAGACGTTCTCAAGCCTCACGCCGGGCAGTCGGTGCACGGCGTAGACCGTGAAGCTTTCGTTCCCCAACTGCCGCCCGACGGTGTCGGCGCTGAAGTCCGGGTCGGGCAGTGTGTTGATGACCTTAGCTGCGCTCCTCAAGACCTGCGCGGCGCGCGTCACGTCGAAGCGCGCGTAGAGGTGCGCCACGCCCAGAAGCGCGCGCGCCTTCTCCGGCGTGTCCTTCGCTTTGAGGGCGTCGGCGGCGACCGCCTCGAGCAGCTCGCCGGCCCGCGCCCTGTCGTCGAGCCGCTTGAGCGCGGCGTCCGCGATCTCGAAAGAGAGGAGGGCGCGGTAGTCCAGCTCACCGACCTTCTGCGACAGGCGGCTCGCCTCGTCCAGACGCCCCTCCTTTACCTCCTTCTGCGTCCAGAGAAAATAGAGGTAGCCCGCGAGCTTCTCGCGCAGCCCCGCGTCGCTCACCTTGTCCAGATAAGACTCCGCGCGCCGGAACTCTTCGGGCGTGCGCGCGGCCATGACGAGCTTGGCGACGGCGAAGGCGCGGCGGCCCGCGTCCCGTTCGCTCTCCGCCTTCTCAAGCGAGCGCTCGAACATGGTCTCGTCTTCGTACTCGTGTGCGAACCGCGCGAAGTCCGCGGCGCGCTCGCGCGAAGGGTCGGCGGCGGCGGCCGACGCCATCCCTTTGAGCCACTGCGCGCGTTCGAGCGACGCGGGACTCAGGCGCGCGATGTGCGGCTCGAGCATGGAGAGCGTGGTGAGCAACTGCGCCTGCTCCGTGGGCATGCCGCCCGCGTCGGAGGGCGCGGCCTCCGGCGTCTTGAACTTCACTTCGACCTGCCGGAACAGCGCCGCCAGATACAGCTCGCGGAGCTGCGGGTCGGGCGCGAAGTTCGGCGGCGGGTTGTAGTAGACGGCGACGGGCACGCTCGCCGGCTCGCGGTTGAGCGCGAAAGGGTAGACCGCGAGGTAGGCTAAGTCCGTGGCGCTGCGGTCGGCGTAGGCCGCGAGCGCCTCGCGGTAGAGTGCGTCGGCCGCGGCCCTGTCCGTCTCGGCCAGCTTGAAGAGGAAGAGTATGAGCGTGTAGGAAGCCTGGAAGCGGAAGCTGCCGCGCGCGATGGTGAGCGCCGTGGCGCGGTCGACCGGCAGGAGCGACTGCGCGAGGCCGAGCGCGCCCTCCGCGCCCTTCGCCTGAGACGCGCCCGCGCCCGCCGCGGCCCCTTTAGACTCCTCAGCCTCGCGCAGCCTCTCTTCGGCCACGTCTTCGGCGAGCCTGCGCGCCCAGGCCGGGTCGCGCCGCGCGACGGCCGCCATGACGACGAAGCGGCGGTCGACCTTCTGCATGAGGACGCCGTTCCGCAGCGTCGGCGTCTGCTCCTTCTGCTCTTTGAAATCCTTCGCGGCCAGCTCGTAGGCCTCCGTGAAGAGGTCGCGCGCCGCGCGCTGTTCGTAAGGCCAGAGCAGGTCGGCCGCGCTCGTCAGAAGACTGATGCGCTTCAACACGTCGCCGAAGGCTTTGGCCTCGGACAACTGCTCGCGCACGAGGGCGCGCGACTGGAAGGGGTCGCAGAAGAGTTGCGGGGTCGGCTCCGGCGTCTGCGAAACGACGGCCTGCGCGCGCGCCGCGGGTTGGAAACAGAACACAAGGAGTGAGGCCAGGGCTGACAGACGTAGGCGTGAGGGTGACATTGCGGGTCTCCTTATTGCTTCCGGCCGCCGCGCGCGGGCCTCTTCGGCTTCGATAGCTGCTCCGTCTCCGCCGCGTCTTCGAGGCATTTCGAAGCCAGGGAGAGGATTGCCAGAGCGCGCAGGTGCTTGTCGTTGAGACTGCTTGCGGCGGCGAGCGCCGCTTCGAAGTCTTGCACGGCCACCTCGCGCAGCACCGTCTCCAGGTTGAAGCCGGGCGAGAGGTAGGGCGGGGCGTAGAAGTTAAACTTGCGCCCGTCGATGGCGCGCGTAATGAAGGGGCGCGTCGGGTCCATCTCTGGTACACGGTTGATGGCCGCGACGGCCTCCGGCAAAACCTGCGCGACGCGCGAAGAATCGAGCCGCCAGTATACGTGCGTGAGCCCGACGAGCGCGCGCGCCTTCTCCTCCGACTCCGGCACGCCCTGCGCGGACTTGTAGACCGACTCGGCGAGCGCGAGCGCGAGCGGCGCCGTGCCCGACTGCTTCAGCTCCGCCTCGGCCAATTCCAAAGTGAGCCCCGCGCGCTGTTCGAGCGAAGTGACCTTCTCGGCGAACCGCTCGGCCTCTTCGGGCCGCCCCTCCTTCGAAGCCCTGAGCGACTTCTCGAAGTAGGCTCCTCCGAGGAACTGTCCACGCACTTCCTCGTCCATCAACCTGGCCGCCACCGCCTCGATGCGCTCCGGGCTCTCGCCGCCGAGCAGGTGGAAGAGACCCATGAGGATCGTCCGGTCGTGCGGCTCCGGGTCTTTGATGCGCTCGGCCCTCGCCAGCACGTTGTCGAAGACGGTCGAAGGTTCCGGCGTCGGCTCCGTCCGGGGGGCGGGCGCCGGCCGGGCACCTGCCTCCGCGCGGCGGAGACCGCTGTCGCTCAGCATCGCGCCGGCCGCCTGCTTGAGCGGGGCGGCGCGCGCGACGAAGCTTCGGTCGGAAGGAGCGTAGAGGTTCTCCAGTGAGACTATCGTCCCGTAGATCAGCTCGGCGTCCGAAGGCGGCTGCTGGTATGAGTCCGACTGCGGCGGCGGCTGGCCCGCGGCCGCTTCGAGCTTCCGCTGCGCGAGCAGCAGGAAGGCACCGACGAAGCGCCTCTGCAAGTCCGCGCTCGGCGCGAACTCCCGCGGCGGCATGCCGGCCGCGTTGTAGCCGTTGCGCAGGCCCAGATTCAGCGACAGGCCGAACGGGTAGCCGGAGAGTTGCAGGAGCGAGGCGAGGTCGGCCGAAGAGTATGCGCGCAGCGCGTCGAGGTATAACGCGTCGGCCGCGGCGCGATCCTTCCGCGCCACGTCGTAGATGAATTCCGAAAGGGAGCGCGAGGCCGGGTGGCGCAGGGACTCGCGCGCGACCGAGAGGGAGAGCCCGAGGTCGCTCGACTCAAGCGAGCGCGCCACCGTCAACAGGCTCTCGGCCGGGTTGTTGCCCCAGTTCCCTGCCTTCTTGACCGTGGCAGCGCGCTGCCGCGTCTCTTCGGCCGCGCGCACGCTCAGCTTCTGCGCCCACGCCGGGTCGCGGCGCGCGAGCGCGCGGATGACCACGACACGCGGGTCGGGCAGCATGTACGTTAACCCCGGCAGGTCGTTGCGCGCAGACTTGCGCACGGCGGTCTCCTGCCCGTGCTCCCTGTAGTGCGCCGAGGCGACCTCGAACGCTTCGGCGAAGAGCGCGCGCGCCTGCGTCTCGTCGGACGGCCAGAGCAGGTCGGCGGCACGCGCCAACACGTCGACGCGCTTCGCGCCGTTGGCGAAAGCCTTCGCCTCGGCCAACTGCTCGCGGACGAGCTGCAGAGCGCGTTCCGCGTCGCAGGCGGGGGCATTCCTCTGCGCCCGCGCGGCCGAGAAGGTTGAAGCGAGCGAAAGAATGACTACGGCCGCGGTCAGCTTGCGGCATGAGAGAAGCATCAAAGTCTCTCCTTCGGAGGGTTGCCGGGGCGGTCGCTTGCCCGCCTCCGCGCGGTCGTTTACAATCGTCGTTTCCGCACCGCTCGGGATTCTCCACTGTAGTGCGTGCGGATGATTTCAGGCAATGGCAATTGACCGTATCACGGTGCGCGGCGCGCGCCAGCACAACCTGAAGGACATCAGCGTCGTGATCCCGCGCGACAGTCTGACGGTCATCACCGGCCTCTCGGGTTCGGGCAAGTCTTCGCTCGCCTTCGACACTATCTATGCCGAGGGCCAGCGCCGCTACGTCGAATCCCTCTCGGCCTACGCGCGACAATTTTTAGACCAGCTCGAACGCCCCGACGTGGACTCGGTGGACGGACTCTCGCCCGCCATCTCCATCGAGCAGAAGACCGTCTCGCGCAGCCCGCGCTCGACCGTGGGCACCGTGACCGAAGTCTACGACTACCTGCGCCTGCTCTTCTCCTCCGTCGGCCAGCCGCACTGTCACATCTGCGGCGAGCCCATCACGCGCCAGTCGGTCGAGCAGATCGTCCACAGCGTCCTCTCGCTCCCCGAAGGCGAGCGCGTGATGGTGCTCGCGCCCGTCGTCCGCGGCCGCAAGGGCGAGTTCAAGAAGGAGCTCGAGAAGCTCCAGAAGGACGGCTTCCTGCGGGCGCGCGTCGACGGGGAGCTCGTCTCGCTCGACGAGGAGATAAAGCTCGACAAGCGGCGCAACCACACGATTGAGGCCGTCGTCGACCGCCTCCTCATCAAGTCAGGGATAGCCGAGCGTCTGACCGAGTCCGTCCGCACGGCCCTGAAGCTGACCGGCGGCGCCGTCCTCATCTCGGTCGTGGACGGCGAGGAGAAGCTCTACTCGGAGCGGATGGCCTGCGTCAACTGCGGCATCAACGTGCCGCCGCTTGAGCCGCGCTCCTTCTCCTTCAACTCCGTCTACGGCGCGTGCAAGCGCTGCCACGGCCTCGGCACCGTCTTAGAGATCGACCCGGCCAAGATCGTCACCGACGCCACCGAGCGCGCGGACAAGCTCTTCGTCGCGCTGGCCGCCGCAGACAAGCAGGGCGCCGCGTATCTGAAGGCCGCTCTCGTGGCGGTCGCCGAACACTTCGACGCGGACGTGCAGATGCCCTTCGCCGAACTCCCGCAGCCGGTGCGCGACGCCTTCTTCCACGGCGTCGAAGGGCAGATAACTTTCCGGCAGGGCCTCTACAAGTACGAGAGCGACTGGAGGGGCGCGGTGCGCCACCTCTCCGAGCGCATGCACAACGCGCCGAGCGAGCGCGTCCGTGAGGCTTTGGAAGAGCTCGTCTCGCCGGTCGAATGTCCGGACTGTCGGGGGCAGCGCCTGCAGCCCGAGTCGCTCGCCGTCCGCGTCGGCGGGCGCGGCATCGCAGAGTACACGGCGCTCCCGATTGAGGAGTCGGTCGCCGCCTTCGACTCCCTGAAGCTGAACGAGCGCGAGGCGCAGATCGCCGGACTCGTCCTGCGCGAGATACGCAACCGCCTGGGCTTCCTCAACACGGTCGGCCTCGGCTATCTCACGCTCGACCGCGCCTCGGCCACGCTCTCCGGCGGCGAAGGGCAGCGCATCCGGCTGGCGACTCAGATCGGCTCGCAGCTTCGCGGCGTGCTCTACGTCCTGGACGAGCCGTCCATCGGGCTCCACCCGCGCGACAACCAGAAGCTGCTCGAAACCCTTACTGCGCTGCGCGACCTCGGCAACACGGTGCTCGTCGTCGAGCACGACGAGGAGACCATCCGCCGCGCGGACTACGTCGTAGACCTCGGCCCGGCGGCCGGCGCGCACGGCGGCGAGGTCGTCGCCGCGGGCACGCCCGACGAAGTCGCCTGCAACAGCGCCTCGGTCACGGGCCAGTACATCTGCGGCAAGCTCAGCATCGAAGTCCCGAGACAGCGACGCCCGCCCAACGGCAAGGCCGTCACCGTCCGCGGCGCGCGCGCCAACAACCTCAAGTCCGTCGACGCCGTCTTCCCCATCGGCCTGCTGACGGTCGTGACGGGCGTCTCCGGCTCGGGCAAGTCGACGCTCGTCGACGACATCCTCTACCGGGCGCTCGCGCGCCACCTCTACGGCTCGCTGGAAGAGCCGGGCGCGTACGACTCGATTGAAGGTCTCGAACACGTAGACAAGTGCATCGAGATTGACCAGTCGCCCATCGGCCGCACGCCGCGCTCGAACCCCGCGACCTACACGGGACTCTTCACGCCCATCCGCGAGCTGTACGCGATGCTGCCCGAGTCGCGCGAGCGCGGCTACAAGCCCGGCCGCTTCTCCTTCAACGTCAAGGGCGGGCGCTGCGAGGCGTGCGAGGGCGACGGCATGAAGCGCATCGAGATGAACTTCCTGCCCGACGTGTACGTCCTCTGCGACGTGTGCCGCGGCGCGCGCTACAACCGCGAGACCTTGTCGGTCAAGTACAAGGGCAAGTCCATCGCCGACCTCCTCGACACGACGATTGAGGAGGCGATGCCGCTGCTCGAAAACATCCCGCAGATCAAGCAGAAGCTTCAGACGCTGCTCGACGTGGGCCTCGGCTACATCAAGCTCGGCCAGTCGGCGACGACGCTCTCGGGCGGCGAGGCGCAACGCATCAAGCTCGCGCGCGAGTTGTCGAAACGCGCCACGGGCCGAACCATCTACATCCTCGACGAGCCGACGACGGGCCTGCATTTCGCGGACGTGCACAAGCTGCTCGACGTGCTCCAGCGCCTCGTCTCTCTGGGCAACACGGTCATCGTCATCGAGCACAACCTCGACGTCATCAAGTCGGCCGACCACATCGTCGACCTCGGCCCGGAGGGCGGCTCGGGCGGCGGCCGCGTCGTCGCCTGCGGCACGCCCGAAGAGGTCGCCAAAGTCAGAAAGTCTCACACGGGCCAGGCCCTCCGCCCCGTCCTCAACGGCCACGCCCCCAACGGCAACGGCCACGCGCCCGACGCCGAAGTTAAGGCCGACGCCCCGAACGGCAACGGCACGCGGCGCAAGCGCAAAGGCGGCGCGTAAACTTCGGCCCCGTGCTATCATCCTGCCGCCCTGAGTTTTTTTGAAAACCACGCGTCAGGAGTCTCAATGTCCCTCGCGCCTCGCATCCTACTTTTCTTCTCATTCACGCTCGTAGTGTGTGGCGTCGTGCGCGCGCAGGAGGCGACGCCGACGCCGAGCGAGCCGGCCGCCGAACGCGTCTACACGTTCAGAGAAGTCTCGAAGCCGGCCGTCATCCTCTCGATGCCCGACCCCGCCTACCAGAAGTCCGGGGCCGTGCTCCTCGACCGGAGCGGCGCGGTGAAGGTGAGCGTCGTCCTCTCCGCTTCGGGCCGCGTCACGAACGCGCAGGTGTTGGAGGGGCTCTCGCAGGGTCAGAACTTCGCCGCGTTGAAGGCCGCGCGCCACATCACCTTTACGCCGGCGCAGAAGGACGGCGTCCCGGTCTCGCAATCCTTCGTCGTCTCCTACAGCTTCACGGTCACGACGACCGAGACGGGCAAGCCGGAGGAGTTGAAGGGGTTGAGGATGTTTTACCTCGACACGGGCGACGACCGCGAGGCGCTCGGCGACCTCACGGCCGAGTTGCAGAAACTGCTCCCGCGGCTCGTCCTCGTCGACCGCCCGGGGGAGGCCGAGTGCGTCCTGAAGTTCGAAGGAAACCGCATCAGGACATTCTCGGAGACGAACACCGGGAGGAACGGCGTCCCCATCACGGTCAACTCCGGCCGCGGCTGGGTGCTCAAGCCGGCCGGCGCCGATAAGCGGCGACTCCTCCTGTATTATGTCGGCGTCGACGTCACGGCCAAGTCCTTCGCGAGGGGTTTCGCACGCGATTACAAAAAGGCCAACGGCCTCGAAGACTGAGACGCCCCGCGCAGCATGTCCATCTACGAAGACATACAGCCGCTCGGCCTGGAAGGCGTGAGCACGTACCCCCTGGCCTCCCGGCCGAGCAAGGTCGCGGTCGAGGACTTCGCGCGGCCGTTCGGGGAGGACGCGAGCCTCCGGGACTTCCTCTCGTCGCTCCCGAACATCCTGGCCGTGCAGTCCATCCGCGAGGTCGCCGCTCGGATGCGGCGCGCGCGCGAACTGGGGAAGCCCATCGTGTGGGGTATCGGCGGGCACGTCGTCAAGACCGGCCTCGCGCCGCTCATCATCGACCTCATGCGCCGCGGGTTCGTGAACGGCGTCGCGGCCAACGGCTCCGTGCTCGTGCACGACTCGGAGGTCGCGCTGGTCGGCTCCACTTCCGAAGACGTGGACGCCACGCTCGGCGCGGGAGCCTTCGGCGCGGCCGACGAGACGGGCAAGTTGTTAAATGAGGCCGCGCGGCAGGCCGCGAAGGATGACTTAGGACTAGGAGAGGCGCTCGGGCGTCTGCTCGTCGAGTCGGGGCCGAAGCACCCGGAACTGTCTCTGCTCTGCGCGACGTACGGGGCGCGCGTCCCCTTCACCGCGCACGTCGCCATCGGAACGGACATCGCGCACTTCCACCCGCAGGCCGACGGCGCGGCCCTGGGCGCGGCGACGCACACGGACTTCCGCCTGCTCTCGGAACTCGTGCGGCGCATGAGCGGCGGCGGCGTCTACCTCAACGTCGGCTCGGCCGTCATCCTGCCCGAAGTCTTCCTCAAGTGCGTGACGCTCGTGCGCAACCTCGGCCACGCGCTCGAAGACTTCACCACGGCCAACTTCGACTTCATACAGTCCTACCGCCCGCTCACCAACGTCGTCCGCCGCCCCACGAGCGGCGGGGCGGGGCGCGGCTTCTCCGTCACGGGCCACCACGAACTGACCATCCCGCTCCTCGCCGCCGAACTCCTCTGCGGCGGGAATGAGAGATAAGTCAGGCCGCGTTCATCTCATTCATGCGAGATGCGGAAGATTGATTAACCACAGAGGCGCGGAGGGGGCACAGAGTAATTCGAGCCTCCGTGCGATCTCTGCGTCCTCTGCGCCCCTGTGGTTAAACGCCCTCCACCCCACTCCCAGGTACGTTTGAAAGAGACGCCCTCAGAACTCACCCGTTGACACCCCCTCTGCGAGAGGCATATACTTTCGATGAAATTGAAAACGAATTTCAATTCGGCCTTCGATTTCACCTTTCAGGCTCTTTCGACTTCAACGCCTTCAAGAAGGCAGTTCTTAAAAATCATGCAACGTCCGACAACTACGCTCCGCCTCCGCCGACTCTTTCTACTCCTCCTGCTCGCCCTCCCCTCGTACGCTTACGCGGACTCCGCGCTTCAACTCGCGCTCCGCGGCCGCGTGCTCGACCCCGCAGGCGCGGCGGTCGCTGGCGCGCAGGTGACGGCGGAGGCCAAAGGGCGCACGGCCGTCTACGCCGCGACGACCGACCAGAACGGCGAGTTCGTGATGGCGCTTGCGCCGGGCGATTACGTCTTGAAGGTCTCGGCCGAAGGGTTCACGGAGGCTTCGCAGGCGGTCAGCCTCAACCAGCCGGGCGGCGCGTCCCTGGACGTGACGTTGCAGGTCTCGGGCGTCGACGGGAGCGTGACGGTCTTCAGCGCGGCCGGCGGCTACCAGACGGACGTCATCGGCAGCGCGACGAAGACCCTGACGGCACTGCGCGACGTGCCGCAGTCGGTCGCGGTCGTCACGAAGGAGCAGGTGCGCGACCAGCAGATGCAGTCCATCGCGGACGTCGTGCGCTACACGCCCGGCCTCTCCGTCCACCAGGGCGAGAACAACCGCGACCAGGTCATCATCCGCGGCCAGAGCAGCAGCGCCGACTTCTTCCTCAACGGCGTCCGCGACGACGTGCAGTACTACCGAGACCTCTACAACCTCGAACGCCTTGAGACCTTGAAAGGCCCGAACGCCCTCATCTTCGGCCGCGGCGGCGGAGGCGGCGTCATTAACCGCGTGACGAAGGAGGCCGACTTCTCCCGCACGCGCGAGTTCACGCTGACCGGCGGCTCGTACCGCAACCGCCGCGTCACGGGCGACTTCGCGCAGCCGCTCGGCGAGAAGGCGGCCGTCCGCTTCAACGGCGTCTACGAGAACTCCGACAGCTTCCGCCGCTTCGTCGGCCTCGAACGCACGGCCTTCAACCCGACTTTCACCTACACGCCCGGCGCGCAGACGAAGTTCACGCTCGGCTACGAGTTCGCGCGCGACCGGCGCACGGCCGACCGCGGCATCACCTCCTTCCAGGGCCGGCCGGCCGGCGTGCCCGTCTCGACCTTCTACGGCAACCCCGGCGACGCGCACGTCCGCTCGAACGTCAACCTCCTCTCGGGCACGTTCGACCACGTCGAAGGCCGCCTGACCATCCACAACCGCACGACCTTCGGCGACTACGACCGCGGCTATCAGAACTACGTGCCGGGCGCGACGAACGCCGCGAAGACCTTAGTCACCCTCACCGCCTACAACAACGCGACGCGGCGCAAGAACCTCTTCAGCCAGACCGACCTGACCTACGCCGCGCAGACGGGCCGCGTGCGCCACACGCTGCTCGGCGGCTTCGAGCTGGGCCGGCAGCTCACCGACAACTTCCGCCGGACGGGCTTCTTCAACAACACGAGCACTTCGATTCAGGTGCCCTTCGACAACCCCGTCACCGACACGCCGGTCACTTTACGCCAGAGCGGAACGGACGCTAACAACCACCTCAAGACGAACCTCGCCGCCGCGTACCTGCAGGATCAGGTCGAGCTTTCGCGCCACGTGCAGTTGGTCGCGGGCCTGCGCTTCGACTACTTCGACCTGCGCTTCCACAACAACCGCAACGGCGACAACCTGCGGCGCATCGACAACCTCGTCTCGCCGCGCCTCGGCCTCGTCGTCAAGCCGTCCACGGAGCTTTCGCTCTACGCGAGCTACAGCGTCTCGCACCTGCCCAGCTCGGGCGACCAGTTCTCTTCCCTGACGACCGTCACGCAGCAGGTCAAGCCCGAGAAGTTCACGAACTACGAGGTCGGCGTCAAATGGGACGTGCGCCGCTACCTCTCGCTCACGTCGGCCGTTTACCGTCTGAACCGCACGAACACGCGCGCGGTCGATCCGAACAACCCCGCGGCCATCATCCAGACCGGCAGCCAGCGCACGAACGGCTTCGAGGTGGCCCTGAGCGGCGCCGTCACGAAAGACTGGAGCGTGGCCGGCGGCTACTCGTACCAGGACGCCTTCATCACGAGCGCGACCGCCGCGGCCGCGGCCGGCAGGCAGGTCGGACAGGTGCCGCACCACACGCTCTCCGTCTGGAACAAGTACCAGTTCAGCGGCAGGCTCGCCGCGGGCCTCGGCCTCGTCTCCCGCTCGGACTCGTTCGTCGCGGTCGACAACACGGTCGTCCTGCCCGGCTACACGCGCGCGGACGCGGCCGTCTACTACTCCTTCAACGAGAGCTGGCGGCTGCAAGGCAACGTCGAGAACCTCTTCGACCGCCGCTACTACGCGAACGCCGACAGCAACACCAACATCACGCCCGGCTCCCCCCGCGCCCTGCGCGTCGCGCTGACCGCGAGGTTCTGAGTGGTGCGCGTCGCCAGGAAGAATTTCACCACGGAGACACAGAGACACAGCTTGAAGCGGGTTTTCGTTTCAGCTGTGTCTCTGTGTCTCCGTGGTGAATGCCTTTTCTGTATCGGGAGCGAGTTGGGTTATAATCCGCGCTCCCAAAATCTTAACCAGGGGTATCAAGGAGAAGTGATGGACGAGAAGAAGCTTGACCACTACCGTACGGTGCTGCTCGAACAGTTGCGGCAGCAGACCGAGGCGGCGCGCGGCAACCAGAACGACGCGCTGGAGTTCGCCGCCAACGACGACGGCGTCAAGGACGTGGCCGACCAGTCGGTCAAGGACGTGAGCCAGGAGATCGAGTACCGCCTCAGCGAGCGCGCCTCGCAGGCCGTCGCCGACATCGACCAGGCGCTCCTGCGCATCGATGAGGGCAGCTACGGCGTCTGCGCCCGCTGCGGCAAAGAGATCCCCGAGCGCCGCCTCGACGCCGTCCCCACCGCCCGCTACGACGCCGAATGCCAGTCCCTCCTCGAACAGTCCTCGGGCGAAGACGAACACGCCACGCTCTAAGCGCCGCGAACCGTAAACCGTAGACCGTGATGAGAGGGACTTGAATCCTCTCATCACGGTCTACGCTTTATGCCTCCCCGAATCCCGCCCGCGTTCATTGTCTCTGTCCTCCGGGCTGAGTCTTAGGCTAAACTCCGGCTCGCACTCGCGTACTCATCATCTTGTTCTCTCACGGGTGAAGGAAGATGGAGCCGATAACCGCACTCACGATTGCAGGCACAGTCGCCTTGAGCGTTGTTCAGAAGGCGGGCGAGGGCGTGCTGGGGAACCAGAGCGACGATTATTTCTGTGAGATCGTGCGGCAGTTCAGGGAGAAGCTCGGCCGCAGCACCCCCGCCGAGAACCATTACCTCGTGCGCGCCCTCCGCCGCTCCTGCCTGAAGGCGTCTTTGCAAATCTGTTCCCGACGCGCCGTGAGCGCGGGCGGCCAGTCCTCCCTCCTGGGGAGGGTCGGCAACCTCTTCCACGGCGCGGCCCCGCTGGGCCTGCTGGCTCAGGACGAAGTCGCCTGGCTGAAGCAGGCGGAGGCTTACCTGAGCCAACAGCTCGAAGAGCTGAACCGAAACATCCCTTACCTCCCGGAGCAGCCGGGCGATAAATACCAGGCCCTCGTCAACCCGGCCGGCGTCACTTCTCGCGAAAGGGCCGAGGCGTTCCGCGACGAGCTGACGGGGGACGCGGTCGCCGAGTTGCGCGCCGCCGCGGGGGAGCCGCCCGAGTCTTTCCACGACGAGATGCAGGCCGACTGGTTCGACCTGATGCGCAACGAGTTTCAGGACGCGCTGAGCACCAACCCCGTGCTCGCCAACCGATTCCAGAACGAGACGCTGGTCGAGGTGGCCTCGGGCGTTGACACCATCGAGCTGGGCGTCAGGGAGATTCTCGAACTGCTGAAGAGCAGGCCCGCGGGCGATGACGACCAGCCGCTCGCGGTCTTCAACCTGCTGAACCTCGAAGAGAAGGTCTACGACCGCGAGGAGGAGCGCGCGGCGATTCTCGGAGAGCTGACGGGGGCGGTCGAGGACGAGCGCGGGCGTTTCCTCCTGGTGACCGCGCCGAGCGGCTTCGGCAAATCGTTTCTGCTGACGAAGGTCTTGCAGGCGGTCACGGACGGCCGAGTCATCCGGGAGGAGTACCGGCCATCGGTGGGCAAAATCCTGCGAGTCGATTGCCGCGCGACGCAGGGCGTGGGCGGCATCGTCAGCGACGCGGGCAGCCTCGTCGGCAAGAGCAAGGCGCTCCGCCTCAGCTACGACCTGAGCCGTGAGCACGACGAGCCCGTCGCGGAGTGGCTCAACAAGCACCTCTTCCCCGCCCTGCGGCAGGCGGGGACGGCGTGGCTGCTCTTTGAGAACTTCGAGGCGTGGCTCGACGCGGAGAGAGGCTACGCGGTCAGGGAGGCGGGCATCCGGCAGTTCCTCAACGCTCTGTTCGAAGGCAACCACGACCTGCGCGCCCTCTTCCTGTCGCAGGACGACCCCGAGCCGGACGTGAAGCGGCGGCTGAAGAAGCTGGAACGAATCAGCGAGGCGATTTACGAGGGACTGCCCGAGCCGGACGCGCTCGCGTACCTGCGGACGCAGGGCGCGGACGTGGGGCTGCACGAGGCCGAAGAGGAGTTACTGAGAGAGTTCCTGCGGCGCATCCACCGCATCCCGCAGGCGCTGGCGTCGCTCGTCGGCTACCTGCGCTCGATTGAGGGCTACTCTTTTCAGGAGTTCATGGCGGACGAAGAACTCTGGGCCGGCTTCGACCAGTACGAAGGCATCGCCGACACAGACAACCAGGGCATCCGCCGCACCAAGGCCCTCATCGCCCGCCAGATCGAGAGACAGTCGGACGACGTGAAGCGCCTCCTCTGCGCCCTCGCCTTCTTCGAACAGGACGTGCCCAGGCAGGCGCTCGAACTCCTCTTCGACAAGAAGTCCGAAGCCGCCCCCGCCATCGCCCGCCTCACCGCCCACAAACTCGCCGCCACCAAGACCGGCCCCCGCGGCACCACCCGCTACTCCCTCCACGCCTACTTCCGCGAACAGACCGCCAAACACTTCCTCCGCGATTTCGCCGTGTGGCTCATAGCGAGCGGCTTTGGCTACGCGGCGAAGCTGTACGAAGCGGGCAATGCCGCCCACAAAGCGACCAAATACCGGCTGGCGACCAATCTCTTTTCGTTGGCGGAAAAGCTCGTGCGCTATTTGCTGGCGTTACTGAAAGAGGGTACGGAGAATGACGAAGCCGCAAAGCAGAATCTGACACCTTGGCTGGAAGACGCTCTCGCGTCAACTTTAATGATGAAGGGCAATTCGCTCTCTAGGATGGGCCAGTTGCGTGGAGCTTTGACTATCTACGATGAAGCCATAGCGCTGCTTCAACCCTTGGCCGAGAGTGGCAAAGCAGCCTTCAACAGTTTGGCCATGACTTACATGAACAAGGGCAACGCTCTTGCTCATATGGGACGCCTGGGCGAGGCCGTCGCGGAGTTCGACAAGGCAGTTAAAATCTATGAGCCGCTCGTCGCGGGCGGGCGCGAAGAGCTGGTCAACAATTTGGCCATGACTTACACGAATAAGGGCGGTGCTCTTACCAGCATGGGACGCCTGGGCGAGGCCGTCGCGGAGTTCGACAAGGCAGTTAAAATCTATGAGCCGCTCGTCGCGGGCGGGCGCGAAGAGTTGGTCAACAGTTTGGCCATGACTTACATGAACAAGGGCAACGCTCTTACTCATATGGGACGCCTGGGCGAGGCCGTCGCGGAGTTCGACAAGGCAGTTAAAATCTATGAGCCGCTCGTCGCGGGCGGGCGCGAAGAGTTGGTCAACGACCTGGCCAACACCTACATGAACAAGGGCGAGACATTGCGCCGCTCGGGTCAGGTGGACGAGGCTATCGCGGAGATTGATAAGGCGATTGCGATCCGCGAGCCGCTCGTCGCGGGCGGGCGCGACGAGTTAGCCAACGACCTGGCCACCACCTACATGAACAAGGGCAGTGCGCTCGGTCAGTCGAAGCGGCTGGACGAGGCCATCGTGGAGTTCGATAAGGCAATTAAAATCTATGAGCCGTTGATCGCGGGGGGGCGCGAAGAGTTGACGGATGATCTCGCTAAAGCGCTTGCTAATAAAGCCACGGCGCTGGGAAGACAGCAAGCCTGGGATGAGGCGTTGGATTACTACAATCGCGCGATACAGGCGTGGGTGATGTGCGTCACGCAGTTGGGGCTGTTTTACTTGATGCCCAATCTACTCATGTGTTTTCGCCTGCGCGTTGGCATGTGGGTCAAACTTGAACGTTGGGCGGAAACTGCTTCGGATGCCTTGGCCGCGTTGTCGCTCTTTGTCCCTTACTCTCAGGATGAGCAGATTCCGGGTGAACTCAAACAAGCCGCCGGGGGTGAGGTCGTCCACATTGTCCTTCTACTGCGCCAACTGTCACCGGAACAGCGGGCGCAACTCTATGACGCCGCCGGTGAAGGTGCAGAGGTTTTGCGGCAGGTGATTGAAGGCGAAGAAAACGGTGGTCAGTGAACACATTGATGGTCGCAGACTTTTTATGCCTTGGGGTGGGCCTGGTCGTAGACTTCGATGAGTTTCTCCATGGAGACGTGGGTGTAGATTTGGGTGGTGGAGAGGCGCGCGTGGCCTAGAAGCTCCTGGATGTCGCGGAGGTCGGCGCCGCTGTCGAGGAGGTGGGTGGCGAAGGAGTGGCGCAGGGAGTGCGGGCTGATGTCGTGGATGCCGGCGCAGATTTTGATGTACTTGTCCACCATGCGGCCGACCGAGCGCGTGGTGATGCGCGTCCCCTGATAGTTGAGAAAGACCGCCGCCTCGTCGCGCTCGGCCGCGGGCGCGTTGTTGAGGAAGCCCGGGCGCACCTCGGTCAGATACCTCATCAATGCTTGAAGCGCGGGCTCGCCGAAGGGCACGATGCGCTCCTTGCGCCGCTTGCCTTTGACGCGGATCGTTCTTCCCCTGAAATCTATGTCGCGCACGTCGAGCTTAACCAGCTCGGAGACGCGCACGCCCGTCCCGTAGAGCATCTCGAGGATCGCGCGGTCGCGCTTGCCGAGGTCGCTCGTCTCGTCCGGCGTCTCGATGAAGCGGATGGCGTCCTCGACCGAGAGGTGGTTCGGCAGCTTCTTCTCCAGCCGCGGGGTGGAGACGAGCTTCGCCGGGTTGGCTTCGACCGCGCCCTCGCGGATGAGGAACTGGAAGAAGGTTCTGAGCGCCGCGAGCTTACGCGCGATGGAGGACTTCTTCTTCTGCGCGTCGTGCAGCTCCGAGAGCCACTCGCGGATGGTGATGTGGTCGATCTCTTTGACGTCCAGCTCGCGGCGCGCGCCCGTCGCGGGGTCGGCCGGCGCGAGGTGTTCGAGGAACTGGCCGAGGTCGATGGCGTAGTTCCGGAGCGTGTGCTCGCTCACGTTGCGCTCGTAGCGCAGGTGTTCGAGGAACTGCGTCAGTAAATTCTCCATGCGCGTGAATGGTAAATGGTAAATGGTGAATGGTAAATAGAATTTTTAAGCCCGCGTCTCATTCACCATTTACCATTCACCATTCACCCCTTGGGAGCGTAGTAGCCCTTGCGGGTGCGGACGCGGAGGCCGGGGCGGGTCTTGACGTTGAGCGTGAAGAGGCGGAAGCGGCCGTCGCGGACGTCGCCCGAAGGGTAGTAGCTGAGGACGTACTGCTGCGAGAGGTCGGTGGCGATCTGCCTGAAGGCCGCGCCCAGCTCGTCGTGCGTGTGCGGGATGTAGACGGCGCCGCCGGTCTGCGCGGCGAACTCTTCGAGGCGGTGCTGGCCGGCCGGGTCGTGGAGGTTGAGGCTCTCGCTGTTGCCCGTCTGGACGGCGTAGACCTGCACGTCGTCGGCGATGAGCGCCGCCAAAGTCTCGTCGTAGCCGAGGTCGCTCACGGTGTCGGTGCCGTCGGAGATGATGACGATGACCTTGCGCGTCCGCGCCGGCTTGAGGTAGTCGGCCGCCTTGACGACGGTGTCGAAGAGCGCGGTGGCGGCGGCCTCGGGCCGCGGGAAACTCTCGATGGTGCGGACGAGCGCCTTCACGTCGTTCGTCAGAGGCTGCGAAAGCTCCGGCTCGGTCGAGATGGAGAAGACGGCGGCGCGGTCGACGGGGCGGATGACCGACCGGAGGAAGCGGATGCCGGCCTGCCGCTCGAACTCGCGCGTGCCGACCTGGCTGGAGCTGTTGTCGAAGAGGAGCGCGAGGCTGACCGGCGTGTCGGCGCGCGAGAGGTCGCCGATGGGCTGCGCGCGGCCGTCCACCAGCAGCTCGAAGTCTTCGACCTTCAGGTCTGCGACGGCATGCCCCTGCGCGTCCACGACCGAGGCGGGCAGGGGGACGAGGTTCGAGCTGATGCGGACGACCTCTTCGCCCTCGTCTTCGTCGGGCGTTCCCGCAGCCTTCGGCGCCTGCGCGGAAGTCTCGGCCGTGCGGACGCCCGCGGCCTTGCGGACTTTGGCCTTCGGGTCGGACGGCGGCGGCGGCTCGGCGATGGGGCCTTCGAGCGGCCGGACGGGCGTGGGCGTCGGGGTGGCGGCGGCGTTGGGCGTGCCCTTCTTCGTCTGCGCGCGGCCTGACTGCGCGCGCAGGGCGGGCGAAGGCGTGGCGCAGAGCGCCAGCGCGCAGACGCACGCCGCGAGCGCGCGCTTCAGGCGCGTCCTGACGAAGGCGCTCGGGCCAGGACTCAGAGAGTCGCGGCCGCGAGCGGCTCCTGCTCTCCGCCCCGAACCTGTTCCAGCCAACTGTCCCATTCTTCGAGTGCCAGCTCGACCTGCCGCGTGTGGCGTTCGCGCTTCTTCTTAAACCTGCGCCGCTCCTCCTCGCCGAGCGGTACGAGCAGCGCGAAGGTGATGTTCACCGGCTGATAGTTCTCGGCGTCCGCGCCCGAAACGTAGCGCGCGAGCGCGCCCGTGGCGGCCCGCGGCGGCGCTTCGAGCGGCGCCGCGCCGCGTGCGACGCGCGCGGCGTTCTTCCCTGCGAGCCAGCCCGTCGCGACCGACTCGACGTAACCCTCGACCCCGCTGATCTGCCCCGCGAAGAAGACCTCCGGGCGCTCGCGCATCTGCAAGGTCGGCGCGAGCACGCGGGGCGCGTTGATGTACGTGTTGCGGTGAATCTGGCCGTACTGCAAAAACTCTGCACGTTCGAGGCCGGGTATGAGTCGGAGCACGCGCGCCTGTTCGCCGTAACGTAGATGATTCTGGAAGCCGACGAGGTTGTAGGCGTCGGCCATCAAATTCTCCTGCCTGAGCTGCACGGCCGCGTACGGCTCCCGCCCCGTTCGCGGGTCGCGCAGCCCCACCGGCTTCATCGGCCCGTAGCGTAGCGTATCGACCCCGCGCCGCGCCAGCTCCTCAATCGGCAGGCACGCCTCGAACCAGCGCGTCTCCTCGAAGCGCTGGAGCGGGACGCTCTGCGCGCCGGTCAGGGCCTCGTAGAAGCGCGCGTACTCCTCCTCGTTAAAGGGGCAGTTGAGGTAGTCGTCGCCGCCCTTCCCGTAGCGCGCCGCGCGGAAGGCGATGCTCGTGTCGACCGACTCGGCCGCGACAATCGGCGAGATGGCGTCGTAGAAGTAGAGGCCCGTCCCCGCGGTGAGCCGCGCGACCTCCTCGGCCAGGGCGTCCGAGCAGAGCGGCCCGGCCGCGATGACGGTCACGGCCCCTTCGTCGACGCTCGAAGCCTCCTCGCGCACGACCTCGATGTTCGGGTGTGACTCGACGCGCTTCGTAATCTCTTCGGCGAACTGCTGCCGGTCGACGGCGAGCGCCGCGCCCGCGGGCACCTTCGTCCGCATCGCCACGTCGAGGACGACGGAGCCGCCGCGGCGCAGTTCCTCCTTTAGAAGGTACGGCGCCGTCCCGGGCTCGTCCGACTTCAAAGAATTAGAACAAACAATCTCGGCCAGCCTGTCCGTACGGTGCGCGGGCGTCTGCCTCACGGGGCGCATCTCGTAGAGCCTGACGCGCGCGCCCTCCTGTGCCGCCTGCCACGCGGCTTCCACCCCCGCGAACCCGCCCCCGATGACCACGACATCCTTCATGCCGTAAATCGTAAACCGTAAACCCTGAATCGTAAAACGGGACGGCCGGGGTGGGGCGAAAGTGCGCCTCTTTTTTTCTAGGAGATTCGCCCGCCGCGCCGTATCATGCGCCGAAACATCGCGCCCCGGGTCGGTCTCACTCAAAAACAGATAGCCGCAGACGGAGGTGTTTATGCGCTCGCCGATACATTCAAGCAAGGTCGTGTTGGGTCTTCTGGTCTTCGCGCTCTTGCTCTGCGTCCCCGCCGGCGCGCAGGACAGGAGCGCCGAGGTCGCGCAGAAGCTTCAGGGCTTCGACGAGTTCATGGAGAAGGTTCTGAAGGACTGGAACGCGCCGGGCATCGCCGTCGGCGTCGTGGCGGACGACAAGCTCGTCTTCGCCAAAGGCTACGGCTTCCGCGACTACGAGAAACGGCTTCCGGTCACGCCCAACACGCTCTTCCCCATCGCCTCGAACACGAAGCTCTTCACGGCCGTCGCCGCCGGGTTCCTCGTCGAAGAGGGGAAGCTCACCTGGAACCGCCCCATCCGCGAGTCCGTCCCCTCCATCCAGTTCTACAACGACTACCTCAACAACACCATCACGCTGCGCGACATGCTCTCGCACCGCACGGGCATCACGCGCCACGACTCCATCTGGTACAAGTCGGACTACGACGAGAAGACGCTCTTCGAGCGGCTCAGGTACCTCGAGCCGAAGGAGCCGCCCCGCCAGATGTTCCTCTACAACAACATGATGTACGCGGGCGTCGGCTACACGATCCGGCTACAGTCGGGCAAGCCCTGGGCCGAGTTCGTCCGCGAGAAGATTCTGCAACCCCTCGGGATGAAGAGCACCGTCTTCACCATCGCCGACATGCTGAAGCAGCCCGACTACGGCGTGCCCTTCACGGAGAAGCGCGACACGACCGAGATTTACAAGATTCCCTACTACGAGGAGACGAACGGCCTCGCGGCGGCCGGCGCCATCATCTCCAACGTCGAGGACATGTCGCACTGGCTCATCGCCTTGATGAACGAGGGCCGGTATCAGGGCAAGTCGGTGCTCCCGCCGAAGGCGATTGCGGCCACGCTCGAACCCTCCATCGCTTTGCCGAACACCGCGGCCGAGGCGCGCGGCTGGTGGGAGGTCTTGAACAGCGCCTACGGCATGGGGCGGCAGACGGCCTCGTACCGCGGCCACCTCGTCACGATGCACGGCGGCGACCTGCCCGGCTTCCACTCGCAGGTCTCCTACATGCCGCGCGAGCGCATCGGCGTCATCGTCTTCGTCATCGGCGACCACGCCGCGCCGCTCTACAACCCCGTCAGCTATAACGTCTACGAGCGCCTGCTCGGCATGGAGCAGACGCCGTGGACTGACAGGCTGCTCGACATCCGGCTCAGGAACAAGAAGGCGGGCACGGAGGCGCGGAGCAAGGCCGGCACGGGCCGCGTCCCCGACACGAAACCCTCGCACCCGCTCGCGGACTACGTCGGCGAGTACGAGCACCCGGCCTACGGGGTCTTGAAGATCGGGCTCGAGGGCGGGCAGCTCCAGTTCGACTTCCACAAGATGCACTTCCCCCTGACGCACTTCCACTACGAGCGCTTCGACACGCCCGACGACGAGCAGGACGGCAAGTGGTCTGTGAACTTCGCGACGAACCCGCAGGGCGAGATCGACCGCGCGACAATGTCGCTCGACGAGGCCGAGGCCGTCTTCACGCGCAAGCCCCCGACGCTCGACCCGGCGCTCGCCGCCCGCCTCGCCGGGACGTACGAGACGCCGGGCGGGCTCAAGTTCCAGGTGGCGACGAGGCCGGGCGGCGAACTCTACCTCCTCTTCCCCGGCCAGCCCGAACAGAAGCTGATCCCCTCCAAAGGACTCCGCTTCCGCGTCCAAGAGTTCGCCGACGTGGTCTTCGAATTCGTCGAAGAGAACGGCCGGATCACGACGCCCAAACAGCTAGACCCGTCCGGGGAATACGTCTTCAGGAGGCAGGAGGCAGTAGGCAGTAGGCAGTAGAAAGACAATGCGGCGCGTTCGGGTCATAAGCCGGACGCGCCGCTTCTGTTTTCACTACTGATACCGACTTGCGAGATGGGATAAGGCCCCTCCTCGCTGGGAGCGCGGGCATCCCTGCCCGCTGGCGTGCGTCAGCACGCTGACCGTCTTTCTCTTTACTTCGACGTTGAGATTTAAAGCTTCTCAGCTTTCGCGCTGCGCGCTCAGGCGGGCAGGGATGCCCGCGCTCCCAGCTTTAAGCGGTCTTATTTTAATCTGCAAGTCGGTATGTCTAGTGTCTACTGCTTTTTAGGCTCTTCGAGCTTTTCGTTGCCGGCATCGGCGGCGAAGCGTTTGAAGTCGGAGGACTCTTTCGCGGTGTCGAGTTCGATGCCGTTGAAGAGGTCTTTGTTGAGGTAGGTGTTGACGTGGACGAAGCGTTCGAGCCAGAGGCCGTCGGCCACGCGCTCGTGTTCGAAGACGACGGCCGGCCCCGACGCGGGCGCGTCGGAGGGCCACGCTTCGAGGCGCGCGACCGCTTTGTCAACGGCGTCGATCCAGAGGCGGCCGGCGAGGCGCGCGTAGGGCTTCTGCACTTCGTTGGCGGGGCGGAAGTCCGCGCGCGGGCGGAAGTCGAGGACGACGCAGTCGCGCCCGCGCAAGGGTTCGCGGCGCAGGTTCGTGAACTCGCCGTAGCGGAAGAAGCGCCAGACGGCGAAGGAGATTTCGCCGGAGCCGAGGCCGCCGTGCTTCTGCCCCGTCGAGAAGCCGAAGCTCGGGATGCCGTCCGGGTTCTGCGCCTCGGCCGGCGTCGGCGCGGGCGGCGGCGCCTTCGCCTCGGCGCGCTTCTCCGACTCGCGCGCGGCCTCTTCGAGCCGCTTCGCCGTCTGCTTCAGCTCCTTGTCGGCGCGCTCCTGCGAGACGGGCACGCCGTCCTTCGAGACGAGCTTGCGCGCGAACTCGCCGCGGGCGGGGTAGACCTCGTAGACGTTAATGGACTGCTTCTTCACCTCGCCGCCCTTGCCCAGCTCGCGGTCTGTGACCTTCAACGTCCAGGTGTACTCCAAACGCCGCGCCGTCATCGCCCGCTCGTTCCGCGCGACTTCGAGCAGCAGCTTCGTCACCTCCGAACCTTCGGCCGACTGAGCAGCAGCAGCGCCCGTCAACAACTGACAGGCCGGCAACACCGCGGCCAGCATCAACGCTAATGTTCGGACAAGAGCCGGACGATAACTTCTTCTCTTATCACTCATCACTTATCACTCATCACTTCTCTTCCGGCTTCTCCTTCTTCGGCTCGTCGAGCTTGTGCTCGCCGGTCTTGGTGCTGAACTTCTTGAAGTCGCTGAACTCGTTCGTCTCGTTGATGCTCATGCCTTTGAAGAGCATGACGCGGGCCGAGGCGTTGATCTGCGAGTAGCGCGGCAGCCAGACGCCGTCTTCGAGCCGCGTCTGCTCGAAGAGGAAGCCCGAGCCCGGCTTGACCGAGGCGAGCAGCCCGCCCCCGAACTTGAACGAATCGACCAGGCGCGCTTCCAGGCGCATCACCTGCCGCTCCGCCGGGTCGACCCAGATGACGCCGCTCAGCTTCGAGACGAGCGACTCGCCGCTGTTCGAGGGCTTGAAGCCCGCGCGCGGCCGGAAGTCGAAGACGATCACGTCGCGCCCGCGGAAGCTCTCGCGGCGCGGGCTCACGAACTCGCACGCGCGCAGGAAGGTCGAGATGCCGACCTCGTCTTCGTCCTCCTCACCTTCGTCAGTCCCGCCGGACTTGGCGGCCTTCGCGCGCCGCTTCTCGCGCTGCCTCGCGCGCTCACGGTCGCGCTTGTCCAGACGCTTCGGCGCTTCGCGCTCGGCCTTCTCCAACTCCTCGGCCACGCGCTTCAGCTCCTTCGCCTCGCGCTCCGGCGTGAGGGGCACGCCGTTCTCGCTGACGAGCTTGTGCACCCAGCCGTAGCCGACGAAAGGGTAGACCTCGAAGACCGTCACCTTCTCCTTCTTCAGGACGCCCTTGTCGTCCAGTTCGCGCTCGGTGACCTTGCGCGTGAAGGTGTAGTCGTTGATGCGCTTGTCCGTCTCCTCCTGGTTCTTCGAGAGGTCGCGCAGGAGCGCCGGGATGTCGAGCGTGGCGTCGGCCGGCGGCTCGAAGAGCGACTCGGCGAGGCCCGTGTTGTAGCTCGCCCCGGTCAAGGTGAGCGTGAGCGTTGGCTCGCCCTCGCGCTCGATCTCGACCCGGTGCGGCTCAAGCTTCAGGGGGCTGCCCGCGCGCGCCCGCCAGTCCGCGTAGCGCACGCGCGTCCTGCGCGCCTCGTCGGAGGATTGCAGGAGGAGCTTCGTCTGCGCGTCGAACCAGTAGCGCAGGCGCGCGCCCGCGCGCGTCGTGAACTCGACCGCGTAGGCCGCGGCGCCAGAGACCTCCTCGCGGCCGACGGTGCGCGCCAAGACTTTCTGCTTCTTGTAGTCGGCGAAGTAGCCCGCCTCGAGCATCGCCTGAAGCCGCGCGGCGAACGCCTCTCGGTCGGTGAGCGTGCTGAGGTGCCCGTCGCGCGCGCGCAGCCAGGCGGCGCGCGCGTTGGCCGCCGCGTCCCACTCGCCGTCCGCGAGCAGGAAGTCCGTGCGGAGCGCGCCCGTCGAGCGCATCTGCGTGCGCGCCGTGCCCGCGTCTCTGCCTTCGCGCGACACCGACCACTCGTAGGTCACGTCGCGCAGGGCGGCCAGGCTGCCCTTCCCGCCCAGGGCCTTCAGGTACTCGCCGACGACCTTGTCCGGCGCGGGGAGTTTCTGTGTCTGTGCGAGGGCCGCGGCCGCAGTGGCGGCGAGCAGGAGCAGGAGCAGGGGCAGCGCGCGAGTGTTGGGGGTTCTCTTCATCATGTGTGCTAAGACGCGAGGAGGCGTGAGACTGTTGACCGTAGAGCTGAAATTCGTGGGAGATAAAAAGCCGGGAAGGGACGACGCGGGATAACGCTCTCGTCTGCCCTCCCCGGCTCTCTTACGGCCCATAGCCGCGGTTTGTTTCAGGGGCGGCGGACTTTCCTTTCTGGAATTCCGCCGCTTCTCAGTCCCTCAAGAGGGCTGCTCCTGTCCGGGGTTGTCGTAGCCGGGCGGGTGCGGCACCTCCGCCTCCATCGCCTTCGCAGACTCCTCCTCCGCGCGCAGCTCGGCCGCCTGCTCCTCTCCCGCCGAACCGGCCCCGCCCGCCGCGCCGCCCTCCTGCCTCTCGTCCGTCTCTTCCATCCTCATTCACCCTTTCGCAAAATTAAGTCGGGAGGCCGGCTTCAACGCCGGGAGCCGCCCTTCCTGGCCGCGCTCTTCTTCGCGCCGCCTTTCTTGGCACCGCCCTTCTTCGCGCCGCCCTTCTTCGTCGCGGCCTTGCCGCCGCCTTTCTTCGCCGCGCCTTTGGCCGCGCCCTTCTTTGCGGCCGCCTTCGCGCCCTGCTTCGCCGCCGGCGCAGCCTTCTTCGTGGACTTCTTCGCGGCCTTCGCCGCGCCCTGCTTCGCGCCGCCGCCCTGCTTCGCGCGGCGCCGCTCGACTATCTCGTGCGCGCGCTCCTCGACCTGCCTGATGCGCTCGGCCACGTTCTCCGGCAGCCCCGGCTCGGAAGCCCCGCGCAACCCTTCGACCGGCGCGTCGTCCGGCACCTGGTGCGTCTGCTCCTCGTACTCGCCCTTGCTCTGCTCGTACTCGTACTCGTTCAACGAACCGCCGCCGATCTTGTACTGATCCTGCACTTCCGCTCGATCCTTTGGCATCGCTCCTCCTCGCTGGTTTCTGACCAAGCGCCCCGCTTGACATCCCCGCGGCCGCTCCGTATATTTTCAACCCGACGGGCCACCTTAGCTCAGTTGGTAGAGCAGTCGATTCGTAATCGACAGGTCTGCGGTTCAAGTCCGCAAGGTGGCTCCACAATTTTAAGTTGCCGTATAGCTGTGACGCAGTTATACGGCAATTTCATTTGCGCCTCAATCTTCGAGCAGCCACTTCTTATAACCGAACTGTTGAATCGTGTGCTTCTGGTGATGGTTCGCGCACAGCACGCGACACTTCGCCACTTCGGCCTGGACAGTTTTAAGGCTGAAGGAGCCGTGCACCATCGTGCTAACGTGCCCGCGCTTCTCGCTCGGGTTCAGGTGGTCGAGGACTAGCATGTCGGGGTCATACACGGTGCAACCTTCCCACTCACAACGCTTCGTCTTCAGGTATTCGTGCAGCCACCTCAAATTCCTTCGAGCATACGCGCGCCTGTGTTCATAGTTGCGGCGCGGGTTTCGGTCGTTGTGCTCTTTATCAATTAGCTTTTTGCAGGCGCGGCAGTAAGCCTGCAACCCGTCCTTCCTCGCTACGGTGCGATGAAACTCGCTCGTGTCTTTCACGGCCTTGCAGCGGCAGCAACGCTTCGCCACGCCGGTCTTCTCGACCGCACGAACTTTCGCCATAGCCCGAGCGCCTCTCGTCTGTGGGTTTGCAGGTGGCGGAGATTATACGCTAAATAGTTCCGTCCCTTGCGGGACGTTCCAAGACATCGCGTGAGGTTCGAACAGCTTGTCGTAATCGAAGACCCTTCCCGGCCTCGCCGCCGTGTTCAGATTGCGGCGGCTCTATCTCATATCCGCCGTCACCCTGCTCCTGGCCGCAGCCCCTTCTATCGGTCAGACGCCTCAAGGGAAGCTCATCGTGACGGCCGCAGGCGCGCGCCTGCGCGAGCGCCCTGAGACGGCCGCGGCAGAGGTCGGCCGCCTCGCCCTCGGCGTCATCGTGGACGTGTCGGAGCGCTCGGCCGAAAGGGTGAAGGTCGGAACGTCTGAAGACTTCTGGTACTCGGTCTCAGCGCCCGGCGGCGCGCGCGGCTGGGTCTTCGGCTCCCTCGTCTCGCCCTTCGACCCGGCGCAGCGCGACGCGACCTATCTCAAACTCGCCAAAGACCGCCTCGCCAACCCCAAAGCCAACTTCGCGGAACTCTCCGAACTCGTGCGCTTCCTCGACCGCGCCACGCGCGAAGTTAAAAACCGCAACGCGCTCGCAGAGCTTGAGCTGGCGCGCCTCTCCGCGCTCGCGCGCTCGCTCGCCGCGATGCCTTTTCAGGAACTCGACAAGCCGCCCTACAAGTCATGGACTGAGGAGCGCGACAAGGAGGTCGTCTACAGCGAACCCGCGGGGCAGTGGTACGTGCGCGCCGAACTCTTCTGGAACCTGCAACGCAAGTACGCGGGCCTGCCCACGGCCGAGCGCGCCGCCTGGGAGGGCGCGCAGACGCCCATGCCCGGTGAGTGCGAAGGCTACGTGCCCTGCTACCTCTACATGGAGAACGAGAGCCACGGCAAGTACCTGAAACTCTATCCGCGGGGCGCGCATTCGGACGCGGCCCTCGCGGCCATCTCCGAACTGCTCGGGCAGATCGTCGAGAGTTTTCGGGGGGGCAACTCGCCCTACGAGGTGCCGCGCGAAGACCGCGCCAGCTTCCGGCAGAGCGTGGCCGCGCTCCGCGCGCAGCTCGCGCTCGTCCCCGCCGCCAGGAAGGCGCGCGTGCTCGCCCAGCTCGACACGATTGCGAAGCGCTTCCCTTGAAAATCTGTTGACGAGCCGCCCGTTTTGCAATACAACGCGGGGCGACAGACGCTCTAACAGCTTCAACGCCAGCCACGGAGTGTAGACGACATGGCAAAGAGCAAAGGCTTCGCACAGGAGTTCCGCGACTTCGTCGCGCGCGGCAACGTCATCGACCTCGCGGTCGGCGTCATCATCGGCGCCGCCTTTACCAAGATCGTCACCTCGCTCGTCGAAGGCATCCTGATGCCGCCCATCGGCCTCCTCACCGGCCGCATAGACTTCGCGAGCATGTTCTACGTCCTCGACAAGTCGAAGGGCGTCCCCGAATCGCTCGCCAAGGCGAAAGAGCTGGGCGTCCCCGTCATCGCCTACGGCCAGTTCATCAACGACGTCATCGGCTTTCTCATCATCGCCCTCGTCATCTTCATCATCGTCAAGCGCGTCAACCGCCTCTGGAGCGACGAGCCGGCGGACGCGGAGGAGCCGACGACCAAGAACTGCCCCTTCTGCGTCTCGGCCATCCCCATCAAGGCCACGCGCTGCCCGCAGTGCACCAGCGAGTTGCAGGCCGCCTGAAACAGAAAGCGACAGAACCGCGAGCGGCGGGGAGCGGGTGCGTCTGACTTCAGAGTCATCCCTGAAGTCAGACGCACCCGCTCCCCGCCGCCCGCGGTTCTGTTTTTGCGTGCTTAGACGGCCGGGCGCATCAGGCCGCGGAAGATGCCCTGCACCGCGACCTTCGAGGCGTGCAGGCGGATGGGCGCGTGCTGCGCGTTGGCGGGCCGCAGCTCGACCTCCGTGCCGAAGCGGAAGAGCCTTTTGAGCGTCGCGCGCGCGCCCTCGACCAGCGCCACGACGATCTCGCCGTCGCGCGCCTCAGTCCGGTTCTCGATGAGCGCGATGTCGCCGTCGCAGATGTGCTCGTCGATCATCGAGTCGCCCGTCACGCGCAGGGCGTAGACGCGGCCGGGCCGCACGCGCCCCAGGAGGAAACGCGGCACCGGGATCGTCTCGCGGTCTTCGTTCACGTCTATCGGCGCGCCCGCCGCGATGCGGCCCAGCAGGGGCACCTCGCAGGTCGCGTCGACGTCCACCTCCTCGTGCTGCACCGTGAGTCCGAAGGCGCCGTCGTTGCGGTGGCGCGAGATGAGCCCGCGCCGCTCCAGGGCCTCGATGTGCTTGGCGATGGTCGCCTTCGAGGAGACGCCGAAGTGGCGCGCGATCTGCGCGTAGGAGGGCTCGTAACCGTGGCGCTCGATGAAGCGCGTGATGTATTCGAGGATCTCCCTCTGGCGCTGCGTCCGGGGTTGCATCAGTTCACAGACTCCTTGCCGTGTGAGCGTGACGGTCTCTGGAAGGGGGGGTTCTTGCTCGCTCTTACGGGACTGCGTGGATTGTATGGGCCGAGGCGCTGAGCGTCAAGGCATAAGATTGAGGGCGTCGCCTCCGCGCGCGCCCCGTGTCAGATTTATAACTGTTGCATTCCGCGCCGCGCGGCGTTAATCTCCCTCGCGCGCTTCGTCCGAACGCGACGGCCCGCGCAGCTTCTCCCGCCACGCATATGAAGTGCCCGAGGGAGCCAAACCGTCAACCCCGTACAGGGTTGGCGGTCTTTTTCTTCACGCCGCAAAAGCTGTATCCCCACCTAAGGAACAAACTGAGATGACTTTAGACGACGAACGCCCGGAAGAGCCGGGCGGCGTTCCCGCCTCCGCCGAAGAGCAGTCGGCGCCCGCCCTGCTCAAACTCATCGAAGAGCAGGGCGCGGCCGGCACCCTGGACGACTCGGAGGTCTACGCGCTCTACCGGCGCGCGGACTTTCTACTGCAAGGGTCGGACGACGCGTCGGCCCTGGCGCGCCTGAGGGACTGCGCGCGCGTCGTCATGCGCAGACTCGCCGGGCCAGAGATCGAGAGCGAGGGCTTCAACATGTACGAAGCCGTCCTGCACTTCGAGGCGCGGCTCATCGAGCGCGCGCTCGAAGAGGCGGGCGGGAGCGTCACGAAGGCCGCGCGCCTTCTAGGGCTGACGCACCAGACGCTCGGGACGATTCTCAACACGCGCCACAAGAGCCTGGCGTCTAAACGTACGCCCGTGCGCAAGCGCCTCCGAAGCATCTTCAGGGAGTCCGCCTCAGTGCGCAGACACTGAAGCACCCTCCCGGCTCTCACACGCAGGCTCTGCCGAGAAGGGCCGCGTCCGCCCGCCCGAACCTGCTTCAAAAGTTGCAGTTTCCGGTAAATCTAATAAATCGGCAGGAGGCAAGATAGCCACGCCCGATTATTTTGTTGATTTGACCTAAGCCAAAAGCTAATCTCGCCACGCTGCGCACGAGAGCTGGGCCGTTGTTGAAGCCGAAGCCAGAAGCGTGCGGTGCCGCCTCACCGTACGAGAGTCCCCGCAGCACTTACGAATCAAATCAAACAGCCGACCTCAAGACCTCTCGTGTGAAGGGGTCTGGGTAGTTGTGTCGCGCATGACTCCAACTCTTCTCACGCCGAAAGCCTGCCCGGGCGAGGGGCGCATGAAAACTGCGCGCGCCGCGGAAGGGCTTGGCCCGCGCAGTTTCACGATTCTCTATGCCGAGCACGCGCCCTTAGTGGCGGACGCGGTGCGTGAGACTCTGGAGGCGGAAGGGTGGCGCGTGGAGGTCTGTGCGCGCGGCGACGAGGCGCTCCGGCGTCTACAGAACGGCGGGCGCTTCGACCTTCTGATCCTCGACTTCCGGCTGCCGGGGCTGGACGGCCTGGAGTTGGCGCGCCGCGCGCGCGCACTGCCGCGGGCCTTCCGCACGCCGATCATCATGTTCACGGGCAGCGAGGTCGAGCGAGACGCGCGGCGTGCGGGCGTGGACGCTTACCTCAGAAAGCCGCGCGGCGTCTACCGCCTCGCGCGCACGGCGGCGGGGCTTTTGGCCCGCGGTTGAGGGGAGCGACTCAGAAGCTTCCTCGAAAGATTCAGAGGATTGAGTAGGGGCGCGATGCGTCGGGCAGCCGCACCGCCCCTGTACGGCACGTCTGCTGAAAGGGCACGGCGGACTGTGCCGCTTGGCCGGCGCGCGCTCACCCGCGCGCCGGCCCTCCCATTGGTGGAATTTCACGAATTTCACCACAGAGACACAGAGGCACAGCTCGTTGAGATACGACTCAACGAGCTGTGCCTCTGTGTCTCTGTGGTTAATTCCTTACTTAATCGAGTAGCGCGCGAGGGTGTTGGGGAAGTTGATGAGGCTTGGGGGCACGTCGGCCATGTTGACCTTGTTCGTGCCGGTGAGGATGTCCCTCGCCTTGAAGCCGTAGAGCGCCTGGTTGAGATTGTTGTCGGGGTTGATGACCGCGCCCTTCAGCTCGAGGCCGACGAAGAGGCCTTTGCCGCGCGAGTAGGAGAGAATGCCCGCGTCGAGCGTGAGGTTGGTCGAGGCGCTGGCCGCGCGCCCGACGGGGCCGGCCGCCGCGCTCGCCTCGCCGCCGATTTCGAGCTTGTCTTCGAGCAGCCCTTTCAGGGCGTCCTGGTTCATGAAGAGGAGGATGAGGTCGGTCTTGGAGGCGCCGATCTGCGGGCCGATGCTGGCGCCGGCCAGCTTGAAGAAGGCGGGCGCGCTCCAACCGCCCGTGACGCGGCGGCTGATGACGCCGCTGCCGCCGCGCCCGCCGACGACGAAGCCGGCCTTGAGCATGCCCGGAAAGACCGCGACGGCCTCCGCGCGGTCGAGCAGCTCGCGCGGGATGGAGCGGTCGGCCGCGCCCATCGTCTCTTCGAACGCGTTCGAGGCCGACTCGGTCTTCTTCGCGGCATCCTTCTGCTGCTTCGGGCTGGCGTTGGGCGTCGGCTTCACGGCGATGCGCTGCCGCTGCTCCTGCCGCGCGCTCGCGCCCGAGGGGAGCCACGCCGCCGCGAGCGCCAGCACGCCCACGACCGCCGCAAGGGACAAACGGGTCGAAAGCTTCATGCAAATCTCCTCTTCGTTATTTGTTCATTGCCCCATCGGTTCATTGATTCATTTGTTGTTAGTAAATGAATCAATGAACCGATGGGGCAATGAATTAATCTCCTCTTCAGTTGGGGAGCCGGACGGAGTAGCGCGCGAGCGCGAGGGGGAGTGCGCGCACCTGCGTGGGGACGGACGTGTCGTCCTGCCCCCGAATCAGCTCGGAAGCCTTCCGGCCGTAGAAGGCTTCGTTGAGGTCGTTGTCGGGCGTGATCGCCACGCCCTTGAGCGAGACGCCGAGGAAGGCGCCTTTGCTCCGCGAGTAGGTCAGGATGCCCGCGCTCAGGCGCGGGTTGGTCGACGCGCCGGCCGCGCGGCCGACCGGCCCGGCGGTCGCCTCGGCCTCGCCGCCGACTTCGAATTTGTCCTCCATCAGGCCCTTCAAGGCGTCCGCGTTCATGAAGAGCAGCACGTAGTCCGTCTTCGCGCCGCCGGCCTGCAGGCCGACGCTCCCGCCGGTCAGGTTGTAGAAGATTGGCGCGCCCCACTGCCGCTTCAGGGTGCGCCGGCTGATGACGCAGTCGCCCTTGCGCCCGCCGACGATGAAGGCCGCCTTGAGGACGCCCGGGCAGACGGCCACGGCCTCGGCGCTCTCAAGCAGGTCGCGCGGAACCTCCTTCTCGGGCACCGACATGATTTTGCGCAGGACTTCGGCCGCCTCCTTCGAGTGGCGCGAGGCGTCGGCCGCGCGCTTCGGCGTCGTCAGACTACGCCTCTGAGCGCCACGCTTCTGCGCCGAAGCCGGAGCCTGCGCCAGGCACAGGGCGGCCGCGGCGGCGACCGCGCACGTCGTTAATCTCCGCAAAGGTCTCATCACACTCCCTCCTCGACTCACACGTACGGGTTCGATGCTCGGGGAGAGTGTATACGAGGTCTGGAAAAACATCAGTTCGACTGCGGGTTCCCGGAGGCGTCGAGGTAGGCTTCGACGGTGCGGTAGATTTCGTCGTCCATGAAGACGTTGATGCGGTGGAAGGAGCGCGCCAGCTCCTCGGGCGGGCGCGGCGTGAGCGCGCCGCGGTAGTGCTCGATGAACTCGACGAGGGTCACGCGCAGGAGCGTCAGCTCGCGCACGACCTCCTTCAGCTCGTAGCCCTGGCGCCAGCGCTGGCGGCCGTGCTCGCGCCCCTGCATGATCATCTGCGCCTCCGCGCGCGACTCGCCGAGCGCTTCGTGCAGCTCCTCGACGATCTGCGGGATGTGATCGACGAGTTGCAGGTAGGAGAGGCTCTCGTCGGTGTGGATGCGGCGGTCGGCCGTCACCTTCTCCGTCCAGGTGCGGACGATGGTCTCCTGGCCGTTCCTCAAAAGGCGTCGAATCTCTTCGGTCAAGGGGGAAGTACCTCCGGTTGGTTCGCCGGCGCGAGTATAAGTCAAGCGCCGCGCGGCGGGCAACAGATTTGACCGGCGGGCGCGGTTGATGAGACGATGCAGCCTCCCTGAAACCCCCTTTGGACGCACTGATGATTCGCGAGGTGAGAACCTTTATGGAAGACTCGAAGGATAAGTACGTGACGCAGGACGAGACGGGCGAGGTGCCGGCCATCGACGAGGTCGAGGGGCGCGTCGAGGCCGAGATGAAGCGCATCGAGGGCGCCGCGCGCGAGGCGGTCGCGCAGGGCACGCAGAACCCCGAGCGCGAGCGCGAAGGCCGCGAGCTGCGCGAAGAGGGCGAGCGCGAGTTGGAGGAGCAGCGGGAGTCATAAAAGTCGTAGGTAGAGTGAAGGGGAGTTAACCACAGAGACACAGAGGCACAGCTTTGAAGACATCAGTCAACAAGCTGTGCCTCTGTGTCTCTGTGGTTAACTCCCCCCTCTCATCACATGCAAGCATGAGCAACACCTGACAGTCGCCGAAAAGAACTGTGTTTCGGCCGGGTACTTTGTTACAATCCCGCGCCATGAAATCCCCTGCCACACGCCTTCTGTCGCTGCTCCTCGTCACGCTCTTCGCCTTCACCCCGGCCTTCGCCACCTGCGGCGGCGGCGGCGGCGGCGGCGGGGGCGGCATGTCCTCCGGCAGCTCCACGAGTCCGCAGGTCTACTACGTGCCGTGGAAAGTCCGCGAGCCGAAAGACCCGCCGGCCGCGGGGCTCGTCCTCTACTGGTTCCCCCTGACGAAGGAAGAGGTGAACAAGTCGAGCCTCCGCGAGTCGCGGACGCTCTCGCTCTACGCCTCGCAGTGCGTCTCGATGGAGCTGGCCGACTCCCACGCCCCCGCGGCGCAGAAACTCCTGGGCGAGTCGAAGCCGCCCGTCGCCGTGCTCGCCACGCCCGGGGGCGAGGCCGTCGGCAAGGTCGAGAACACGGACGGCACCCTCAAGGTCGCGCAGGTCGAGAAGCTCGTCTCGGCCGAAATCAAGCAGCGCGAGAGCGCGCTCGACTCGAAGCTGAAGGAGGCGAGGGAGAAGGCTAAGGCCGGCGACACGGCGGGGGCCGTCGAACTGCTCCGCCCCGTGCTCGAACAGAAGTGCATGTTTCCGGGCAAGGCGAAGGACGCGGCGAAGGAGCTGAAGAAGCTCGGCGCGAAAGACGTCGCCGACGCGACGCCCCCCGACGCCCCGCTTCCCGTCTTCGACCCCGCCAGGAGCGAGCGCATCGTGCGCGTGATGCACGACGGCCTTCAGGCGGAAGTGGCCGCGCGTTACGCCGAGGCCGCGCGGCTCTACGGCCTCGCGCACCGGCTCGACCCGGCCGACCCGACGCCCTTGCGCTACCTGGGCGAGTTGTACCGGCACCACACGGGCGAGTGGGGCAAGGCCTACGCGGTCTTCAACGAAATCCTGCGGATGCCCGCCGACCCGCTCTCGCGCGCCGTCGCACAGCACGGGCTTGGCAAGATGACCATCCACGACGGCGACTTCAAGAAGGGGCTGTGGCTGATGGAGTCTTCGGTCAAGACCTACCCGCTGCCCCTGACCTACCGCAACCTCGCGGTCTACTGGAACTCGGAGGGCGACCGCGCGAAGACCGGGCAGTACATCGAGAAGGCCCTGGCGCTCGACCCCGACGACGCGTACAACGTGATCTTCGCCGCCGCCTTCATGGCGGGCAGCGGGCGGGGCGAGGAGGCTTTAAAGATCGCGCGCGAGCACGAAGGGCTGCTCTCGGCCTCCTACAACCTCGCCGCCATCTACGCGCAGCTCGGCCAGCGCGAGAAGGCGCTCGCGCTGCTCAAGCGCCACTTCTTCGAGTTCGAGCGCTACCGCGCCGTGCGCACCAAAGAGATGATGGAGGCGCGCGTCGACGCCGTCTTCGCCTCGCTCTACGGGGACGCAGACTTCCTCGCACTCACCCGCGACGCCGACGGCAAGCTCCCCCTCCCCGTCAGCACGCGCACGGGGATGGAAGAGAGGTAGGCAGATGGCAGTTGGTAGTTATACTAACTTGCAAATAGAAATAAGGCCGGCTCTTCGCTGGGAGCGCGGGCATCCCTGCCCGCAAGCGTGCGCCAGCACGCTGACCGTCTCACTCTTAACCTCCACGTTGAGATGTAAAGTCTCACGGCTTTCGCGCTTTCGCGCTCATGCGGGCAGGGATGCCCGCGCTCCCAGCGAGAAGGGGCCTTAGTTCAATTTGCAAGTCGGTATTAGTTGGCTGCGAGAGTGGTCAAAGGAATCGGGGGCGGCGAGGTTCGAACTCGCCGCCCCCGAACTGTTGGACAGATTCGTTAAGACTCTTCAGGTCTTAACTGCCAACTGCCATCTGCCTACTGCCTACTTCCCCTCAGTCCCCCGTCTTCTCGTTGGCCTTGTCGATGGCGGCGCGGATCATGTCGGGGATGCGGTCGCTGAAGCCGCGGAACTTGGTGACGATGCGGCCGCCCGGTGCGATGACGAAGGTCTGCGGGATGCTCTGGTTGCCGTTCATCAGGGCGATGGAGACGTCGCGCGGCGACCAGCCGAGCTTGTAGTTGATCTTGAACTCCTTCGCGAAGTCGCGCACCTTCGCCTCGTCCGACTCGGGGTCTTCGGTCGTCAGGCCGATGACCTCGACGCCCTTGCCGCCGTACTCCTTCTGCAAGTCCACGAGGTGCGGAATCTCCATCCGGCACGGGCCGCACCAGGTGGCCCAGAGGTCGACGACGACCACCTTGTCCTTGTAGTCCGACAGGCGGAACTTCGCGCCGTCCACCGCCTGAATCTCCGTGTTCCAGGCGGCGGCCGGGACGGTTTCGAGCTGCGGCGGCTGTTGCGGCTGTGCCGGCTGCCCGGGCTGCGACCTCGTGATGGTGACGGTGGGCTGCGTCTTCGGGCTCGAGTTCGCCGTCAGGTTCGCCGTGTCGTTCGACTTGCAGCCGGAGGCGACCAGCGCCACTCCCGCGAACGCCGCGCCCGCGAGCGCGACGCGCGCGCCCGTCCAGAAGCGTCTCTCTGTGCCTGCACGATTCTTCATAACGATGACATTTTGAATGCCTGCTGCCGGGTTTAAAGTTAAATCGCCTCAGCGCTCCTCGCGCACGAGGCGGAAGCCGAGCGCCTTGTCGTGCCCCTTCGCCGGGAGCCAGCTCCGCGAGGTGACGGTGAGCGGCCTGTCGCCGACGGGGCTATTGTTGTAGGCCCCGCCGCGGATGACCAGCTTACCACGGTCTTCCGGTTTCAGCTTCACACGGTCGTTACCTTTGTACATCGAAGCCTGCGAGGCCGTCCACTCCCACACGTTGCCGATCATGTCGTCCAGGCCCTGCGGCGTACGCCCCTGCGGGAACAAGCCGACGGGCGCCGGGCCGGCGCCGTTCAGGTTCGCGTAGCCCTGCACCCACTCTGCGCCCCATGGGTACGTGCGCGACGAGTCTCCGCCGCGCGCCGCGAACTCCCACTCCTCCTCGGTCGGCAGGCGGTAGGTCACGCCGTCACGCTTCGAGCGCCACGCGGCGAAGGCGACCGCGTCGTCGTAGGTGACGTTCGAGACCGGCAGCCGCTCCTCGCCCGCCTTCGGGCTGTTCCCGCCCCACACCTCGGGCGGGGGCGCGTGCCCCGTCTCTTTGACGAACTCGGCGTACTCGGCGTTGGTCACCTCGGTGCGGTCGATGGCGAAGGGGCCGACCGACACCTCGTGCGCGGGGTACTGGTTATACATCCAGAGCAGTGCGGACGCGCGCTGCGGGTCGAGCTGCCCGCCGCCGAGCAACTCCTCGGGGACGGGCGGCACGTCGGAGCGCCCCATCTGGAAGGTGCCGCCGGGAATCCAGAGCAGGTCGGCGCGCAGCCCGCCCGGCCCTTCCGTGTTCTGGTTCGAGGGGCCGGGGGTGGGAGTCGCCTGCGTGTTGTTGTTCGCGCCGGCGTTGACGTTCGTGTTGACGCCGACGTTCGAGTTCTGCGACCGGAATTTTCGGTAGGCGAAGTAGCCGAGGCCGACGACGCCCGCGAGCAGCCCGAGCAGGACGACCACGCCGACGACGACGAGCGGCGTGCGCGAGCCCGAAGTGTTCGTCGTCGTCCCGCCGCCCGCGGCCGCCTCCCTTCGGCGACGCTCTTCCTGCTCACGCCTCTCTCGCTCTTCGAACTCGCGGCGCTGACGTTCCTCCTGCTCGCGCCGTCCGCGCTCTTCGGCCTCGAGCCGCTGCCGCTCCTCCGCCTCAAGGCGCTGCCGCTCTTCGGCCTCGCGCCGCTCGCGCTCTTCCCTCTCTTCCCTCTCGCGTCGTTCGCGCTCCGCGGCCTGCCGCCTCAGCGCCTCCTCTTCCTGCTCGCGGCGGCGCTCCTGCTCCGCTAACGCCTCGGCCGAGAGCCGCTCGGTCAGGGCGGCGTGCGGCGGGAGCTGCGCGCTGGTCTGCTGGCCCGCGCCGAAGGGGCCGGCGGTCTGGGCGTTGCCCTGCCGCCCCGTGTCCGCGCCGTTCGCGGGCGGCTCGGGCGCAGCCTCGACCAGGCCCGTCGCCAGCGGCTCGGGCATGGAGGCGACGGTCTTCAGGATGTCGGCGCTCTCCACCTGCGCGCCGGTCGTCACCCCGCGCTCATTCTTGAAGCCCATCGTGTCGGACGGGCCGATCTGCACGGTCGTCGCGCCGGGCTCGCGCAGGTCGCCGCCGCCGAGCGTCGGCACCGCCTCGCGCAGCTCCGCGACGAAATCCTCGACCGTCTGCGGGCGCTTCGCGGGGTCTTTTTCGAGCGCGTGCTGGACGGCGCGTTCGAGCAGCGGCGGCACCTCGATGCCGCGCTCGGCGAGCGGCACGGGCGGCGCGTTGAGGTGCATCTGCATGATCGAGGGGACGGACTTGCCTTTGAACGGCACGTCGCCCGCGATCATCTGGTAGAGGATGACGCCGAGCGAGTAGATGTCGGCGCGCACGTCGATCTCGTCGTCGCTCCACTGCTCGGGCGCCATGTAGTAGGGCGACCCCATCATCCCCTGGGTCTGCGCGGCGACGAACGAGCCGAGCAGCTCGCCCGACTTGATCTTCGCCAGGCCGAAGTCCAGAACCTTCAGCGTCTCGCCCGGCGGCTCGCCGGGGCGGAACATGATGTTCAAGGGCTTGAGGTCGCGGTGGACGATGCCCTGCCGGTGCGCGGCGGCCACGCCCGCGCAGACGGCGAGCATGATCTCGACGGCCGCGACGGGCGACAGACGCTTCTGCTCGGCGAGGACTTCGTGGAGCGAGCGCCCCTCGACGAACTCCATGACGAGGTAGGGCGTGGTGCCCTGCAGGACGCCGTAGTCGGTGACGCTGACGGTGTTCGGGTGGCGGATGGCGGCGGCGGCCATCGCCTCCTGCCGGAAGCGCGCGGCGAGCGAGGGGTCGTTCCCCACCAGGTCGGGGAGGATGACCTTGATGGCGTGCTGCGTCTTGATGAACTTGTGCTGCGCCTTGAAGACGAGTCCCATCCCGCCCTGCCCGAGCTTGCGCTCCAACAGGTAGCGCTCGTCGAGCGTGGTGTCGAGGCTGATGAGAAACTTCAGGCGGTCACCGTCGCTGGGACAGTGATTGACTTGGTCTGCGAAGCAGCGATGGCAGGCCGGGCACTCTTTCATTCAGGCGGCTCGCGCGACACCCCTTACGGACGCTCGGAACTCTTAACGGGAGACGTAGACGGCCTTCGGCGGTTCCGTCTTCGGGGCAATGCGTGAAAAATTTTAACAACACCTGCGGGGTAAGGCAAAAGGGGGGAAGGGTTCTGGGTGTTGGGTGGCGGGTACTGGTAAGAACTAAGTCTTTAACCAGCACCCGGCACCCAACACCCAGAACCCTTCCCTCAGCGTTCGCGCTGCGTGCCGCCGGTGACGGAGGTGGTGACGCGCTCCATGTCCTCCTTGGCCTGGTCGGAGGCGGAGCGGATGCCCGCCACCCGCAGGCGGAACTCGTCCGGGTTCGAGGAGCCGCGCAGGGCCTCTTCGAGCGAGATGAGGCCCGCCTGGTGGAGCGTGAAGAGCGACTGGTCGAAGGTCTGCATGCCGTACTGGCTGGTGCCGGCGGCGATGGCGTCGCGGATTTGCGAGGTCTTCTCCTCGTTGATGATGTAGTCGCGGATGAGCCCCGTCGAGACCATGATCTCGGCCGCCGGGACGCGCCCAGCGCCCTCGGCCGCGCGCACGAGCCGCATCGAGATGACGGCGCGCAAAATCCCTGCGAGCTGGATGCGGACGGACTTCTGGAGGTGCGGCGGGAAGGAGGAGACGATGCGGCGGATGGTCTCGGTCGCGTCGAGCGTGTGGAGCGTGGAGAGGACGAGGTGCCCGGTCTCGGCGGCGGTCAGGGCCGTCTCGATGGTCTCGTGGTCGCGCATCTCGCCGACGAGGATCACGTCCGGGTCTTGCCGGAGCGCGCCGCGCAGGGCCTCGGCGAAGGAGCGCGTGTCCACGTCCACCTCGCGCTGCGTGACGAAGGACTTCTTATCGCGGTGGAGGAACTCTATCGGGTCTTCGATGGTGATGACGTGGCCGCCGCGGGTCGCGTTGATGTAATCGATCATCGCGGCGAGCGTGGTGGACTTGCCCGAGCCGGTCGTGCCCGTCACCAAGACGAGCCCGCGCTGCTCCTCGGCGATGCGCTCGATGACGGGCGGCAGGCCCAGCTCGGTGATCGAACGAACCTTGTCGGGGATGACGCGCAAGACCATGCCGACCGAGCCGCGCTGCTGGAAGACGTTGGCGCGGAAGCGGCCCAGGCCCGAGACGCCGTAGGCGATGTCGGCCTCCGAGACCTCCTTGAAGCGCTGCTTCTGCCGGTTCGACATCATCGAGAAGGCCATGTCGAGCGTGTCCTCCTGCGTCAGGCGCGGCGCCGTCGAGATGGGGCGCAGCTCGCCGCCGATGCGCATGAAGGGCTGCGAGCCGGCCTTGCAGTGCAGGTCGGACGCGCCGAAGGCGGCGGCGACGCGCAGGAGTTCGTCGATTTTGACTGGCATACGTTCTCTTCGGGAAAGCTTAAAGGGGCGCGCGCCGGGCGCACGGACGGCGGCGCGCTTCGCACGGTCTCTCGAAAGTATCTCGGTTTGTTTCGCCGGGTGGATTGCGGCGGGGGCGTGCGCCCGGGCGGCTGCGAGTGCGGCCGGCGCGTAAGTTCATTCTAACGGCCCGGCCGAACGAGCGTCAACAGCCTTTTTCCGGCGGAATTCTGTTGCGCATCACGGCCGGCGCGTGATATACGGGCGCGACACTCAAACCTTTAAGGAGCACCCCTGCATGTCTGACCAACGCGAGATTTTCAAGACGCAGCACGCGAAGTTCGGGGAGAAGGCGCGCGGCCTCAAGTCATACATCCAGTCGCTGAAGGAGACGGCCGCCCGGCTCGGCACGGACGAGGAACTCTTCAAAGATGATTTGAGGCGGGCGACGTCCGACCTGGAGTACTACGAGGGTCAGATGGAATGGTGCGCCGACGCCCTGCAGAACGACCCGGCCGCGCGGCGGACGTTCCAGGTCTACAGTGACGCCGCGGGCGGGTGGCGCTGGCGCCTCGTCGCCGGCAACAACCGGCTCATCGCCGACTCGGGCGAGAGCTATCAGCACAAGCAGGACTGCCTCCACGGCATCGCGCTCGTGAAAGCGTCCGCGGACGCGCAGGTCGAGGGCGCGGACTAAATCGGCGCGCTCCCACAGCTTACGTGCGAACGAGCGTCAACGGCCTTCTCTTCGCGAATTGCCCTTTGTTAACGGCCTTCTCTCCGCTGATTGCCCTCGGAGGAACACGAGATACCCTCCGGTTGACAACCATGTGTTTCGAGCGTAGCTTGCTATTATTATTTATAGGGCTATAAAAAAAATTGTGGACAGTTGCCGTGTTTTGAGTTTATAAACGGGTTTTAGCTCACGGGTCTGCCCGCTCGATGAGATGATGCCCTTAAGTGCCCTCCCAATTTCTTTCCGAGTAAGGAGGCCTCATTGTCCAGACCTATAGAATTTAAGAAGCGAGCGGTTAAGGACGACTACGACCTCGTGGTGTACGAGGCCACCATAGACAAATCCCTCTTCGGTTATTTGTATGTAAAACCCGAAACCTACTCGCTGGCATGGACGGCCCCTAGAGATTTCCGCTTCACCGGGAAGCACGTTTGTGAATTTATCGAGTGGCAGTTTTCCAACCTGGGGCCGGTCAACATCGAACTGCTCGACGAAGAAGTCCCGTGGCACGAACATAACCCCAAGGCGATACAGAAGAAGCTCTTTTCTTACGAGGCGTCCAAGGCCTATTTAATCTTCGCGGGGGAGGATGAAGAGAACGAGGAGAGCGAGGACTTTGAAGAGTATGACCTCTTCAATGAGCCGAGTCGGAACAGGTACACGGAGGTATTAAAGTCAGACGAGGTCTCGGAACTCCTCTTTGTGCGGTACGAGCTTAATATCATCACTTACGAAAAGGAGGAAGGCTCTAAACTCCTGTCTCAGACCGGCCGGCACGACTGCCGCTTCACCGTGGAGGATCGCCGGGGCACGCCCGCCGACGGGTGGGAACTGGCCTTCAGTCTTCCAACGACCTTAGGCTTAAAGGATCGCACGCTCAAGTGGGTCGCGAAGAATCACCGGGACGCCGACTTCTGGCGCTCGGTAAATTTCGACCAATCCCTGTCTGCTCTTCACGAGGCGCTCAACCGTTAACCCGGGCATCTTACCTAGAAGCTCGGTCAGCCTCACGTTTTCCCATCAAGTAGGGCTACCGCCGGTGTGTCTTCACTTATAATCGGAGGAGGAGATTAGTTAATGCCAACGCCCTGTTTTAAGAAGGCCAAAGGAGGTGTCAGCGTTAAGACTTTTACCGGAGACCGGCGGGAGAGAGTTACTTGTGCGGTCGGCACGCGCCAGGACTTGAGGCATTTCGTGCGGGTACAGAATTTACTGGTGTATCAGACTGAGATTAAATGTACCGCCCGGATTACCACCGACCAAAGAATCATCCGCTTCGCACCACTCAACTCCAAGGTCACAGAACAGGAATGGCAGGACGAGTGTACTTTAGAAAGTTTTGATGATCGCGCGGCCTCCCGACACACCTTCTCCAACGTCAGTGTGCTCTCGGCCCCACCTTACGGCGAGAAGCAGGAGATCGTAGTCGACCTGCACATCGAGAGATGGCAACGTGGCGATACGGAGTCGGCATCCCTATCCATAACCGTGCAGTCTTAGACGGAGATGGCGATGACGTGGCCGGAATATCTGATCCAATTTCTCCCTCCTGTTTTTGCTATCTATCTGATCCTCGTCTCCGGCCTCGCGGGAAGACTAGTCACCAGCAGGATCAAGAGTTTCGTCGAAAAAAAAGCCGACGATGAAGTTAAGAATAAGGTACTGCTCATCCAAAATCTCGTCCTGAGCGGGGCGACACAAATAAGCTTCCTCAACTCGATGTTCGCCGCCATAGTCTCGGCCACCGTCTACCCGCTCGGGCGGAACAGTTATCGCATAGCGATCTTCGCCCCGCTGGCGATTCTCTTGATTTTCATTCCGCTCATGCTATGGATTTTGTCGATTGACCCGGACGAACTGGCGGCCAAACGGTTCGCGGGGCTACCCATCAGGTACGCGCTCGGGTGCAAGATAGTCCTGGTCATCGTCAACCTAATCCTGTGCGTCGCGATCTGGTTAAGCAACCGCCCTTAGCGCCTTCGCCCCTCCCGTCCGAACTCCCCTTAGTCACAGTCACCCGCCGGGTATCATGACAGGCAGCGCCTTCAAAGGCAGAGCCCGCCCAGGTTTAAGCCTGCGGCGGGCCCTTGCCTTCACGTTCTTCCGTGGCGAATTAACTACTCGGTGAGCGTGACGTGGATGCCGGAGCGCGGCTCGCCCGCGGAGGACTGCGTGGCGGCCTTGCGCACCTCCGGGGACTGCGCGGCGTGGTGGCCGTTGCGGTCGGGGTCTGTGGGCTTCCGCTCGTTGACGAAGGTGAGCCAGTCGCCCGGCGCCTCGCGCTCGCCCGAGGTGATCTCGAAGAAGAACTTCTGGATGCGCTCGGTGACGGGGCCGCGCTTGCCTTCGCCGACCTGGATGCGATCCACCGTCCGGATGGGCGTGATCTCGGCCGCCGTGCCCGTGAAGAAGAGCTCGTCGGCGACGTAGAGCGCGGCGCGCTGGATGCCCGACTCGACCAGCGGAATCTCCAGCGCGCGGCAGATTTCGATCACGCTGTCGCGCGTGATGCCCGGCAGGATGGACGAGGCGAGCGGCGGCGTAATCACCTTCCCGTCGTGGACGAGGAAGATGTTCTCGCCGCTCCCCTCGGAGACGTACCCGCGGTCGTCGAGCGCGATGCCCTCGGCGAAGCCGTTCAGGAGCGCCTCCATCTTGATGAGCTGCGAGTTCATGTAGTTGGCGCCCGACTTCGCCATCGCCGGCATCGAGTTCGGCGTCAGACGGTTCCACGAAGAGACGCACACGTCCACGCCCTGCTCGATGGCCTCTTCGCCGAGGTACTTGCCCCAGTCCCACGCGCCGATGTAGCAGGTCATCGGGTTCGGGAAAGGGTTGACGCCGAAGGCCGGGCGCTCCTCGTCGAGCGCGCGGAACATGATGGGGCGGACGTAGCACTGCTGGAGGCCGCTGCGGCTGATTAGCTCGACCGTCGCGTCGCACAGCTCGGCGAGCGTCCAGGGGTGCGCCATGCGGTAAATCTTCGCCGAGTTGATCAGGCGTTGCATGTGCTCGCGCAGGCGGAAGACGGCCGGGCCGCGCCGCGTCTTGTAGGTGCGGATGCCCTCGAAGACGCTCGAACCGTAGTGGAGGACGTGCGACATGACGTGCACGCGCGCGTCGTCCCACCTGATGAATTCGCCGTCGTGCCAGACCTCCGGCGCTATCTCCGGCTTCTTAAATTCCTTCTTACCAATCTCGTCTTTCGACATCGCTTCGTGGCTCCTTAGACTGTCGCCGGCCGCACACGGCGGCGGAATCTAGCTGACCTGATTCGCGCGGTTTGGCGTGGGCGGCGAGGGACAGAGATTAAGACGGTGCGCGTATAATCTCGGCTCGGGTCGGTTCTGATGTTCACGTGTGTTCAAGGCGGCACGATACCTTAAACGGGACGCGGTTGGCAAGAAACCCGAGGCGCTTGGCACGGCCGCGAAACTCGTGCAGAATCTCGCGGGAGGTGTGGCCGCGCCGCGCCTCCCGCGAGACCGCTTCCGCACAGGAGGGACGCCCTTGCAGACTGCGCCCGAGCCCACGCGCGACCATTGCTCGCGGCGCACAAGTTCCGCGGCCCGCGCGCTCCTGCTCGCGCTCCTGGCCGCCTCGCTCGCCGCCTGCGTCCCGCCGAACGGCCCGAGCGTCAACCCGAACACGCCGCCCGCGACGCCCGCGCCCGCGGCCACCCCCGCCGTCGCCAAGGCGCCCGACAAGGGCGACTTCAAAGTCGCCACGCGCCCGCCCGACCCGGACATGACGGCGGAGGAGAAGAAGGACTACGACGAGGAGATTAAGTCCCTTCAGGAGACGGCCGACGCCTTGAACAAGTCCTTCTCGCTGCCGCACGACATCTACATCGGCTTCGACGACTGCGAGGAGGCGAACGCCTTCTACGACCCCGAGAAGAAGAAGGTCACGGTCTGCTACGAGCTGGCCGAAGACCTCTACGAAGCCTTCAAGAAGGACTACAAGACGGACGAGCAGGTCGAGGACGCCGTCACCAACGCGACCACCTTCGTCTTCTACCACGAGCTCGGGCACGCGCTCGTGGACGCCTACGACCTGCCCATCACGGGGCGCGAGGAGGACGCCGTCGACCAGCTCTCCGTGCTCCTGCTCGCCGACGGCACGCCCGAGGGCGAGCAGATGGTCTTGGACGCCGCGGTCTCCTTCTCGAAGCAGGCGAGCGGCGAGCTGGACGAGCTGGCCTTCGCCGACGAGCACTCGCTCGACCAGCAGCGCTACTACAACATCATCTGCCTGCTCTACGGCCAGAACGAGGAGAAGTTCGCCTCGCTCGTCAAAGACGGCACCCTCCCCGAATCGCGCGCCCAAAAGTGCAGCGACGAATACGCCCGCGTCGACAAGGCCTGGGACGCGCTTCTCGCCCCATATACGAAGTAAACAACACTGCGGGCAGTAGCCCGGGTGTTGGGTTTTAGGTTTCGGGTGAAAACGGTAGCCTTACCCGAAACCTAAAACCCGACACCCAACACCCGGGCTTTGCTCGCTACCGCTCGCGGTTCTGTTAGGGTTAAATTGAACGTGACATGACTCCGAACGAACAAGCGCTCTCCGTTCAACGCCGCGCCGTCGCCGTGGACATGCACGCCGACACGGTGCAGTTCGTCATCGACGAGGGCGCGGACATCAGCGGCAGCGTCGCGACCACGCACCTCGACGCCCCGCGCATGCGCGAGGGCGGACTTGACGCGCAGTTCTTCTCCGTTTGGGTCGAGCCGGAGTTCTATGGGCTCGGTGGCGAAAGAGTCATCGCGCGCGCCGACGCGCAGGTCGAAGCCATCCGCGCGCTCGCCGAACGTCGCCCGGACGTCTGGACTTTCGCCACCACGGCCGCGGACATCCGCCGCGCGCACGAAGGGGGCAAGCTCGCCGCGCTGCTCGGCCTCGAAGGCGGCTACGCGATCGACGAAAAGCTCGAACGCGTCGAGCACTACTTCCGGCGCGGCGTCCGCTACATGACGCCGGCCTGGACGCACAGTCTGAGCTGGGCCGGCTCTTCCGGCGACGCCCTGGGCGCGACGCGGGGCCTGAACGACTTCGGCCGCGCCGTCGTCCGCGAGATGAACCGGCTCGGGATGCTGGTGGACGTTTCGCACGTCTCGGACAAGACCTTCTGGGACATGGTCGAGACTTCCACGTCTCCCGTCATCGCCACGCACTCGAACTGCCGCGCCCTCGCCGACGTGCCGCGCAACCTCACCGACGACATGATCCGCGCGATAGCCGGGACGGGCGGCGTCGTCAGCGCCGTCTTCTACCCCGGCTTCCTCGAACAAGACTGGAGGGTTAAGAGGGACGCGGTCGAGGCGGAGATTCGGCCCTTGATCGAGGAGGCCGAGCGCGGGGCTTCGGATAAAGGCGGTTCGCTCAAGCGCCTCGCCGGAGACCGCGTGCGCACGCGCGAGTTCGCCTCGCGCCTCGCGCCCGTCCCCTTCACGCGCGTCGCAGACCACATCGACCACGTCGTCAAATTAACGAGCGTCGAGCACGTCGGCTGCGGCTCCGACTTCGACGGCATCACGGCCACGCCCGCCGGCCTCTCCTCGGTCGCCGAGCTGCCGAACCTGACGGCCGAGTTGTTGAGGCGTGGATACACCGAAGAGGATGTGTCGAAGATTCTCGGCGGCAACGTCCTGCGCGTGATGGAAGAGACCGAAAAATTGACTCATTGATTCATCTGTCCATTCGTTCATTGAGCATTGTCAATGCGAGCCATTGAGCTTAAAGAAAGGACTAAAGACTTTGCTATCCGCATTGTTAACTTGTTCCGCGCGCTACCTAAGACAGATGAAGCGAGAGTTATCGGCAGGCAGGTCTTGCGGTCTGGTACTTCAGTTGCCGCGAACTATCGAGCCGCATGTCGGGCTCGCTCGCGCGCTGAATTCATCGCCAAAATAGGCGTAGTCGTGGAGGAAGCAGACGAAACTGTTTTCTGGCTAGAGCTATTAGTCGAGACGAACATTGTTCCGCCTTCGCGCATGAATAGCCTTCTCGACGAAGCACACGAATTACTTGCGATCTTCGCTGCATCGCAACACACTGCGAAGCGAAAATGATTAAATGTCCCAATGAATCAATGAATAAATCGAACAGCCCTCGCATCGGTCTGCACACCGGCATCGCGGGCGGGCTGCACAACGCGCTGCTCAAGGCGCGCCTCCTCGGCGCCGACACGGTGCAAATCTTCTCGCGCAACCCGCGCGGCTGGAAGGCGCGCCCGCTCGAAGCCGAAGAGGTCGAGCAGTTCAAGCGCGTGCGCGAAGAGACGGGCGTCACGCCGGTCGTCATCCACGCCAACTACCTCATCAACCTCGCCGCCGCCGACGAAGGGATACGGGAGAAGTCCGTCGCCTCCTTCCGCGAAGAGATCGAGCGCGGCCTCACGCTCGGCGCGGACTACCTCGTCCTCCACCCCGGCAGCGCCCGCGGCGCCTGCGAGTCGGACGCCATCCGCACCTGCGCCGAGAGTCTGAAGCGCGCGTGCGAAGGGCTCGAACTCGACTCGTTCAGGATTCTTCTGGAGAACACGGCCGGGCAGGGCGAGTGCATCGGCCACCGCTTCGAGCACCTGCGCGAAATCTCGGAACGGTGTCCCGACTTGAACCTCGGCGTCTGCCTCGACACGGCGCACGCCTTCACCGCCGGCTACGACATCAGGGACGAGGACGGGCTGTCGGCGGCGCTCGACTCGCTCGACGCGAACGTCAAGCTTGAGAACGTTCTGGCCGTCCACTTCAACGACTCGAAGGCCGCCTACAACTCGCGCGTCGACCGCCACTGGCACCTGGGGCAGGGCCACATCGGCGCGGACGCCCTGCGCCGCGTCGCCTCGCACCCGCGCCTCGCGCACGCGGCGTTCCTGCTCGAGACGCCGGTGGACGAGACCTGCGACGACGCCTGCAACCTCGAAGCCCTGCGCTCTTTCGTCCGACAGCCCGACCAGGGGGAGGCCGCCTGAGATGGAGATCAAGCTCAAAGACCGCGCCGAAGGCGGCCCGCACTACCTCCAGATCCGCGAGCAGATCGGGACGCTCATCCGCGCGCGCCAGCTCGCCCCCGGCGACGCGCTCCCCTCCCCTGCCTCGCTCGCCAACAAACTCTCCATCGACAAGGGCGAAGTCCAACGCGCCTACTTCGAACTCGAACACGCCGGCCTCGTCACCAGGAAGACCGCTAAAGACTTCCTCGGCAAAGAGAAGACCACGTACACGGTCAAGTGAAGTAAGAGGAATTCAGCACAGAGGCACAGCTTATTGAGTTATGTCTTTAAAGCTGTGTCTCTGTGTCTCTGTGGTGAAATTTGTTCGACAAGTCCGCGCGGGCTGCGCTAACATGGCGGAACCTTTCGGGGTGGGATTGAGTTGAGATGAAGCGTTTCGGCCATCCAGTTAAGCTCCTCCTTACGTAGCCGCACGGCCGGCGTCGGGCGCGGGGTGCGCGCGCGGCCGGTGGTGCGGCGAGACTCCCAGGCGAAAATCAAAGAGACAAGTTAATAGGTTCGGCCCCTGTGTGCTTGAGAAAGCCGGGGGCGGTCGTTTACCTTTAGGGGTAAAGGAAAGGCTGCGGGACTATCATGAACGAAAAGTATTTCCCCGAACAGATCGAGGAGAGGTGGCAGAAATTCTGGGAGGAGTCGGGCGCCTTCGAGGTCGAGACCGACGCGGCGCGCGAGAAGCGCTTCTACTGCCTGGAGATGCTGCCCTACCCTTCGGGCTTCCTGCACATGGGGCACGTGCGCAACTACTCCATCGGCGACGCGCTCTCCTGGTTCCGGCGCTTGCAAGGGTACAACGTCCTGCACCCGATGGGGTGGGACAGCTTCGGCCAGCCGGCCGAGCAGGCCGCCATCAAGCGCGGCGTGATGCCGCGCGACTGGACGGAGCAGAACATCGCCCACATGCGCCGGCAGTTCAAGCGCATGGGCTTCAGCTTCGACTGGCGGCGCGAGGTCGCCGCGCACACGCCCGAGTATTACAAGTGGGATCAGTGGTTCTTCCTGAAGATGCTGGAGAAGGGCCTGGCCTACAAGAAGGTCTCGCCGGTCAACTGGTGCCCCAATGAATCGACGGTGCTGTCGAACGAGCAGTCCTCGGGCGGCGTCTGCTGGCGCTGCGGCGCGTCGGTCGAGAAGCGCGACATCGAGCAGTGGTTCCTGCGCATCACCGACTACGCCGAGCAGCTGCTCTCCGACATGGGCGAGATCGAGGGCGGCTGGCCCGAGCGCGTCCTGACGATGCAGCGCAACTGGATCGGTAAAAGCTCAGGCACGTTCATAGAATTTCAGATCAAAGACGCGGACGAGCGCGTGCGCGTCTTCACGACGCGCATCGACACCGTCTACGGCGCGAACGCCGTCGTCGTCGCGCCCGACCACCCCCTGGTCGAGAAGTCGCCTTTGAAGGAGGACGTGCGCCGCTTCGCCGAGCGCGCCCGCGCCGCCTCGATGGCGGCGCGCGAGCCCGGCGCGGAGGTGGAGAAGGAGGGCATCAACACGGGGCTGCTGGCCGTCAACCCTTTCAGCGGCGAGTTGATTCCCGTCTGGGCCGGCAACTACGTGCTGATGGAGTACGGCACGGGTGCGGTGATGAGTGTGCCCGCGCACGACGAGCGCGACTTCGAGTTCGCGCAGAGGTACAGCCTGCCCGTCCGCCGCGTCATCGAGCGCATCTCGCACGAACAGCCGCCCGCGGAGCGCGACCCAACGGTCGAAGACCAGTCGGTCGCGATGAAGGAGGCTTTCACGGACTACGGCATCCTGGTCGCCTCGGGCGACTGGAGCGGCAAGCTGAGTGGAGACGCCATCCGCGAGATGGCCGAGTTCGCCGAAGCGAAAGGCTTCGGCGAGCGCGCCGTCACGTACCGCCTGCGCGACTGGGGCATCTCGCGCCAGCGCTTCTGGGGCGCGCCGATTCCCGTCGTCTACTGCGACGAGTGCGGCGTGGTGCCCGTGCCCGAAAGCGATCTGCCGGTCGTGCTGCCCGAGCGCGCGGAGTTCACGGGCACGGGCCAGTCGCCCCTGGCCGGCGTCCCCGAGTTCGTCAACACGACCTGCCCGAAGTGTGAAGGGCCGGCGCGGCGCGAGACGGACACGATGGACACGTTCATCGATTCGTCCTGGTACTTTTTCCGCTACATCGACCCGAAGAACGCGGCCGCGCCCTTCGACAAGGGAGCCGCAGCCTACTGGACGCCGGTCGACCAGTACATCGGCGGCGTCGAGCACGCCGTGATGCACCTGATGTACACGCGCTTCTGGACGAAGTTCATGCGCGACATCGGGCTGGTCGATTTCGACGAGCCGGTCAAGCGGCTGATGACGCAGGGCATGGTCGTGGCCGAGACCTTCTACCGCGAGGGCGAGGACGCGGGCTCGAAGGTCTACTACAACCCGGCCGACGTGGACGTGGTGCGCGACGAGAAGGGGCGCATCAGCCGCGCGACGTTAATCTCCGACGGGCAGCCCGTGACCGTCGGGCCGTTCGAGAAGATGTCGAAGTCGGCGAACAACGGCGTCGACCCGAACGAGATGATCGCGGCCTACGGCGCCGACGCCACGCGCCTGTTCGTCCTCTTCGCCGCGCCGGTCGAGAACGACCTGCGCTGGCTGGAGGCGGGCATCGAGGGCACACAGCGCTTCCTGCGCCGCGTCTACTCCTTCGTCTACCGCTGGCGCGAGGCTCTGAAGGGAGCAACAGCCGGAGAGTTTTCTCCGGAAGCAAAGGCTCTGCGCCACGAGACGCACCGGACGATTGAGCGCGTCACGGGCGACTTCGAGGGCCTGCGCTACAACACCGCGGTCGCGGCCTTGATGGAGTTGCTGAACGAGCTGTACGACTTCAAGGGCCAGCCAGGCTCCGCGTCCGCGTCAGACCTGTTCGCGGTGCGCGAGGCCCTGGAGGCGATGGTCTTGATGCTGGCGCCGTTCGCGCCGCACGTCGCGGAGGAGTTGTGGGAGTCTCTGGGGCACGAGGGCGGCATCCTGCGCAGCGGCGCGCGCTGGCCCGAGTTCGACCCTTCGCTGGCGCG
>Ga0213876_10000190_pt1 | contig 64067 bp, 39 predicted proteins | sample BarmaccomBMRX_R9_FD_160113 | JGI IMG/M metagenome (GOLD analysis project Ga0213876, IMG submission 160113) | Root-associated microbial communities from Barbacenia macrantha in rupestrian grasslands, the National Park of Serra do Cipo, Brazil - RX_R9 | ecosystem: Host-associated > Plants > Roots...
GTCCCACAGCTCGCGCGTGCGCTGGAAGTCCTCGCGGCTGCGCACGGTGTTCCAGTAGCGCGAAGAGTTCATCCGCTGGCCGCCGTCGTTGGCCGCGGGCCAGAGGTTCTCGGCCCAGAAGAAGTGCTCGCGCGGGTCGTAGACGAGCATTGAATTATGGGCGATGGTGCGGCGGTAGTAGTTGAGGTAGTGCGGGCTCTCGGTGTCGGTGTAGTCGGCGCCGCTCTCGGTGGCGAGGTAGCCCTTGTGGTAGATGGTGAAGTGGTTCTGGTCGAGGTGCTGGTGCTTGGCGAGGTACGGCCCAGAGTTGAACTCGATCCAGGTCGAGTCCGGCCCGAAGCCGTCGCGCATGACGAGGTGGCCCGTGCCGCGGAAGAGGTGTTGACGCGAAAGCTCCGCCTCCGTCGAGAGCGCCGGGTCGCGCGTCGGGACGGAAGGGTCGTCCCAGAGGAACTGCGTGACGGGGATGTACCAATTCTTCGTGTCGGGCCAGCCCGATTCGCGCAGCATCCACGCGGCGTAAGGGTCTTTGAAGCGGTGGACGGCGTAGCCGAGCACCATGTTGTCCTGCGCGCGCATGAACGGAAACTCGTTGTCGCCGAGGCGCGAGGTCGTGCCGTCGGGCAGCGCCTTATAAAGGTAAGTATCCGTGTAGTGCCGGAAGACCGTGTAGCGCAACGCCGGGTCAACGCCGTAGGCCGTGCGGCCGAGTTCCGCGAGCAGGGCCAGCGGCGCGTAGGTGATGCGCTGGTAGTCCATCGACTCGTGGTAGCCGCCGTCGGGCGTGATGAAGTCCGTGAGGTCGAGGATGTGCTCCCACACGCGCCGCGCCCGCTCGCGCATCGGCGCCGCCTCGCGCTCGACCGATGGGTGGCCCTCGACGGCCGTCAGCGCAAACGTCGCGAACGTGAGGTAGCGCACGGTGTAGTTGTGGTACATCGAGAGCGCGGGGTCTTTGAGCGACTGGTCTTCGAGCATCTGCCCCGCGCCCTTGACCAGCTCCGCGGCCACGCGGTCTTTGAGCGCCGCGTCGAAGCCCGCGTAGTTGTAGAGCCAGTCGAAGGCGAGCGACCAGCGGACGTAGTCGGGGTAGGTGCGCGAGCCGGCCTTCTCGGGCGGGTGCGTGCGCCGCATCTCCTCGACGGCGCGCCGCGCGAATGACTCGTCGTTCGTCAGAAGGTACGTGAGCGCCCAGCCCGCCAGATCATCAGAGGGGCGCATCCCCGCGGCGTACCTCGCGCGCAAAGCGGCGAGCCCCGTGAGCGGGTCGCGCTCGCCCAAGAGCATGCGCGGGCGGACGACCTTCGAAGGCGCGTTCGATTGTGCCCGCGCTGCGCACAACACCGGAAGGCAGAGTGCGAGCGCAAGCGCGAAGGTCATGCGTTTTGTCGTCGTCATCGTCGTCATCAATCGGCCGCGGACTCTTCCCGCGCGCCGGCCTCAGAGTCCGCCCGCGCGGGTCGCGGCCTTGCGCGGCGTGCCCAGCTCCGCGAGTTGCGCGCGCGCCAGCTCGTTCTGCGGTTCGAGCTTGAGCGCGCGCTCGAAGGCGGCGCGCGCCTCGGCCGTGCGCCCGAGCGCCTTGAGCCCCGCGCCCGCCAGCGCGAAGCGGATCGCGCCCGCGGCCGGCCACGGCTCGGCTTCGAGCATCTGCCGCTCGTCGTTGAGGCGCGCCAGTCGCTCGTAGAGTGCGCGCGCCTCCGCGGCGCGGCCCACGTGTTCGAGCGCGAGCGCCTTGTAGTAGTAGTGCTCCGACCAGGGTTCTTCAGGCTGCGTCGGCGAGTTCAAAGCCTCTTCGGCCGCGCGGCGCCAGAGCGCTTCGGCCTCCGCGCGTTTGCCGGCCCGCTCAAGCTCGCGCGCCGCGGCGACGTACTCGCGCGCCTGCGACTCCATCTCCGGGCGGCCGACGCCGAAGTTCCTCGGGTAGTCGGTCGCCTTCATAAACTCTGCGGCGGCGCGCGCGTGGTCGCCCGACTGCTGCGCCTTGCGCGCTAGCCCGAGGTGCGCGCGGCGGTAGATGCCCAGCGCCGCCTCCTCGCCCTCGCCCGAGGTGAAGGTCGTCCGCTCCAACAGCGCCGAGGCGTCCTCGAAGCGCCCGGCGTCCACGTAAGCCGCGGCGAGCGACTGGACGAAGGCGGAGCGTTCGCGCACGGACGCGGGCGCCGACTCAAGCAGCCTGACGCGGCGGTCGGTCGCGTTCAACGAGGCGAGGAGTTGGTCGGCCTCCACGTAGAGGTGGAAGTCTTCGGGCGCGGCGGCGACGGCCTGGCCGTACTGTGCGGCGGCCTCCTCCTTGCGCCCGGCGACGACCCACAGGGCGCGCGCGAGGTTGCGCCGCGCGACGACGTTCGACGCGTCGAGCCGCACTGCGTCGCGCCACGCCGCGAGCGCCTCGTCGCCGCGCAGGAGCGAGGCGAGGACGTTGCCGAGGTAGTACGCGGCGCGGCCGTCATCGGGGTTCGCCGCGCGGGCCGCGCGCAGCACCTCTATCTCCTCGACGCGGTGCGGGAAGACGAACGCCGGGTCGCCCTTCGCGCCAAGCGCGTACTGCTCGCGCGCACGCGTGCCGTTGCCGCCCCGCTCGTAAAAGTAGCCGAGCGTGTAACTAATCATCGGGCTCGCGCGGCCCGCGCCCGCGTTGGCGACCGCCTCTTCGAGGAGGCGCACGGCCTCCTCGCGGCGGCCCGCCGCGGCGTAGTCGAAGGCGAGCGTGAGCACGGAGTCGGGCTCGCGCGCAAGAAGTCTCCACAGCTCGCCTCGGGCGGCCCGCTCCTTCCCTTCGCCGCCGCGCGCGCGTGCAAGCTCCCCCTGCTCGGAGAGCGCGAGGTAGTCAATCGGCATCTGCCGGAGCACGAGGTCTATGTTCTGCTGCGCCGCGTCGAAATGCCTCTCAAGCCTTTGTGCGAGCGCGAGCACCGTGCGCGCTTTGAGGTCGCGCGGGTCGAGCATCACGGCCGCGCCGAGGTGTTCGAGCGCCTCCGCATTTCGGCCAGAGGCCAACGCCATCTCGCCCATGACGTAATGCGCGACCTGCTCCCGGTAGCCCGAGCGCACGAGCCACGTCAGATGCTCCGCGGCCTCGCGCTCGCGCCCCTGCGCACGCCGCGTGAGCGCGAGGTAGTAGTGCGCGTCGCCCGCGTCCTTGTTGCGCAGCAGCGCGCGTTCAAGGTGCTCCGCCGCCTTCTCGTACTCGCCGGTTCTCAAGTAAGAGAGCCCCAGCTCCGTGTGCGCGGGCGCGAAGCCCGGGTCGCGCCGCAGTGACTCTTCGAAGGCCGCGCGCAGCTCGACCTCCTTGCTCTTCTTCGCGTGCGCGAGCCCTTCGACGTAAGCCTGCTCGGCGCTCCCCGCGACGGCGGGGTCGGGCGTGGGCCGGGTCGCGGGCTTGAACTCCGGGTTCCCGTCAATCGGCGTGTCCGTCGAGTAACGAATCAACTCGCGCCCGTCCTTCGCTTTGACGACGACCGCGACCGGCTTGCCGGCGGCACCCGCCGGCAGGTCGAAAGATGCCGCGAAGGTCTTCGCCGGGTCGAGGTCAACCTTCTTCGAACCGACGCGGGTGCCGCCGGCCTCGACTGTAATCTCCGCGTCGTCGAAGCGCGCGTTGGGGCTGACCGTGACGCTCGCACGATTGCCTTCGACGCTCAGGCGCAGCGCGGCCTCGCTCGTCGCCTCGCTCCAATCGCCGCCGAGGCGGTTGACGCCGAACCAGTGCTCCGTGAAGTGCTCGACGCGGTGCGGCGCGATGAGCTGGTGCTCCAACTGCGTCTCGAACCGCCCGGCCTGGAACTCGACGTACTGGCCGTCCTGCTTGTCGGTCAGCTTCTCGATCCAGATGTGGCCGCCCTCGTCCGTGCCCCACGTCCAGGTCTTCTTCCCCGGCATCTCGCGGTGGTCTGCGACGTGGACGACGCCCCAGTCGGACTTCTCGTAGTAGACGCCGAAGAAGTCGCGCGAGGAGTTGCGCGCAAACAGCGAGAGGAAGTTCGGCACCTCGCGGTAGGTGCCGACGTCCACGCCCTTCTCTTTGGGGAAGGAGAAGACGGGCCAGAAGGCGTGCGGGTACGCCTCGCGCATGGGGTAGACGAAGCGCATGTCTTCCGAGGCGGGCGCGCCGGCCGTTGACCAGTACCAGTAGCGGCCCGGCAGGAGTCGCCGGTTGTTCAGGGTCACCTCGGACTCCACGTCCTTGCGGCCGGGCCGGAGGCGGATGGTGACGGCCCACTGCATCCCCTGCACGCGCTCCGTGTCGCCGACGGTGACCGCGGCGCTCCCGTCGGCTTCGGTTCGGGTCACGTAGTCTATGGGCGAGACGGTCGTGAGCGTGTGCCCGTCGGGGAAGTTCCACTCGATGCCGCCCGAGACCCACGCGCCGCGGATGGCGACCATCGCGTACTTGATGACGGGGTTCGTGTAGAGCACATCGCGGTTCTGCGTCTTGTCGAAGATTTCGTAGAGGTGCCCGCCGAGTTCCGGCAGCACCGTGACGCGCACGTACTCGTTCTCAAGGCGGACGGCCTTGTAAGTCTTGTCCGCCTTCTTATCCGTCAGCGCGTCGAGCATCGGGTACGGGTAGACGGGCCGCCACTTGCGCCGCGTCCAGTCGAGCAGCGGCGGGTACGGGTTCGCCGGCCCGAGTTCGTACGTCGGGATCGTCAAAGGCTCCTCGGAGACGCGCGCCTTCTCGCCCGACTGCGCGCGCGCGACGACGCACACGAGCGCCACGACGAGCGCCGCGAAACAGAACTTCGCCACAAGCGCAGACGGACTCATCGCGGCACGACGCGCGAACGAATTATTCCCTGTGTGGTTCATATGAATGTTTCCTAAAAACAGTCGCCGACTCTCAGGCTTTGAACTCTTCCGAGGCGACCGTGTAACGCTCGACCTTCTCGCGCGAGACGGCGAAGCCGTTGCCCGCGCCTGCGGCTATGTGTATGTAGCCCTCTCCGTCGATTGTGATCGCGGGCTCGATTAAGTCGTCCGCGTACCAGCGCGCGGACGCCTCGATGTCGGTCGGGTATTCGAAGCCTTCGAGCGCGGCGAAGTGGAGCCCCTGCGCGGAGGCGACGCCGAGTTCCGGCATCGTGCCGACCCAGCAGCCGAGCCCCGCCGCGCGGGCGCGCCCCCGCATCAGACGTGCCTCGCTCAAACCTCCGACGCGCTGCACCTTGATGTTGATGATGCGCGCAGACCCCAGCGCGATGATCTCTTCGAGCGCGCCGGGGGATTCGGCCGACTCGTCCGCGCAGAGCGGCGTGCGCAGCCGTCTTTGCAACTCGGCCGCCTCGGCGTGCGCCTCGCGCGCGAGCGGCTGCTCGATCATCAGCAGGCCGTGCGCGTCGAGTTCGCGGAAGACCTCCGCGTCCGCGAGCGTGTAGGCGGCGTTCGCGTCAACCGTCAAAGGCACGGCGGGGAAGCGCGCGCGCACGGCCGCGACCGGCTCCAAATCCCAACCCGGCTGAATCTTGATCTTCACGCGCCGGTACCCTTCGGACACGTAGCGCCCGGCGCGCTCCAGAAGCTCCCCGACCGTGTCGTAGATGCCCAGCGCGACGCCCGAGGGCACGGGCCGCGCCCGCCCGCCGAGCAGCTCGCACAAAGGCGCGCCTAAAGTTCGCGCGTGCGCGTCCCACAAAGCGCCTTCGAGACCGGCCTTCGCGAACGGCTCGCCGGGCACGCCGCGGAGCGCCAGGTAAACCTGCGCCGCGTCTATCTCCCCCACGCCGAGTGCGAGCGGGACGAAGGTCTCGCGTAGCGCACGCCACGCACCGTCGGGCGTGTCCGCCGAGTAGAAGGAGCCGGACATCGGCGACGCCTCGCCCCAGCCCTCGACGCCGTCCGACGTTCTGACCTCGACGAGCACGGCCTCCTTCTCCGCGACCGAGCCGCTGCTGATGCGGAAGGGTTCGAGCAGCGGCACGCGCACGCGGTGCAGCGCGACGCTCTCGATTCTTAAACCGGTTCGTTCCACCTTTGCAGTCACAACTCTTCCCAATTCACATGGCGAGTCAACGCGCTTACGCAGTGCGTCATGTCATCCTCGCCAGCATCTCGCGCGTGACGCGGTTGCGCAGCGGCTCGTCGCGGAAGAAGCGCGCGACCTCTTCGACCGCCTCGGCCCCCATCGCCGCGCGCACCTCGACGCCGCCCGCGGCGACGTGCGGCGTCAGGTAGACGTTCGGGAGCCGCCGCAGCTCGTGGTCGGCGGGCAGCGGCTCCAGAGGGTCTGTCACGTCGAGCGCCGCCGTGATTCGACCCGCGCGCAGCTCCGCGAGCAGCGCCTCCGTCTCGAACAGCCCGCCGCGCGCGACGTTGACGAGGTACGCGCCGTCGGGGATGAGCGCGAGCCGTCGCGCGTCGAGCAGGCCGCGCGTCTCGGGCGTGAGCGCCGCCGCGAGCACGACGACCGAGCAGGAGCCGAGCAGCTCGTCCAGCGCGGAGAGGCGCGCGCCGTGCTCGGCCACGGACTCCGGCGCGCAGAAGGGGTCGGAGACTAAAAGCTCGACGCCGAGCGGCGCGACCATGCGCGCGTAGGCGCGCCCGATGCGGCCGAAGCCGACGAGCCCGACCCTCCGCCCGCGCACCGACTCGCCGACGCTCGCGTACTCGTTCGTCAAAGTCTTTCCCGCGCGCATCTCTTCGGCATACTGCGGGATTCGCCGCACGAGCATGAGCGTCATCGCGAGCGCCATCTCGGCCACGCCCCGGGCCATCGGCTCCGGCGCGTTCGCCACCGCGACGCGCTCGAAGACGGCCTCCTCCATCCGCGCCTTCAGCTCGCCGCCGCAGTGCGCGATGAGCCTCACGGCCGAGCCGTCGCCGAACATGTCGGCGCGCAGGAACGGCGAGTGCCACGTCGTCAAAAGGGCGTCAGACCGCGCGATCTCTTTACGCAACTCCGGCGTGTCTTCGCGCCCGCCGAAGCGCGCCCACTCTCCGACCTCTCCGAGCCGCGCGCGCACCCGTTCGGGGAAGAAGTGCGGGAAGAGCGCGTCGCTCGCCAGCACGAGGACGCGCGGCCTCTCAGCTTTACCTTCGCTCATGCGCCGGCCCCCACGTCCTTTCGTAGTAGCCTCCCCGCGGCCCGCGCGAAGTCGGGCAGCGCGACCTCGGGCTCTTCGATCTCGGGGTGCCAGAACTTCTCCCACTCGAAGCTGACGAACCCTTCGTAGCCGACGGCGCGCAGCGCGTCGAACGCGGGGCCGAACGGGACGAGGCCGCGCCCCGCGAGCACGGGCAGCCAGTGCTCGCGCCCCTCGACGGGCCGCGCGTCGCGCAGGTGCACGTGCGCGAGGTGTGGCGCGAGCGCGAGCGCAGCCTCTTCGACCGAGCTTCCGGCGGCAAACGAATTCGCCACGTCCCAGATGACCGCGACGCCCGTGTGTTCGGCGAGCCGGACGATCTCGACGGTCTCGTGCGCCGCCGCGAAGTCGCCGTGCGTCTCAAGCCCGACGCGGACGCCCGCGGGCGCGCGCTCCGCCACGGCGCGGAGAGATTCCGCGATAAGCACGCGCGTCGCTTCGCGCGTCGCGCCTTCCTGAATCTTGTCGGGGAAGACTCGAATCAGCGGCGAGCCGAGCGCGGCGGCCAGCTCGCAGTGGCGTAGTGCGACCTCGACCTGCCGTTGTCGTTCTCCCTCGTCTGTGTCGTGAAAGACGCAGGACGTATCCACGCAGCAGACCGAAAGCCCCTGCCCTTCGAGCCGTCGGCGCGTGCCTTCGACTGCCGCGGGCGCGAACTCGGGGCGGGCGAGCAAGTCTAGCCCGCCGCCGAGCGCGCGCATCTCGACGCCCGTGAAGCCGTACTCGCGCGCCGCGCGCAAGACGTCTTCCAGCCCGTAGTCGGGGCAGCCGAGTGTCGAGAAGGCGAGCTTCATCGTCGTCAGGGCGCGTACTCGTAAGCGCCGATGTCTATCAAACCGTCCGAGGGCCGTGCCTGCGCCGTGCCCGGGGCGAGCAGCGTGTGCATCGGCGGGACGAAGGCGGGCGGCCAGAGCGGGTTGATGAACGGGTGTCCCGCGGGGCTCGCGGGCGCGTTGTTGCCCGCGCCGATGAGCGCGCTCCCGACCGCGGGCCGCAGGTCGAGCGTCGAGAGGTTGACGAAGTTCGGGTTGGTGCCGAAGACCGTGTTCGTCCAGCCGGTCGGGATAAGCGCCGAGCCGGTCGGAATCCAGTTGTTCGTCCCCACGTCCACGCGCCCCGCGACCCAGCGCACGCGCGTCTCCAGAACGATCTTGTCAATCGGCTCGTTGCCCACGCGGTAGAAGACGTTGTTGTGGACTTCGAGGCTCTCGATGCCCTCGAAGATTTCGATGGCCGGGCTCACCTGACCCTGCCGGAGGATGAAGGTGTTGTTGACGAAGCGGTAGCGCCCCTTCGTCTCGCCCGTGCCGTCGCTCCCGACGCGCGCCATGCGACTCCCTTGCGTCGAGATGTGCTGGAAGACGTTGCCGACCACGTCGGAGTCCTCGCGCTTGGTGTCGGTCGAGACGTTCTTGTTGCCGTGCGGGTCTGGGCCGATGAGTTCGATCTCGCCGTAGAAGCCGCCCGAGACCCAGTTGTAGTAAATCTCGTTGCGCTCGGCGCGGCTCTTGATGTTGTTGCCGCCGTTCTGGTCGTGCAGGTAGCAGTACTGCATGCGGAAGACCGAGCCGGGGTGCGCGAACTCGTCGGTCGCCATGTAGACGGCGTGCTCGCCCGTGCCGTTGCCGCAGTGGTAGACCTCGACGTACTCCATCGTCAGCGAGCCCGAGTCGGTGTCGGCGCCGAGGATGCCGTGGGCGGGGCAGTCGTGGACGACCGTGTCGCGCAGCGTGATGTCGTCGGCGTGATGGTAGATGCCGCGGAAGCTGCCGCCGGTCACGTCGAAGCCCTCGAAGACGTAGTGATCCGAGAGGCGAAACTCGACGGTGTTCGTCCCGCCCGAGATGACGGGCCGCAGGCCGTTGACGCGCAGGCCGCGGATCGTGATCTTGCTCGCGGCCGTGCCGGGTTTCGTGAAGATGAGGTCGCCGGGGTAGGTGGCGTTGCCGTCAACCTCCACGAGGTCGCCGGGCGCGAGCAGCGGCGCGACGTCCTGCAACTTCTTTAAGGTGCGCGTGGGGCCGACCTGGTACGTGGCGGCTCGCGCGCTGTCGTCGGAACCGGCGAGGGCGAAGCAGCCGGCGAGAAACAGGCAGGCGATAAAGTACCTCATCTCTTATCCTCCCTTTCGTCTCGGGTCGGGCGTTTTCAGTGGCCCCGACTGTGACCACGTGGGGAGCGCTCGCGGGGGCCGCGGCCCCTCTGCGCGAGCGCGATGGCGCGGGCAAGTCTGTAGCGAACCGTCTCGAAGGCGTCGCCCGTCTCGGCGAAGCCGACCGTCGGCCCCGCCTCGGAGAAGACGCGGGGGACGACCGCTTGTAGCGCGGCATCGACCTCCGCGCCGAGCCCGAGCCGGCGCGCGAGCGTCAGGTACTGGTGGTCTTGCAGGCCGCGGCGGAAGTTGGCGAGCTGGACGGTCGAGACGGGGCCGGCGACGCCCCTGTCCTCCGCCGGGTGAATCTTCTCCTCGCCGGGGTAGATGAGCACGCCGTCGCCGTTGATGTAGCCCTGGTCGGCGGCGGGCTTGCGGGGCTGGCCGCGGTTGTCGAAGGTGATCGGATTCTCCCAGACGTTCTGTCTGCGCTCGCCGACCTTCTGCCCGTTGTGCCGCCAGTGGACGCCGTGCCAGTAGAAGTAGACCTCGACGTGATGTTTGAAGCAGGCCCAGATGGTCGCGCGCGGGTCGGTCGCGGGCGCGTCGATGACGATGGCGCCCCCCTGCGGTCGGCCGCCGTTGTACGTCCAGTACCGACGACCCTTCGCGCGCTCCTCACGCGCACGCTCCACGTCGAAGCCCTGCGGCCCTGTGTCCCAAATGTCTATCGCGCCGTCCAACTCCTTCACGTACTTCTTGGTCACGAATGTTGGGAGCACCCGGCCGGGGCCGGGGTTCGAGTGGACGTTGTCGGCCAGGCGCCGGATGTACTCGTACTCGGAGCGGCCCGGCTCGTCGGGCATGTAGAGGAAGGTGATGGCCTTGCCGAAGTCGGCGCCGAGGAACGTCCGCAGGAAGGTCATCCACTCGTCGGAGTTGCGCCAGGCGCTCGCGCGCTCGTCGAACTCCTTGCCCGGGCCGTAGAAGGTGCGCGGGATGACGCGATTGCCAGTTCCTTCGCCCGGCCCCTCGTAGCCGCGCGCGGGCGTGAAGTCTTCGCCCGTGAACCGGCCGCGCGCGGCTCGCGCCTTCTCGATGTCGTAGGCGTCCACCAGCTCGATGCGGTTGCGGTGCGCGAAGCGTTGGTACTCGGCGTCGAGGTTGCGGCCGTGGTAAAGCTCCGGCTGCAAGCTCTCGTAGTAGACCATCGCCTGCATGCTGTTCTCGTCGGGGAGTGCGAAGTCGAACAGCTCAAGCTCGACGGGGAGCGTCGTGCGCCGGCCGTCGGCTTTGATCTCGACCTCGCCGCGGTACGTGCCCGCGGGCAGGTCGCGGCCGGTGTAAACGTCGAACCAGAGTGCTTGATTCTGCGAAGGCGCGACCGTCAGGGGAAAGCCGCCGCGGCCCGCGCGCGCGTTCTCGGGGACGAGCTGCACGGGCTTCCACCCCAAGGGGTCTCTGGGCGCAGCGGGCGAGCCGGGCTCGAAGACCCAGGAGGCGTGCGTCGGCTCGGTGACGTTCATGTAGTTGACAGAGAAGACTTCGATGGGCCGGCCGCGGTAGTCGGTCGGGTCGGCGGCGGGCGGCGCGTAACTGATGCGCGCGCCGCCGCCCTTGAGGCGCAGCTCGGGCAGGCGCGCCGTCAGGCTCTTGATGCCGTCGGGGCCGGCCTCGACGACGACCTGGAAGGCGACGACCTCGTTGCGCGCGCCGAAGATTTTTATGGCGTGCCCGTCCCAGGCGGAGTTGGCACGTTTGTTAGAGTTGTCGAGGTCGTCGCGCTCGACCTTCTCGCCGTCGTTGACGGCCCACACGGACGCCACCGAAGCGCGCGCGAATGCCTGCGACAGAAGGCACGACAGGAGGAGCGCGCTCAGAACTCTTCTCATCAACATCCGACCCCCGCACGCGTTCATAAACTCGTCTTTAAAGTCTCGAAGCACCGCCTCACTCCCCCGCCGCGTCGCCCGCGGCGAGCGCGGGCTTGACCTCCCCGGCCGCGCCTTTCGTGCGCCCGGCGACGACGAAGAGGAGGCCGACGACAGTCGTCGCCGCGGCGTAGAGCGCGACCACCGTGCGGTCGCGCCCCGGCTCCGACGCCAAAAGCATGAGGAAGCACGCGAGCCCGATGCCCGTCGTCACGCGCCCGACGATGGCGAGCTGCCCGCGCCCCGAGATGCCCCGGCCGCTCAGCTCCTTCTCGGGGTCAATCGGCGTGTGCAGCTTCCTGAAGAAGCCCGCGACGCGCTCGGCGAACTCGCCCTTCGGCTCGTAGAGGAGGACGGGCGTGAAGAAGGCGACGGTCGTCGTGATCGCCGGGACGCCGATCAGGTAGGTCTCGTTCAAACCCCAGCCCAGGTAGCTGTTGAGGTAGACGTTGACGAAGAGCGAGGTCGCCGCGCCGACGACGTACGCGAAGAGCGCCGACCACCAGGGCCCGCGCCGCACGAGGAAGCCGTACAGCAGCGGGAGCCCGAGCGGTATCTGAAAGATCGATTCGAGTATGAAGAGGAGCGTGAAGATGCCCTTCGTCCCCTGCGCGAAGATGAGCGCCACGCCGATCATGAAGAGCCCGACGAGGAACGACGTGACGCGGCTCGCGTAGAGCATGTGCCGGTCGCTCGCCTCGGGCCGCATGTAGCCCTGGTACAAGTCCTTCGCGAAGATGCCCGTCACGACGTGGTTCGCCGCCGACAGCGAAGCCATCGATGACGCGAGCATCGCCGCCAGCAGCACGCCGACGAGGCCGGGCGGGAGCACGCGCAAGCCCATCGCGATGTAGGCGGCCTCGGCCGGCTTGTTCAGCCCGTTCGGCGTCGTGCCCAGAGCGGGCAGCGCCACGCGCGCGACGAGCGGCGGCGTGTAGAAGACGAGCGTGCCGACGGTGAAGAGCACCATGCAGAGCAGCGCGATCTTGCGCGCGTCGCGCTCGGTCGGCGCGCAGAAGTAGCGCTGCGCGTTGGCGAAGTTGTTGTAGCCCGTGATCTGCGAGACGGTGTAGGCCAGAAGGAAGAGCCACCCGTACTCGCCCGCGAACGGGTTGAAGAACCCGGCGGGCGCCTTCTCGACGAAGCCGCTCACGCCGCCCACGTCCGCGAGCGAGAGCACCGTCAGGACGCAGGCCACGGGGAAGAGGAACATGAACTGAAACATGTCCGTGAAGCAGACCGCCCAGTAACCGCCGAGCACGGTGTAAAGGAGAATGACGACGCCGCAGATGACTATGAGGTAAGGGACTGGGATGCCGAGCGCAATGGACATGAAGCTCGACAGGGCGAAGAGCCGAACGGAGGCGAACATGAGCTGGCTCGGCCCGGTCATCCAGGAGAAGGTCTTGTGCGTGCCGACCCCGAAGCGCTCGCGGATGTACTCGACGACCGTCGAGACGCGCGAGCGACGCCAGCGCTGGGCGTAGACGAGGTAGCCGAGCAGGAAGGCCGGCACGGCGAGCGACAGAAGGAAGGTGCCGATGATGCCCTGCTGGTAGGCGAAGCCCGCGCCGCCGGTGAACGTCCAGACCGAGAAGCCGGACATGAACGAGGCCATCCCGGCGACCCACCACTCGATGCGGTTCCCGCCCTTGAGGAAGTCCGTGCCCGCGCGCATGAAGCGCATGAAGTAGGCGCCGACGCCCGCCATCAGGCACAGGTAGCCGACGAGCACGACGTAGTCAATCGTCTGAACCGTGGAGCGCATCAGTTACACCCTTCGGCCTCCCGCCGCCTTCCCTTTCAGCGCGACAGGAGCGCGGCCGAGTCGCGGTCGATGAAGAGGTGCGCGTCCGCGTGGCGGCGCAGGATGGAGGCCGGGCAAGAGGTCGCGACCGGCCCCTCGATTGTCGCCTTGATCGCCTCGCGCTTCGCCGGGCCGGGCACGATGGCGAAGAGCTTCGGCACCGACATGACGGTCGGCACCGTGAGCGAGAGGGCGTGGCGCGGCACGTCCTCGATTGAGGCGAACGCGCCGTCGTTGACCTGCTGGTTGCGACAGACCTCGTCCAGCTCGACGACCTTGACCGCGGCCGGGTCTTCGAAGTCGCAGAAGGGCGGGTCGATGAAGGCGAGGTGGCCGTTCTCGCCGATGCCGAGAACGGCGAAGGCGGGTGGGTCTTCCGCGAGCAGGCGCGCGTAGCGCACGGCCTCCGCGTCGCCGTCCGCGGCCTCGCCGCGCAGGCCGTGGAACTCGCCCATCGGGACTTTGCTCACCAGCCTGTCCACGAGGAAGCGGCGGAAGGACTGCGGCGCGCGCTCGTCCATGCCCAGATACTCGTCGAGGTGGAAGCCCTTGACGCGCGACCAGTCAACGCCTTCGGTCGCGGCGAGCACCGCGAGGAACTCGTTCTGCGAGGGCGCGGAGGCGAAGACGCCGACGGCGCGCCCGCGCTCATTAATCAGGCGGCGCAGCTCGGCGGCGACGGCCGCGGCGGCTGCCTCGCCCATCTTCTGACGCGACTCGTAGACGTAGACGTTCAACTCGCCCGCGCTGAACTGCTCGACCAGCCCTTCGCGCGCGGGTGTGGTTGCTCCTGTTTCCATGTGTGCTCCTTACATTTAAAAAGACTCGGGGGAATGATTTCGCGTTCAGCCGACCTCGGGGCCGGCGATGGCAAAGACTTTGGCGGAGGTGCCGGCGCCAGTCCGCGCGCCGCGGCGCATGCGCACGAGGTCGCGCTGCTTCAGGAAGCCGCGCCCGGCCAACGTGCCCGCCAGAGATTCGAACCGCGTGGTCACGTCTATATAAAGAGGGCGCCCCGCGTGCCGCGCGAGGGCTTCGTCGAGCAAACCCGACGCGGTCTCGAAGTCGGACGCCACCAGCGGGCCGACGTAGTCGGCGCGCGCGCCCGCGCGCGTCAGCGCATAACCCTTGACATGTCCGCCCGCTGTCCTGACGAAAGTCCCGGCCGCCTGTGCAAAGAGCAGCTCGACGAGCCGCGCGCGGTCGGCGCCGAAGGCGTCGCGGTCGAACTCTAAAATCTCCGCGAGCCCCGCGGAGTCTTGAGGCGAAGGGTTCGCGTCTTGCCCGCCGTCCGCGCCGCGCGCCCAGCGCTCAATCAACAGCTCGGCTTCAAACCCGAGCGCCTCGTAGACGTGCCGCCCGTCGGGCGTCGCGTCGAGCTTGACCGCCCGGACGCCCTCGCCGTCGAGGTACGCGAGCGCCGCGCGCATGAGGCGCGAGGCGATGCCGCGCCTGCGGAACTCGGGGTCAACGAGCACCATCCCGACCCACGCGAGTTCGCGCCCGTAAGTGGTCGTCGTCGCCGTCCCGACGAGGCGGCCGCCCGACGCGGCGGCGAAGCACCCGCGCGGCTCAAGCCCGAGCAGCCGCCGCCAGTCCTCCTCGGTCTGGTTCCAGCCGGCCGCCTCCTTCAGCCTCATGGCCGCCGGGAGGTCTTCCGCGCCGAGCAGGCGAATCTCAACGTCGGCCGCTTTCGTCATCTTCACCTGGCGGGGAGCGCCGGCTCGCGCTCGCCGCGGACGCGGTTGGAGGGCTCGGCGCAGAAGTCGGCCATGCGCTTCACGTTCCAATCCTCGGGCCAGCCGAAGGCGCGGCGCAGGTGCAGCAGCCACGCGACGAGGCCCGCCTCCGGGTTGAAGTAAAGCTCGTGCAAAGCGCGCGCCGTCTTGCCCCCCGAGCGCATCGCGTACTCCCTGGACGGCAGTTGAAAGTAGGTGTGAATCTGGAACGTGGACGCGCCGCGCAGGAGGTACGCGGCGGCCGCGCGCCCCGAGGTGATGTTGCCCGTCGCGCTCAAGGGGGCGCGGCACGCCTTGACCTCGCCCGCCTGCTCCAGCGCGCGCAGCCGCGCGAGCACCGAGAGGTTGCGCGCGCTCAGGTCTGGCCCGCCGTAGGCGACGCCGCGCACGCCGCCGAACTCGCGCTCCGCGTCGAAGAGGCGGTTGGCGTAGACGTGGAAGTCCGGCGCCTCCTCGCCCGTGCACTCCTCGTTGACGGCCCGGAGCATCTCAAGCTGGAAGTCTTCGCCGAAGACCGCGTTGAAGAACTTGAGGCCGATGGAGACGGGGCGCGGCGCGGCGGCGCGGCGGATGAGCCCGGTCACCTGCGTGAGCCAGCGGATGATCGTCTGCGACTCGGCGGCGCGGTCGGAGCCGGCGAGCGTGGGGCTGAAGTCCTTCTCGATGGGCATCGGCTCGCGGCCGGGCCAGGACTTCTCCCACACGTCGAGGAGGCGGCGCGTCGTGTACTCGTACTCGCCCGTCTTCCAGCCGGCCTCGCCGGGGCGCGGCAGGTGGTACTTGCACGAGGGGACGACCGGCATGCGCGCCGCGACCCCGGCCCCGACCGCCTCGCCGAAGAACTCCAGGTACTTCTCGAAGGTGTCGTACCAGCCGCGCCCCTTCCACGTCACCGTCCACCCCTGCGTCCCGTCCGAGCCCTTGATGCGCTCGACGAGCATGCGCGTCTCGTGGACGGCCCACTCGCTCATGGACTGCCCGCCGCGCTCGTCCTCGGCGATGATGGTCTTCAAGACCGCGAAGCCGAGGCCGTCCTCGGCGTCGCGCCGCACCTGGCCCGTGTTGAGCGAGAGCTGCCCCGACGCCTTGCCGAAGGGGTTCTTGACGGCGAGGCCGCCGTACTCGCTTGAGAGATCGAGGCGGTAACTGTCGCGCACGTACTCTTCGAGCCGCGCGGGCAGCCCCTCGCGGAAGCGCTCGTAGTCGGCCGCGAGCGCCGCGCTCTCGCGTGCGTCCAGGTTCAAACTATCCAGGACGTGTGAGGTCATAAAACTCCTACCTTGCCCTCGCCCCCGCGAGGGCTTCGAGCGTGCGCCCGATCTCTTCGAACTCGCCCTCTCCAAGCCCCGGCCCCCAGGGGTCGTGCGCCGCCTCCGAAGGGAGGACGCCGAGGTGCGCGAGCGCCCAGAGCACACGGCGGATGTAGCCCTCCAACGGACGGACGAAGAAGCATTCGGCCAGCGCGTCCACCTCCGCCGAGAGTCGCAGGAAGCGCGCGGCGTCGCCCTCCGCGTGCGCGCGTATGAGGCCGGCCTGTAGCTCGCAGCAGACCGCGCCCATCCCGATGAGGGCGGAGCGCGCCCCGCGCATGAGGCTGTAACCTAAGAAGCGATCCTCGCCCGTGATGAGCAGCTTTTCCGGGTGGCGCGCGGCGAGCCGGCGCGAAACGTCCTGAAAGGTCATCACGCTGTCGAGCGTCGCCATCTTGATGCCGACGACCTCCGGCATCGAGAGCAGCTCGTCGAGCACCGACGGTTCGTAGCTGATGCCGCCCGCCTCCTCGTACAGGTAGAAGAGGATTAAGGGCAGGCCGACCGAGGCGAGCCGCCTGTGATGTTCGACGATCAGCTCGCCGCGCCGCTCTTGCCCGCGCAGCCAGACGGGCGCGTAGGCGAGCAGCGCGTCGGCGCCGAGCGAGGCGGCGCGCTCGGCCATCTCGACGGCGTCGGCCGTGGCGCGCGCGGGGTCGTCTGTGCGCCGCGAGCCGGCGCCCGCGGCGACGACTCCGCGGGGAAGCGCCGCGCGCCAGTCCGCGAGAACGCGGTCGGCCGTCTCGCGTTCGAGCAAGAGCCCGCGCCCCGTGTGCGCCCAGACGGCGACGCCCGCGACGGGCTGCGCGGCCATGTAGCGCAGGTACGACTCGTGCCCGCCCGCGTGGAGCCGGCCGTCCTCGCCGAGCGGCACGGGCACGGCCGCGACGAGCCCGCCGTCGAGCCGCGCGCGCAGTCTCTCTGTCGCCTCTTGGTTCATCGCTCAGCCGACGTACGGGACGGAAAGCAGGTTGTTGAGGACGAGCGTGAGCGCGCCCTTCAGGCTCGGCCGCACGTCGAACGACGAGCGGCGGATGGCGACGGGCTGCTCGCGCGGGGCGAGCACGCTCTTCGCCGTCTCGGCCCGGATGAGCGGCTCGACCAGGCCCCACGCCCTCGTGATCTCGCCGCCGACGACCACCACGTCCGGGTCGAGCCCGTTGATGAGGCCCGTGATGCCGATGCCGAGGTAGCGCGCCGTCTCGGAGACGGCCTCGGTCGCCGCCGGGTCGCCCGACTCGACCAGCTCGACGAGCTTGCGCATCGAGGGCGCGCGGCGGCCCTGCGCGCCGCGGAGCTGCTGGTAGCGGGCCACCGTCGCCTTGTCCGAGGCGTACAAGTCCCAGCAGCCGCGCTGGCCGCAGCGGCACTCGGGGCCGTTGAGGTCGATCATGACGTGGCCGAACTGGCCGGCGACGTTGTTGCCGCCGCGGTAGAGCGCGCCGTCGATGACGACGCCGCAGGCGAGGCCCGCGCTGACGCCGACGTAAAGCAGGTTGCGCGCCTGCGCGAGCGCCTTGCCGTGCCAGATCTCGGCGAGTGCGGCGCAGCGCGCGGAGTTGTCGATGGTGACGGGCAGGCCCGAGGACTCCTCCAGCCACTCGACGACGGGGACTTCGCGCCAGGGGAGGACGACCGAGGCGAGGAAGCGTCCCGCCTGGCTGTTGACGGGGCCGGGGAGGCTGACGCCCACGCCGGCCGCGTCGATGAACTCGGCGTGCTCCTCGCGCAGGCGCTTGACCTCGCGCCCGATCTCGCCGAGGAAGGAGCGCGCGTCCGCGCCCGTCTCGAAGCTGCGGCGGGCGACGATGCGGCTGTTGAAGTCGGCGAGCGCGAGGATGGTCTCGTCGGCGCGCACGTCGAGCCCGAAGAGGCCGTGGCGCAGCGGGTTGAGCCGGAGCGGGGTCGGGGGCTTGCCGCCGATGGGGGTGGTGCGCCCCCCGCCGTCGTCTTCAATCAGGTAGCGGTCGCGCAGAAGCTCGCCCGTGATCATCGAGACGGTCGCCTTGTTGAGCCCGCTCACCTTCGCCAGCTCGGCGCGAGAGATCGGCTGGCGGTCGGAGAGGATGCTCAGCAGGATGCGACTGTTGACGAGCCGCAGCGTGTCGTGGCCGGCCGCGCGCACCGAGTCCAGGTTCGGCTTGCGCGACATGCCGCCGCGGGTTGAGACGGACTTCGACATCTTTACTACTCGCCTTCCCTTCCTTGTTGGTTGCGCAAGTGTAGCGGCACGGGCCAAAGGAAAGGAAGGCAGAGGGGCGCGGCCGTGGCCCCTCTTGCCTTCCCCGTTGCCGCGACGCCGCTTCAGAAGGTCAGGCGCAGCCGCAGGCGGATCGTCCGGCGGTCGTCAATGCCCTCGTCCGCGTAGCTCTTCCGGATGCGGCCGAAGTCCGGGTTGAACTCCACGCACGTCCCGCCGTCCTGCGCCGCGTCCGACTCGCAACTGATGTTGCGAATCGGCTGGAGGCGCCCGGCGCCGTCCACGCCGAGGAAGATCGTGCCGACGTTGGAGAAGTTGATGGCGTCGTCAACGTTCGTCGGCGAGTGCAGCGGGTGGTTGAAGGCGTTGTTGAGGTCGGCCCCGACCTCCAGCTTCATCCCCTCCCTGATGCGGAAGCTCTTGCGCAGGCCGAGGCTCGCGCCCCAGGTGCCCGGGCCGGTCAGCGCGTTGCGGCGGACGAGGTTCGGGTCGTCGAGCAGGCCCGCGCCCATCGAGGGCGGCGCGAAGGCCGCCACGTTGAAGATGGCCCCGGCCGTCCCGCCGTAGGGGCTCGTGCCCGAGGCGAGGATGGGGCGGAACGAGGTGCTCGTGGCGAAGCCGCCGAGCGCGTCTATCGAGTCGCTGGCGACGTTGCCGGGGAAGACCGGGTCGCAGTTGCCGCAGAAGTAGAAGGGCGTGAAGCCCGTGCCGCTCTTGGCGAACATGTTCCAGGAGAGCTGCCAGCCGCCGAGCGTCTGGTCGAGCCACGGCGCGGCGTCGGTGCCGTACGCCCGCCCCTTGCCGAACGGCAGGTCAACCAGGCCGTAGGCGATGAAGCGGTGGCGCGAGACGAAGGCGTCGCGGCTGAAGTCGTTGCCGGGGTTGAACTGGTTGTAGACCGTCCCGCCCAGCGACGAGTTGCCGGTGTCGAGGCCGCTGCCCTTCTGGTCGAGGAGCGTGTAGCTGACGTTGAAGGTGAAGCCGTTCGAGAAGCGGCGGTTGGCCTCGACCTGCAAGGCGTGCGAGCGCCCCGTCCCGATGTTGTCGTAGCTGAGCAGGAAGGTGCCCAGCTCGGGGAACGGCAGGCGCGCCCGGTCGGCGTCGGAGATGACGCAGTCGCCGTCGTTCGGCGAGCAGGGGTCGCCGGCGTCGTTGCGCGTGCCGAACGGCGTGTTGCTCGGCGGGAGCAGGTTCAGGTCGGAGCCGCCGATCAGCCCGTGCAGACGGCTGCCGAGGTAGGAGACGCGCAGGCCCGTCTTCCAGCCCACCTCGTGCTCGACGGTGACGTTGTACTGCTCGATGCGCGGCTGCTGGAGGTCGAAGGGGATCAGGTTAACCGACGGCACGGTGCTGGCCGCGTCGAGGCGGCCGCCGCTGAAGGGCGTCTGCCCCGCGGGCGTCAGGCCGCCCGGCCAGCCGCCGAGCGAGAAGCCGCCGGCGGTGCGCGCCCTGCGCCCCTGGTTGAAGGGCACGGAGGCGAGCGCGTCGCGGATGCCCTGCGCGGCCGAGGTCGGGAAGAAGAAGCCGTAGCCGCCGCGCAGGACGGTCTTGTCGGTCAGACGCCAGGCCAGGCCGAGGCGCGGCGCGAAGTTGTTCTTGTCGGCGTTGACGAGGCCGCGCGGGAGGCCCGCCTGCTCGGCCGTCACCACGCCGTAGTTGACCATCGCCGGGTCGATGAGCGGGATGACCGAGGCGTCCGGCACGACGAAGCGGCCGCGGCGCCCGTTCGCCCCGACGAAGGTCGGGTCGAAGTTGACGAGCAGGTTGTTCGCCTCGTTGAAGGGCGTGAGCAGCTCGTAGCGCAGGCCCAGGTTGAGCGTGACGCGCGGGTGGATGCGCCAGTCGTCCTGCACGAAGAGGCCGTGCTCCCAGTTCGAGGCGTCGAGGCCGGGCCGGAGCTGGTTCACGTAGAAGGCCGAGTTCGCCGGCTGGCCGAGGAGGAAGCGCCCGAACGGGTCGAGGTTGGTGCCCGTGTAGTCGATGCGCCCGCGCGGGTTGCCGCGGTTCGCCGTGAAGTCGTCCACGGCGCGGTTGCGCACCGAGTCGAAGCCGCCCTTGAAAGTGTGCTTGCCCTTCGACCAAGTCACCGTGTCGCCGAAGGTCATCAAGTCCTGGTTGAGCCGGCGGTCAACGCTCCGGCCGCCGTTGGTGAAGCGGGTGAAGTTCTGGATGCGCAACTCCGGCTGGCCGAAGGTGTCGAGCGGGACGGAGCCGATGACCGAGCCGACCGCGCTGATGTCCGCGTCGCTGAAGCCGATGGAGGTGTAGAACTGGCGCAGCGTAATCGGCGCGTGCGAGAAGACGTTTTGGCGGTTGAAGCCGCCGCGCAGCTCGTTGACGAGCGTCGGGCGGAAGACGCGCGTGTAGGAGAGCGAGAGGGTGTGGTTGGTCTGCTCGTTCTCGCGCAGCCCGAAGGCCGGGTAGGCCGTGCCGGCGACGGCGCCCGCGTCCCGGGGCCGGTTCTGGAAGTTGTAAACCGCGTAGAACTTGTCGTTCGGCGAGAAGTCCTGATCGACGCGCGCCGTCACGAGGTCGCGCGTCTCGCGCTGCGTCAGGTTCTGCGCGAAGTTGACGAGGCGGCCGAAGGAGTCGGTCGGCGCGTCGAGGCTCGACTTCGGGTAGTAGACGTTTATGAGCTTGGCGACCGTCGGGTTGATGAGGCGCTGCGGGATGTTGATGAAGCGGCGCGTGCTGCCGACCAGGACGGTGTTGTTCGCCAGCTCCTGCGCCGTCAGCAGCGGCAGAATGTTCGCCGGGACGGCCGGCTTGCGCGCGTTGCTGATCTGCGAGAAGTCGCCGTTCAGGAGCCGCTGGCCGGGCAGCCCGCTCCTGGACGAGAAGCGGATGGGCGTCAGGTTCCAGCGGCGCTCGTAGGAGCCGAGGAAGAAGGTGTGCTTGGAGCCGGGGACGGGGCCGCCGATTGAGCCGCCCGTCTCGTTGAGGTTGAAGTAGGGCTTGGGAAAGTCCGGCGCCGCCGGGTTCGGCGTGAAGTTCGCCAGGTCAATCTTGTCGCCGATGCTCCAGGCCGCGAGCGCCGAGTTCTTGTTGTTGTAGAAGAGCGACCCGTGGTACTGGCTCGTGCCGCGCTTGGTCTCGATGCGGATGTTGGCGATGCCGGCGTACTCGGCCGAGAAGTTGTTCGAGAGCACGGTCAGCTCGCCGATGGCCTCGAGCGACGGCTGGCTCGTGGTCGGCTCGCCGAAGATGCCGCCGTTCGAGCGCTGGCCGTCGAGCGAGAAGGAGGCGCCGTAGCTCTGCGCCCCGATGAACTTGAAGGCCGTGTCCTCGTTCCCCGAGGTGATGTTCGGGTTCAGGTAGAGGAAGCTGTAGATGTCGCGGCTGTCGCGCGGCAACTCGGTCAGTTGCTGGGTCGTCAGGTTCCCACTGATCGTCGGCGTCTCGGTCTGAATGATCCCGGCTTCGGCCGTCACGTCCACGGTAGTGGTCGCCTCGCCGACCTCGAGCCTGGCGTCGGCCCGCACCACGTCGCTGCCCGTCAGCACGGCACTGATGACGGTGGTCTTGAACCCCTGGGCGGTGACGGTCACGCGGTAATTGCCGTACTTGAGACCGGCCGCCTCGTAGTAGCCCTCCCCGTTGGTCTTAAGATCACGCGAAGTGTTAGTCGCCAGATCCGTCACCTGCACCGAGGCGTTCGAGATCACCGCGTCGCTGGGGTCGGTCACGGTGCCGCGGATCGTTCCGAGGTTCGTACCTTGCGCGAGCGCCGCGACCGGCACGAAAACGAGGCACGCAGCCAACAGGATGGCTGACAAGACTCCGTTACTTCTCATTAATAGACTCCTTGCCATGAGGGAAGTTTCATCCGAGATCGGCGGACGGCCGCGCGGCCCGGCTTAGTTGACAGCTTAAACTAACGGGGCAAAACCTTGAACTATGTTGGACGCTTTACGCGAGTCGGGGAGCGACTTGCAGCAGACTTAACCCTGCGAAGCGTGCTTATACCACGCCCGGAGCCCTGGCGCAACAGATTTGTTTACGACAACAACTTTCCCTGCGATCCGCTCGCCGACAGCGGCCATCTCCGAAGGTCAATTGACCTCGACGGTCGCTAGGTCGTACCAGCCGTCGGCCGACCCGCCTCGGATAGACAGCCGCACGGCCGGCAGGCGCGTGCGCGGGTCGAGCAGCGCGACACGCAGCATGTATGTGCCGGGCTTGAGTGTGTCGGGGACGAAGACCGTGCCGTCGTAGACGGCGTCACCGGGCAGCCACTTCCGCACGTCCACGGGGAGCGTCACGACCTCGCTCGCACTGGCCGAGCGGAACTGGAGTGCCACCTCGTACTCCCTGTAGGCGGGGGCGACGCCGGCGTTGAACCACCACATATGGACGGGCATCAACAGCCCGGCCCGGGCGCGCCGCGGGTACTCCGCCCGGCGCAGCACGAGGCGGTAGCCCATACGTTTCTGGAACTCCTCGAACTTCTCGCGCCACTCGGGCGGGATACTGGAAGACTTGATGTTGAGCGTGCTGACGTGCCAGCGCAGGGCCTGCGCGAGGATGTAGTCCACGTCCCAGCCCTTCTCCTTCCAGAACTCGGGCACCCAGCAGGTCTCCAGAGAGACGGGGCTGCGCCGCCAGACCTCCTCGATCCCGGCGCGGGCGACCTGCTGCGGGTAGAAGTCGAGCATGTGCGAGAAGGTGGGGCGGTCTTTCCACTGCCGCCCCATGTCGCCCAGGCAGTCGAGCCGCCAGCCGGCCCCGCGCCCGGTGCCGTACGAGAGCGCGCGCGGCTCGTCGAAGTTCATGAGGAGCGGCGTGCGCGGGAAGGCTTCGAAGTAGATGTCTATGAGCGCGCGCTGGTGCTCGAAGGAGGGCATGTAGTCGCTCCAGCCCTCGCCCCAGTAGCCGACCGAGGAGATGTCTACGCTGTCGAGCGAGGGGTGGCCGTCGTAGCGCGCGCCGGCCGCGGCGACGAGCGCCCCCCAGTGTTTGAGGTAGAGAGGGTCGCTGAAGTCTGGCTGCCAGATGGCCCCGTCCTTGTCTGCGGGTTTATTGGCGCGGCGCGCGCCGGACTTCTGATACCACTCAGGCAGCGGGTGCTTGTCGTCGTAGGGCATGAGCCGGACGGCGAGCGTCTGGCCGTGCCGGCGCGCCTCTTCGAGCGCGGCGTCGATGATCTCCCAGCGAAACTGCCCGGGCGACGGCTCCAGTGCCGACCAGAACCAACGGCAGTAGGCGACGGAAGATGCGGGGAAGTCCGGCTTCGCGGCCGAGTCGGGACGCCGGCCGAGCGGCCCCTCCTCAGACCACTTGAGCGCCTCGTTGAGCGGCTGGCCGTTGAACCGCTGGAACGTCTCGACGCCCATGCCGGGGTTGACGAGCACCTCGTCGCTCTCCGCGGGCCTGACCACGACCGTCTCGTCCTGGGCCATCCCGATACGGCAGAGCGCCGCCAACACGAGGACGAACGCTGCGACTTGCTTGTGCATTCCCTTCAACGCCTCAAAGGTTATACGGACTCTTGCCCCCGCCATTCGGCGGGACTTTTCTCGACCTTGCGCCTCTCCCTTCAACGCGGGATGACCGGCAGGACGAGCGTGGAGGCGCGCGCCGCGTCGTGAAAGACCTTCTGCTCGGCCTTCCCCGTGCGCGACGAGACGGAGGACGGCTCGCCCGTGTTGAGGTTGCGGTCGAAGCGCGGGAAGTTGCTGCTCGACACGTAGAGGCGTATGCGGTGGCCGGCCCTGAACAGGTTGCTCGTCGCCCAAAGGTCAACGGTGTACTTGTAGACGCGGCCGGGCACCAACTTCTCCGCGCGCGTGCTCGCGTCGCGGTAGCGCGCGCGCACGACGCCGTCGGTCAGGAAGCGCGCGTAGCCGTCCGGCGAGACGTCCACGAGCATCGCCGTGAAGTCCGTGTCGGGCGCGGAGGTTGACGCATAAAGTTCGACCGTGACGAAGCCCGTCACCTCCGTCTCCCTTTCGAGCGGCGGCGTCGAGAAGACGAGCACGTCCCGCCGCCCTTCGTTCGGGCGCTGGTCGAAGGGGCCGGGCGGGAGCGCCTGGCCGCAGCAGAGGCGCCCGCCGATGGTCGGCACCGGGTCGGCCGGGTCGTAGACGAACTCGTCGGGACGCTCCTCGCCGGGCGCGTTCGTCGAGAGCGAGCCGTCGCCCGCGGCCGTGGCCGCGCCGCGCGAAGAGTGCAGGAAGTATTTCGTGTAGCGCGTGCGCGCGAGCGGGAACTCACGCTCCGAGCGCCAGACGTTCTCGCCCATGACGAAGAGCGAGACGGGCGGCGCCGTGGCGTACTCGTTCTGCACGCCCTTCAAGGCGTAGTCGAACCAACGGAGCGCCGTCCCCGTCATGTCGAGCACCGCGCTCTTGCCGAACGTCACGTCGCCAACCTTGCCTTCGGGCGAGGTCGGGGCGTGCGCCCACGGCCCGACGATGAGGCGCTGCCCCTCGCGCACGGCGGCCGTCGCGCCGCGCTCGCGCAGCCCCATGTAGTTTTTGATCGAGCCCTTGAGGAACAGGTCGTGCCAACCGCCCCCGTGCAGGCCCTTGACCGTCATCTCGCCGTAGTGATCCGAGATTTTCCACTGCCGCCAGTACTCGTCGTCGCGCTCGTGGCGCAGCCAGTCCTGGAAGTACGGCGCGAGGTCGGCCGCCGCGGGGGGCTTCAGCACCGGGTAACTTTCGACCGGGAGCGCCGCGACCCAATCCTTCGGCCGGGCGGTCTCGCCGGCTTTGCGCCGGAGCGTGTCCTCGGCGAGGATCGAAGTCCACGAGCTGGCGAACCACTGCAACAGCGCGCCGCTCTGGTAAGTCCACCCGTCGTAATATTCGGAGGCCGTCACGTAAGGGAAGATGGCGAGGAGGTGAGGCGGGTGCGCCATCGCCGCGAGCATCTGCGTGGCCCCGACGTAGGAGCCGCCGAACATCCCGACCCGCCCGTCCGCGTAGTCGAGCGCGGCGGCCCACTCGACCGTGTCGTAGCCGTCCTGACCTTCGTACTTGAACGGGTAGAACTCGCCGCCCGACTCGTACCGCCCGCGCGTGTCCTGCAAGACCACGACGTAGCCGTGCGCCGCCAGCTCGCGCGCCATCCCGGCCTCGCCCCGACGGTCGTACGGCGTGCGTTCGACGAGCACGGGAAACTTTCCCTGCGCGCGCGGCCGGTAGATGTCCGCGACCAGCTCGACTCCGTCGCGCATCTTCACACGCACGCCGTCCTGCGTGACGACCTCGAAGAGAATCTCGTCGGCGGATGCTGCGCGGGCGGATGATTGAGCGCTCGCGTGGAAGCCCGCGCAGAGCAGGACGACGGCCGCGAGCGCCGCCTTCATGAACGTGTTCACACGCATCTCGCTGCCCCTCCGGGAGTCGCCGCCGGTTCCGACGGCGGATGAACACCCGCGCGTCTGTTCTTCAGCCCGCGGCGCGGCGCATGAAGTAGACGAGCTGGCTCGAAAACTGGAAGGCCCAGTTGAAGGCACGCGCGGGCCGGTTGACGTTGAGCTTGACGGCGAGCGGGAAGAGCCTGTCGAAGCGTGCGCGGTAACGGGCGCGCTGCCGCGGGTCGCGGCTGAAGAAGAGCCCCAACGCGAAGCTGTAGGCCATCTCGGCGTTGTGCATCTCCATGTCCGGCCCCTCGGCGCCCGGCGGCTCCTTCGGGTCGAAGGCCGCGAAGCAGTTGATGACGTAATACGCCTTCGAGCCGTCGGGCACCATCCCGCGCCGGTCGAGGAAGTCGCACCACTTCGTCACCATCTCCGGCACGCGCCTGTCGTTCGTCAAAGTCCAGTAGTGGAAGAGCGGGTCGAGCAGCAGCGCCATCATCCACGCGGAGGTCGCGCCGTGGAAGGTCGCCTCGTTCGGGTCGTACTTCTCCCAGTCCTGCCGCAAAGAGCCGTCGGGCGGCCGCCCGTCCGGCGGCTGTCTTTGATGTTTATAATAAGCATCCGCACATTCGCGCGCCTTCTCCCAGTAGGCGCGCTCGCCCGTCATCTCCCAGCCGTGCAGGACGCCGAGCAGGCCGTAGCCCTGGTGCCGCAGCGTCCAGAAGTTGCGCCCCTTCTCCGGGTCAACGCCGAGCGCGACGGGCTTAATATTTTCAGGGCGGTAGACGGGCTCCTGGTGTTTCAGGCAGTAGCGCGCCATCGCCTTCCCCGCTTCGAGCGCGCGCTCGTCGCCCGTGAGCAGGTAGTGCACGTGCATCGCGCGCGGGTAGACGTATTTGAGGTCTGGCCCCTTCAGCGTGAAGATGCCCGCGTCCTCGCCCTCCATCTTCGTGTGCGTGCGGACGAAGTGCGCGGCCGTGTACGCAGCTTCGAGGAACTTCCGGTCGCCCGTGCGCGCGTACATCTTGTACCAGCAGGTGGTGCGGTCGAAGAGCCACTCGTGGTAGACCTGGCTGTCGATGAAGGCGAGCGACCCCGGGAAGTTGCGCTCGACGAAGCGTTCGTACGCGGCGTACTCGCCCGACTCCGCCGCGGGCGTCTGCGGCCCGACGACCAGCGACTCGCAGAGCCACGCCGCGGGCAGGACGGCCAGCACGCGCGGCCCCTTCAACCCTTCCCCATCAATCAGCGTCCGCGCGACGGGAACGAACTCCACGTCGCCGCGCCCCCGCGCCCTCTCGAAAACGACCCTAGCTTTCTGCTCGCGCGCGCGGCTGAAGTCGGCCCGGAACTGGACGAGCAGGGAGCGCACGCCGCCCTCGCGGCCGCCCGTCCGCCACGGCTCAAGCGAACGAATCGCCGCCCTCACCTCCGCGCCTGCCGCGTCCAGGACGCGCGCGCGTCCCGCGTCCGACAGCAGCCCCGGCGGCAGGGGCAAGCCGAAGCTCACGACCTCCTCGCGCCCAAGGTCTTCGGCGCGCCCGACGAGCGTCACCTCAACCTCGCGCGTCTTCGCGCGTGCGGCGAAAGAGCCCGACCCCAGCGCCGCGCGACCCGCCGCCAGCGCGGCAAAGCCCGACGAAAGAAAACCCCTGCGCGAGATGGAAGATTTCAACATCACAAACAGACCCGCAGTGACCGCGCGCCGGCGACTACGCTTCAGGCGCCCAGGCCCAGTAGCCGCGCGGCGTTCTCGTAATAGACCTTCTTAAGGATTGTTTCGGGCAGTCCGAGGCCGTAGATGCGCCAGCGCCCCTGCGGCGGCTTCGGCGCCGGCGCGTAGTCGAAGTACTCGTCCTCCGTCTCCAGGAAGCGGAAGTAGATTTCGTACAGCTCCTCGCCGAAGATCTGCTGCGGCGTCTCGCGCCCTTCGGGGACGGCGTCCGTGCCGAAGAGAATCCTGTCCTGATACCTGTCGAAGAACCTGCGCGCGGCACGCGGCTGGCGGCCCAGCTCGCCGATGCGCGCGCCGATCTCGACGTGCATGTTCGGGTAGCGGTCGAGCCACTCCGAGACCCAGTTCAAGTCCTCAGCGTCGCCGACGTGCAACACGACGAACTGTGTGCGCGGGTGGCGCGCGACGACGCGGTTGCGCGCCTCATGCAACTCTCGGTTGGTCGGGTAGTCGCGGCCGTGGAACGACCAGTCCGGGTGCGCGCTCAGCTCCTCGTAGCGCTCGTTGAAACGGTCGATGGGGAGGAAGAAAGCTTCCGGGTCGGAGGTGTGGACGGCGACCGGCATCCCGCGGCCGCCCGCCTCCTCCCACATCGGGTCGAAGCGCCGGTCGTCAACCTTCACGAGCGCCCCCTCCTGCACCCGCTCGCGCAGGTACAGCCCGAGCGTCTTCGTCAACTTCAGCCCGCGCGCCCCGACCTCCCGCGCGCGCGCGATCTGTTCCGCCTGAAACCTCGGGTAGTCGGCCTCCGCGACGCGCGTGTACCAAGGCTCGGTGAAGACCAGGAACCGCTCCGCGTCGGCCGCCCTCAAAACGCGGACGGTCTCCTCAAGGGCCTTGCCGTACCCGCCCGTCAGGTTCACCATCGCGCGCACGTTCTTCCGCGCGATCACCGGTAGCACGTCCCCGGGCTTCGCGTTGAAGTGCGGGTGCTCGGCCTCGCCGAAACGGCCCGACCAAGACAGGTGCGTGTGGAAGTCTATCGCCGGGAAGCGCGCACGCTCGACCTTGTGCGCCGGCACGTGGAGCATGCTCTTCGGCTCGTAGTCCTCTAGCGCTAGTTTCCCCTGAGGCTGCGCGCCCGCCGCCCCGCCGCCCCCCTCACGTCGCGCGACGGGGCGGGCGACCACCGCCCGGCCCAGCCCACCCAACGCGACGCTCGCCAGCCAACGCCTGCGACTCAGACATCCCATCGCGTTTAGCCCCCCTGTGGAGATTGGTTGAAGGCCATGCCATTTTGGACGACCATGAGCTTATTTACACTTAGTTTATGCCTCACACTAACCGTCTGGCTGCCTTCGTGATTAAAGGCGAGCCTTGCAAACTTCGGGATGAGGGGGCATTTCCTCGGGCGAACTTTCGTTGGGCACTCAGAGAGCCGCTACAGAACTCCACGGCGCGGGGGTTATACCATTCTGCGCGGACAGATTTCAATAACATTCCTTTAAGTTTTATTATTTTCCCGTCGGTCGTGCTTTTCTCCTTGTTTGAAATTAATCGTTGATGGTATAAGTGCGGGCCTGCACCCCGCGAGTATGCAGACTCATTGAATTGTTCACAAAGAGTCTGCCGGTCGCGTGTTTGTTGCCGGCCTCAACTAACCATTCAGGATAGACACATAAGCTAGTTGCCGGAGTTCGCCGTTGAGCTAATAGATTTTGATCGCATCTGAGTTACAGCGCCTGATTGAGGAGACGTTCTCCTATTCAAACACCCGCCCGTCGGGCACGGGCGGGCGCGGGTCGGGTTTGACCGCCCACCCCGATCTAACCATCGCCGAATTCGACCCGGGGCCGTCCCTGCTGCGCTTGGCCTCGAAGGTGTATGTGCCCGGCGACGCGGCGCAGCTCGCCGGCCGGGTGAGACGAATCGGTGCGCTCTGCGGCAGGTTCAGGAAACTTTACGGGGACGGCCCCGTGAGGGTGCTCCGCGTGCCCGCGAGGATCAACATCCTCGGCGAGCACGTCGATTACGTCTCCTACATCCCGACGGCTTCGCTGCCCTTCGGTAGCCGCGAGCACGACATGCTCATGGCCTACCGCGCCGCCCAAGACGGCTCGGTGCGAGGGGCCTCGACGCTCGAAGAGTACGAGCCGTTCAGTTTCTCTCTGGCCGAGAGCGGGCTGCCGCCGGGCGCGGGGGCCGAGGGGTGGCCGTCATACCTGCAACAGGTCAAGCAGCCCGCGCCGCACTGGAGCAACTACGTGAAGGGCGCCGCCTACTTTGCCGCGGCGAAGTACGGCGGGCGGCTGCGGCGCGGCTGCGAGTTCGTGGTGGACTCCGGCATCCCGCCGAGCGGCGGGGCCTCGTCGTCTTCGGCGCTGATCGTGCTCGCGGGCGCGGCCATCAGGGAGGCCAACGGCCTCGCCTACGGGGCCGAGGAGTTGGCGCTCGACTCGTCGCAGGCGGAATGGTTCGTGGGCACGCGCGGCGGGGCGATGGATCACCTGACGATCTGCCTCGCGAGGGACGGTCACGCCGTCCACATCCCCTACCTGGGGCCGCGCGTGAGCGTCGTCCCCGTGCCGCACAGCGCCCGGTTCCGCTGGGTCACGTTCTTCTCCCACCCGGCCGACAAGGGGCGGGAGGTGATGCTCGGGTATAACGAGCGCGCGGTCGTCTCGCGCCTGCTCATCCCGGCGATCATCGAGGGCTGGAAGTCGGAAGCGCCGTCTCTCGACGACGCGTGGGTGCGGGCCGTCGAGGCGTTCGGCGAAGACCCCTGCGGCGCGCACGGCCTCGAAGGCTTTCTCGAAAGGCTGCCCGAGTCCCTGATGCTCGCCGAAGTCGAAACCTCTTACCCGGAGGCGTACCGCCGCTGCCTGCTCGACTTCCCCGCCCTCGTGCATGAGCGCCGGGACGAGCCGCTGCGGGTTCGTCCGCTCGCGCTGCATCACGCGGGCGAGGCGAGGCGCGTGGCGGCGGCCGTCAAACTCCTCGAAGGCGCGGCCGGGGGCGGCGCGGGCGAGGCCGACTCTCTAATGCACGCGGTCGGCGCGCTGCTCGACGAGAGTCACAGGAGCCTGCGCGACAACTACGGCGTGAGCACGCCCGAGGTCGAGGCGCTGGTCGAGACCGTCCGTTCGGACGCGGGTGTCTACGGCGCGAGGCTGATGGGTGGGGGTTTTGGCGGAAACGTCCTTGCGCTGACGGCCGCCGGGAACGTGTCGGCGCTCGTCGAGCGCGTACAGAGCGGCTACTACGCCCCGCGCGGGCGCGAGGCGGCGCGCGAGGGCTCGGTCATGATCTCGACGCCGGGCGAGGGGCTGGCGCACCTCGACCCCGAGCGCGCGTGGCGTGAGGGCGTCGAAGAGTTCAACATGCTCCCGGCGGCGTCGGACGAAGAGCGCCGCCGCTGCGGGGAGTTACTCGCACGCGCGGCGGGCACTGTCAATCCCTTGGAGGTCTGGCCCGTCGTCGTCGCCGCCGGCAAAGGCGCGCGCGCGCAGGCGTCGGGGCTCGACGTGCCGAAGCCGCTGGCGGAGGTGTGCGGCGTCCCGTCCATCGTGCGCGTGCTGCGCAACGTGCGGGCCGGGCTCGGCGCGACCCGCACGCCCGTCGTCATCGTCTCGCCCGAGACCGAAGGCCCCGTGCGCGCCGCGCTCGAAGGCGAGGACGTTCATTTCGTCACGCAGGCCGAGGCGCTCGGGACGGGCGACGCGGTGCTGCGCGCGCGCGAACTGATGAAGGACTTCGACGGGCGGGCGCTCGTCGTCTGGGGCACGCAGCCCGTCATACGCCCCGAGACGTACCGGCGCGCGGCGGCGCTGGCCGCGCTCTTCGGCGAGTACGCGATGGTCTTCCCGACGGCCCTGAAGGAGTCGCCGTACGCGCCGGTCGCGCGGGACGAAGGGGGGCGCATCACGGGCGCGCGTGAGACGCACCTTGAAGGGGCCGAGCGACCGCCGCTCGGCGAGACCAACGTCGGCCTGTTCATGCTTAAGAGCGAGGAGATGTTCGAGGCCCTTGCCGAACTGCGCCGCCTCCATTGGCGCGAGGGCGAGCGACGCTACGAACGGGCGGGCGGCGAGTTGGGCTTCCCGAACGAGATGGTCAAACACTTCGCCGGAAGGCCCGCGGGCGTCTTCGCCTGCGCGTTCGCCGACCCACGCGAGGAGCAGGGCATCAAGACGCTCGCGGACGTTGCGCGCTGCGAGCAGTTCATACGCGAGTTCGAATGCGAAGAGAAGGGCTTGGAGGCTTAAGGGATGGCGGTCGCTGACGACGCGGTGGTCGGGCGCCGGCCCGCGGGGAGGCTGCGCTGGTGGATCGGCGGGCTGCTCTTCGCCTCGACGGTCATCAACTACGTTGACCGCCAGACCCTCTCCAACCTCGCCCCCTTCCTCAAGAAGGACTACGGCTGGACGAACACGGACTACGCGTATCTGATCATCTCCTTCCGCGTTGCTTATTCGATAGGCCAGACTCTCTGCGGCCGGCTCGTGGACAAGCTCGGCACGCGCCGCGGGCTCACGCTGTCGGTCATCTGGTACTCGGCCGCCTCGGTGCTCACGTCGCTCGCCACGGGCTTCTACAGCTTCGCGGCCTTCCGCTTCCTGCTCGGCATCGGCGAGTCGGCCAACTGGCCCGGGGCGACCAAGGCTGTCTCCGAGTGGTTCCCGAAGCGCGAGCGGGGCCTCGCGACCGCGCTCTTCGACAGCGGCTCCTCCATCGGCGGAGCCGTCGCGCCCTTCATCGTCCTCGCCATCTACTTCCGCTGGGGCTGGCGCCCGGCCTTCGTCGTGCCGGGGCTCCTCGGCCTCCTCTGGCTCGCCGCGTGGCGCAGGTTCTACCACACGCCCGAGACGCACCCGCTCATCGGCGACGAAGAGCGCGAGATGATCCGCCGCGACAAGCTCGAAGACGAGCCCGAGTCGGGCACGCGTCCGCGCACGCGCTGGTCAACCCTCCTGAGTCTCCCGCAGACGTGGGGGACGATTGCGGCGCGCTCTTTGACCGACCCCGTCTGGTTCTTCGTCACCGACTGGTTCCCCGTCTACCTCGTCGCCAAGGGCATCAAGCTCGAAGAGGGGCTCTTCGCCTTCTGGATACCTTTCGTCGCGGCCGACGTGGGCAACTTCTTCGGCGGCTGGGTGTCGGGCCACCTGATTAAACGCGGCTGGGCTTTGGGCGCGGCGCGCAAGGCCGTGGTCGTCTTCGGCGGCCTGGGCGTGACGGCGCTCATCCCGACAATCCTGACGACGAACCTCTTCGCCATCGCGGCGCTCTTCGGCTTCGCCACCTTCTCCTACGCCTGCTTCACGACCATCGCCAACGTGCTCCCCTCCGACCTCTTTCACAGCGAGTCGGTGGCGTCCGTGAGCGGGCTGAGCGGGACGGGCGCGGGGCTGGGGACGATTGCGGCCTTCCTGCTCGTCGGCTATGTTTCGGACGCGCGGCAGGCCACGGGCACGCACGCCTTCGACCCCATCATCGTCGTGGCGGGACTGATCCCGCTCGTCGGCATGGCGCTCGTGCTGCTGCTCGTGCGCAACACGCGCGCCACCGACACAGGGCTCGTGCGGCGCATCTGAACTCTGAAAGATGAGACCACTAAAGATCGGCATCACTGGCGTGCGCGGCGTGGTCGGCGAGACCTTCACGCCGGAGCTGGCCGTCGGCTTCGCGCAAGCCTTCGGCACGTACCTGGACGGCGGGCGCATCCTCGTCAGCCGCGACACGCGCCCCTCGGGGCCGATGGCGCGCGCGGCGGTGCTCGGCGGGCTCATGGCCGCGGGCTGCGAGGTCGTTGACCTCGGCGTCTGTCCGACCCCCTCGATGCAGCTCGCCGTCGTGCGCGCGGGCGCCGAAGGGGGCATCGCGGTCACCGCGGGGCACAACCCTTCGCAGTGGAACGCGCTCAAGTTCGTGCGCGCCGACGGGCTCTACCTCAACCCGGCGCAGGCCGAGGAACTCTTGGACATCTTCCACCAGGGCGAGTTTGCAAAGGCGACGTGGGACAGGGTCGCGCGTCGCGTCGAGGAGGCCGACGCCGTCGCCGGCCACATCGAGACCCTGCTCAAATCGTTCGACGCCGAGGCCATCCGCGCGCGGCGTTTGAAGGTGGCGGTTGACTGCTGCAACGGCGCCTGCGCGCGGCTCATCCCGCGCTGGCTCGAACAGCTCGGCTGCGAGGTGCTCGCCGTCAACGACGACCCGACGGCGCCCTTCCCGCACAGCCCCGAGCCGAAGCCGGAGACGATGGCGCAGCTCCGCGCCGTCGTGAAAGCGGGCCGCGCCGACGTGGGGTTCGCGCACGACGCCGACGGCGAGCGCTTAGGGATTGTGACGGAGGAGGGCACGCCGCTCTCGGAGGAGGCGACGCTCGCGCTCGCCGCCGAGATACTGCTCCCGCGGCGGCCCGGCACCGTCGTCACGAACCTCTCGACGAGCGGCGCGGTGGACATCGTCGCCGCGCGCCACAACTCAACGGTCGTCCGCACGCCCGTCGGTCAGGCTTATATTTCCGAGGCCATCGTCGAGACGGGGGCCGTGCTCGGCGGCGAGGGAAGCGGGGGCGTCTCGCTCCCCCGTGTGCACCCCACGCACGACAGCGCGGCGGCCGTCGGCCTCATCCTCGAACACCTCGCGCTCTCGGGCGAGACGGTGTCGGCGGCGGCGGCGCGGCTGCCCCGCCTCTCGATGGTCAAGCACAACGTCAAGGTCGAGCCCAACCAGATATACTCGCTGCTGCAACGCCTGCGCGCGCAGGCCGAGCAAGAGGGGCGCGTCTCCGACCTGACCGACGGCGTCAAGTTCGAGACGGCCGGCGGCTGGCTCCACGCGCGCGCCTCGAACACCGAGTCCATGATCCGCCTCATCGCCGAGGCCCCCGAAGAGCGCTCCGCCCGCGACCTCGTGGACTGGGCGCGCGATAGATTGAAGAGATGAGAGCGATTCCGACACTGAAGATCAGCATCTCGGGCGTGCGGGGCGTGGTCGGCGATAGCTTGACGCCGACGCTGCTCGTGCGCTTCGCGCAGGCGTTCGGCACCTACGTCGGCTCGGGCACCGTCGTCATCGGCCGCGACACGCGCACGTCGGGCGAGATGGTCAAGCAGACGGTCGTCGCGGGGCTCCTCTCGGCGGGCTGCCGCGTCGTGGACGTGGGCGTCTGCCCCGTCCCCACCGTGCAGGTGCTCGTGCGCCACGTCGGCGCGCAGGGCGGCATCTGCATCACGGCGAGCCACAACCCGGCGGAGTGGAACGCGCTCAAGTTCATCGGCCCCGACGGCCTCTTCCTCGGCCCCGGCCCCGCGCGCGAGCTGCTCGACATCTACCACCAGGGCGAGTACACGAAGGTCTCGGGCGCGGAGATGCGCACGGTCGAGGAACTCGAAGGTGCGACCGACGTACACGTCCGCGCCATCCTCGACGCGCTCGGCCCGCTCCCGGCCCGCGAGCGCAAGCTGCGCGTCGTGCTCGACTCGTGCAACGGCGCGGGCTCGGTCGTCACGCCGCGCCTGCTCGAAGCGCTCGGGGCGGAGGTCTTCACCGTCAACACGACGCCCGACGGGCTCTTCCCGCGCCCGGCCGAGCCGCTCCCCGAAAACCTCGGCGAGTTGTGCGCGGCGGTGCGCGAGCACGGCGCCGACCTGGGGCTCGCGCAGGACATGGACGCCGACCGCCTCGCCGTCGTGGACGAGGCGGGCCGTCCCGTGGGCGAGGACTACACGCTCGTGCTCGCCGCGCTCTACGTGCTCGGGCGCGAGCCGGGGCCGGTCGTCGCGAACCTCTCCACTTCGAGCGCACTCGCCGCGGCGGCCGCGCGCTTCGGCTGCGAGTTGACGCTCTCGAAGATCGGCGAGGCGAACGTGACCGAAGAGATGCGCCGGGTCGGGGCGGTCGTCGGCGGCGAAGGCAACGGCGGCGTCATCTACCCGCGCATCAACTTCGGCCGCGACAGCCTGGTCGGCGCCGCGCTCGTCCTCCACCTGCTGGCCGAGTCGGGCCAGACCGTCTCGGAGATTCTGGCGACGCTCCCGCCCTCCTTCGTGGTCAAGGAGAAGCTGGCCTGCCCTTCGGACAAGATCAAGGTGGCGCTGCGCATGGTCGAGCGAGAGTACGCGGGCTACCCTTCCGACCGCCGCGACGGCGTCAAGGTCTTGCTCCCCGACGGCTGGTTCCTCGTGCGCGGCTCGAACACCGAGCCGATCATCCGCGTCGTCGCCGAAGGCCCGACCGAAGCGCGCGCGCGTGAGATCGTCGAACAGGTCTTCGCGCGCGTGCGCGTGGCGGTGACTTCTTAACCACAGAGCCGATGATTGAAGCGGTCATCTTCGACATGGACGGCGTGCTCATCGACTCCGAGCCCTTCTGGCAGGAGTCGGAGATCGAAGCCTTCGGCCGCACGGGGCTGCGCCTGACGCGCGAGATGTGCATGCAGACGATGGGCCTGCGCGTGGACGAGGTGGTCGAATACTGGCACCGCCGCCACGGTTGGGAGGGCTTCGCCGCGGGCGAGTTGGAAGAGGCGATCGTCGGCGGCGTCGAGCGGAGGATTCTTGAGAAGGGCGAGGCGATGGGGGGCGTGGAATACGCGCTCGACTTCTTTCGCGGCCGCGGCGTGAAAGTCGCGCTCGCCTCCTCCTCGGCCTACCGGCTCATCCGCGCCGTCACGGAGCGCTTCCGTCTCGCCGACAGGTTCGACTGCGTCTACTCGGCCGAGGAGGAGGAGTACGGCAAGCCGCACCCGGGCGTCTACCTGACGACGGCGCGCAGGCTCGGCGTGAAGCCCTCCGCCTGCCTCGCCATCGAAGACTCTTTCAACGGCGTGCTCGCGGCCAAGGCGGCGCGCATGAAATGCATCGCCGTCCCCGAAGAGGGCGCGCGCCGCGACCCCCGGTTTGCCATCGCCGACGTGGTGCTCGGCTCGCTCACGGAGATTGACGAAGAGGTCTGGCGCCGCCTGAGCGACTGACCTTCCGAACAGATGAGCTACGCAATCGGCATCGACCTCGGCGGCACGAACATCAAGGCCGTGGCCGTCAACGAAGACGGCGACGTGCTCGCCCGAACGTCGGCGCCCACGCACGGGGACGGCGTGGCTGACGAAGACGGCGCGGCCGTGGCGCGAAACGTCGCGCGGCAGTTGGCGGCGCTTGAGACGGAGGTCGGGCGGACGGCCGCGGCGGTCGGGCTCGCCGCGCCGGGGCTCGTGGCGCGCGACGGCCGCTCGATGGCTTCGATCAGCGGCCATCTCGAAAGCGTCGAGGGGCTCGTCTGGGCCGAATACCTCGGCGGGCGTGCGCCCGCGCTGCTCAACGACGCGCACGCCGCGCTCGTCGGCGAAGTCTGGCGCGGCGCGGCCGCGGGCGCGCGCGACGCCGTGCTGCTCACGCTCGGGACGGGCGTCGGCGGCGCGGTGCTCGCGGAGGGGCGGCTGCTGCGCGGGCACCTCGGGCGCGCGGGGCACCTCGGCCACATGTGCCTCGACGTGGACGGCGCGCGCGACAGCCTCGGCATCCCCGGCACGCTCGAAGAGGCCGTCGGCAACCGCACGCTCCCCGAGCGCTCCGCCGGGCGCTTTCGTTCGACCGCAGAACTCGTCGCGGCATACCTCGCGGGCGACGCGGAAGCGGCGCGCGTCTGGCTGCGGTCGGTCTTCCAGCTCGCCTGCGCCGTGACGAACATCATCAACGCCTTCGACCCGGAGGTCTTCATCATCGGCGGGGGCGTGGCGCGCGCCGGGCGGGCGCTCTTCGACCCACTCGCCGAGTACCTCGACGGGATGGAGTGGCGGCCGCAAGGGCACCGCGTCCGCGTAGTGCCGGCCGCGCTCGGCGACGCGGCCGGCGCGCTCGGCGCGGCCCGCAACGCCGAGCAGTCTTCAAGCGGGAGTTCGAATCAACAGTGAGACTTGAAAGGGACGCCGCATGCACCTGACCGCGCTCGACTGGATCATCGCCCTGCTGGCCGTCGGCATCTGCTTCGCGCCCGCGCTCTTCTTCGGGAGGCGCTCGGGCAAGGACACCGCGCAGTTCTTCGCCTCGGGCCGCTCCGTGCCGTGGTGGCTCGCGGGGCTCTCGATGGTCGCCACCACGTTCAGCAGCGACACGCCCAACCTCGTCACAGACATCGTGCGCAGGCAGGGCGTTGCCGGCAACTGGGTCTGGTGGGCGTTCGTGCTGACGGGCGTCGCCACCGTCTTCTTCTACGCGCGGCTGTGGCGGCGCTCGGGCGTGCTCACGGACTTGGAGTTCTACGAGCTGCGCTACTCCGGGAAGGCGGCGGGCGCCGTGCGCGGCTTCCGCGCCGTCTACCTCGGGCTCTTCTTCAACTGCCTGATTATGGCGACCGTGAACCTCGCCGCGTGCAAGATCGCCGCCATCCTCTTCGGGCTGGAGCGCTGGCAGACGCTCCTCTTCGTCGGGCTCCTCAACGTCGTCTTCGCCGCGCACTCCGGCCTCTGGGGCGTGCTCGTCATCGACATGGTTCAGTTCTTCATCAAGATGACGGCGGTGGTCGCGGCGGCCTACTTCGCGGTCAAGCTGCCGCAGGTCGGCGGTCTCTCCGGCCTCGTCTCGAAGCTCTCGGCGACGCAGGGGCCGGGCGGCATCAACTACCTGAACGTGCTGCCCGACTTCTCGAACCACTGGGACATCGCGCTCGCTGTCTTCGTCATGCCGGTGGCGGTGCAATGGTGGGCGGTCTGGTACCCGGGCGCGGAGCCGGGCGGCGGCAGCTACATCGCGCAGCGCATGCTCGCGTCGAAGTCCGAGAAGGACTCGCTCGGCGCGGTGCTCTTCTTCAACGTCGCGCACTACGTGCTCAGGCCGTGGCCCTGGATTCTGGTCGCGCTCGCCTCGATCATTGTCTACCCGCAGCTCTCGGACATCCAGGCCGCGTTCCCGAATCTGAACTCGAAGCTGCTCGGCCACGACATCGCGTACCCGGCGATGCTCAAGTTCCTGCCCGCGGGTTTCGTCGGCCTGATGGCCGGCGGGCTCGTGGCCGCGAACTCTTCGACGATTTTGACGCACCTCAACTGGGGCGCGTCCTACCTCGTCCACGACTTCTACCGCCGCTTCATCCGCCGCGACGCCGACGAGAAGCACTACGTCATGGCCGGCCGCGCCGCGACCGTCCTGCTCTTCCTGCTCTCGTCGGGGCTCGTCTTCGTGCTCGACTCGGCGAAGGACGCCTTCGACGTGATTCTGCAAGTCGGCGCGGGCACGGGGCTGCTCTACCTCCTGCGCTGGTTCTGGTGGCGCATCAACGCGTGGTCGGAGGTCGTGGCGATGGTCAGCTCGTTCTTCGTCTCGGTGCTCTTCCTAGTGCTGGAAAAGGAGAACGTCTACTCGCTCCCGACGGCGCAGAGGCTTCTCATCACCGTCGCGGTGACGACCGTCTGCTGGGTGCTGGCTGCCTACCTCGGGCCGCAGACCGACCGCGAGACGCTCGTCGCCTTCTACCGCAAGGTGCACCCGGCGGGGCCGGGCTGGAACCCGATCCGGCGCGAGGCGGGCATCGCGGAGGAGGCGGTCGAGCGCGCCGACAACATCCCGCTCGCGCTCCTGGGCTGGGTCGCCGGCTGCACGATGATCTGGTCGTCGCTCTTCACCGTGGGCAACTTCCTGTACGGACGCACTTCTTACGCGCTCGGCCTCCTCGTCGTCTTCGCCTTGAGCGGGTTCGCCCTGCTGCGCGTGGTCGGCCAGCTCTGGTCGAGCCCGGTCAGGATTACGGGCGAAGAGGACAAGCCGACGCACGAGGGCGGCGCCGCCTGACGTGCGCGCGGGAGGGAAGGCACGTTGATACGCATCGCTCTCGTCGGCTGCGGCGAACACTCCGAGGGCAGCCACGCCGCCCCGCTGGCGAGGTACGCCGCCGAGCGGCCCGGCGAGATTTCGCTCGCGGCGGCCTGCGACCTGAACCTCGCGCGGGCCGAGGAGTTCTGTCAACGCTTCGGCTTCGCGCGCGCCTACTCCGACTTGGGAAAGCTCCTGGCGGACGGGGGGACGGACGCGTGCGTCACGGTCATGCCGGTCGAGCGCATCGCCGAGGTGGGCGCGCTGCTCCTTGAGCGCGGCGTGCCCTGCGTCGTCGAGAAGCCGCTCGGCGCGTCCCTGTCGGAAGTTGAAGAACTGGCGCGCGTCGCGCGCGAGACTAAGACGCCGCACATGGTATCGGTCAACCGACGCTTCCTTCCCTACCTCAACCGCGCGGTCGAATTCGTCGCGGCGGGCGGCGGGCCGCGCTACGTCCGCGCGACTATGGCGCGGCACGCGCGCGACGAGGCGGACTTCATCTCGACCACCGCCATCCACGCCGTAGACGCCCTGCGCCACGTCGCGGGCGAGGTCGCCGATTTCAGGTCGAAGGTCATCGGCGGCGGCGCGGCGCGTTGGTACGTCATCTCGCTTGATTTCGAGGGCGGCGCCGCCGGGCAGGTCGAAATACTCCCGACGGCGGGCGTCGTCGAAGAGACTTACGAGCTGTTCGGCGAGGGCGTGCGCGCGCGGGTCGTCTGCGGGTCGGGCTCGCAGAAGCTTCTGCGCTGCTGGCGCGGCGGCCGGCCCGAAGTCGAAGAGGCGGCGGACGGGCAGCCGGAGGACGTGTGCAACGGCGGCTACGGCGAGGTCGTCGAGTTCGTCCGCGCGCTCGGCGCCGGAGCACGTCCGAGCCCGACGGTCGAAGACGTGCTGCCTTCCGCGCGTATCTGTTACTCCGTCGCCGAGTCGGCCGCGGCGAGTCTGACGAAAGGCGTCTAGCCTGCATAACCAACCGAGATCAGCCCAGGGTTCCGAACGATGAAGAAGCGTCTGTCATTAGCTCTCGCGCTGCTCACTCTCTCCATGCTCGCCCCCTTCGCGGCGGCGCGGCAGGACTTGAAGGAGGAGGGCGTCGGCGGGAGCGCCTTCCACAAGAACGACATCACCTACTCGACCCAGGTCTCGACGCCGCACGTCGCCTGGGCGAAGAAATTGCCGGGCGGCCCCGTGCGCGGCTTCTTCATCCCGCCCGTGCAGTACGGGCGCGACATGGTCGAGCTGATGCAGCGGCTTGACCTCGCGCCGACGACCGTCACCATCGACCGTAACTGGGACACGAGCTGCTGGGGCATCGGCGACTACTACGGCCACGAGTACCGCGGCGACCGCGACGACTTCCAGACCGTCTACGGCTACGTCGAGCGTGACCTGACCGGGCCGGCGCAGTTCGAGGTCATGCTCATCCCCGGCCTGAACGGCTGGTCGCGCATGACGCGCGCCGCGCGCGACGCCGTCCTGCGCCGCGTGCGCGAGGGCGCGGGGCTCGTCCTCCTCCACCCCTTCGTCGGCGACGTGAAGGGCCACCCCTTCAAGGGCGACGAGGCCGAACCCGACGCGCGCATCTGGGACATCTCGCCCCTCGTCGGCGTGCCCGACGACACGCTCAACGAGCGCGGCTACCCCGAGATAAATCAGGACGCCGTGGCGAAGGGCAAGTGGGAGGCGACGCACCCGCACTTCATCACGGACGGCGTGCCTTTGGAACTGCTCCCGGAGGGGCAGGTCGGCGGCTCCTTCTACAAGTACCGCGCCGACGGCGACGTGCTCGTGCGCTCCGGCGAGCGGCCCGTCGTCGCGGTCAAAAACTACGGCAAGGGGCGCGTCGTCGCGCTCGCATACGTCGAGGAGGGTTTCACGCCGCAGAGCGTCAACCCCTTCGAGACGAGAATCTACTGGGACTACTGGGAGTATCAATACTCTCTGCTCGCGCGCGCGCTCCTCTGGGCCGCGGGGCGCGAACCCGCGGCGCGCCTCACGTCGCTCGCCGCGACGGACGCGGAGCCGGCCGTCAAACTCACAGTGACTTCGGACGCCGCGCGGTCTGTCGAGACAGAGGTCGCGTGCAAGAGCGAGTTCGGTCAAAAGCTCGGCTCGACGAAGGTGCGTCGGGAACTCGCGCGCGGCGAGAACTCTATCGCCGTGGCGGCGAGCGTGCTCCGACCCGCCGCGGGCTGGCCCGGCGGTCGCGCGATCTTCGACGTTATCGTGCGCGACGCGCGGACGGGCGCGACGCTCGACTGGGGCGCGGCGACCTTCAACGCGCCGAAGCGCGCGATGATGACGCTCGTCAAACCGGCCGTTGACGTTTACAAACGCGGCGAGACATTGAGCGCGGTGCTGCGCGCGGCGGGCGACCTCGCGGGCTTGCGCCTGCGCATGAAAGTGTCGGACGACCTCGGCCGCCTGCTCGCCGTCGTCGAGCAGCCCGCGCGGGGCGAGCGGACGATGACCTACGCGCTCTCGGACTTCGTCGCCAAGTCCGCCCTCGTCACGGGCGAGCTGGTGGACGCGAAGGGTGCGGTCGTTGACCAGCTCCGCGCCGCGCCCGTCATGGTCGTGCAGGACGAACGGCGCGAACGCGAGTACACGGCGCTCGTCTCCTTCGGCGGCACGAAGCATTACTTACAGGACGCGCAGATGCGGCAGGTGCGCGCCGTCGCCGCCGACACAGGCTTCACCTGGGGCGGCGGCGTGGACAACTCGCTCAACGTCCCGCGCGGGAGCTTCGGCGTCTACTGGTACGACCGCGGCCCCACGACGCCCGACGCGATGGAGAAGGCCATCGCCGACTACAAACGCACGCAGGACTTCGACGCGCTCGGCTACCTGACGAAGAAGGAGCTGTACCGCCGCACGGGCGACAAGACGTTCCTGCGGCGCACGCCCTCGTTCGACGACCCCGCCTTCATGCGCTCGCTCACCGACATCGCGCGGGCGACGGCGCGCAACAAAGCGCGCTACCAGATGGACTACTACTTCGTCGGCGACGAGGGCTCGCTCACCTCCTACGGCGACCCTTTCGACTTCGACTGGAGCCCGCACGCGCTCGCCGAATTCCGCGCCTGGCTCCGCGGCGAATACAAGACGCTCGACGCGCTCAACCGCGAGTGGAAGAGTTCGTTCAAGAGTTGGGACGAGGTCGTCCCCTCGACGACCGACGAGGCGCGCAAGGCGAACAACTTCGCGCCCTGGGCCGACCACCGGACGTACATGGAGGTCTCCTTCGCGCGCGCCTACCAGCGCGTGCGCGACGCCGTGCGCGAGGGCGACCCCGACGGCCATGTCGCCGTCTCCGGCACGCAGGCCACGAACGCTTATAACGGCGCCGACTGGGCGCGGCTCGACCGCGTCATCGACGACTTCCTCTCCTACGACGGCGGCAACCAGTGGGACATGCACCGCTCGTTCGCCAAGCCCGGCGCGATGATCGGCTTCTGGACGGGCTACGGCTCGCGCGGCCTCAGTGTCGAGAACGCCATCTGGACGGCGGCCGCGCAGAACGTCCTCCACCCGAACGTCTTCTGGATGTACTCGTTCCTCGACCCGGACATGACGCACTCGGAGTCGGCGCGCGACATGGGCGCGGCCTTCAAGTCGCTCCGCTTCGAGGGCGTCGGGAAGCTTCTGATGGAGTCGGCGCGGCAGCAGGACGGCGTCGCCATACATTACTCGATGTCCTCAATCCACGCGGCGACGATCCTCGGCTATCACCAGCGCCGCGGCGACGAGGAGGAGGGCGCGAAGGTCGAGGAGGCCGTCAGCTTCCCCGGCGACCGCGACGGCTGGGTGCGCGTGACGAAAGACCTCGGGCTCCAGTTCGACTTCGTCTCCTCCGAACAGGTCGAGCAGGGCGGACTGAGTTCGGGCAAATACAAAGTCCTCGTCCTCCCGCTCTCGCTCGCGCTCTCCGAGGAGGAGTTGAAATCAATCGAGGCGTTCGCGCGCGGCGGAGGCACGGTCATCGCCGACGCGGGCGCGGGTGTCACCGACGAGCACTGCGCGTGGCGCATTGACGGCTCGCTCGAAAAACTCTTCGGCGTTCAGTTGGCTTCCGCGCCGGACGTCCGGCGGCTGAAGGGCTCGGGCGAGAAGTTGACGCTGACCGGCGCGGGCGCGGCCTTCGGGATTCGCGCGGAAGACCTCGCGGGCCTCAACGCCGCAGAGCCGGGGCTGAAGGCCGCGGGCGGCGAAGCGCTCGCGCGCGCAGGCGACGCAGACGCCGTGGTCATCCGCCGCGTAGGCAGCGGCCGCACGATCTACCTCAACGCGCTCCTCGACCGCTACGCGAAGCTGCGCGCGGAGAAGTCGGGCGGCGACGCACAGCGCGCCCTGGTCAACACGCTGCTCGAACGCGCGGGCGTGCGCCCCGCAATCGAACTCCTCTCGGCGGGCGGGCGGAGGCTGACGCACGCGCTCGTGGCGCGCTACAAGTTCGGCGAGTCCGAGGTGCTGACGGTCGTCACAGACAACGTCAAGCTCGAAGGCGTCGTCGGCCGCGACGGCGTCACCGTCTACAACGACGCGGGGCTCGGCCGGGTCGCGCGGCAGGAGATCACCGTGCGCCTCCCGCGCAAGGCTTACGTGACGGACGTGCGCACCGGCAAGAGGTTCGGCCTGACGGACACGGTGCACACCTCGGTCGTCGTCGGCGACGCGCTCGTGCTCGGCCTGAGCCCGGCCGCAGGCGCCGTCACCCTGAGCGGCCCGCCTTCGGCCGCGCTCGGCGCGCACGTACGGTTCGACATCCACGTCGCGCCGGCGGGGCGCCACCTCGTCCGCTGCCACTTCCTCGCGCCCGACGGCTCGCTGCTGGAGGCTTACGCGAAGAACGTCCTAGCCGAGGAAGGGCGCGCGTCGGTCGTACTCCCCTCGGCGCTCAACGACCCGGCGGGCGTCTACACGCTCCGCGTCACGGACGTGGTCACCGGCGCGACCGCGGAGGCGAAGGTAGAGTTGAAGTAGCTAACCCGGGGCGAAGAGAGTCAAACTATGAGGGTAGAGATTCACGAGTCGAAGCAGGAGTTGGCGGCGGCGGCGGCCGAACGCGCCGCCGAGGTCATCCGCGGGGCGATAGCCGAGCGCGGCGAGGCGTGCGTCGTCGCGGCGACGGGGGCCTCGCAGTTCGAGTTCCTCGACGAGCTGACGAAGAGGCCCGACCTCGAATGGCAAAGGGTCGTCTTCTTCCACCTCGACGAGTACGTCGGGCTCCCCGAGACGCATCCGGCGAGTTTCAGGAAGTATCTGAAGGAGCGCATCGACGCGCGCGTCCATCCCCGCGCGTTCCACTTCATCGAGGGCGACGCGCCCGACGTGCGGGCGGAGTGCCGGCGGCTCGCCGCGCTCATCTCCGCACGGCCCGTGGACGTGGCCTTCGTCGGCATCGGCGAGAACGGCCACCTCGCCTTCAACGACCCGCCCGCGGACTTCGAGACCGAAGAGCCCTACATCGTCGTCAAACTCGACGAGGCGTGCCGCCGCCAGCAGGTCGGCGAGGGCTGGTTCGAGGGCTTGGACGAGGTTCCGCGCCAGGCCGTCTCGATGTCAATCAAACAGATTCTCAAGGCGCGCCAAATCGTCTGCGTCGTCCCCGACGCGCGGAAGGCGCGCGCCGTCCGCGACTGCCTCGAATCGGAGGTGAGCCCGGAGCGCCCGGCCTCTGCCTTAAGGCCGCACGAGGGCGCGTTCCTCTACCTCGAACGGGAGTCGGCATCGCTCCTCGAAGACAGCACGCCGCGCGTCTTCGAGGCGTCGAAGGCATGAACGTGCGAAGGGTTTTTGAATCATGGGCGGGCGGCAGTTTCTAAACGTGGGAGGTGTGAGGAGCGCGGCGGAGTTCCGCGACGCACTCGCGCGGCTCGGCGTCTCGATCCCCTGTGACGAGGAGGTCGAGGCGGGCGACGCGTCGCCGCTCGCGCGGCCGTTGCGCGTCGAAGGCTTCGAGGTCGGCAACAGGTTTGCCGTCCACCCGATGGAAGGTTGGGACGGGACGGCCGACGGCAGGCCGACCGAGCTGACGAGCCGGCGCTGGCGCAACTTCGGCGCGAGCGGCGCGAAGCTCGTCTGGGGCTGCGAGGCCGTCGCCGTCACACACGAGGGGCGAGCCAACCCGAACCAGCTCCTCTGCGGCCCGCACGCGTTGGAAGACCTCGCGGGCCTGCGCGGGCTGCTCGTCGCGGAGCACCGCGCCGCGGCGGGCTCGGACGCGGGGCTGCTCGTCGGGCTCCAGCTCACGCACTCGGGCCGCTTCAGCCGCCCCAACTCCGGCGGCCGCTCGGAGCCGCGCATACTCTACCGCCACCCCTTGCTCGACGCGCGTCTGGGACTACCGCCCGACTACCCTTTGATGTCCGACGGCGAGGTGCGCGCCGTCGTCGAAGCCTTCCACGGCGCCGCGCGCGTGGCGCGGGAGGCCGGCTTCGACTTCATAGACGTGAAGCACTGCCACGGCTACCTGGGCCACGAGTTCCTGAGCGCGCACACGCGCGGCGGCGACTACGGCGGCTGCTTCGAGAACCGCACGCGCTTCCTGCGCGAGGTGGTCGAAGGCGTGCGGTCGGAGGCGCCCGGGATGCAAATCGGCGTGCGACTTTCGGCCTTCGACACCGTGCCCTTTCGTCCCGACCCGGCGGCCTCCGCCCCGGGGCGGCCCGGCCCGGGCGCGCCCGAACCTTTCGCGGGGCTCGTCCCGTACCGCTGGGGCTTCGGCCTCGACCCCTTCGACCCGCTCGCGGAAGACTTCGGCGAGACGGAGCGATTCCTCTCGCTCTGTCGCGACTTGGAAATACGGCTCGTCAGCATCTCGGCCGGGAGCCCCTACTACAACCCGCACGTCCAGCGGCCGGCCGTCTACCCGCCGTCGGACGGGTACCTGCCCCCCGAAGACCCTCTGCTCGGCGTCGTGCGGCAGATGCTCGCGACGCGCACTCTCAAACAGCAGTTCCCCGACCTCGCCTTCGTCGGCGCCGGCTACACGTACCTGCAACAGTTCCTCCCCAACGTGGCGCAGGCCGCGGTGCGCGAGGGCTGGGTGGACAGCGTTGGGCTCGGGCGCATGGTGCTCTCATACCCCGCGCTCCCGCTCGACGTGCTCGGCGGGCGCGCGCTGCGGCGGCGACTCATCTGCCGCACCTTCAGCGACTGCACGACGGCGCCGCGCAACGGCCTGCCGTCGGGCTGCTACCCGCTCGACCCCTTCTACAGAGAGACCGAGGCGGCCGCGCGGCTCAAACAGCTCAAGCGCGGGCGTGAGTAGCGCGGAGAAGAACGGGATGGACGTGGAGAGCCTGATCGAAAGGTTGCGGCCGCGGCGGCGCGTCGAGGGCATCGCCGCGGCGCTTCTGCCTTTCGAGGCGGACGGCCGCGTCGCGTTCGAAGCCTTCCAGCGGAACCTCCGGGCGACGCACGAGGCCGGGCTCACGAACGCCGTCAACATGGACACCGGCTACGTCAACCTCCTCGGCGAGGGCGAGAAGCTCGACGTGCTGCGCCGGACGCGCGAGGCGCTCGGGCCGGGCGCCCCCTTCATCGCGGGCGCCTGCATCGAGCGGCTCGAAGGCGACGTGGTCTCGCTCTACCGGCGGCAGATGGATGCAATCGCGGAGGCGGGCGGCACCCCCATCCTCTTCCAGACGGCGCGGCTGCACGCGCTCGGCGCGCGGGAGAAAGTCTCGGTCTACCGCGAGGTGTGCAAGGGTTATCCGGAGGTGCTCGGCTTCGAGCTGAGCCCGTTGTTCGGGCCGGGCGGGGAGATTTTTGACGAAGAGACGGTGCGCGGTCTGCTCGAAATCCCAGAGCTGAAGGGGCTGAAGCACTCCTCACTCGACCGTCTGACGGAGCTGCGCCGCCTCGCGCTGCGCGACCGCGCGCGGCCGGAATTTCGCGTCTACACGGGGAACGACCTCGGCATCAACATGATCGAGTACGGCTCCGACTACCTGCTCGGGCTCGCCGCCTTCGCGCCCGAAAAGTTCGCCGAGCGCGACCGGCTCTGGGAGGAGGGCGACGCCGATTATTACGCGCTCTCCGACGCGCTCCAGCACCTCGGGAACGTGGCCTTCCGCGCGCCCCTCCCGGCCTACAAACACTCCGCGGCCGTCTTCCTCCACCTCCGCAGCCAAATCCCTTCCCCACGCACACACCCCGACTCCCCGGGGCGGCCGCCGTGGGAGGCCGCCCTCCTCCGGGATTGCGCGGCCCGACTGGGCAGTTAGGACAGTTCAACCTCCTCGGCGGGAACGTCCGAGGAATCGTCAGGAAGCCGCCCACCCCCGACAGCACGACGGGCCGCCCGCGGTACTTCGAGTCGCGTGGGTATAGCTATGAGTGGGAACTTGTACTAACATACGCGAGAACGTGGCTGGCAGAATCATATTGGCAGTGAGCCGTAGCGGCGTTAAGCGCCGCCGGGCGCTAGCCTACCTGCTGCTCATCGTCGTCACCTACGGGGCGACCGTTGAGGCGGCACACAGCCACGGCTCCGCCACGCCGAACGGTTCGCGCTTTGCCGCTCTCAACGACGCGGGCGACTCACACTCGAACACGGACGATTCTCGGAACAGAGAATGCGTCGTGTGTCAGTTCCAACAGCAGCTCTTCAACGGCGTCCTCCACGAGCCGCTCCTGCTACTCGCGCCTTCGACGCAAACCGCCTTCGTCCCCACGCCGACGGTTCTGTACTCCTCCAGTCTGACCGCCCGCCCGTCGGGCCGCGGGCCGCCCCTCGCCCGAGGCTAACTCGGTGGCGCGGCTCGTCGTTCGCCAGCCCTGACCGATCACCGAAGCCACAGAGCTAGTCCGCCGCGGGCACACTTTGCCTGCCGGTAATCTCTCTACCAGCGCGGTGGGGTTTCGCCCCGCGCGGCCAATAACAATTCAAGCAGCCGGTAGATGCGAGGTGATCGGATGTATCAGCGCACTAATAATTATCCGCGCCGCTTCGGCGGGCGGTGTGATTCCGCGATTTACCAGGGCGGATGCGGCTCGCCCCGCCGCCGGCGGCGAAAGCACGGGCGCGCGAGTTACCTCGCCGGCCTGCTCTTATTCGCCTTCGTCATCCAGCCGGCGCCGGCGCAGGAGACGTCGCCCAAACCCGCGAAGCAAGTCTTTAAGAGCAGTCTCTTCGTGCCGCCCGACGAGTCGCAAACTCCGACGGCCCCCGCGCCCCCCGCGCCTCCAACTACCCCGGCGGCCCAGACGACCACGGCGAGACGGCCCATCACGATTGCAGACGCCGTGTCGATCTTCCTGCAACAGAACCTTCAGCTCGTGGCCGCGCGCTACGACATCGACACGGCGGAGGCGGAGAGGCTGACGGCGCGACTCCGCCCGAACCCACAGCTCAACGTCAGCACCTCGGGCATCCCCCTGGCGCTGAACGGGCCGCTCATCAAAGAGCAGACCTACGACTACGGCGTCTCACAGACCGTCGAGCTGGGCGGCAAGCGGGGCAAGCGGGTCGCCGCCGCCGACGCGAACGCCGAGCTGGCGCGCGGAGTCTTTGAAACTGTCGTCTGGCAACTGACCAACGACCTGAAGAAAAAGTATTACACCGCGCTGCTCGCCGCGTCGCTGCTCAAGCTCGCGCAGGAAAATCAGAAGACGTTCGCCGAAACGCTCCAACACACGAAGGAGTTGTACGAGGCCGGCGAGATCGCGGGGCTTGAGCTGAAGCGGCTCGAAGTCGAAAAACTCAAGTTCGACACGGACGTAGCCAACTCGCAGAGGGATTACGAGGTTGCCGTGCGCGATTTGCGCGTCACGCTCGGCGGCGACTACCAGACGACGGACATCGACGTCGCCGGGACGCTCGACTACCAGCCTTACGAGTTTTCACCCGACGAGCTGCGCGCAAACGCGCTGGCCGCGCGGCCCGACTTGAAGGCCGCGCAACTGAGCGAGCGCGCCGCCAACGCGTCCATACGCCTTCAGAACGCCCAACGCATCCCGGACATCACGGTCGGGGCCGGCGTCGAGCAAGTCCCCCTCGGCACGAACACCTTCAACGTCGGCGTCGGCATCACGCTGCCCCTCTTCGACCGCAATCAGGGCGAGCGGGCCAAGGCGCTGATCGACCGGAAGCGCGCGCAGACCCAGCAGCAGCTCATCACCAACCAGGTGTCGGGCGACGTGGACAAGGCGCTGGTCGCGTTCGAGCTTCAGAAGCGGCGGGTCGAGCTTTACCGCTCGGGCGTGCTGACCAAGGTTGACGAGATTCAGAACCTGACGGAGTTCGCCCTGAAGGCCGGCGAGAGTTCCACGCTCGACCTGCTCGACGCCATCCGCACGCGGCGCGACACCCTCGCGAGTTATTACCAGGCGCTCTTCGACTACCAGATGTCGCTGCTCGACCTTGAGCTGGCGACCGCGACGCCCCTGCAAAAATAAGCACGGCGGCGAAAGGACGCGCGATATGTTTCGACTAAGAATCACTCCCACGCTCTTGACCGCGCCGCTCCTCTTCGCGTCGTTGTGCGCGGGCTGCGGCAAGAGGGGCACCGACGTGACCGCGAACGTTTCGATCCAGCCGGCGGGCGGCGCCGCCCCGCAGGCGCAAAGCTCCGCCATCGAGCTGGAGATAGTCGCGCCGCAGCAGATCGCCGGGTCAATCGCGGCCACGGGGAAAGTCCTCGTCCCCGAAGACCGCGTGGCGAACATCGGCCCCGTACACGAGGGGCGCATCGTGAGCCTCTACGCGGGACAGGGCAGCGTCGTGCGCAAAGGTCAGAGGCTGGCCGACCTCGAATCGGCGGACATCGACCAGGCCGAGGCCGACTACCTCAAGGCGCTCGCCGACTACGAGAACGCCACGCGCACGTCGGCGGCCGAGGTCAAGTTCGCGCAGGCCAACTACGACCGCACGAAGATGCTCTTCGAGAAGACCATCACCGCCGGGAAGAATCTACAGCAGGCCGAGCACGACCTTGAGCTGGCGAAGTCGGCGGCGGCGAGTAACGTCGCGGGGGCGAGGGTGGCCGTGGCGAACGCGCGCCGCCACCTGCTCATCCTCGGCCTGAAGGATTCGGCCATCGACGCGCTGGCGAGCAGGCCGAACCTCGCGTCGGTCTTCTCCCTCAACGCGCCCATCTCCGGCGTCGTCGTCGAGCGCAACGCCACGGTCGGCGCGACCGTCGGCTCGGACGCGAGCCTCTTCAAGATCATCGACACCTCAAGCGTCTGGGTTGACGCCAACGTCTTCGAGAAAGACCTCGGGCGCGTGCGACGCGGGCAGGAGGTGAGGGTCACCGTGCCCGCCTTCCCCGGCGTGACCTTCGCGGGCAGGGTGATTCTGATTTCGAGCGTGGTCAACCCGGAGACGCGCGGCGTGCAGGTTCGCACCGAGGTCTCGAACGCGGACGGGAGGCTCAAGCCGGACATGTTCGCCAACGTCGAGATCGTCACGGACGTGCGCCGCGCGGCCATCTCGCTCCCGCAGTCGGCCGTGCTCGACGACGGCGGCCACAAGGTCGTCTTCGTCCAGACCGGCAACGGCTACGAGAAGCACATCGTGACCACCGGGATAGAGAACGGCGACCGCGTTGAAATCCTCGACGGGCTTCAGGCGGGCGACAAGGTCGTGGTCAAGGGCAACTACCTTCTGCTCCAACAGGGCCAGCCGCAGCAGTAGCGCGGGAAAGCGCCACACGGCAGTCACGGTGCGTTTATGACCGACAAACTCATTGCCTTCTTCTACCGCGAGCGCCTGCTCGTCGTCATCTTCACGATGCTCGTCACGGCGGGCGGGATTCTGGCGCTCAACAAATTGAACGTTGACGCCTTCCCCGACGTGACGCCCGTGCAGGTGGAGATTGACACGGACGCGCAGGGGCTCGCGCCGCAGGAGGTCGAGCAGCTCATCACCTTCCCCGTCGAGAACGTGATGAACGGCATCCCCGGCGTGGTGCGCGTGCAGTCGGAGTCCAAGTTCGGCCTCTCCGTGGTGACGGTCTACTTCAGCGACGACACGGACATCTACTTCGCGCGCCAGCAGGTCTTCGAGCGCCTCTCGCAAGCCAAGGACAGCATCCCCGCCGGGTTCGACCCCACAATGGGGCCAATCACGACGGGGACGGGCCAGATTTATCTCTACCAGATTGTCGGCCCCGGCAAGAGCAACCAGGAGCTGCGCACGATTCAGGACTGGATCATCAAGCTGCAACTCCGCACGGTGCCCGGCGTCGCGGACGTGCTGAGCTTCGGCGGCGACGTGAAGCAGTATCAGGTCGTCGTGGATCAGCAGGCGCTCGTCAACTACAACATCCCCCTCAAGACGCTCTTCGACGCCATCCAGAACAACAACCAGAACACGGGCGCGAACTTCATCGAGCACGGCGACGAGCAGTACGTCGTGCGCGGGCTCGGGCTGGTCAAAGACATCGGCGACATCCAGAACATCGTGCTCGACTCGCGCGGCGGCTCGCCCATCCGCGTGGGCGACGTGGCGACCGTCGAGGTCGGCAACGAGATACGGCAGGGCGCGGTCACCAAGGACGGGCAGGGCGAAGTCGTGACCGGCATCGTGCTCAAGCGAATCAACGAGAACACGAAGCAGGTCATCGAGCGCATCAAAGACAAGGTGGCCGAGATCAACAGGTCGCTCCCCGAAGGCGTTCACATCGTTGATTACTACGACCAGGCGGAGCTGGTCGATAACAGCATCCACACGGTGGTCGAATCTTTGATAGAGGGCGAGGCGCTGGTGCTGTTGATTCTCCTCCTGCTGCTCGGCGATTTCCGCGGCTCGCTCATCACCGCCGCCGCGATACCGTTCTGCATGATGGTCGCGTTCATCCTCATGTGGTACGCGGGCGTTTCGGCCAACCTCACCTCGCTCGGCGGGCTCGCCATCAGCATCGGCATGATGGTGGACGCGACGGTCGTGATGGTCGAAAACATCTACCGCCACCTCGAAGAGCACCGCGAGCACTCCATGCGCGAGGCCATCCTCGTCGCCGCGCAGGAGATCGGGCGGCCGATGTCCTTCGCCATCCTCATCGTCATCGCCGTCTTCATGCCGGTCTTCGCGTTGCAGGGCATCGAAGGCAAATTGTTTAAGCCGCTCGCGTACGCCGTCACGTTCTCGATGATCGGCTCGATGATCATGGCGCTGTGCATCGCGCCGATGATGTGCTCGCTGCTGCTGCGCCTGAAGACGGGCGAGGTTCGCACGAATCCGATCATCCGGTTCGTCAAGGGCGTCTACGTCCCCGTGCTCAAGTGGACTATCGCCCACCGCTATCTCACGCTTGCAATCGCCGCCGTGCTGCTCGCGTGGAGCGTCGCCGACGTGTTCATCATCGGCAGCGAGTTCCTTCCCACCATCGACGAGGGCAACATGCTCGTGCGCGCCACGATGCCCGCGAGCATCTCGCTCACGCGCGCGATAGAAATCTCCACGCAGATAGAGAGGTCGCTGAAGGAGTTTCCAGAGGTCGAGACCGTCGTCGCCAAGATCGGCCGCGCAGAGCTGGGCGGCGACCCCGAGAGCGTCAGCAACGATGAAATCTACGTCCGCCTGAAGCCGAAGGATCAGTGGACGACCGCGAAGACGAAGGACGAATTGGTTGACGCGATGCGCCGACGGGTTGAAGGTTTCCCCGGCGTCGAGTTCAACTTCTCGCAGGTGATTCAGACCCGCAACGACGAGCTCATCTCGGGCATCAACGCGCAGATTGCCGTCAAGATTTTCGGCGAAGACCAGGAGGTTTTGCGGCAGATAGCCGAACAGGTTCGCGACGCGATGTCGCACGTGCGCGGCGGGAAAGATTTGGCGGTCGAGCAGGTCGCGGGCGAGGAGCACCTTGAGATTGCGCTCGACCGCGACAAGCTGGCGCGTTACGGGCTCAACATCGCGGACGTGCTCGAAGTCGCCAAGATTGCCATCGGCGGCGACGAGGCGACCAACGTGCTCGAAGGCCAGCGCCACTTCGCGATCTTCGTGCGGCTGCGCGAGAACTACCGCAACCAGGTCGAAAAGCTCAACGACATTCTGGTCGCCGCGCCGGTCGGCGGGCGCGTGCCTTTGGGTGAGTTGGCGACGTTCCGACTTTCGAGCGGCGACGCGGTCGTGAGCCGCGAGGACGCACTGCGCCGCGTCGTCGTGATGTGCAACGTCACGGGCCGCGACATCGGCAGCTTCGTCCACGACGCGCAGGCGGCGGTCGCGGCGCGGGTCAAGACCCCGCCCGGATATTTCATCACGTGGGGCGGGCAGTTCGAGAACGAGCAGCAGGCCGTGCGCAGGCTTTTGATTGCGATACCGATCTCCCTGCTGCTGGTCTTCGTGCTCATCTACGCCTGCTTCAACTCGCTGCGCAACACTCTGACGATCATCTTCAACATCCCAATCGCGCTCGTCGGCAGTACGACGTTCCTGCTCGTCTCGGGGTTCCCCCTGAGCGTCCCGGCGATAGTCGGATTCATCGCGGTCTTCGGCATCGCGGTGCAGAACGGGATGGTGATGGTCTCTTACATCAACAAGCTTCGCGGCAACGGCATGGAGCTGCGCGACGCCGTGATTACGGGCGCGAGCGTCCGCCTGCGCGCCGAGCTGTTGAGCGCACTGATAGGCAGCATCAGTCTCATCCCGTTCATCGTCTCTTCGGGAACCGGGGCGGAGATCGAGAAGCCTCTGGCGATTGTGGTGGTCGGCGGACTGGTGACCCGCCCGATTAAGATTGTGATTCTGCCGATGGTCTACGAGTGGGTGGAGTCTCGCGCCGCGCGCAGGGAGGCGCGAAGGGCCGCCCAGGGTAATGAGGTTCCCGCGGGCGAGACCGACGAGGCCGCCGTCTAATCAGTCGATGAGGCAAGGGCAGGCATCTGTTCTTGCAAGCTCCATGTAATTTAATCTTACAAGCCTCCGGTCGGGTTCACGTCAGGCTCCGACGTGAACCCTATCCGGCATCGCGGATTAAGAGCACGTCCGAGACCGTTGTCCCGCGCTCGCATAAGAGCCGCCCGTCTTTAAACCAGTCGAAGCGGTAGATGAGGTCGGCCTTCCAATCGGTCAGGGCTCGGGGCGCGCCGCCGTCAATCGGCTGGCCCCAGATGTTCGACACGCCTTCGCGGGTCACGACGTAGGTCACGAAGCGCCCGTCGGGAGACCACCTGAGCGCGGGGGTGTTTCTGGGCACGAGCGACTCGAACTGCCTGACGACGCTCCCGTCCGCCGCAGAGAGGAGGGTGAGCCGGGCCGGGCCGGGGGCCTCGTTCGGCACGAGGCAGGCGATCAACTTGCCGTCGGGCGAGACCGCGGGGAGGAGCGCCGCGTCCTGCGTCAACTGAACCGGCGCGCCGCCGCCCGCGGGGACGCGCCAGAGGTGAGGCACGCCCCCGGCTTCACCCTCAAAGACTATCCACTGCCCGTCGGGCGAGAAGCCCGGGGAGCGGACGCCCTCCGTCCCCGCGAGCAACGCCGGGCGAGTTCCGTCGGCGTCCGCCCGCCAGAGTTGGTTCCTGCCCGCGCGGCTTGAGACGAAGACGATCTGCCCGCCGTCGGGCGAGACGGCCGGCTGCGCGTCCGCGCCGAACGTCAACTGCCTCTGCTGCGTCCCGTCGGCCGCCATGACCCAGACGCCCGGGCCGCCGCCCCGTCGCGTCGAATAGACGACGCGCCCGTCCGGCATCCAGGACAGCCCGAGCCTCTCGCTATAGAGTTCACCCGCACCGTTCGTGATCCTCTGCGCCTGCGTCCAGTCGCCGCCGGGCGCGACCCAGAAGTTCCTCGCGGGGGCGGACTCCGACGCGGCGATCAGACGTGCGTCCGCGCTCACGCCGACGCCGAGGTAGCCGTTCACGTCGCTGGTCACGCGGCGCGTCTCCGCCGCCGGGTAAGAGATCAGCCAGACCTGGTCGGACATGACTTCGGAGTTGCCGTCCCACGCGGTTAGGACGACGCCGCTCCCGTCCGCCAGCCACGTCAACTGGCCGATCCAGTTCCAACGGCCGCCCAGCAGCGTCCTCCTCGACCCGTCTTCGACGTTGACCGCGACCACGTCCGCGTAACTACGCTTGCCGTTGTAACTCTGTGTCGGGACGAGGATGGTCTTCCCGTCCGGCGACCAGGCGGGGCCGTCCACCGAGAACCCGCCCTCGTAGTCGAGCGTCGCCAGCAGCCGCCGGCCCGCGCCGTCGAGGTTCGCGACCAGCAGCGCCGTGTGCGTCCTGTCCGTCCAGTGCACGAAGGCGACCTGCTTGCCGTCCGGCGAGAACTCGACGCGGCTGCCGACGCTCTCGTCCAAGACCTTCTGCGGCGTGCCGCCGAGCAGGGGCACGCGGTAGAGCGTGCCGACGAGGCTGTTCTTCTCCACCGTCACGTAGTAGACCCACGCGCCGTCGCGCGAGAAGGTGATGCCGCGGTAGCCCACGGGTGCGGGCGGCACGACCTCGACGGCGGCGTGCGTCTCGACCTGCCTGACCAGGAGGCTCTGCGCGTCGCCCCGCGTCGCGGCGTAGGCGATGTACTTGCCGTCCGCCGAGAGCGCGAGCGCCGAGACCTGGGCGCCGTCGGTTAGTCGCGCGACGCTTATCTTCCGAAAGGCCCCGTCGGCCAACCTGCCGGCGCGCAAGTAGGAGCTGCCGACGGCCAGCGCGGCGACGAGGGCGGCGGCCACGGCGGCGGCGAGCACGACCCGGCGCCCGCCCGCCCGGCGATGCACGGGGCGAGCCGCGCGGTGTTCGAGGAGCCGTGCGACCTGACCCGCGGGTGTCTGTTGGTCGGCGGCGGGTGGCGCCGCCGGCGGCCTCTCCTCAACGTCTCTGTAATCGTCCCGCGAGACCGCTTCGACCTCCGCCCGGAAGCGGTAACCGTGCTTGGGGACTGTCTCGATGTACTGCCTGCCCGTCGCGTCGGGGCCGAGGACTTTGCGGAGCGTGAAGATGTTCTGCGTGAGTGTCTTCTCTTCGACGAAGGTGTCGGGCCAGACCGCGTCCATCAAACGGCCTTTGCTGACGAGCCGCCCGTGGTCTCTGAGGAGCAGGAGCAGGATGTCGAACGCCTTGGGCGTGAGCGGGACGGGCTCCTCGCCCTTTCGCAACACGCGCTCCGAGGTGTCCAGGCGGAACGGGCCGAAGCTGTACGCCGGCCCGGCGCCCCCGCCGCCGCGGATGAAAAGCGGCCGGGGCGGCTCCTTGTCCGGGATTTGAGAATTTTTTGATACGGGTTTGGACACTTCGTCTGCCCTCTAATGCTAAACAGGCTCCGGCCGACAATTTATATTCGACTCGCGACGAAGGAGGCAAATCAAATGTCAGGTACCCACACGCCCGGGGCTCCGCGCCTCAAGGCCGCCGCGCTCCTGTTCGTCCTCTCCTGGCTGCCGGCGGCGGCGCAGACGCCCGCCCCTTCGGACAGGCAGAAACGTCCCTGCCCGTCCTCCGCGGAGGCGCGGCAGTTCGACTTCTGGGTCGGCGAGTGGGACGTTTACGACCCGCGCGGGAACAAGGTGGGGACGAGCGTCATCGAGCGCATCGCGAACGGCTGCGGCATCCTTGAGAACTGGACGGGAGCGATGGGCGGCGAGGGCAAGAGCGTCAACTTCTACGACCCGCACGCGGGCAAGTGGTTCCAATACTGGATCGGCACGGACGGCAACCCTCAACGCTACTCCGGCGAATACAGGGACGGCGCGCTGCGCTTCGCGGGCGAGGCTTACACACAGAATGGGACGAGATACCCCACGCGCCTCACGTTCTTCAACCTCGACGCGAACACGGTGCGCCAGCTCTCGGAGCGCTCCGAAGACGACGGCAAGACGTGGCTGGTCGGCTACGATTTCAAGTACGTGCGGCGTAGTCGCGCCGCGCCGCTGAAAGGTGTGTGACGTGATGCGAAGGCTTTTGCACATCGCCCTGCTGTTCACAGTATGCACCGTCGCGGTCTTTGCGCAGCGGCCTGAGACGACGCCGGACGGGCAGGCGCGTGACATCACGAAGCTGAAACAGCTCTTCGACCGGAAGCGCTACTTCGAGCTGCGCGACGCCGTCGGAAATTACAACGGAAGGCCCGAGGCGAAACTACTCTTCTTCCGCGGCGCGGTCGCCAACGCCTTCAACCGGCCGCTGGACTCGGCGAGGTATCTCAGGCGGTTCATCGCACGCGCCGGGCGGGACGGCGAATGGCTCTCCGACGCCTACACCTTGCTCGCGGACGATTTCGTCAAGACGTACGACTACGGCAAGGCCGCCGACGCCTACCGGACACTGCTCGACCGCTTCAGACAGACGTTGAAGCCGGACGAGCTGAAGGACTACGAGAACGCGGCGGCGCTCTACAATTCTTTGCGCGGCGTGCCGCGTCAGCGAGTCGTCCTCGGCCGGGCCGCACGGCTGAACGGGCCGGGCGCCGGGGCCGGCTGGAACGTCCCCGTCGAGGCGGGCGGCGGGCGCGTCACGCTCGGCCTGGACACCGGCGCGAACATCTCCCTGCTGGCCCGCTCCGTCGCCGAACGCTTGGGCGTCAGGATGCTCGGCCGTTCAATCTCCGTCGGCTCGGTCACGAGCATCGAGGTGCGGCCCGGCCTCGGCCTCCTCCCCTCGATGAAGGTCGGGGGCGCGACCGTTCGCAACGCGGTCTTCATCGTGCTCGACGACCAGGCCCTGACCTTCCCCGACGGCTTCAAGCTCGAAGGGGTGATCGGGTTCCCCGTCATCGAGGGGCTCGGGAGGGTTTCGTTCGGCGGCGATGGGTCGGTCTCCGTGTCGCGGACGTCGCCCCGCGGGGGCAGGCCGAACCTTTGTCTCGACGGAAGGGACATCCTGTTCCGCGGCGTGTACGAGGGGAAGGAACTCACCTTCACGCTCGACACGGGGGCGGAGCGCTCCGTCCTCTACCTCCCCTTCCTCCAAGAGTTCGAAGGCGAGGTCAAAGCCAGGTACGAACTGAGGAATGAAAAATTCACCGGCGTCGGCGGCACGGAGGAGGTGCCCGCCTACATCGTCAAAGACTTCGCGGTCAGCTTCGCGGGGAAGGGCGTGCGGCTGCCGGAGGTGCGCCTGCTGACGCGGGCTTTGACGGAGAACGGCAGGCACTACTACGGCAATGTCGGGCAGGACGCCATCAAACGCTTCCGGCTCATGACCCTCGACTTCGCCTCGATGAACGTCGCCTTCGAGTAGGAGGGCGGTGAGGAGCAACGAACATGATCAGGAGATTGGCACTCGGCGCGTTGACGACCTTCCTGCTGGCGACCGCGTGCGCGGCGACGGGCTTTGCCTCGCAGACGGTCGGCGTTGACTTCGACTCCCCGCGGTGGCAGGTCTCCGACCCGAACGCGCGCAGGGAGGAGTACCTCGGGCGCAGGAGCCTCTACCTCACGTCGGGCTTCGCCGTTTTGAAAGACGCCGTGTTCGAGGACGGCGTCGTCGAGGTGGACGTGGCGACGACCGGCCTCGTCTCTTTCGCGGGGGTCATCTTCCGGGCGGAGAGCGCGGACGACCACGAGATCGTCTACCTGCGCCCGTTCAAGAGCGGCCAGCCCGACGCCGTGCAGTACACGCCTTCGTTCAACGGCTCGGCCGGCTGGCAGCTCTACAGCGGCCGGGGCTACACCGCCGCCGCCGAGATTCCGCACGAACGCTGGGTGCACCTGCGCCTCGAAGTCGCCGGGCTCAGCCTCAAAGTCTACCTCGACAACTCCGACAAGCCCGTGCTCGTCAACGACGATTTGAGGCGCGGTTACGGCCGCGGGTCGTTGGGCCTGTGGGGCATCGTGAACGGCGCGCACTTCTCGAACTTCAGTTACACGCCCCGCCCGGCCGCCGAGCGGCGCGCGCCCCGGCCCGCCTCCTTCGCGCCCGGCGTCCTGACGAAGTGGGAACTCTCCGAGGCGTTCGACGCGGCGCAAAGAAGTCCGGAGGAGTTGCCGTCGCCCGCGGAGCTGGCGGCGTTGAAGTGGCAGCCGGTGGGCGTCGAGGAGCCGGGCATGGTCGTCATCGACCGTTACCGCAGAGGGCCGGGCAGGGCGGGCGCCTTCAACGACCCGGCGCAGAGAATCGGCGCGCGCCCCGGCCGCAAGTTCGTCTTCGCGCGCGCGACCCTCTACTCCGACCGCGACCAGCTCAAAAAGATGTCGCTCGGCTACAGCGACGAGGTGACGGTCTTCCTCAACGGACGGCCCCTCTTCACGGGGCGGAGCGCCTACCGCTACCGCGACCCGGGCTTCCTCGGGATCATGGACGTGGAGGACGACGGCGTCTACCTCGACCTGAAGAGGGGGCGCAACGAGGTCGTCCTCGGCGTCGCCGAATACTTCGGCGGCTGGGGCTTCATCTGCCGCCTCGACGACCCGCGGGGCGTCAGGCTCGAATGAAGGAAGGGTTCCGCTCGAAAAGCTACCCTTGCGACACGGCCGGGCGCGGCGGCAGGCCGACGCAGCGGAGCAGGTTGTTGAAGAGGGGGTCGGCACGGAGGCCGTCGAGGAACGGGTCGATGCCGAGGAAGACCGACCAGGCCGCACGCTCCCGGCACGCCTGCCCCAGCTTAGCCAGCGCCTCCTCCTTCTGCCCCAACCCGGCGTGGACGATGGCCTCCAGGTACGGCGAGACGTAACGCGTCTGCGACAGCTCGCGTAAGTCGCCCAACACCTTGACGGCCGCTGCCTCCCGTCCGGAGGCGGCGTAGGTGTAGGCGAGCAGCGCCGACGCCTGCTGCGCGTATTCGACCGGGATGACGCGCAGGTACTCCGCCGCGGCCTCCTCGTAGCGGCCGAGCTGCGTGAGCGCCGAGGCGATGTAGTAGTGCGCCTGGGTGAAGTCCGGCTCCATCTCAAGCGTCTCGCGGAACTGCGCCAGCGCCCCCTCGTACTGCCGTGCGTAATAGAGCGGCAGTCCCAGGAAGGTGTTGAGCGTCAGCGACCCCGGGTTGAGCTTGCGCGCCTGCCGGAAATAGTCCGTGGCCTCTTCCAGGCGGCCCATCGCCATCAGGAACCAGGCGTAGCTGTGGTGCCCCGAGGCGTAGCTGCGCTTCAACTCCACGGCGCGCCGGAAGCTCTCCTCGGCCGACGCCCAGTCCCACTCGTAGAAGAACGCCACCTCCGCCAGCGAGGCGTAGGCTTCGGCCATCGTCGGGTCGATCTCCCTGGCCTTCAGGGCGGCGGACTTGGCCCGCGGGAACGCCTCCCCCGGCGGGGAGTAGAGGTACTCGCCGAGGGCCGAGTAGGTGTCCGCCAAGCCGACGTAGGCGGGGGCGTAGTCGGGATCGACTCGAATCGCCCGGCGGACGTAATCGAGTGCCCTCAGCAGCCCCTGCTCGGTTCTCTGATCCCAGTAGAAGCGACCCTTGACGTAGAGCTGGTAAGCCTCGACGTTGTCCGTGTGGCTCTTCGCCAACTGCCCGCGCTCCTCGCCGCTCAACTCCAGTTCGAGCGACTGCACGACGTGTTCGGCGATCCTGTCCTGCACGGAGAAGATGTCCCTGTAATCGTCGTCGAACTTGCCCGCCCAGAGCGCGAGCCCGCTCTCGACGTTGACCAGCCGCACGTTGACGCGGAGGCGGTTCTCGAGTATCTGGAGCGTCCCGTCCAGCACGCCTTCCACCCGCAGTTCCCGGCCGACGGCGGAGAGGTCGGGCTTCTCCTCGGCGTACTTCAAGACCGCGCTCGTCGGCCGCACCACGAGCTTGCGGATGCCGCTCAGCTTGGTGATGAGGGTGTCGGCGATGCCGATGCCGGCGCACCGCCCGTCGGCCGTGCCGCCGAGCAGGGTGAAAGGCATGACGGCGATGGAGGTGACGGCCTCGCCCCCGGCTCCGCGGCCCGCCTCGTCCGCCCGCGCTGGGCCGGCCGCGGACTCCTCCTCGTAATGCTCCCTGACCCTGGCGACGAAACGGTAGCCCTGCTGCGGGATGGTGACCAGGTACTGGTGGTCGTGCGGGCTCTCGCCCAGGGTCTTCCGCAGGATAAAAATGTTCTGCGTCAGGTTCCCCTCTTCGACGACCGTGCCGCGCCAGATCATCCGCATCAGGTCGTCCTTACTCAGGAGTCTCCCGCCGTTGCGGACGAACGTGAGGAGGGTGTCGAAGACTCTCGGCGTGAGCGCGATGGCCCGGCCGTCGCGCAGGAACAGGCGTTCGGCGGGGAGTAGGCGGTAGGGGCCGAATTCATAACTGACGATCTTTTTTTCCGTCATCGCCCTGCCGAAGAATGTCTGAGAATGTCGGGCCGCTCCGTTCGTCCCGCCGAATCGAGAACGTCATACGAGCCGCCGTGCTAAAGGTTCGTGACGGGAAACGCGACCCGCGACAGAACCTCCCATTCATCCTCTTTGATGCAATTATCCGGCCCGAAGAATCGTCTCCGCGCCTGTTAATTTAAGGCAGGTGTTTTGGATGGTGAGGGGGTTGACTATCTATTTCGGGAGCGCCGTCCACATCTGGCGGATGACGTGCCAGTTCCCGGACGGGTCGCGGGTCAGCAGAAAGAGATCGACCGAGCGGCTGGTCTGATTCGTCTTCTGTCCGTCCTTCTCGTAAGTCCAGTTAAGCCGGCCGCGGACGAAGGCCGCGTCGAGGGCTCGGATCGCGGCGCGTTCTTCGTCCGTCAGGCCGTCCGCCTCGCCGCCCGCCCAATTCTCCATGATGACGCAGCCGTCCTCGACGCGCTCGATGCGGCTCGTGCCGACGGGCCGCCCCCGCGCGTTTCGAACGTCCCACTCGCCGACCCAGAAGTCGAACTGCCTGTGCTCCGGCGCGGACATGCAAGGCTGCTGCGCGCGTTCGGCCCGCGCGGCGGCGGGCGGAGCTTGATTCTGCGCGGACGCGGTAATTCTCTTCCCGCGGCGGACGGCTTCGACCACCTCGCGGATCGAGTCTGTCACCAGCTTCGGATTCTCTAAATGAATGTTGTGCCCCGTGCCTTCGGCGACCACCTGTTTGCCGTTCGTCGAAAGTCGCGCCAGCTCCCCCTGGAGCCTCAGCCGCTCCTCTTCCAGCCCCTTGTCCTCATAGCCTTCGCCCCTCGTCAAAACGATGAGAGGGATGTCGCCGAGCAGGTACTCGGGTTTGCCGCGTTCGGCATACATGCGGGCCAACTCTTCAGGCGACCAGTCGAGTTCGGCGCTGACCGCCCGCCTGAAGGCGGGCTCGTTCTGCGCCCACAACTGCAACCTCTGAACTTCCGCGGGCAGCCTGTCCAAAGGAGGCTCCAACTTGTTAACGGGAGCAGAAGCCTCATCCAGAGCGGGCGGCCTTTCCTGCTCGGCCTTCGGGTGATATGAGGTGACGGGTGGCGGGAACTCCCTCCCTTTCGCGAACTCCCTGATGCGTTGCGGTCTGCCCCCGATGAAGACCCTGGAGTCTTCGTGCACGACATCCACCAGCACCATCCCGACGACTTCCTTCGGGTAGTACCTGGCGAAAGCGCGCGCCGGGAAGCCGCCGTAGGATTGGCCGACCAGCACGTACGGGGGTTTGACCTTCGCGTTGCGCAGCGCCGTGTGCAGCTCGGTGGTGATCTGCTGGAAGGTGCGCGGGTCGGGGCCCGGCTCGCTCCAGGCGTACCCGGCGCGGTCATACGTGCAGATGCGTGTGAACCGCGCCACCGACGGCTGAACCAGACTCCAGACGAAAGAGAAGTCCCCGCTGCCGTTCTCGACGACGACGGTGGGGCCTCCCTTCCCGGTGCAGTTCAGATGAAGCAGGTGCCCGCCCGCGTCCACCAACCTCCCGGGCGGCGGGTACGCGGCGGCGGGCGGACTGTCTTCACTCTGCCGGCCGGCGGCCGTCGCGTGCTGAAAGAGCGCCGGCCAGCAGGCGGTTAAAAACAGCAGCGGCAAAATCGGTTTCGACTTAAGACTCATATCACACGCCGACAGAGAGAGTGGTCGCGCCTTCACGCGGCTCGTCCGTCGGATTGTGCGGCAGGCGGGGCCGGCGCGTCATCAATCGGCGGCTCAAACTTTCTCAATATTTTTCAAAGCGCGTGCCCGCCCCGGGCCATTAATGTGCCGTCGGCTTCGGCTTTGAAAAATATTGAAGGGCCGGCGATGAATTTTGAGGCCCGCTGCGGAGAGGCTGTGTACGTGTGCGCCGTAGTCTTCGAAGGAGTGAGCACAACAGCCTGAAAGAAAGACATGTCCAGCTTACCGGGTGACAACAGATTTCTCTCCGTCGTCAAACCAGCCGGGGTGCCGCAGCCGGCGCCGCTCCCGGTTCTCGCCACGGCCAACGACTTGCGGGAGGTCGTGCAGTATTTGAAGAAGCGGCCGGACGGGGTTGAGATTTCCGAGGTGCCGCAGCCGCTCAAGAAGCGCGTCTTCTACCCGCCGAAGGTGGCGGCGTATGAGGCGTGGGGCGTCGTCAGCCAGAGGCGCGGCCGCTTGATGCTGACGCAGCGCGGCCGGGAGTTCGCGCGCGCGCTCGAACCGGAGGCGCGCTCCTACCGCCTGCTGCTCAGGGAGACCGCCCCGTTCCACGCGGCGCTCGGCTGGATGTGGGAACAGGGTTCGGAGGTCTTCACGCAGGACGAGCTGGCCGACTACTGGCAGGAGGAGTTCGCCTCCGCGCCCGACGCGGCCGACCGTCGGAGATGTTGGGAGAGCGCCGTCTGCCTCTTCCATCTCTGCCAGGCGGCGGAGCTGGGGGTGATGAACGTCGGCAAGCGCGGGCAGCCGGCGCGCCTGCGCGTCATGCGCGAAGAGCTGCGGGCGTTCCTGCACGGGGACGCGCCCGCGCACCGCGGGGCGACTGTCGCCGCCGCGCCCGAGCCGTTCAGAGTCTCCATCTCCTGCCGTCGCGGGTCGCCCGTCGTCGAACAGATCAAGCAGACGCTCGACCTCTTTGGCATCCAGCACGAGACCACGGACGAAGGGCGCGTGACCGAGCTTCGCGCCGAGGCGCGCTGCTGCCACGCGGGCGTCGTCGTCATCACGAAAGAGGACGGCGTCGAAGAGGAGGCGGGCGCGGCGGCGCTGCCGGCCGACGTTCTGAGCAACATCGGCCGCGCGTTCCTGAGCCACGGCGGGCGCATCCTCCTGCTGTGGGACGAGGAGGTCTCCGTCCCCGCGCACCTCCAGGCCATGCGCCGCTGCCTGTTCAGGGGCGACGGCCTGACGTGGGAGGCCGGCGTCGAGCTTTTGAAAGTTCTGAAAGAGTTCGCGGCCGC
>Ga0213876_10000192_pt1 | contig 63924 bp, 40 predicted proteins | sample BarmaccomBMRX_R9_FD_160113 | JGI IMG/M metagenome (GOLD analysis project Ga0213876, IMG submission 160113) | Root-associated microbial communities from Barbacenia macrantha in rupestrian grasslands, the National Park of Serra do Cipo, Brazil - RX_R9 | ecosystem: Host-associated > Plants > Roots...
AAGATGTCGGAAGAGCCGGGCTGCTCGATGAAGCCGTAGCCCTTCGCGTTGTTGAACCACTTGACCTTACCGGTAATTCTAGGCATAGCTGACGAATCCTCCTAACGATTCGGTGAAAAGGGTCGGGCGGAACTTTCAAGGGCATCCGCCGTCCCCGCAAGTTGACCCACGAGCCGGGGCGCGCCCGCAACAAGACGCGTCCTAACACTCAAAAAAATACCCGCGTGCGACGGCCCACGGCTTCGAAGCCTTTCGGACTCATCGTACGCGGACAGGGCGGAACCACTGCGAACTTCATTGCTAACGCTTGCAAGTCTAACTTTTTGGGCGAGTTAAACCACCCGCGGCGGGTTGACGACGGCGCATACTAAGCGAAACCGTACGCTCTGTCAACACAAAATTTCACGCCGCCCAAAGCTTCAAGGCGCCCGCCGCCCCGAAACACTACCTCTCAGGCAGGTAGTGAAGCGGGCTGACCGGCAGGTCTCCGAGACGCACCTCGTAGTGGAGGTGGGGGCCGGTCGAGCGCCCCGTCGAGCCGACGAGGCCCAACTCCTCGCCGCGCTTAAGTTCCTGTCCCAAGCCGACCTCGACCTTCGAGAGATGGCCGTACCGGGTCGTCAAGCCGTTGCCGTGGTCGAGGACGACCGTCTGCCCGTAGCCGTTCTTCCAGCCGGCCTCGATGACCGTGCCGTCGGCGGGGGCGATGACGGGCGTGCCCGGCGGGGCGGCGATGTCCTGTCCGGGGTGGAACTCTGAGCCGCCGCCCCCGAACGGGTTGCCGCGGTAGCCGAAACTGTCGGTCGATTCGCCCTCGACCGGCCAGATGGAGGGGATGCGAGCCTTCTCCTTGAGCGCCGCCTCGTAGACCTGCAAGTCCATCTCAAGGCGCGCGGCGCGCATTTCCAGAAGCTCAACCGACGCGGCGTCGAGCGCGGGGCCGCCCGCGCCGTGCGGGCTGTTTCCTTCCTCCGCCTGCGGCTGTTGCTGCTCTTGCTGACCGTCGGCCGGGACGCCCGCCTGCTCGGAGAGTCGCCGCGAGGCGTCTTCGATGGCGTCCACGCGGTTTTCGAGTTTCTGGAGCTGCTGGCGCTGGCGCTCGTTCTCCTGGCGCAGGCGGCTGTTCTCTTCCTCTATGCGCAGGTGTAGGGCCTGCTGCGTCAGGCCGTAGACGCCGTAGGCGGCCGCGCAGCAGAGGAAGGTGACGACGAGGGCGGAGGCTTTAACCCAGCGCTTGTGGACGTAGAAGCGGCGGGCGTAGGAACGTGAACGCGAGGTAGTAGAAACGATGAAAGCGTAAAAACGCTCGTCTCTGTTCATCGGAGTGTGCTCCTTGGGCGCCCCGTCCGTGCTCCACACTTTTGGGGGAGCAGGCACACGGATGAGCGCGAAAGGCACTGTCTGCCGAAAGAAGGCGACGAGTGCGAAAACTATTTAATTTCCGGGTTGCTTGTTTGCGAGACCCTTCCTGAAGGTGCCGCCGAGGCCCGCCTTTTGAAGATACAGCCAAAGGCGGGAGCCTGATTTGGGGCTGCACAAGGAGCTAGAAACTACCACAGGGGTCTTTTGATTGCAAACCGTCAGAAGGTCTTGAGGGTAGAAAAACGCCCGCCGCCTGAATCCCCTGCGCGGAGTTCGGGCGGCGGGCGCCGCGTTTTGATGAGCCGTTTACCTCGACGTTCTAAAGCTCTTCGGCCTCGCGGCGGCGTCGTTTGCGCGCGCTCATGATGGTGATGATGATGAGCAGAAACAGTGCGATGAAGGCGACGACGATGCCGACCTTGAGGACGATCATCAGGAAGCTGACCAGCGCGATGAGCTTCTTGACGAGGATGATGAGCAGCGCGACGAGCGCGAAGATGCTGCCTAAGCGACCTGCCGCCATGAGAAAGCCTGACATCTCTTTGAAATCTCCTTCCGCCGAACGAACGCTCTAACGCGGCGCGCCTTGCGCCCGACCCATCTTAACAGAATTTCAGAACCGCGGCTCGTTGGGCCAGCCGCCGCCGACCGGCTCGCGCGAGCTGACCTGCGTCACAAGCTCGCCCGTCCCGAACCGCGTCACCTCCGAAGGGAGCGCCCCCGTCGTCCCGCCGACCACGGAGGGCGGCCGCGAGAACGTGTCGAAGTTCGGCACCTCGCGCCGGCCGCTGCGCGCACGCGCCCAGTCGAAGAGCATGTACGCGCCGAGCAGCACGAGCACCACCGGGAGAAACTCTCTGACGGGGAGGCGCACGTTGAAGATCGTGTGCAGTAGGAAGACCACGCCGAGCGAGATCATCGTCACGGCCCACGCGAGAGGGTTCCCGTAGAGCCTGCGCGCGATGGCGTCATGCTCGGCCTCGGGCGCGAGGCCCGAGCGGATGAGCTGCGCGGTGCGCACGGCGTCCACGGCCGCAAACAGCCACGTGCCGATGATGCCGAGGACGAAGAAGAGCGTGCCGTCCGTGACGGTCGCCATCTGGAAGAAGCTTGCGAAGATGGTGAAGTGGACGAGCGCCTTCGAGGTCTGCCCGTTGTAGGCCGCGCCCAGGCCCGGACAGATGAGCGAGAGCAGAAGGGCCACGAACGGCGAAGTCCTACGCCTGACGACCCCTGCCGCGCCCGGCCGCGCCTGCTGCTGCTGCAAGGTCTCGACGCCCGCGACGATGCAGTCCTGGCAGTACGGGAAGCCGCGTATGCGGTGGTCGCACGCGGGGCAGAGCGGGCGGCCGCAGCGGCTGCACTGCACGACCGCGCGGTTCGTCAGGTGATACGCACAACTCATCAGACCTGCTGCCAAGACTTTCGCCCCGCCTCCCGCTTGCCCAAGATTATTTCTGCTGTTGCTGCTGTTGCTGCCCGGAGTTGTTCGAGCCGTCCGGCGACGGCGAGGTGACGAGTTCGCTCGTCGCCCGCTTCAACTCGCCGGCCGTCACGGCGCCGTACTTGTATGTCTGCGACGCGAGCCGCAGGCTCTTCGTGTACATGCCCGCGATGGAGCCGTCGTCGGAGAGCGTGCTCGTGCCGACCAGCACCGCCAGCAGAACCATCGTCGCCACGGTCGCGAGCTGCGGCGTGACCATCACGTCGAGCCAGCCGCGCATCCACTCCGTAATCCTCGCCCCGAGCGGGGGGCGGACGGCCTCGGCCTCGGTCGTGCCGAGCGTGGCCTGAAGGATGCGGGCGTGCAGGCCGGCGGGCACAGGCAGCTCTTCGCCGATGTATGACGAGCAGGCGCCGATGGCGCGCACGACCTGCCCGGGCAGGTCGGAGCAGCGCGTGCAGAGCGCCGCGTGGCGCTCCCAGCGGTGGTAGAGCGCGGCGGGGATGAAGCCGTCGAGGTAGTCCGTCAGGTACTCCTCGAACTCGTCGCACGTCATCGCCGTCTCGGGCGCCGTCCGCAGAAGGATGCGCGCCTCGAGCCCGGGCGTGGGCTGCGGCGGCACGTCGGCGCGGCACTCGACGATGGCGTTCCTGACTTCGTTCAGAAGGTCGTGGCAGACGGGGCAGCGCAGGGCGTGCTCGCCGAACGCGCGGTTGGTCTCGCCTTCGAGCGCGCCGTCGAGGTAGTCCGTCAGACGATCCTCAAACTCTGTGCAAAGCATTCTAAATCCGCTCCATCCCTTCCACTCCCGGTCTCACAAAACCGCGCCCTCCGCGTTCGTTCACCCTTACGAACCGGGGACGCCCCGACCAAAGTAATCTCATCAAACGTCGCTCATCGCGACCACCCGCATGCGGCGCAGAATCTTGGCCAGCTCGATGCGCCCGCGGTTGATGCGCGACTTGACCGTGCCCTCGGGAATCTTCAAGTGGTCAACGATCTCCTGGTAGCTCAACTCCTCGATGTCGCGGAGGATGACGCACGTCCGGAGGTCTGGGGGTAGTTTGTCAATCGCGGCCTGCACCTGCTCGCCCAACTCCTGCCGCTCCATCTCTCGCTGCGGCGTGTTGCCGGCGGCGCGGAGGTGGTAGGTGTGGCCCTCGATGTCCTCGGCCTGCGTATCCTGCGGCGCGCGCTGGCGGCGCCGGTAGTCGTCGATGACCAAGTTACGTGCGAGGCGCATCAACCAGTTTTGCAGGTCTCCCTGTTTAGGGTCGTACTGGTCGAGCGAGCGGTAGACGCGGACGAAGACTTCCTGCGTCAAGTCCTCCGCCGCGTCCGAGCGGGACGTGAAGCGGTAGGCGAGGTTGTAGATGCGGCGGGAGTATGTGGAAACAATCTCCTCCCACGCCGCGCCGTCCCCGGCTCGACATCTCCTGACCAGTTCAGCACCTTCGCCGACACTCACCGCCGTGACTACTCCCACCTCGCGCCCCTTCAACTCCCTCCGCGGCATCAAGCCAAGCGCCCCGCGTGGGTGGTCAACCCATTGTCAAACGGGCATTACGACCGCCTCAAGGGGAAAGTTCCCGCCGCCCCCGGACGCCTCGGGGCGGGCATTTTCAGTCGCGACAACGGCGCCGGAGAATGGCTTCCGACCCCGGCGGCGTCTCGGCGCCCGCTGTGACTATTCTAGCCGAACGATGATACACTATATCTTGTGTCCAACGACGCGCGAAGTCAAATCGGTACACAAGTAAGGGGCGGCAAGGGACTTTTCACTTGCGGAAACACCTGAAATTTGTCCTCCTGTGCCTGGTTGCCGGCCTCGCCCTCTGGTGGTTCGGGAGGGGCATGGACTGGGACAGGGCCTGGGCGGCCATGAAGCAGGCCGACTGGCCTCTGGTGGCCGTGGCCGTGGCCGTCGTCTGCTCGACATGCATGATCAGGGCGCTGCGTTGGAAGACTCTGCTGCGCCCGCTCGCGCCGGACGCGTCGCTCCACGAGGCTTTCGCGGCGACGTGTGTCGGCTTCAGCGCGATCTTCCTGCTGGGGCGCGCGGGCGAGGTCGTCCGCCCGGCCTTTCTACCGCTAAGCGACCGGGCGGTGAAGCCGGGCGCCGCCTTCGTCACCATCGCCCTGGAGCGCATCTGCGACACGGCCTTCGTCTTCCTGCTCTTCGCCGCCAACCTGCTCTTCGTGCGGCTCCCCGGCGCGGACGAGGCGACGTTCGCGCGGATAAGACAGGCCGGCCTGGTGCTGTTCGTCGGCACGCTCGCCGGGCTGGTCGCGCTCCTCTGGTACGGACGCCACGCAGGGGCCGTCACGGCCTGGCTGGAGGCGAGGCTTGAGCGGCTGCCGCGTCTGCTGAGGAAGGTTGGGAAGCTCGCGGTCGGACTTTTAGGGCAACTCGGGCAGACGCTCCGTGTGCTCGCGGGCGGGCGCGCTCTGCTCGTCACAGCCGGTTGTACGGCGGCGCTGTGGGCGGCGATTACGCTGGCGAACATGCTCGTGCTGAGGGCCTTCGGCCTCGGCGTCGGCGCGGGCGAGACGGTCTTCGTGCTGGGCTGGTCTCTGGTCGGCTCGGTCGTGCCGACGCCGGGCGCGGGCGCGGGGACGTACCACGCGGCGACGGCGTTCGGGCTGACGCGCTACCTCGGCCACCCGGCCGAGCAGGTGCAGCCGGCGGTGATCATCCTGCACCTCGTCGTCTTCGGCTCGCCGCTGCTCTTCGGGCTCTACTACTTCGTGCGCAGCGGCTTCAGCGTCGCGCGCCTGCGCGAGCTGATCGCGGCCGAGAAGGCCGAGGCGCGAGACCCGGGGCGCGCGGGCACAGGCAAGGCGGCGGGCGCCGCGAGCGCGGCGAACGCTTGAGAGGGTGAGGGGAAAGGCTTTTCGGAAACCCCTTGTGAGCTTCACAACCAGAGGACGCTCTTATGAGATGCCCCTTCTGTGCACACCTCGAAGACAAGGTCGTGGATTCGCGCGAGTCGCGCGAGGGCGACTCGATCCGCCGCCGCCGCGAGTGCTTGCGCTGCGAGCGGCGCTTCACGTCCTACGAGCGCATCGACGAAATCCCCTACATGGTCGTCAAGAAGGACGGCCGGCGCGAGCCCTTCGACCGCAACAAGGTCATGGCCGGGTTGCTGCGCGCCTGCGAGAAGCGGCCCATCCCCGCGACGAAACTCGACAGCATCGTCAACGCCGTCGAGAAGTACGTCCAGGAGTCGCCCGAGCGCGAGCGGCCGACGACCAAGGTCGGCGAGATGATCATGCGCCGTCTCAAGGAACTCGACAAAGTCGCCTACGTCCGCTTCGCCTCCGTCTACCTCGAGTTCGAGGACGTGACCGAGTTCATGAAGGAGCTGAAGACGCTCGTCCGCAAGCGCGACGGCGCGACGGCGCGGAAATGAAGAAGACGGTTCACGCGGCGATTTTCGACAGGGGCGAGCTGGAGCGCCTGCGGGCGCGGGTCGGCCGCCTGTTCGTGGCCTTGCAGGAGGCTTCGGAGATGGCCGCGGGCGAGTCGGGCGCGGCGTGGCTGCCGGCGGCGGACGTGTGCGAGTCGGACGAGTGCGTGACGGTGACGGTGGAGCTCCCGGGCGTGCGCGCGGAGCAGTTGGAGGTGACGCTCACGAACGAGGAGCTGCGCGTGCGGGGCCGCAAGCGCAGGGGCGCACCGCGCGGCGTCATCTCGCATCTATGCTCCGAGCGCAGCTTCGGCCCGTTCGCGCGCGCCATCACGCTGCGCTGGCCCGTGCGCATGGATGCCGTCACGGCCGAGCTGAAGGACGGCCTGCTCACCGTCCGGCTCCCCAAGCTCGAAGACCGCCGCGGAGTCGAGCACAGGATTGAAGTGAAGGAGAGTGATGAATGATGAGTGATGAATGATGAATAGGAGGCAGCGGGCCATATTCATCATTCATCACTCGTCATTCATCATTGATTTTATGCCGCAGATTTCAAACATAGCCGATTCGATAGAGGCGGTGGACACGGCCGAGCAGCAGCTACAGATACCGGAGTTTCTGCCGGTGCTGCCCCTCCGCGACATCGTCATCTACCCGTTCATGATCGTGCCGCTCTTCGTCTCGCGCGAGAAGTCCATCCGCGCGGTGGATGAGGCGCTGGGCGAGAACCGCATGATCTTCCTCGTCTCGCAGCGCGACCTCGACAAGGAGGAGCCGGCGGGCGAAGACCTCTACACGACGGGCACGGTGGCCGTCATCATGCGCATGCTCAAGCTGCCCGACGGCCGCATACGCATTCTCGTCCAGGGCCTCGCCCGCGCGCGCGTCGAGGAGATTACGGACACGGGCGAGTACCTCAAGGGTCGCCTCACCGCGATGACCGAGTCGGGCGCGGGCGAGCGCTCGCTCGAAGTCGAGGCGCTGGTCAGGAACGTCCGCGCTTCGATGGAGCGCGCGACGAACTTGGGGAAGAACATCTCGCCCGAGGTCATGGCTATCGTCGCCGGACTCGACGACGCGGGGCGCTTGGCAGACCTCGCCGCGTCGAACCTTGAGCTGAAGGTCGAAGACGCGCAGTCGGTCCTGGACATCGCCGACACGACCGCGCGGCTCAGGCGCGTGAACGAGCTGCTCAACAAGGAGATCGAAGTCCTCACCGTCCAGCAGGAGATCAACACGCAGGCTCGCGCCGACATCGACCGCTCGCAGCGCGAGTTCTTCCTGCGGCAACAGCTGAAGGCCATCCAGACCGAGCTGGGCGAGGGGAACGAGCTGGCCGAGGAGATCGCGCAGTTCCGCGAGAAGATCGAAGCGTCCGACATGCCGAAGCACGCCGAGGAGGAGGCGCTCCGCCAGCTGAAGAAGCTGGAGCGCATGCACCCGGACGCGGCCGAGACGGCGACGCTCAGGAACTGGATGGAGATTATGACCGACCTGCCGTGGTCGAAGGCTTCGGTCGACAACCTCGATCTGATTAAGGCGCAGCAGATTCTCGACGAAGACCACTACGGGCTCGAGAAGGTCAAGGAGCGCATCGTCGAGGCGCTGGCCGTCAGAAAGTTGAAGGAGAAGCCGAAGGGCTCCATCCTCTGTCTCGTCGGCCCGCCGGGCGTCGGCAAGACTTCTTTGGGCCGCTCCATCGCGCGCGCCCTCGACCGCAAGTTCGTGCGACTGAGTTTGGGCGGCCTGCACGACGAGGCCGAGATTCGCGGCCACCGCCGCACGTACGTCGGCGCGATGCCCGGTCGCATCATCCAGGCCCTGCAGCAGGCGGGGACGAACAACCCGCTCATCATGCTCGACGAGATCGACAAGGTCGGCGCCGACTTCCGCGGCGACCCCTCGTCCGCGTTGCTCGAAGTCTTAGACCCGGAGCAGAACAACAGCTTCCGCGACAACTACCTCGGCGTCACCTTCGACCTGTCGAACGTGATGTTCATGACGACGGCCAACGTCCTCGACACCGTCCAGCCCGCGCTGCGCGACCGCATGGAGGTCATCCGGCTCGCGGGCTACACCGAGGAGGAGAAGCTGGAGATCGCGCGCCGCCACCTCCTGCCGAAGCAGATCGAGGAGAACGGCATCTCGGCGAAGAACGTGCAAATCTCGAAGAAGGCGCTCTCGGCCGTCGTCCAGCAGTACACGCAGGAGGCGGGTCTGCGCCAGCTCGAACGCGAGATCGGGCGCATCTGTCGCAAGGTCGCGCGCCGCATCGCGGAAGGGAAGTCGGAGGCCGTGCGCGTCACGCCGAAGAACGTCCACGAGTACCTCGGGCCGCCGAGGTCATTCCCCGAAGAGGTGCTACGCAAAGACCAGATCGGCGTCGCCACGGGCCTCGCGTGGACGGCCGTCGGCGGCGACGTGCTCTTCATCGAGGCCCTGCGGATGAAGGGGAAGGGGCAGCTCGTCCTCACGGGCCAGCTCGGCGAGGTGATGCGCGAGTCGGCGCAGGCCGCATACTCCTACGCCAAGTCGCGCGCGAAGGAACTCGAAATCCCCGAAGAGGATTTCGAGAAGTACGACATGCACATCCACATCCCAGAGGGCGCCATCCCGAAGGACGGCCCCTCGGCCGGCATCACCTTGGCGACGGCGATGGTCTCCTCGCTCTCGCAGCGCGCCGTGCGGAAGGACGTGGCGATGACGGGCGAGATAACCCTGCGCGGGAACGTCCTGCCCATAGGCGGCGTCAAGGAGAAGGTCTTGGCGGCAAGGCGCGCGCGCGTGACGACGGTCATCCTCCCGCACCTCAACCGCCGCGACATGGAGGAGATTCCGAAGGAACTCTTCGGCGAGATGCAGTTCGTCTTCGTCGAGAACGTCCGCGAGGTCTTCCGCGAGGCTCTCAAGGAGAAGGCGCCGGCCCCGGCCGCGCCCGTCCAGCGCCCGCCGCGTCTGCCGCAGGCCGCCGCGCCCAGGGTTTAAGGCTGATTTGGACGGATTTTACGTCCGGTTAATTTGACCGATTCCAAGCGGCCGGCTGCCCGGCCCCGTCTCGAGTTCCAGTAAAGCTTGAGGCGGGGCCGGGCAGACCATTTTTTAGCCGCCGTTTAGGAGGTTCGGGCGCGGGGCCGGGCGCAACCCGAGGGGCGCGTGGGGCATCTTAAAAGTCCATTCGGCGAAGCGAAAGAGTACAGGAATCTCGGTTCGTTTCGCCTTTTATTTGCATAGAGATGCGGGCATAAGGGTTGATTCTTCGGTGAGGGCTGTGATACCCTCCGGGCGGTTTCAAGGGGGTTCTGCTCTCCGACGCGGAGGCCCACAAAGCAGAGCCGGCTCCTTCATCGAAGGGTTTAATCATTTCAGGAACTTTAGTGGATGCCGCTCGTGCGACCCCTCGCTATGGTCGCCATCGTGGATTCGCTTTTATACTCGCAGAGGAGATCGACGATTGAATAACACGAGCCTCCCCCGCCGTCTTTTTAACGCCGCGGCCCTCGCGGCGCTGCTGCTCCCTTCCGTCTCGCTCCAGGCACAGGTTCCACAGCAATCATACCTCCGCAACACGCCGAGCGAGATCGAGCGCGAAGACCCGCGCGTCACCAAGATCGTCGAGGACGCCGAGAAGCACTTCCGCCTCGGCGAGTTGAACCTGAAAGACCAGAAGCGCCAGGCCGCCCGCGAGGAGTTCGACAAGGCCGTCGACACCGTGCTCGAATCGGGCATGGACGTGCGCTCGAACCCGCGCCTGAACCGCTACTACCTCGAGCTGGTCGAGCGCGTCTACCGCTACGAGGTGCCGCAGAACGTCCCAGGCGCGCGCCCCGCGAACGGCGCGGCGTTCCAGACCGTGGCGCAGACGGACGGCCAGCAGACGGCCGCGCCGGTCGAAATCGGCTTCGTCGATCAGAAGTTCGAGCCGTCGCCGCTCGATGACCTGCGCAACCTCAAGCTCGACGAGAGCGAGTCGAAAGTCTCCGACGAGGACGTGGCGAAGCTCGAGAGCGAGATTAAGAACACGCTCGACTTCAGCTTCACGCCGCACCCGCTCGTCCAGGGCTTCATCAACTACTACCAGGGCCGCGGCCGCGCGACGATGGAGACGGGCCTGCGCCGCTCCGGCCAGTACATGGCGATGGCGCGCAAGATCTTCCGCGAGGAGGGCGTGCCCGAGGACATCGTCTGGCTCGGACAGGTCGAGAGCGCCTGGCGCCCGACCGCGCGCTCCTGGGCCGCGGCCTCCGGCCTCTGGCAGTTCATCCCCGGCACCGGCTCCCGCTTCGGCCTGCGCCAGACGGCCTACATCGACGAGCGCAACAGCTTCGAGAAGGCGACGCGCGCCTCGGCCCGCTACCTGAAGTGGCTGCACGACCAGTTCGGCAACTGGGAGCTGGCGATGGGCGCCTACAACACGGGCGAGGGCAACATCCAGCGCGCCATCGGGCGCGCGGGCGTCCGCGACTTCTGGGCCATCTACCCGTACATCGCGCAGGAGACGCGCAACTACGTCCCGAACATCCTCGCGGTCATCCTCATCGCGAAGAACCCCGAGAAGTACGGCTTCCACAGCGTCCAGCGCATGACGCCGCTCGCCTACGACACCGTGAGCGTGCCCTCGGCGACGAGCCTCCAGCTGGTCGCGGCCCTGACCGACACGAGCGTCGACAACATCCGCGCGCTCAACCCCGAGCTTCGTCGCGACACGACGCCGCCGGGCGAGGGCTACCTTCTGCGCGTCCCGCCGAAGCGCGGGCACCAGATGGTCGCGCTCCTCAAGCGCATCCCCGCCGACCGCCGCACGCAGATGGCGCGCGTCGTCCAGGCCGCCCCGGGCGAGTCCTGGGACGCGGTCGCCACGCGCGCGGGCGTGAGCTCCGCCTCGCTCCAGCAGTGGAACTCGGGCGTTGACCTCGCGAAGGGCGGCACGCTCCTCGTCCCCGCGGGCGGGCGCGTGGTGCAGACCTTGAAGAGCTACGAGCGGCCGAACAGCGCCGCCGCGCCGGCCGGCGCCGGGCTGGTCAACTACACGGCCAAGGGCGGCGAGACCATCGCGCAGGTCGCGGCGCGCTACGGCGCGTCGGTGGCCGAGGTCGCCAAGCTCAACGGCGTGACGCCCGACGAGCCGCTCGCGCGCGGCCGCCAGATTCGCGTCCCGCAGGGCAACACGAACGCGACGGCCGCCCCCGCGCGCCGCCGCTAAAAGATAAGGATGAAGGATGAAGGCGGAAGGATGAAGAGGATGCAGTTAGCTATCCTCTTCATCCTTCCGCCTTCATCCTTTAACTCAAACCAAGGCGTCCGCCAGCGCCTCACACGCTCACGCTGGCACGCCTATGCTCTTCCGCACGCAGTCCGCCGCCGTCTACGGCATCGACGCAGACCTCGTCGACATTGAAGTCGATCTGACCCCGGTCAAGGGCGAGGCCGACTCGAACCCTTCGGTCACCATCGTCGGCCTGCCCGACCTCGCCGTGCGCGAGTCGCGCGAGCGCATCCGCGCCGCCGTCAACAACAGCGCCTTCTTCTTCCCCTTTCACAAGACGACCATCAACCTCGCGCCTGCGGACGTGCGCAAGGAGGGCGCGAGCTTCGACCTGCCCATCGCGCTCGGCGTCCTCGGGGCCAACGGTGACCTCGGCGGCGTGGAAGGTCTGACCGACGTGCTCTCGGTCGGAGAGCTGTCGCTCGACGGACGCCTCCGTCCAGTGCGCGGCGCGCTCCCCATCGCGCTCCGCGCGCGGGACGCGGGGATTAAAAGTCTTCTCCTGCCCGAAGAGAACGCGACCGAGGCCGCGTTCGTCAAGGGCGTGGACGTGTACGCCGCAAGCACACTGCGCGCGGCCGTCGAGCTGGTCGGCGCGCTGCGCGCGGGGAGTGGGCCGAAGCCCCTGCGCGCGGACGAGACGAAGCTCCTGACGAACGACAACTCCTATGAAGTCGACTTCCGGGAGGTGCGCGGTCAGCACGCCGTCAAGCGCGCGCTCGAAGTCGCGTCGGCCGGCTCTCACAACATCCTTCTCATCGGCCCGCCCGGCTCGGGCAAGACGATGCTCGCGAAGCGGCTGCCGACGATCCTCCCTCCGCTGGAGTTCGAGGCGGCGCTTGAGCTGACGAAGATTCACTCGGTCGCCGGGCTGACCAACCGCACGGGCCTCGTCACCGCGCGCCCGTTCCGCTCGCCGCACCACACCATCAGCGACGGCGGCCTCATCGGCGGCGGCGCCGTGCCGCGCCCCGGCGAAGTCTCACTCGCGCACCACGGCGTCCTCTTCCTCGACGAGCTGCCGGAGTTCGACCGCTCCGTCCTCGAAGTCTTAAGACAGCCCCTGGAAGACCGGCGCGTCACCATCAGCCGCGCCGCGATGACCCTGACCTTCCCGGCCTCCTTCATGCTCGCCGCCGCGATGAACCCCTGTCCCTGCGGCTTCTATAACGACCCCGTCCGCGAGTGCCGCTGCACGCCCCCGCAGATACAGCGCTACGTCGGCCGCGTCTCCGGCCCTCTGCTCGACCGCATCGACATCCACGTGGACGTGCCGGCCGTCCGCTTCAAAGAGCTTTCCGACAAGGGCGCGCCCGAGGGCGAGGGCTCCGCCAGTATCCGCGCGCGGGTGCTGGCGGCCCGCGCCCGGCAGGCCGAGCGCTTCCGCGGCCGGCCCGTCTTCTCCAACGCGCAGATGACGCCGCGCCTCATCCGGCTCAACTGCCGCCTCGACGCGCAGGGCGAACAACTGTTAGAGCAGGCCATGACCCGCCAGGGCCTCTCAGCCCGCGCCTACGACCGCATCCTCAAAGTCAGCCGCACCATCGCCGACCTCGAAGCCTCCGCAGACATCCTCCCCAAACACGTCTCCGAGGCCGTCGGCTACCGCTCCCTCGACCGCACCTACTGGGCCTGAGACACGTGGCCGTTACGGATTCCCCACCCGCCAATGTATATTGGCGCGGATGCGTCCGGAGATAAGGGAGCTGGCGGAGCGGCTCTGGGATTACCACCACGTCGGCCACGCGCTTGAGAGGTCGGAGGTCGTCCTCGTCCTCTGTAGCCACGACACGGCCGTCGCCGAGCGCGGCGCGCAGTTGTACCTGGAAGGCTGGGCGCCGCGGCTCGTCTTCTCGGGGGGCTTAGGCGTCATCACCAGGAACCTTTGGAGCGAGCCGGAGGCGGAGCTGTTCGCGGGCATCGCCCGTGAGATGGGCGTGCCCGGCAGTGCGATTCTCGTCGAGACGCGCTCGACCAACACGGGCGAGAACGTCCGGTTCACCCGCAAGCTTCTGGCCGGGCGCGGGCCCGAGCCGCGGAGCGTCATCCTCGTGCAGAAGCCCTACATGGAGCGCCGCGCGTACGCGACGTTCAAAAGGTACTGGCCCGAACCGCGCGTCCACGTCACCTCGCCGCAGGTCTCTTTCGAGGAGTACCTGGAGCGCTACTCCAACCGCGCGCTCACCGCGGACGACGTGGTCGGCATCATGGTCGGCGACCTCCAGCGCATCCGCCTCTACCCCGAGAAGGGTTTCCAGATTCCGCAGGAGATACCCGCTGACGTGTGGGCCGCCTACGAAGAGTTAGTCCGCCTGGGCTACGACAAGTACCTGGTCTGAAAACCAAAAGTAAAAGGCAGAAGGCGAAAGTGAAGAAAGGCAGAAGTCTTAAAAAGCCCCCCGCGCGCGCCGCGCTCACGCTTTTGACTTTCACCTTTTTACTTTTGCCTCTCCCCTCGTCGTACGGGCAGGGTTCGAGAAAGACCTGGCCGTTGCAGACGAAGGGGCAGGAGGGTTTGCGCGAGCCGCAGGAGCGCGGGACTCTGCCCGTCCCTACGACGGCTTTCTCGAAGCCTGTGGCGAAGCCGGAAGGTGTGCCGGGGCCAGCGCTCGCGGCGAGGGGGGATAGCGAGTGGGCGCTCGCGCGCGGTTGGCGGATGCTTGAAGCGCCGAAGGTTTCGGACGAAGGCGACGCGGTCTCGCGTCCGGGTTACCCGGTCGAGGGTTGGTTGCGGGCGACGGTGCCGGGCACGGTCTTGACGACGCTCGTCGACCGCGGCGTCTACCCAGACCCCGACTACGGCCTGAACAACCTCGCCATCCCCGAGACGCTCAACAAGCAGGACTATTGGTTCCGCGCGGAGTTCACGCCGCCCGCCTCGACGAGGGCCAGGCGTTTCCAACTCACGCTCAACGGCGTCAACTACTCGGCCGCGGTCTGGCTCAACGGCCGGCGTCTGGGCGAGGTGCGCGGTGCCTTCGTGCGCGGCGTGTTCGACGTGACGGACGTGCTCGTCAAGGGCCGCGCGAACGCGCTCGCCGTGCGCGTCTCGCCGCCGCCGCACCCGGGCATCCCGCACGAGGAGTCTGTGAAGGCAGGCCCCGGCCCGAACGGCGGCGTGATGTGTCTGGACGGCCCGACCTTCTTCTGCACCGAAGGCTGGGACTGGATTCCCGGCGTGCGCGACCGCGCGACCGGCTTGTGGCAGGAGGTGACGCTGAAGGCGACAGGCGCGGTGCGCGTCGGCGACGTGCAGGTCGTGACGCGCCTGCCTCTGCCGGACACGTCGAGCGCCGCAGTTAACATCCAGGTGCCTCTCGTCAACGAGACGAACGACGAAGTCGCGGGCACGCTTGAGGCTTCGTTCGAGGGCGTCACCGTTCGCAAACGTGCGACGGTCTTGCCGGGGCGGACGGTGTTCGCGCTCGCGCCTACGGACTTCCCGCAGTTGAGGTTGAAGAACCCTCGGCTCTGGTGGCCGAACGGCTACGGGCGGCCGGAGCTTTACCACCTGCGCGTGAGTTTTAAGACGGGCGCGGGCGCGTCCGACGAAAAGCGCCTGCGCTTCGGCGTGCGCGAGCTGAGTTATGAGCTGACGCTTCTGGACGGCGCGGGGCGTCTGCGCCGCGTCGAGTACGACCCGGCGCAGGCGCAGGGCGAGCACGTCGTCAACGTCGGCCACGCGGGGATGATTGAATCGGCCGAGGGTTGGGTCGCCTCGTTCGTCAACGGCAAAGAGTCTTCTTCTTCGATTCGCGCGCTCGAGGACGTGCGCGCCTCGCCGCATCTGGTCGTGCGCGTCAACGGCGTGCGCGTCAGTTGCCGCGGCGGGAACTGGGGCCTCGACGACACGCGCAAGCGCGTCTCGCGCGAGCGCATGGAGCCTTACTTTCGCCTGCACCGCGAGGCGGGGCTGACCATGATTCGCAACTGGTGCGGGCAGAACACGGAAGAGGTCTTCTACGACCTGGCCGACGAGTACGGCCTGCTCGTCTGGAACGACTTCTGGCTCTCGACGCAGGACTGGAACCTTGAGCCGCAAGACCCCGCGCTCTTCCTCGCGAACGCGCGCGACGTCGTCTCGCGCTTCCGCAGCCATCCGTCCATTGCCGTCTGGTGCGGGCGCAACGAGGGCGTCCCGCCGCCCTTTATCAACGAGGGGCTGGACGAGATCATCCGCACGCTCGACGGCACGCGCTACTACTCGCCCAACTCGCGCGACGTGAACTTGCAGGGGAGCGGGCCGTGGCACTACGGCGACGCCTTCAAGTTCTTCACGACGCGCGGCCGCGGCTTCTCGACCGAGCTGGGCCTGCCCTCGCCGCCCTCGGCCGACACCCTCCGCACGTTCCTGCCGGCGTCCGACCACTGGCCGCCCGACGACGCCTGGGCCTACCACGACTGGCACTTCGGAGGGGGCGGCGACAACAAGCACTTCATGGACGCGATGAGGGAAGAGCTGGGCGAGCCCACGAGCCTCGAAGACTTCGAGCGCAAGGCGCAGCTCCTCTCTTACGCGAGCCACCGCGCGATGTTCGAGGGCTTCAACGCACACCTCTGGAACCCGAACACGGGCCGCCTGATGTGGATGACGCACCCGGCTTGGCCGAGCACGGAGTGGCAGATGTACAGCTCCGACTACTCGACGCACGGCGCGTACTTCGGCGTGAAGAAGGCCAACGAGCCCCTGCACGTCCAGCTCGACCAGCCCGACCTCGGCCTCACCGTCGTCAACCACACGCAAAAGACGCTCCGAGACCTGCGGCTTCTCGTGCACCTCTACAACGTCAACGGCGAAGCCATCGCCACGCACGAGCAGACGCTCTCGGCGCCTTCGAACGCGGCCGTCCGCATCTCGCGCCTACAGGTGCCCGCGTGGGTGAAGGACGGCGTCGTCTTCGTCAGGCTCACGCTCATCGACGCCGCGTCGCAGGTGCTCGCCGAGAACTTCTACTGGCACGCGGCGCAGAAGTCCGGCTACCGCAAGCTCGACGACATGGGCGAGACGCCCCTGGTCTGCGAAGCGCTCTTGAGGAGGGAGCGCGGCGCGGCGCGCGTCGAGGTCGAGTTGTGGAACTACAACGAATACGGCGTGGCCCTCGCCGCGCGGGTCGTCGTGCGCGACGCGGAGACGAAGGCGCGCGTGCTCCCGGCCTACGCGAGCGACAACTACGTCTCGCTGGTTCCGGGCGAACGGCGGCGCATCACCATCGAAGTTCCGAAGCCGGCCCGCGGCATGGAGGTCGAGCTGAAGGGCTGGAATGTGCGCCGCTCCGTCACGCCCGTCGTCGTCGCGCGTTGACGCGGGGCGGCGTTTCGTTTAGAAGTTGTCCACACCGCTGTTATTCAGACGGCCCGCTCTAATTTTCAATTCAAAGTCACACTGACCCTGCGGAGGACGGACGGATGTACTCTGGACGTAAGCGGTTACTCGCGCTGGCGCTCTCGTGCCTGACCCTTTTGCCGTGCGCCTCGGCGCAGACGCGCCCCGATCTGTCGAAGGAGCCGACGCTCTACGTCGTCGGCTACGCGCACCTCGATACGCAGTGGCGCTGGGAGTACCCGCAGGTCATCAACGAGTATTTGCCGAACACGATGCGCGACAACTTCGCGCTCTTCGAGAAGTACCCGAACTACCTCTTCAACTTCACCGGCGCGAACCGCTACCGTCTGATGAAGGAGTACTGGCCCGAGGACTACGCGCGGCTCAAGTCTTACGTCGCGGCGGGGCGCTGGTTCCCCGCCGGCTCGTCGATGGAGGAGGGCGACCCCAACAACGCCTCGGCCGAATCAATCGTCCGCCAGATTCTCTACGGCTCGCACTACTTCCGCCGCGAGTTCGGCAAGACGAGCGCCGAGTACATGCTGCCCGACAGCTTCGGCTTCCCGGCGTCTCTGCCCTCCATCCTCGCGCACATGGGGCTCAAGGGCTTCTCGACGCAGAAGCTCTACTGGAAGTCGGCGGCGCGCGTCGGCGGCCCTGACTCGCCCGAGCGGACGCCGGACGGCGTGCCCTTCAACGTCGGCATGTGGGCGGGGCCGGACGGGCGCGGCGTCATCGCCGCCTTCAACCCGCGCGACTACACCTCGAACGTGCGCGAGGACTACAGCAGGAGTCCGCCGCCTTCGGCCTCGAACCCCGACCCGAAGGTGAACTACAAGCCCGTCGACTGGCCCGCGCGCATCCGGCGCAACGGCGAGGTGAGCGGCCTCTTCACGGACTACACCTACTTCGGCACGGGCGACGTGGGCGGCGCGCCGCGCGAGTTCTCGGTGAAGGTGGTGGACGCGCTCGCCGGGAGGAAGAAGATCGTGCTCCCGCCGCCGCCGCCCGTCATCCCCCCGGTCGACCTGGAAGGCACGCCCGTCCAGGTCGGCGACGGCCCCGTGCGCGTGCTCTCGGCCACGTCCGAGCAGATGTTCTTGGACATCAAGCCCGAGCAGACCGCGCGCCTGCCGCGCTACAGCGGCGACCTCCTCTTGAGCGACCACTCTTCGGGTTCGACCTCTTCGGAGACGACGCAGAAGCGTTGGAACCGGCACAACGAGCTGCTGGCCGACGCGGCCGAGCGCGCCTCGGTCGCCGCCGCCTGGATGGGCGGCCGTGAGTACCCGCAGCAGAGGTTGAACGACGCCTGGACGCTCGTGATGGGCGGGCAGTTCCACGACATCCTGCCGGGCACGGCGACGCCGAAGGCTTTCGAGTTCTCGTGGAACGACGACGTGATCGCGGGCAATCAGTTCTCGTCGGTGCTGACGAGCGCGACCGAAGCAATCGCCGGCGGGATGGACACGCGCGGGCAGGGCATACCGGTCGTCGTCTACAACCCCCTCAACGTCGAGCGCGAGGACGTGGTGGAGGCGGACATCTTTCCCATTGAGAGGGACAGGATCGAAGACTTCCGCGTCATAGACCCGCATGGGAGGGAGGTGCCCGCGCAGTTCATCGGGGGCGGGGTGCAGAAGATTGCCTTCCTGGCGCGCGTGCCTGCGGTCGGTTACGCCGTCTACCACGTGCGCACGGGGCAGTGGCCCCCGGCCGCCAACCCCGAGCTGAAGGTGAGCGAGTCGTCACTTGAGAACGCGCGCTACCGCGTCAGCCTGAACGGCGACGGCGACGTGTCGAGCATCTTCGACAAGAAGGTCGGGAAGGAGTTGTTGAAGGCGCCCGCGCGGCTCGCGTTCCAGACCGAGCGGCCGAAGGACTGGCCGGCGTGGAACATGGACTGGGCCGACCAGCAGAAGCCGCCGCGCGGCTACGTCTCGGGGGCCGCGAAGATTCGCGTCGTCGAGAGCGGCCCCGCCCGCGTCGCGGTCGAGGTAGAGCGCGAGAGCGAAGGCTCGAAGTTCGTGCAGACCGTCCGCCTCTCGGCGGGCGGCGCGGGCGAGCGCGTCGAGTTCGCGAACCGCGTCGACTGGCGCTCCGAAGCCGCCGCGCTCAAGGCGACGTTCCCGTTGACAGCGTCGAACCCCGAGGCGACCTACAACTGGGACGTGGGCACCATCAGGCGCGGCAACAACGACGAGCGGAAGTACGAGGTGCCCTCGCACCAGTGGTTCGACCTCACCGACAAGGGCGGCGCGTACGGCGTGACCGTCCTGTCCGATTGCAAGTACGGCTCGGACAAGCCGGACGATAATACTCTTCGCTTGACGCTCCTGTTCACGCCGGGCCTGGGGACGGGCAACGGCTGGGAGTTCCACGACCAGACGACGCAGGACTGGGGTCACCACGAGTTCACGTACGGCCTCGCCGGCCACGCGGGTGACTGGCGCGCGGCCGAGACCGACTGGCAGGCGCAACGTTTGAACCAGCCGCTCATCGCCTTCGGCTCCTACGGAGAACACGCGGGCGCGCTCGGCAAGAGCTTTTCGTTAATGGGCGTCAGCAACAGCCGCGTGCGCCTGCTCGCCTTGAAGAAGGCGGAGGAGTCTGACGAAGTGGTCGTCCGCCTCGTCGAGCTCGACGGGAAGAGCGCGCCCGGCGTGCGCCTGCGTTTCGCCGGCCCGGTCGCCGCGGCGCGCGAGGTCACGGGGCAGGAGCAGCCGCTCGGCCCCGCGCGCGTCGAGAAGGGCGAGCTGGTGTCGGACTTCGGCCCCTACCAACTACGCACCTTCGCCCTGAAACTCGCGCCCTCGCGCGTGAGGCTGAACGCGCCGAGGTCTGTCCCCGTCGAGCTGCCTTACGACCTCGCTTCGGCCAGCCCGCACGTGACGAAGGCGGGCGGCGTGAAGAATGAGGGCGGCTTCGACGGCGCGGGCGGAAGCCTCCCTTCGGAGATGCTGCCGGGTGAGGTCGCGTTCGACGGCGTGCGCTTCAAACTCTCGCAAGGCGCGTTGAACGCGCTCGCGGCGCGCGGGCAGACGCTCAGTCTCCCCGGCGGAAACTTCAGGCGGCTTTACATCCTCGCGGCCTCCGCGGACGGCGACCGGCGCGCGGTCTTCCGCGCCGGGGGCAGTGCCTTCGAGTTGAACGTGCAGGACTGGGGCGGCTTCGTCGGCCAGTGGGACGCGCGGCAGTGGCGCGCGGGCGAGCGGCAGGTGCCGCCCGGCGCCTCCGCGGAGACGGCCGCGCGCATCCGCTCGCCCTACTACCGCAACGACCCTTACGCGGAGATGACCGGCATCGAGCCGGGCTTCATCAAGCCCGCGCCCATCGCCTGGTTCGCCTCGCACCACCACCGCGCCGACGGCCTGAGCGAGGCGTACCGCTACTCGTACCTCTTCGCCTACGCCCTCGACATCCCCGCGGGCGCGAAGACGCTGACGCTCCCCGACGACGAGAAGATACGCGTCCTCGCCGTCACCGTCTCTGATGAAAGTCACGCGGTCAGACCCACGCAGCCCCTGTTCGACTGGCTTGAGCAGTCAGGTCAGAACCACCCGCGGTAGCGGGTGGCCCTTTGCTATGCGGCGCTGGCGAATCACCAAGGGCCACCCGCTACCGCGGGTGGTTCTGACCCGTATGTCGGAGATGAAGTGCTAATGCAGCGACGCTTTCTTTCAGCTCTTATCCTCACCTTAACCTTCGCCATCTGCGTCGCGGCGCAGGAGCGGCCCCTTTGGCAGATCGGGTCGTTCGACGGCTCTTCGGACGAGTTCGGCGCGCAGGCCGAGGGGCCGTTCGACGCCGCCAGTGGTCAGGCTAAGAACTGGGGCGCGACGCAGCAGGCCGTGGTCGAGTCGAAGGCCGACGCGGCGGCGGCGCGCCGGATTCGCTTCGAGTTGGCTGACGCGCCGAGCGGCACCTACACGCTGCGGCTCGGACTCATCATGACCTCGCCGCGTCTGCCCGTCGTGCAGTTGGAGGTGAACGGCCACAAGGGCTGGTTCTACCAGCGGCCCGAGAGCGAGTACAAGGAAGGCAACCTCGAAGCCTACATCTTCCCCCAGTACGCGTACGGCGTCCTGCCGGCGTTGATACCCGCGGAGTTTCTGAGGCAGGGCGCGAACGAGATCACGCTCACGGCCGTGGCCGACCCCGCCTCGACGGCGCTCCCCGGCGGCGAAGACACCTCGGACGCCGTCCTGCGCTACGACGCGCTCGCGCTCGTGCGTTGGGAGGGGTGGCGTCCGGTCGAGGCCGGCTGGAGTCGCTCGACGCTGCACGTGGCGCCGACGGCCCTGTACAGGCGCGAAGGCGGGCAGCTCTGCGAGGTCGTCCACGTCGTCCGCGGCTGGACGGGGAAGGCACGGCCCGGCACGCTCCGTCTCTCGGTCGGCGGTTGGAACGCCACGCGCGACCTGTCGACGGGGCGCGAGTTCGGCGAGCAGCGCTTCGAGTTCCTCGTCCCCGAGTTCGGCGCGGGGGCGGCCGCGAAAGTCTCCCTCTCCGACGACAGGAACGAATCGCCCGGGCGTGGCTTCACGTTCAAGCTCACGCCGAAGCGGAAGTGGACGGTCTACCTCGTCCCGCACGAGCACCTCGACATCGGCTACTCGGACTTCCAGACCAAGCTGGCCGAGCTGCACAGCCGCGTCATAGACGAGGCGCTCGAGATGTCGGCCGAGCGGCCCGAGTTCAAGTTCAGCCTCGACGGCTACTGGCAGGCGCAGCAGTTCCTCGAAGGGCGGAGCGAGGCGGAGAGGCAGAAGTTCTACGACGCCGTCCGCCGGCGGAAGATATTCGTGCCCGCGCAGCACTCCGTGATGTTGACGGGGACGGGGACGGCCGAGACTTTGCTCCGCTCCTTCTACGCCTCGCACAAGTTCAACCGGGAGCACGGCGGCCCCTGGGACTACGTCAACATCACGGACGTGCCCTCTTACACTTGGTCTTACGCCTCGATCCTCGCCGCCGCGGGCATCAAGTACTTCTCGGCGGCGGCGAACGCCGACCGCGGGCCGACGCTCATGCTCGGGAACCTGCACCGCCGTTCGCCCTTCTGGTGGGAGGGGCCGGACGGCTCCCGCGTGCTGCTCTGGTACGCGCGGCACTACCACCAGATCGGGAGCCAGTTCGGACTCCCGCCCAAACTCGCCAACGGCTACGAAGGCCTGCAGACCTTCCTCGAAACCTACGAGCGGCCCGACTACGCGCCCGGCGCCGTGCTGCTCCACGGCAGCCAGTGGGAGAACACCTCGCTCCACAAGACGCAGGCCGACATCGTGCGCGAGTGGAACGCGCAGTTCGAATACCCGCGGCTGGTCTTCTCCGGCTTCGGCGAGGCGCTCGGGCAGATTTCGAAGGGCGTCGAGGAGAAGCTGCCGGTCGTGCGCGGCGACGGCGGGCCTTACTGGGAGGACGGCGTCGCCTCGGACGCGGCCCACGCCGCCGCGGAGCGCCTGAACGAGCGCCGCGCCGTCTCGGCCGAGAAACTCTCGACCCTCGCCGCGCTCGTCGACCCGCGCTCGAGTCCGCCGCGGGACGCGCTCGCGTCAATGTGGGACAGCATCTTCGTCATGAACGAGCACACCTGGGGCTGGGGCCGCAGCGTGACCGAGCCGCACAGCGAAGACTCGGAGCGCGAGCTGGCCTACAAGCGCCTGCGCGCCTCGATGGCGCGCGACCAACTGGAGTACGTGCTCGAACGCGCGATGACGACAATCGCCGGGAGCGTCGAGACACCTCAGCGCGCGCTCGTCGTCTTCAACACGCTCAACTGGCGGCGCGACGGCTGGGTCGAGTTCGACCTGCAGAAGACGCGCGAGATAGTCGACCTCGAGACTCAGCGCGTCGTCCCCTTCGAGGTGCTCGAAGACCACCCGGCCTACCAGCGCATACGCTTCATGGCGCGCGGCGTCCCCTCGGTCGGCTACCGCACCTACCAGGTTCGCGACAAGGCGGCGTCGCAGGCGGACGCGGGCACGGCCCCTTCAACCTCGACCTCTCCGGAGGCGCAGGCCGACACTTTGGAGAACAGCTTCTACCGAGTCCGCTTCGACGCCGAGAGCGGTTCGATTAAGAGCGTCTTCGACAAGCAGCTCGGCCGCGAGCTGGTGGACGCTTCGAGTCCGTACCGCTTCGGCCAGTACGTCTACGTGAAGGGCGGCGACGAACCCGCGCGCAACCAGCTGCTCACCTACCGCAAGACCGCGCCCGTCGCGCGGCTGGAGATACACAAGGCGACGCGCGGCCGCCTCGCCTCCGTGGGGCGGACGCCGACGGGCGCGCGCGCAGTCCTCGAGAGCAGCGCGCCGAACACGCCGCGCGTCGAGACGGAAGTCCTGCTCTTCGACGACGCGAAGAAGATCGAGATCAACTACCGCGTCCGGAAGGAGACCGTCTACAAGAAGGAGGGCGTCTACTTCGCCTTCCCCGTGGCGGCGCGCGACCCGCGCTTTCACTTCGACGTGCAGAGCACGGTGGTCGACCCGGCGAAGGAGATGATGCCCGGCGCGGGCCTCGAATGGTTCTCTTCGCAGAACTGGGCGTCGGTCGGAGACGAACAGTTGACGGTCGCGGTCGTCAACCGCGATTCGTTCCTCTGGACGTTCGGTGATATCGTACGCGGCACGTGGCCGAAGGAGTTCAAGCCGGCCAGCCCCGTGCTCTTCTCATACGCGATGAACAACTACTGGAACACCAACTACGTCGCGGCGCAGGGCGGCGAGTTTCTGTTCCGTTACGTGTTGACGAGCGCGCGCGAGTTCGACCAGACTGCGCTCGCGCGCCTCGGCTGGGAGGAGACCACGCCGCTCGAACGCACGCTCGTCAAGGCGCAGGATCAGACCTACCCCGCGCGCAAGGCCCTGCCGGCGGCGCAGTCGAGCCTGCTCGACGTGGACAACCCTTCGGTCTTGCTGAGCGCGTGGAAGCCTGCGGAGGACGGCGCGGGCACGGTGATGCGCTTCATCGAGCTGGGCGGCGCGCGCGAGCAGGTGTCGGTCGGCGGCGCGCTCCTGGACGACGCCGCCGTCTCGGTCTGCAACGCCGTCGAGGAGTTCGGCCCGCCGGCGCCCGCCGCGAAGCGCTTCGGCTTCAGCCTCGGCCCGCGGCAAATCTACACCGTGAAGGTGAGTCCGACACGCTGAGTCGCAGAGGAGGTCAGCAGTCATGCAAGTCAGCGAGACACAGAGCCGCGCCGTCGCGTTCGACGAGGCGCGGGCCGCGGCGCGGCCGACGCACGCGCGCTACAAGGTGCTCGGGCTGCTCGTGGCGCTGGCGGCGCTCACCTATCTCGACCGCCTCTGCATCTCGATTGCCGGGCCGACGATCATGAGCGAGTTCCGGTTCAACGCGGAGACGATGGGCTACATCTACAGCGCCTTCACGCTCTCCTACGCGCTGCTGGAGATACCGAGCGGCTGGCTCGGCGACCGCTTCGGCACGCGCAAGGCGCTGACGCGGATCGTGCTCTGGTGGTCGGCCTTCACGATGCTGACGGCCGCGACCGTCGGCTTCTACTCGCTCTTCTTCGTGCGCCTGCTCTTCGGCGCGGGCGAGGCCGGGGCCATCCCGAACTCGGCCTCGACCGTCTCGCGCTGGTTCCCGGCGGCGCAGCGCGGGCGCGCGATGGGCGCCGTCTGCATCGGCCACGCGCTGGGCGCGACCGCCACGCCCTTCATCGTCTTCCGGCTCATCGAGTGGCAGGGCTGGCGGCTCCCCTTCGTCGAGTTCGGCGTCTTGGGCGCCGCCTGGTGCTTCGTCTGGTTCAAGTGGTTCCGCGACACGCCCGAGCAGCACCCCGCGGTCAACGAGGCCGAGGTCGAAGTCATCAGGGCGGGGCTGCCCGCCGCCCGCTCGCACTCGCACAAGATTCCGTGGCGCGTCTTCCTCAGGAGCCGGAACATCCTCTTCCTCTGCGCCATGTACTTCTGCTACGGCTACGGCCTCTACTTCTACATCACGTGGCTCCCGACCTACCTCGTCCGCGCGCGCGGCTTCAACACCGAGTGGGCGAGCATCTTCTCCTCGCTGCCGTGGCTGTGCGGCGCGGCGGCGTTTCTCGTCGGCGGCTGGGTCACCGACACGCTCGTCCGCCGCGGCGCGCACAGGCTCGCGCGCTGCGGCCTCGGCGCGTTCGGGCTGACGATGAGCGCGCTGATGCTCGTCTTCGTCGGGCTGGCGCAAGACCGCTTCGTCGCGGCGACGCTCATCTCGGTGGCGCTCTTCTTCCAGTTCCTGACGACGCCGGCCGTGTGGGCGACCTGCATGGACATCGGCCGCAGCCGCTCGGGCGTGGTGAGCGGGACGACGAACACGTTCGGCAACCTGGCCGGGACGCTCGCGCCCATCGTCTTCGGCTTCGTGGTGCAGCGTCTGGGGTCTTGGACGCTCCCGTTCTACATCGCGGCGGCGGTGATGGCCTGCGGCGTCGTGATGTGGCTCTTCATAGACCCGCGCCGGCCGCTGGAAGAGGCTGTTGAAGTTTAATGACAGACAAGGGAACCGGGATGGATCGCGAGTTCGATTTGTTGACGGTGGGGCGCAGTTCCATCGACCTCTACGCGAACGAGGTCGGCGCGCCCTTCATCGAGATCAAGAGCTTCGCCGCGTACGTCGGCGGCTGCCCGACGAACATCGCCGTCAGCGCGCGGCGGCTGGGCCTGCGCACGGCGCTCCTGAACGCCGTGGGCGAAGACCTCGTCGGCGACTTCGTCAAGAACTTCCTCGACCGCGAGGGCGTCGAGACGCGCTACGGCGTGCGCAAGCGCGGCCGGCGCACGAGCGCCTTCCTCCTCGGCATCGAGCCGCCCGACCGCTTTCCCATCGTGCCTTACCGCGAGGGCGGGCCGGACTTCGAGCTGAACATCAACGACGTGCTCGCCGCGCCCATCCCCGCGAGCCGCGCGCTGCTGCTGACGGGCTCGGGCCTTGCGCGGCAGCCGAGCCGCGACGCGACCCTCTTCGCCGCCGAGCACGCGCGCGCGAACCACACGGTCGTCATCCTCGACCTCGACTTCCGCGCCGAGCTCTGGCCGGACGTGCGCGCCTACGGCGTCGCCGTGCGCTCGCTGCTGCCGCTCGTCGACGTCGTGCTCGGCACGTCCGAGGAGGTGAGCGCGGCCTTCCTGTCGGGCACGACGGACGAGGCCGTCGGGCGCGTGCTGGCGGCGGGGCCGGAGGCGCTGGTGCTGAAGCGCGGCGCCGAGAGTACGCTCGTGCACGTGCGCGGCGGCGAAGTCTTGGAGGTGCCGACCTTCCATGTCGAGGTCTTGAACGTGCTCGGCGCGGGCGACGCGTTCGCGGGCGGGTTCCTGTACGGCTACCTGAAGGGCTGGGACTGGTACCGCGCGGCGCGGATGGGGAACGCGTGCGGCGCCGTCGTCGTCACGCGCCACGGCTGCGCCAACTTCATGCCTTACGAAGAAGAGGCTCTTAGCTTCGTCGAAGAAAAAGGAGGGTTCTGAGGTTTGAGTTTCGACGCGAAGGAATTCCTGCCGGCCGACGTGCTGGCGAAGGTCACGGACGTGAGGGTGACAGACCCCGAACGTAGCTTGCGCGCGGCCAAAGCGAGGAAGCGGCGCGGGAGCTTAACGAAGGACGGCCGGCTCAACATCCTCGCCGCGGATCACCCGGCGCGGCGCGTGACGCGCGTCGGCGACGACCCGCTCCGGATGGCCGACCGCCGCGAGTACATGGCGCGCATCCTGCGCGTGATGATGAGCGACGCCGTGGACGGCCTGCTCGCCACGATGGACATCCTCGAAGACCTGCTCATCATCGACGACCTGTTGAAGGAGTCGGGCGCGAGCAGTTTTCTCGACGAGAAGGTTCTGCTCGCGAGTTTCAACCGCGGCGGCCTCCTGGGGAGCGTGTGGGAGATCGACGACCCGAACTCCGGCCCGACCGCCGCGTCTTGCAAGGAGTGGGGCCTCGACGGCGCGAAGATTCTGCTGCGCATCTGCGACGACGAGGACGGCTCGCGGAAGACTCTGCTCGACACGGTCAAGGCCATCACGGAGCTGAACGCGGTCGGCCTGCCGATGTTCCTCGAGTCGCTGCCGGTGGTGAGGGTGGACGACGGGCGGCACGGCGTCTACCGCATCGTGAAGACGGCCGAGGAGCTGGCGCGGACGGCGGGCGCGGCGGCGGCCCTGGGCGACAGCGCACGCTACCTCTGGCTGAAGCTGCCCTACTGCGAGAACTACGAGATGGTCGCGAACGCGACGACGCTACCCATCCTCCTGCTCGGCGGCGAGCCGGTGGGCGACGCGACGCCGTTCCTGCGCGAGCTGCACGCGGGCCTGCGGGCCGGGCCGAACGTGCGCGGCGCGCTCGTCGGCCGCAACATACTCTTCCCCGGCGAGGACGATCCGCTCGCCGTCATCGAGGCCGTCGGCGGCATCATCCACCAGGACTGGACGGTCGAACAGGCGCTCGACCGGCAGGCCACGCACCGCGGCCGCGACTTGGACTGGCTCTCGCGCATCGCGTAAGAAGCCCCGAAGGGGCGGCATATGAAAGCCAGGGGCAACGCCCCTGGATATCGGGTGCGTTAATTGATTGAGCCCTGAAAGGGCGAAATACCGTTGTGGTTATTTCGCCCTTTCAGGGCTCAAATATTTTTCACGCACGTTCCCAGGGGCGTTGCCCCTGGCTATCTCATTTCGCCCCTTCGGGGCTTTCATTCATCTTCAAGCCTTACCCGAACGTCTTCTTCAACTCTTCGACCTGTTCAGGTGTGAGAAGGCGCGTGCGTTCGCCGCGGAGGAGGAAGTGCAGGCGCGCGGTCTGCTCGAGCTCTTCGGTGCGGTCGACGGCCTCGGAGAGCGTCGAGCCGGCGCAGACGACGCCGTGGTTGCGCAGCAGCATGCAGTTGTGTCGCGGCGCCGCCGCGCCGACCGCTTCGGCCAGGCCCGCGGAGCCGGGGCGGAAGTACGGAAGCACGGCCAGCGGCGCGACGCGCATGAAGTAGTAGGGCGTGAGCGGCGGCAGCGGGTTCTCCTCGTCGAACTCTTCGAGGCAGGAGAGCGCCACCGAGTGGAGCGTGTGCAGGTGCACGACCGCGCGCACGTCCGCGCGGCGCGTGTAGACGGCGAGGTGAAAGGGGAACTCCTTCGAGGGCCTGTTCTCGTTCAAGCTGTTGCCGTCCAGGTCGACGCACGCGAGCTGTCCGGGGTTGAGTCCCTGAAGCGACTTCCCCGTCGGCGTAATCCACACGCGGTCGCCCGCGCGCACCGAGATGTTGCCCGTCGAGCCGAAGGCGTAGCCCCTCTGGTAGAAGCTCTCGGCCGTCGCGCACAAGGTTTCCAACACGGCGTCTTCCATCGTTCAGCACAGCCTCTAAAAAAAATATTCGCCGGGACGCGCCGCGGCTTCGAGCGCGCGCCCGTAGAAATCTTCGCCGCCGAAGTTGCCGGACTTGAGCACGACGGGCAGGCGGTATCGCCCGAGCGAGAGGCAGAGCGGCACGCCCGGCTCGATGTTGCGGCCGACGCGGAGCGCGCCGAGTTGCAGACGCCGGCAGAGCGCGCCCGAGGTCTCGCCGCCCGCGAAGACGAGTCCCGAAGCTTCGACTCCCTCAAGAATCTCCGCGACGAGGTCGGCCAGGGCGTACGCGAGTCGCCCGCCGAGCGCGGGCACGTCCAGGCCCTGTCCCGCGGCCCACTCCTGCACGCGCGCGACCTCCGAGGGTTCGTCCGTGGTGTAGAGAAGGCAGTCGCGCTCCGAAGCGAGGTGTGCGCGCACGCTTTCGACGAGGGGCGCGCGTTCGAACTCTTCGCCGAGCAGGGCGCGCGGCTCGACGCGGAAGGCGGGCGCGCCCTTCGATTCGAGCCAGCGGTTCTGCGCGCGCGTGGCGACCGAGCAGCTCCCGGCGACGACGAGGCGGCCGCGGGATTCGTCGCGCGAGTTCGAGAGCGTCGCTGCCTGAGCGTCGAACTCTTCGACCCAGCCGCGCTCGCGCCAGACGGCGGGGAGGCCCTGGCCGAAGGCGGAGCCGCCGGTGACGAGCCGCAGGTCGGCCGCGGCGCGGCAGATGTTTGCGACGTGGGTGTCGTTGAGGCAGTCAACGATAGCGATAGAAATTCCGTCGGCGCGGAGTTGTTCGAAGCGTCTTCGAAGTTCGTCGGCACCCGCCTCGACCGAGTCGTAAGCGGCGAGGCCGACGCGGCGCGTGGTCTGACGCGCGAGGTGCCTGACGAGGTTCGCCTCGGTCATCGGCGTCAGCGGGTGGTCGCGCATGGGCGAGTCGCTGAGCAGGCGGTCGTGGACGAAGTGATAGCCCCGGTAAGTCGTCCGCCCGTTGACGGGGAGCGCGGGGAGCGCGACCGTGAACTCTTCGTCCAGCTCTTCGAGAGCGGCGTCGACGGTCGGGCCGATGTTGCCCTCGGGCGTCGAGTCGAACGTGCTGCAATACTTGAGCTGGAAGACGCGCGGGTCTTGCGACTTGAGGAGTCGGATCGCGTCGCGCGTGCGCGCGCGCGCTTCGTCTGCGCGGAGGTTGCGCGTGCCTTCGGCCATGACGACGGCGTGTTGGCCCGCGCTCCACTCTTCGAGCTGGGTCTGTTCGGGGAGGTCGATGACGAGCAGCGTGCGCAGGCCCTGTTCGGCCAGCATCCCCGCGAGGTCGCTGGCGCCCGTGTCGTCGTCGGCGACGGCGCCGAAGAGGAGTCTGCCGCTCATCTCAGGAGGGAAGGCCGAGCGCCTCGCGGATGGCTTCGAGGCTGGTGTGGAGGCTGGTCAGCACGGGCACGCGCGCCTTTGCGGAGATGAGAGGCAGCGTGCGCGCCATCGAGACCTGCGCGAGCACGACCGCGGCAACGTCCCTCTGCTGTAAATTCTCGACGGCGGCCGCGAGCAGCTCGTCGTGCGTCGCGGTGTCGTTGGCGAGCAGCGCCGTGTAAGCCTCGGGCACGACCTCTTCAACAATCTCGACGCGGACGCCGGCCTCTTCGGCCGCGTCGTTCAGAAGTTTCGAGGTCGGGACGAGCGTGGGCGGGAAGGTCGCGGCGACGCCGACGCGGCGGCCCGCGCGCACGGCCTTGCGCGCCATCGGGTAGTCGATTTTCAAGACGGGGAAGCTGAAGTCGCGCGCGAGGGATTCGGCCAACTCCTTCGAGACGGAAGAGCAGGTGACCATCGCCAGCTCGGGCTGATACGTCTCCGCGGCGGCGCGGAGCATCTCCGAGAGGCGGCGGCGCACGTCTTCGCGTCTGCCGGCCGCGAGCAGGCGGAGCAGCCCGTCGTCGAGCAGGTTCGTGATTTCCAGTTCCGGCGCGGCCCCCGCGTAGAACTGCATCAGGGGGCCGATGGCGGCCGGCGAGGTGTGGATGAAGGCGACGCTTCTCTTCGTCTCGGACATTGAAGTCGGCGGAGTTTCAAATTTCAGATCTGAAATTTCAAATCTTCACGGCTTGTCGGCCGGCGCGTCGAACTGTTAATGTTCGTCGCACATCCTGTAGGTCTTCGTCCCGTTCGCTCTCTGGATTCTGAATCATAGCATAGACCCCTGCGGGGCAGCGCTCTGCACAGCTTCAACCGAAAGGTCTGACTCCACCGATGAGATTAAACGTTTACGCACTCTGCCTGGCCCTCGCGTGCGGGGCCTTGTTGGTTTCGAGCGGCTGCAACAAGGGCGGCGGCAGCGGCGGCGCCGGGGGCGCGGGCGGCAAGCGCATCGGCGTGACGCTCCTGACGCGCGAGCACGTCTTCTACAAAGACCTCGAAGCGGGGCTCAAGGAGGCGGCCGACAAGGCGGGCTACCAGCTCATCGTCAACTCGGGCGACATGGACTTGGCCAAGCAGCAGTCGCAGATCGACAACTTCATCGTGCAGAAGGTGGACGCCATCATCCTCTGCCCGGCCGACTCGAAGGGCATCGCCCCGGCCATCGAGAAGGCCAACCAGGCCGGCATCCCCGTCTTCACCGCCGACATCGCCGCGCAGGGCGGGCAGGTCGTCTCGCACATCGCCTCCGACAACCTCGCGGGCGGGCGGCTCGCGGCCGAGTTCATCGCCAAGGCGATAGGCGGGCAGGGGGACGTCGGCATCATCGGCCAGCAGGAGGTGCAGTCGGGCCTCGACCGCGAGCTGGGCTTCAAGGAGGAGATGAAGAAGTACCCGGGCATCAAGGTGGCGGCCGTGCTGAACGGCGGCGGCGTGCGCGACAAGGCGCTCAAGGCGGCCGAGGACATGCTACAGGGCAACCCGAACCTGAAGGGCATCTTCGGCATCAACGACGACTCGGCGCTCGGCGCCCTGTCGGCGGCCGAGGGGGCCGGCAAGAAAGAGCTCGTCATCGTCGGCTACGACGCCATCCCCGAGGCCGTCAAGGCCATCCAGCGCGGCAGCGCCCTGAAGGCCGACGTGGCGCAGCAGCCGCACGACATCGGCACCAAGACCATCGAGGCCATCAGCAAACACTTCAGCGGCGCCCCCGTCGAGAAGAACATCGCCGTCCCCGTCAAGATCGTGGACGCCAACTCGAAGTAGCGGACGCGCCGCCCCGGCGGCGGACACTTATGAGCGAAACCATAGGCGAGCGAGAAGCGGCGGCGCGCCCGCGCTACCTGCAGTGGCAGACCATCGCCGAGTACGTCATCGTCGTGGCGATTGTGTTGGAGTCGGTCTTCTTCGCCTTCTACGCGCCGGCGTTCCTCTCGGTCCCGAACCTCATCAACATCGCGCTGAGCATCGCCATCACGGGCATCCTCGCCGTCGGGATGACGGCCGTAATCCTGACGGGCGGGATCGACCTCTCGGTCGGCTCGGTGGCGGCGCTCGCGGGCATCGTCGCGGCGATGGTCGCGGGTTCGAGCGCGCCGGCGGCGGTGGCGCTGGCGGCGGCGGCGGCGCTGGGCGTCGGGCTGGCGGTCGGCCTCTTCAACGGCGTGATGGTCGCTCGGTTCCGCGTGCCGCCGTTCGTGGTGACGCTGGCGATGCTGACCATCTGCCGCGGCCTGGCCTTCGTCATCACGGACGGGCGCTCGATCAGCGACCTGCCGCCGGGCTTCGGGCTGTTCGGGCGCGAACTCCTCCTGAGCATCCCGGTGCCCGTGTGGCTGATGGCTGTCGTCTTCGCGGCCGGCTGGTTCGTCCTGAAGCGGATGACGTTCGGGCGTTACGTCTACGCCGTGGGCGGCAACCGCGAGGCGGCTTTCCTCGCGGGCGTGAACATCAAGGGCGTGACGCTGCTCGTCTACGTCCTGAACGGGCTGCTGGTGGGACTCGCCGGGGTGGTGCTCGCGTCGCGCCTGGGCGCGGGCGTGCCGAACGCGGGGAACCAGTACGAGCTGGACGTGATCGCGGCGGTGGTCGTCGGCGGGACTTCTTTGAACGGCGGGCGCGGGAGCGTCATCGGGACTCTGTGGGGCGCGGTCTTCATCGGCGTGCTCAACAACGGCCTGAACCTCGCGGGCGTCGACCCGTACATGCAGCGCATCGCGCTCGGCGCTGTCATCCTGCTCGCCGTGCTCGCCGACCAGCTCAACAAGACGCGCGGGCAGGTGATTGCGTGAAGTAAGAAACTAACCACAGAGACACAGAGACACAGCTTAAAGACAATACCTCAACAAGCTGTGTCTCTGTGTCTCTGTGGTGAACTTTTTCGATGAGAAGTACCCTCGGCCCAAAGTACAAAGCCCCGACCGCGGCCCTGCTTCTGCTGCTGGCCGCCGTCGCGTCCGCGGCGCAGACGGCCGCGTTCAGGCCGCCGGCCGTGCCGCTCGTGACGCACGACCCTTACTTCAGCGTGTGGTCGATGAGCGACCGCCTGGCCGACGAGCGCACGAAGCACTGGACGGGCGCGCCGCACGGCATGGTCGCGTTGGCGCGCGTGGACGGCCGCGCGTACCGTTTGATGGGGCAGTCCAACAACCGCCTGCCCGAGCCGATGCAGCAGACGGCGCTCGAAGTCGCGCCGACGCGCACCGTCTACCGCTTCGAGGCCGGCGGCGTCACGCTCAATCTCACCTTCACGAGTCCTCTGCTGCCCGCAGACCTCGAAGTGTTGTCGCGCCCCGTCACCTACCTGACGTGGGAGGCGAGCGCCGACGACGGGCGCGAACATCAAGTCACCGTCTACTTCGACTGCACGGCGGAGCTGGCCGTCAACACCGCCGACCAGAGGGTCGTCTGGGGGCGCGCGCGCGTGGGCGACCTTGAGGTGTTGAGCGCGGGCACGCAGCAGCAGCCCGTGCTTGAGAAGTTCGGCGACGACCTGCGCATAGACTGGGGCCGGCTCTACCTCGCCGTCCCGCCCGCCACCGGCGGCACACAGGTCATCGCGTGGAACCAGGCGGCGCGGCGCACCTTCGCGGAGACGGGGACGCTCCCGGATACGGACGACCTCGACCAGCCGCGCGCCGCGAAGGATCGACTGCCCGCGCTGGCCGCGACGTTTGAAATGGGCAAGGTCGGACGGGCCGCCGTCTCGCGCCACCTCCTGCTCGCGTACGACGACCTCTTCTCGGTCGAATATCTTAACCGGCGGCTCAGGCCCTACTGGCGGCGCAACGGGGCCGGCGCGGCCGACCTCCTGAAAGCGGCCGAGCGCGACTACGAAAGCATCAAAGGGCGCTGCGAGAGGTTCGACGCGGAGCTGATGTCCGACCTGCGCGCGGCGGGCGGCGAGGAGTACGCGCGCCTGGCGGCGCTCGCGTTCCGGCAGACCGTGGCGGCGCACAAGCTCGCGGCCGACTGGGACGGCACGCCGCTCTTCTTCTCGAAGGAGAATTTCAGCAACGGCTCCATCGACACGGTGGACGTGACCTACCCTTCGGCCCCCTTCTTCCTGCTCTTCAACCCGCAGCTCCTGAAGGCGCAGCTCAGGCCGATGCTCGACTACGCTGCTTCGGCGCGCTGGAAGTTCCCGTTCGCGCCGCACGACCTCGGCACGTATCCCCTCGCGAACGGGCAGACCTACGGCGGCGGCGAGCTGACGGAAGAGAACCAGATGCCCGTCGAGGAGAGCGGGAACCTCATCCTGCTCACGGCGGCTCTGGCGAAGGCCGAGGGGGACGCGAAGTTCGCCGAGAGATATTGGGGGGTGCTCTCGAAGTGGGCCGCCTACCTGCGCGAGAAGGGGATGAACCCCGAGAACCAGCTCAGCACCGACGACTTCGCCGGCCACCTCGCGCACAACACGAACCTCTCCCTGAAGGCCATCCTCGCGCTCGGCGCCTACGCGCAGTTGGCCGACACTTTAGGCAGGAAGGCCGAGGCCGCCGACTTCCGCCGTGAAGCTAAAGGCATGGCCGAGCGCTGGGTGGGCGAAGCTTCCGACGGAGACCATTACCGCCTGGCTTTCGACAAGCCCGGCACCTGGAGCCAGAAGTACAACCTCGTCTGGGACAGGCTGCTCGGCCTCAACCTCTTCCCCGCGGAGGTCGCGCGCAAAGAGATCAGTTTCTATAAGACGAAGCAGAACAGGTACGGCCTCCCGCTCGACAATCGGGAGGCTTACACCAAGCTCGACTGGATAGTCTGGACGGCGACGCTCGCCGACTCGCAGGAGGATTTCAAGGCTCTCGTCGCGCCCGTCTACCGCTTCGCCAACGAGTCGCCGAGCCGCGTCCCGCTCACCGACTGGTACGGCACACTCGACGGCAAGCAGGTCGGCTTCCAGGCGCGCTCGGTCGTCGGCGGCGTCTACGTCAAGCTGCTCGCGGACGCCGCGCTCTGGAAGAAGTGGAGCGCGCGCGCCGCGCGCTGAGAGGGAATAACGAAGGGCGCCCGCGGCATTCACCGCCGACGGGCCGTGTGACCGGCACGCGAGCGATGAGACCTATTTCGGAGTTACAGCCATGAGACTTTACACCTCGCTCCTCGCCACCGCGCTGGCCTTCGGCCTGCTCGCGCCCGCCTTCGCGCAGCAGACCGCGCCGCCGCCGCCGCAGGCCGACGACGAAGACGAGGTCGTGCGCATCACGACCAACCTCGTCCAGATCGACGCCGTCGTCACGGACAGGGACGGCCGCCACGTCACAGACCTCCGCCCCGAGGACTTCGAGATTTCCGAGGACGGGAAGGCGCGCGAGATAAGCAACTTCTCCTACGTCGACCTCGAATCCCGCACGTCGGCGCGGGCGGACGTGGCCGACTCGCCGCGCGAGCGGAGCGTCGTCGCGCCCGCGCCCTCGGCGCGCGCAAAGGTCGGGCAGACGCGGCGCACCGTCGCGCTCATCGTGGATGACCTCTCGCTCTCTTACGAGAGCGCGCACCGCGTCCGCCGCGCCTTGAAGAAGTATCTCGACGAGCAGTTGCAGGCCGGCGACCTGAGCGCGGTCATCCGCACGGGCTCCGGCTCGGGCGTGCTCCAGCAGTTCACGACCGACCGCCGCCTGCTCGACGCGGCCGTCGAGCGTCTGCGCTGGCACCCGCGGAGCCGCGCCGGCTTCGGCGGCGGCGGGCCGTCGGCCGCCAGCGTGGACGACGTGAAGTCGGACACGTACGAGCAGAACTACGGGGAGAACTCCGTCAGGGACTCCATCGACGCGCTCACGTACATCGTCCGCGGCTTCCGCAATCTGCCCGGCCGCAAGGCGGTCGTGCTCTTCACCGACAGCCTGCCGCTCTTCAACCGCGACCGGTTCGGCCTGACCTCGAACGTCGAGCGCATGCGCAAACTCATCGACCTGGCGAACCGCTCCTCGGTCGTCTTCTACGTCATCGACACGCGCGGGGCGGACCCGCTCAGCCCGACGGCCGAAGAGCCGGGCGCGATGCCGCACCAGACGGGCGAGCGTCTGAAGTTCCGCATGACGGCCTTCACCGAGGCGCAGGACGGGATGGAGATGCTGGCGCGCGAGACGGGCGGCGTCTTCTACCAGAACGGCAACAACTTCAACAAGGGCCTGGGGCGCGTGCTCGAAGACCAGCGCGGCTACTACCTCATCGGCTACCGCCCCGACGACTCCACCTTCGACGCGCGGACGGGGGAGCGCCACTTCCGCGACCTCAAGGTGCGCGTGAAGCGGCCGGGTCTGAAAGTCCGCACGCGGGCCGGCTTCTACGGCGTCGCCGACACGAAGGAGAATAGGCCGCGCCCGCAGACGAAGCGCGAGCAGATGCTCGAAGCGCTCACCAACCCCTTCGGCGCGGCGGGCATCGACCTGAGCATGGCCGCGCTCTTCGTCGAAGACCCGCGGCGGGGCGCGGCCGTCCGCTCGGTCGTCCACCTCGACGCGCAGGACCTGGAGTTCAAAGAGGAGGCCGGCGGCAAGCGGCGCGCGACGCTCGACGTGGCCGTCATCGTCTTCGCGGGCGACGGCCACCCTTCGGTGCAGGGCACGGACAAGCGCGAGATAGTCCTGAACGAACGCGAGTACCGCGAGGCCCTCAAGAACGGCCTGACGTACAGGCTCAACGTCCCCGTCAGCCGGCCGGGCGGTTACCAGTTGAGCGTCGCCGTGCGCGACGCCTCGAACGAGCGGACGGGCTCCGCCCGCGAGTTCGTCTCGGTGCCCGATTTGCGCAAGGGGCCTCTGTCGCTCTCGGGCGTGGTGCTGGCGGGCGTCGAGCCTTCGCGCGAGGCCTCGGCGAGCGCCGCCGAGCAGTTGACGGGCGAAGAGGGCGTCGGGGCCGAAGCGGTCGACCCCGGCCTGAGTCCCGCGGTGCGGAAGCTCCGGCACGGCGTCTTCCTCGACTACGGCTACGCCATCTACAACGCGAAGGCCGACAAAGCGACGGGGCAGCCGCGGGTCACGACGCAGGTGCGGCTCTTCCGTGAAGGCAGGCTCGTCTTCACGGGCGCCGCCGCGCCGCTCGACCTGTCGGGGCAGGACGCTAAGCGGCTCGTCGCAGGCGGTCGTTTGCAGGTCGGGACGGAACTCGCGCCCGGCGACTACGTCCTGCAGGTCGTCGTCACCGACGAGGTCGCCAAGGGCAGGAAGAAGGACGGAACCGGGACGGCGACGCAGTGGGTAGACTTCGAGGTCGTCGGCAACCGCAGTTGATGAATCAGGGGAGAACCTATGACGGACGGTTTCATCGCGGCGCACTTCGAGGCGAACCGCGAGGTGGTCGCGCGCAGCGCCGAGAGTTTGCGCGGGCAGGCCGGGACGGTGGCGCGCGCGCTGGTCGAGGCCCTGGGCGCGGGGCATAAGGTCGTCGCGTTCGGCAACGGCGGGAGCGCGGCGCAGGCGAGTCACCTGGTGGGCGAACTGCTCGGCCGCTTCAAGATGACGCGCCAGCCGTTCCCGGCCGTCGCGCTCGCGAGCGACGCCGGCACCGTGACCTGCATCACGAACGACTTCAGCTACGAAGTCCTGTTCGAAAGGCAGGTCGAGGCGCTCGCACAGGCGGGCGACATCGCCTTCGGCTTCACGACGAGCGGGCGTTCCGAGAACGTGCGGCGCGGACTCGCAAAAGCGAAAGAGAAAGGCGCGGTGACGGTCGCCGTGACGGGCGCGGCCGGCCTCGTGGGCGGTGAGGCCGACCACGTCCTCGCCGTGCCGAGCGACGTGACGGCGCACGTGCAGGAGGTGCACCTGATGCTCCTGCACGTCTGGTGCATCTACGTTGACGAGCAGCTCGGCCGGGCGCAGGCCTGAAGGAACAGAGGCGGATGTCGGACGACTCTTTAAACCGGGAAGGCTTCGGGCGCAGGCGGTTCATCATCGCCGCGGGCGCGGCGGCGTTCGGCGGCCTGTCGGTGTCGGGGCTGCCCGCGTTCGGCGCGCGGGGCGCACAGAAGCGGCGCGTGCTCCACATCGTCGGCTACTCGCACATCGACGCGGCGTGGCTGTGGCCGTGGCGCGACGGGTCGAACCTCGCGCTCACGACCTTCCGCAGCGCGCTCGACCGCATGAAGGAGACGCAGGACTTCCGCTACACGCACTCCTCCTCGCACCACTACGCCTGGGTCGAGCGCGCCGACCCGAAGATGTTCGAGGAGGTGAAGGAGAGAATCAGGGAAGGCCGCTGGGAGGTCGTCGGCGGCTGGCCCGTCGAGCCGGACTGCAACATCCCTTCTTCAGAAAGCTTCGTCCGCCACAGCCTCTACGGCAAAGAGTACTTCCGCCGCGCGCTCGGCGTGGACGTGAACGTCGGCTTCAACCCCGACGCCTTCGGCCACGCGGCGGGCCTGCCCACCCTGCTCGCGCGCGCGGGATTCAAATACTACGTCTTCATGCGCCCCGAGGCGCACGAGATGAAGCTGCCCCTCCTCTTCTGGTGGGAGGGGCCGGACGGCTCGCGACTGCTGACGCTCCGCATACACCGCGGCTACAGCCGACCCGCCACGGGCATCGCGGAGGCCGCGCAGAACAGCTTCGCGCCCGGCTTCGAAGACGCCGCATACTTCCTCGGCGTCGGCGACCACGGCGGCGGCGCGACGAAGGAGCAGATTAAAAAGGTTATTGAGTTGCGCGCCGACGCGACGCTGCCCGAGCTGCGCTTCTCGACCGTCGCGGACTTCTTCAACGCCGTCGAGAAGTCTAACGCGCTCGCAGAACTCCCCGTCATCCGCGGCGAGTTGCAGCACCACGCGCGCGGCTGCTACTCGGCACACGGCGAGGGCAAGCAGCACAACCGGCGCGCCGAGCGCTGGCTCGTCGAGGCCGAGGCGCTCTCGGTCGCGGCCTCCATCCAGCACGGGCACGCGTACCCCGCCGCCGAGTACCGCGCGGCGTGGGAGAAGGTGCTCTTCAACCAGTTCCACGACCTCATGGCCGGGACGGCGCTCTACACCGCTTATCAGGAGTCGCGCGACCAGCTCGGCGCGGCCTGCGACACGGCGCACAGCAACCGCGTCGAGGCTCTCGAATCGATGGCGCGCCGCGTCGACCTGCGCGCCGTTAAAGAGGGCGCGGTCTTCGTCTTCAACCCCCTGCCGTGGCCGCGCAAGTGTCTGGTCGAATACCACACGGAGAAGATTCCGGGCGGGAACCCGTGGCGCGCGGTGCCCGAGGGCGTCGTCCCCATCACGCACATGGAGACGGCCGAAGGGCAGAAGGTCGCAATCCAGTGGCGACCTTCCGACAGCATGACGCAGGTCTACCCGCGCGTCTCGGCTCTGGTGGACGTGCCCGCCTGCGGCTACAAGGTCTTGGAACTCGTCCACGGCACGCCGCCCGACTCGCCGGAGCCTTACGCCGAGACCGTCACGCTCAACGAGGGCGGCTTCGGCATCTCTTCGCTGAAGGCGCAGGACGGGAGGGAACTGCTCGCCGCCCCGGTCGGCCTCGTCGTCATCTCTGACCCGAGCGACACCTGGGCGCACGGCGTCGCGAAGTTCCGGCAGGAGATGGGACGGCCGCAGCTCTCCTCAGCGCAGAGGATCGAGGACGGCCCCGTCACGCGTGTCACACGTCACAGGGCGCGCTGGCACGACTCGGAGATAATCATGGACGTGGCGCAGTTCAAGGGAATTGATTTAATCGAGTTGCGCTTCGTCATCGACTGGCGCGAGCGCGAGCAGATGCTCAAGCTCGAAGTGCCGACCGCTTTGGCTTCGCCGCGCGTCTTCGCGAAGGTGGCCGGGGCTGTGAGCGAGCGGCAGACGAACGGCGAGGAGGAGCCCTATCAGGACTGGGTCGCCGTGCAGGGGAGAATAGGTAATGAGGAGTACACGGTCGGGCTCTTGAACAACCAGACCTACTCGTACGACTGCCTTGCGGGGCTGCTCCGCACGGTGCTCATCCGCTCGGCGCCCTTCGCGCGGCACGACCCTTTCCAGGTGCCGCACAACGACGCGGGCGCTTGGCAGGATCAGGGCCGGCAGGAGCGGCGCTTCTGGCTCGTCCGCGGCCGCGGCCCCTTCAACGCGCTCGAACTCGACCGGCTGGCCGAAGAGGCGCAGACGCCCGCCGAGTACGTCATGGACTCCGCCCACGAAGGCGCGGAGCCGCGCGAGCGCTCCTTCTTCCGCCTCGCGCCGGGCACGGTGACTCTGTTGGCCCTGAAGCGCGCCGAGGGTGGTCAGGGCTTCGTCGTCCGCGTGCAGGAGAGAGCGGGGAAGAGTTCGGAGTTCACGCTTGAGAGCGCCGCGCTCGGGGTCAGCCACCGCGCGCAGATTAAGCCCTGGGAGATAAAGACCCTTCTGATAGAAACCGGCGTCTCCGGCCGTCGCGCGCAGGTGAGAGAGGTCAGCCTGCTCGAAGTCTGAGCGTCAAAGCTGGGAGCGCGGGCATCCCTGCCCGCATGAGCGCGCAGCGCGAAAGCCGAGAAACGTTATGTCTCAACGTTGAGAAGAAAAGTGAGACGGTCAGCGTGCTGGCGCACGCTGGCGGGCAGGGATGCCCGCGCTCCCAGCGAGAAGGCCCGGTGAATTAAAGGTGGGTGCGGTAAAGAGGTTGAAGTTGAGAACGTTCGTTTGGTTCGTGCTGGTGTGCATGATCGCGGTCGTCTCGAAGATGCCGTCGTCGGCGTCTTCGAAGCGCGAGGTCGTCGAGCTTCAGCCGCTCGCGGCGCAGGCGCGGCGCGTGGCGGAGGCTCTGGAGTTGTTGGGCGAGCCTCTGGGCGCGGGCGACATGCGCGCGCTGGAACTCGCGCTGGAAGACGGGGACGAGGCGCGCGCGGTCTCCGCGATTGAGAAGGTGCTCGACCGGAGGGTTCTCGTCAACGTCTCCATCAGCCCCGAGAGCCGCGTCAGCGTCACGCGCGGCGCGGCGCGCGCACAGCTCGTCGAGCAGGGCTGGCGCGTCTTCCTCGTCAAGGTGCGCAACGACGCGGGCGTCACGGCGCAGCTGCGCGCGACGAGTCCGCAGGCGCTCCCGGTCTACGCGCGCGGCATCTCGAACATCCCCGGCGGCTTCAGCCTCGACCCGCGCCCCACGCAGAAGATCACGCCCGCCGACGTCGCCGACCGCTGGCTCGAACTCTCCATGTTCGACAAGCCGCCGCTCGAAGCGAAGCTCTCCGGCCTCAACCTCGAATATCGCGTCGTCCAACTCCACAGCCGCGACCGCGGACGGCGCGAGGCGCGGCTCGGCTTCGACGTGGGCGCTGGCTCGCAGGACATAGGCTTCCGCAACGACGTGCCCGTCCTCTTCGAATGCCTGCCCTCGAAGGACGTGACCTTGCGCGTGCTCGACGAGCGCGGACGGCCGACCACGGCCTCCTTCGTCGTGCGCGACCCGCAGGGGCGCCAGTACCCCGCGAAGACGAAGCGGCTCGCGCCCGACTTCTCCTTCCACCCGCAGGTCTACCGCGCCGACGGCGAGAAGCTGAGACTTCCCGCCGGCCCCTACACCGTCGAGTTCACGCGCGGCCCCGAGTACGTCAGGCAGCGCGAGACCCTGACGGTCGGCGCGGGGCCGAAGGCCGAGCTTTGGAGTTTCAGACTCAGGCGCTGGATCGACCCGGCTGCGATGGGCTGGTACTCGGGCGACCACCACATACACGCGGCCGGCTGCTCGCACTACGAGGCGCCGACGCAAGGCGTGCTCCCGAAGGACATGATTCGCCACATCGTCGGCGAGGGCTTGAACGTCGGCGACGTTTTGACGTGGGGGCCTTGCTACTACTTCCAGAAGCAGTTCTTCGAGGCGAAGGTCAACCCGCTCTCGACGAAAGAGAACCTGATGCGCTACGACGTGGAGGTCTCGGGCTTCCCTTCGAGCTTCAACGGCCACCTCACGCTGCTCGGACTCCGCGACCAGGACTACCCCGGCGCCGAGACAATCGAGCAGTGGCCGACGTGGGACCTGCCCGTTCTCAAGTGGGCTAAGGCACAGGGCGCGGCGGTCGGCTTCGCGCACTCTGGCTGGGGGCTTGAGGTGAAGTCGAAGGAGCTGCCGAACTACGAGATGCCGAAGTTCGACGGCATCGGCGCCAACGAATATATCGTGGACGTGACGCACGACGCGGTGGATTACATCTCGGTCGCCGACACGCCCGCCGTCTGGGAGCTGAACATCTGGTATCACACGCTCAACAGCGGCTTCCACACGCGCATCGCCGGCGAGACGGACTTCCCCTGCATCTACTCCGACCGCGTCGGCATGGGCCGCTCCTACGTGCAGCTCGGCGGCACCCTCGACTACGACGCCTGGGTGAGGGGCCTGCGCGAAGGCCGCTCGTACGTCTCGGACGGCCGCAGCCACCTGCTCGACTTCAAGGTCGACGACGTGGCCGTCGGCACGAACGGGAGTGAGCTGCGCCTGGACTCGCCGCGGCGCGTGCGCGTCAAGGCGCGCGTGTCCGCCCTTTTAGGCGAGAGGCCGGACGAGGCGGTGCGCGGGCGCCGCCCAGACCAGACGCCCTACTGGGACTTGGAGAGGGCGCGGGTCGGCGACTCGCGCGAGGTGCCGCTCGAAGTCGTCGTCAACGGCCACGTGGTCGCGTCTAAGAACATCACGGCCGACGGCTCTCTGCGCGACGTGGCCTTCGACGTCGACGTCGAGCGAAGCTCCTGGGTCGCGCTCCGCATCCTGCCCTCTTCGCACACGAACCCCGTCTTCGTCGTCGTCGGCGGCAAGCCGATCCGCGCCTCGCGCCGCAGCGCAGAGTGGTGCCTCAAGGCCGTCGAACAATGCTGGAGCCAGAAGGCGCCGCAGATATCTGACCGCGAGCGCCCCGACGCCGAGCGCGCCTACGAGCACGCCCGCCGCGTCTACCGCAAGGTCGTCGAGGAGTGTGAGGTGGAGTGAAGGAAAGTGGACTGTGAACGGTGAGCGGCCGGCGGTAGAAATGTCCTCTACTGTCTACTCTTTACTGCCCACTGTCTACTAAAGTCTGTGCGGCCGGAGCGGGGGCCGGGCGCGAACGTAAATTTTCACTTTTCGCTTGCCATGCGCGCGCGCCGACTGTAGTATCGCGCTACTTTAACCGGTTGGCGAACAATCTGCCCCGGCGGCCGTTCTGTCCCAAGGAAATCGTCTACATCCGATGACGCCGAGCCTGACCTCGACTGAGGTCAATCAAACGGCCGTTCTATTTAAGGTAATCGTTTACGTCTGAGCATCGGCCACACCCTTTCAGTTCAGTTCTGTCTCAGGAGGATCTATGAAACGTAGTCTCCGCTGGCGTCTGCCGGCGATAATCGTGTGCGTGCTCGCCGCCGCCTCGGTCTGTTTCGGCCAGGAGTCGCGCGCGACGCTGACCGGCACCGTCACCGACCCCAACGGCGCCGCGGTTCAGAACGCCACCGTCACGGTCACCAACCAGCAGACGGGCCTTTCGACCACCGCCAACACCAACGGCGACGGCAACTACACGGTGACCCCGCTCATCCCCGGCCGCTACACCGTGGCGGTCGAGGCCCAGGGGTTCAAGAAGGTGCAGAGCGACGAGGTGCAGCTCTCCACCGCCACGACCACCACCTTCGACGCCGCGCTCGAAGTCGGCGCCGTCGGCGACACGGTCGTCGTCACCGCCACCGCCCCCGTGCTCGAAGCCGACACCGCCTCGCGCGGCCAGGTCGTCGAGCGCGAGCGCATCGCCGAGCTGCCGCTCGTGGGCCGCAACCCCATCAACCTCGCGACGCTCGCCCCGGGCGTCACCTTCAACGGCAACCCGCAGTTCAACCGCCCGTTCGACAACGGCGACAACGTCAACTTCTCGATCAACGGCGGGCTGAACCGCCACAACGACTTCACGCTCGACGGCGTCGCCAACAACGCCATCACCGACGCCAACGCGACCCGCACCGTCAGCAGCAATAACATCGCCTTCATCCCCTCGTCCGAGGCGACCGAGGAGTTCAAGGTTCAGACCAACTCCTACGACGCGCAGTACGGCCGCACCGGCGGCGGCACCGTCAACGTCAGCATCCGCGCCGGCGGCAACCACTTCCACGGCTCGCTCTACGAGTTCGCGCGCCGCTACCAGTTCAACGCCAACTCGTTCTCGAACAACGCGCGCGGCACGCAGCTCACCGGCCCCTGCGCCGGGCAGGAGGCGAGCCCCCGCTTCACGCGCGACCAGCTCACGTGCGAGAACCTCGGCGGCAACAAGATCGACCAGTACGGCTTCGTCCTCTCGGGGCCGCTGATGATCCCGCGCTTCGGCGAGGGCGGCAAGCACTTCTACAACGGCCGCGAGCGCACCTTCTTCCTCGTCAACGTCGAGCGCTACAAGGAGCTGTCGCCGGGCCAGGGCTTCTCGACCGTCCCGACGCTGCTCGAGCGCCAGGGCGACTTCTCGCAGTCGGGCGTCACCATCTTCGACCCCCTGACGACCGTCTGTAACGCGCAGGGCGTCTGCACGCGCTCGCCGTTCCCCGGCAACGTCATCCCGGCCGACCGCATCAGCCCCGTCGGGCGGGCCATCATCAACGGCTTCTCGCTGCCGAACACGGGGACGGCCACCCAGCGCTTCAACAACTTCTACCTGAGCGAGGGCCTCGGCACCGACGACTTCTACTCGAACGTCGCCCGCGTCGACCACCGGTTCAGCGACAAGCAGACGATGTTCGTCCGCTTCGTCAACAACCGGCGCGACCAGTTCGCCTTCGGCGGCAACAACCGCATCGGCCTCGGCATCGACCAGCAGGGGCCGCTCGTCCGCCAGAACTACGGCGTCGTCATCGACTCGACGACGACGCTCAACTCGACGACGATCTTCAACGCGCGGCTCGGCTTCACGCGCTTCCTCCAGGCGGCCTTCCGCCAGGCGTCCTCGCCCTTCGACGCCACCTCCATCGGCTTCTCGCCGGCCTTCTCCAACGCGCGGCCCATCTCCATCGTCCCGCGCATCACCTTCAACGACCCGAACGGCGGCATCCCGGAATTCGGCTCGCGCAACCCGAATTCGAACATCACGAACACGTGGAGCCTGCCGGCCTACCTGACGAAGATCGTGGGCGGCCACACCTTCCGCTTCGGCGGCGAGTGGCGCCGCTTCCAGGTCAACCAGTCGGGCGGCTCGTTCAACTTCGGCGGCGGCGCCTTCTGCTTCACCAACTTCTACACGTCGGGCACGGCCGGCAACCGCAACTCGGGCGGCGCGGCCTTCGCCGACCTGCTGCTCGGCGCCCCGACCTCGTTCGCCAACCAGAACTTCGCGACCTGCAACGGCAACGCCCCCGCCAGCCAGCTCGAGAACGTCTCGCCGACGACCTTCGAGTGGAGCTACTGGGCCGGCTACGTCCAGGACGACTGGAAGGTCACGCCGAAGCTCACGCTCAACCTCGGCTTCCGCTACGACTACGAGGCGCCGCCGGTCGAGCGCTTCAACCGCCAGAACCGCGGCTTCGCCTTCGACACGGCGAGCCCGCTCCGGGCGGCCGTCAGCGGCGCCAACACGACCAACTGCCCGGCCTGCGCCAACCTGTCCGGCGGGCTCGTCTTCGCGGGCGTCAACGGCCAGCCCGAGGGGGCCTTCGAACCCGACCGCAACAACTTCCAGCCGCGCATCGGCGTCGCCTACCAGTGGAACGAGAAGACGGTCATCCGCGGCGGCTACGGCCTCTTCTACTACCCCTCGGCCGAGTACGGCGGCGCCTCCGGCTTCAGCGTCATCACGCCCTACAACGGCAACGCCGGGACGACCGGCGCCGCGCAGTTCATCCCGCGCGCCGACGCCTTCAACAACCCGTTCCCCGCCGGCCTGACGCAGCCGACCGGTGCCTCGCTCGGCCTGCTGACGCAGCTCGGCTCGGCCGTCACCTTCGTCAACCCGAACCGCGAGATTCCCTACATCCACCAGTACAGCCTGGGCGTCCAGCGCGAGCTGCCGTGGAGCACGAAGCTCGACATCTCTTACGTCGGCAGCGCCTCGCGCAGGATTCTGACGGGCGACCAGCAGGGCGCGGGCGCGCGCAACATCAACGTCAACACGCCGGCACAACTGGCGCGCTTCCGCACCGACTCGACCTTCCGGGCCAACGACCCCGTGCCTAACCCGTTCGCGGGGCTCATCCCGAGCAACGCCGCGCTGAACGGTGCGACGATCCGGCGCGACCTGCTGCTGCTCCCGTTCCCGCAGTTCGGCGCCGTCAACTTCATCGGCGAGAACGTCGGCACGCTCGACTACAACTCGCTCCAGGCCTCCTTGGAGAAGCGCCTCAGCCGCGGGCTGGTCGGCGTCGTCTCCTACACCTTCTCGAAGAACATCGGCGCGCTCGGCTTCCTGAACCCGCAGGACGCGACCGTCGACAACGCGCGCGCGGTCGTGGACTTCGACAGCCCGCACGTCGTGGCGGTGAGCGCCGTCTACCAACTGCCGTTCGGCAAGGGGCGCCACTTCCTCAAGGACGCGGGGCGCGCGACGGAGTTGCTCATCGGCGGCTTCGAGTACAGCGTCATCGCCAACTATCGCTCGGGCCGCCCGATTCCGCTGCCCGGCGACGCCGACCTGATCGGCGACCCGCACGGCGACCGCTCCTTCAGCAACCCGAACGTGCCCGGCACGACGGCCTCGTTCATCAACAACTGCGTCATGTCGGCCGACGGCACCAGCACCACGCGCCCGGCGACCAACGCCGCGGGCACGCGCAACGCCGGCACGCGCGTCCCCTGCACCAACCCGGCGTGGCGGCTGCGCGACACGGCGCTGACGCTGCGCACCACCCCGCTCCGCCTCGGCAACCTGCGCGAACCCTCGGCGACGACGTTCGACATGGCCCTGAACAAGTCGTTCAACTTCACCGAGGACGTCCGCTTCCAGTTCCGCGTGGAACTCTTCAACGCCTTCAACACGCCGCTCTTCGGCAGCCCGGACACGGGCAGCGCCACGAGCCAGACCTTCGGCGTGCTGAACCCCAACAACGGACAGCGCAACATCCCGCGCCAGATTCAGCTCGGCTTCAAGCTCAACTTCTAAGTCGAGCCTGAGCCGAAATGCGAAAGGCCCTCCCCTTGATGGGGAGGGCCTTTCGCATTTCAGTCAGAACGGCCCGCTATCGCGCGAGGGCTATCTTTACTTCGCGCTCGCCCGCGCCCGCGCCGAAGCTCGCGCGCGGGACTCGCAACAACCCACCCGTGTACGTGTAGGACGAAGCAGGCAGGGGCCGGCCGTCCACTTCGACCCTCAAGGGCCTGCGCGCGAGCCACGCGCCGAAGTCGCCCGACTCCGCGAGCCGCACGTTCAGAGCCTTGTCCGCGTCGCGCGTCACGGAGCGGACGGCCGCCGCGCCCACGTACTTGTCGAGCAGGCCGAAGACTGCGGCCCCACGCTCGACGGGCACGACCGTGAAGAGGTCGTGCCCGAGCTCGCCGAGCGTGAAGGGCAGCGCCGTCTCGTAGTCTCGCAGCAGCGACGCGCGCGCGCGGCCGCGCTGGTAGACGGCGAACTCCTGTTCGCTGGACAGAACCTCCGGCATGTCCGCGGCGCGCAACGCGCCCGCCACCGACGCCGCGGTCTTGTTCACGTTGAAGGCCGCGACGACGCCGGCCGCGAACCCCTGGCGCGAGACCGCGCCCGAGATTTTGAGCGGCACCGGCTCGACCGAAGGGTCTGAGAGCAGGAGGTCACGCGTCACCTGCGCCGGCTCGTCGGCCGAGAGCAGCCGGCCGTCGGAGAGCGCGAGCCGCTTGAGAATTTCGGGCCGCTCCTTGCCCGCCTCGTCCGTGAAGTAGACGGGGCCGCCGCTCACGGCGCGCGCCGCGGCGTGGTACTCGGCCGCCTCGTCGTGCGACTGGAACATGTCCCAGTCGGGGTAGGCGAAGTTCGCGAGCCAGTAGGCGTTGTAAGCGTTCTGGAAGACGTGGTCTTTCGGGTTGTGCTTCAGCTCGGGCTGGTAGTCGTCGCTCGAACGCGCGACGTTCGACGTGCGCCAGTTGTACGCGTTCTCCAAAGTCATCTCCATGCAGTTGATGAGGCCGAGCCCCTTCCCGCCTTCGAAGAATTTTTCCGCCGCGCCCTGCAGGTTGCGGTGGGAGCCTTCGCCCGAGTCGAAGAGTGGCATCAGGCCGTCGGTGAACTTGACGGTGTTGCCCTGCCCGTCCACCTTCACGAAGTCGTAGCCCCAGCCCTTCAGATTCCGATACCAGTCCTCGTAAAAACTCTGGCCGCGCCCCTCGCGCGGGTCGGGCAGGAGTTTCCCTTCGAGCCCCTTGAACATCCTGTGCCCGCGCGCGACCTCCGTGTCCGGCGCGACGCCGTTCCAGTAGCCCTGGAACGTGTGCCACACGCCGACGTGCGGCACCTTGTACTCTTCGCGCAGGCGGCGCGCGAGCGCGGCCATGCCGCCGGGGAACTTCGCGGCGTCGGCGTCGAAGGCCGTCAGCTTCTGGTCTCTGACCGAGAGCCAGCCGTCGTCGACCAGCACGAAGCCGAGCGGAATCTGCTTCTCGCGCATCGAGCGCACGCTCTCGACGACCTTGTCGGCCGTCACGTTCTGCCCGTACGCGTTCCACGAGCACCAGCCGAGCCGCGTGAAGATTTCCGGGTAGGCCTTCTGCCAGCGCAGGCGGCCGTACTGCCCCGTGGCGGCGAAGGCCGTCTCGTAGAGTTCGCGCGGGAGTTTGTAAGGGTCTGGGCCGGCGGCGTAGGCGAAGAGCGGCACGCGGCGCGGGGCGAGTTCCGGGTCGTAGCTCGAAGCGGTGACGCGGAACTCTGGGCGCCACTCGATCTCCGAGACGCCGACCTCGCCGACCATCCCGCCGCCCGCGAGCGGGACGAGCAGGTGGTAGTCAGGCCCTTCGGTCTGCCGCCAGAGCACGAGCTGGTTGGCTGGGCCGAGGAAGCGGTAGTCGGAGAAGAAGACCGGCGCCGTCCAATAGATCTTGAAGCGCTTGGTCGCCATCCCGCGCGCGAAGCGGTCGAGGCTGGAGACGAGCTGCACGCCCTCGCGCGGCGCGAGCGGCGGCCCCTCGTATTCGAGCCACGCGACGAGCACGCCCGCGTTCCGGTAACGGCGCACTTCGAGCGTCGAGGACTTCACGCCGCGCGCGTCCCCGTTCGGCTTAATCCTAAACCGCTGACGGTCGAAGGCGCCGGCCTCGTCGGAGCCCGAGTCCTGCGCGGCCGCCTCCAACTCGCCCGACACGGCCGCGCCGTCGGCGAGCCGCAGCCGCACGCGCATCACGGTCAACACGAGCCCCTCGCCGCGCCTGAGCTGCAACTGCCCCCGGTTGAGCGTGACGTTGGACTGCGCACAGACCGCGACGCACGCAGCCGTCAGGAAGAGTGCAAGCAGAGCGATTCGTCTTTTCATGTGTGCAGCCCTTTTCACACAACGCGCCGGGCTTGTCAAATAACAAGCCCCGAAGGGGCGTAATGAGATAGCCAGGGGCAACGCCCCTGGAATAAGTGGGAGATAGAGTCTGAGCCCTGAAAGGGCGAAATAGCGTCGAACGTATTTCGCCCTTTCAGGGCTCAGCAATTTAATGCGACCGGTTACCAGGGGCGGCGCTCAGGCTAAAGCCTTCGCTCTGCCCCTGGCTATTACATCGCGCCCCTTCGGGGCTTGCCGGATGTTCTCAATGCGAGGCTCCCGCTTCTTTCTCCATGCCGTCGTTAAACGACGGCGGGGCGGCGTCGGGCGAGGCGGCCCAGCGCGTGTTCGGCTCGGGGCCGAGGGTGAAGTCGAGCGCGCCGCCGCGGGCGAACGCCTCGTAAGGTATCCAGGTCTTCTCGTACGGCCGGCCGTTCAGGAGGAGCGCCTGCACGTACGGACTCTTCGCCGTAGCGCCGCGCGACTTAAGCGATAGCACCGCCCCCCCCTTCTGGCGAATCTCGATCTCGGGGAAGACCGGGCTGTTGATCGAGAACCCGCCGACGCCCGGGATGGTCGGGTACAGGCCGAGCGAAGCGAAGACGACCCACGAGGAGGTCGCGCCGAGGTCGTCGTTGCCGGGGATGCCGCCCGGGTCGGGCGTGAACAGCTCGGTCAGCACGCGCCGCGCCGTCGCTTGCGTCTTCCAGGGCTGGCCCACGTAGTTGTAGACCCACGGCACGGGGAAGACCGGCTCGTTGCCGATGAAGAAGTAAGGTCGGTCGGGGCCAGCGTTCAGCTCCTTGAAGAAGTCGTCGAGCCGTTTGACCACCTCTTCATTCCCGCCGATGCGCTCGACGACCGCGCGCAGGTTGTGCGGGATCATCCAGGTGTACTGCGTCGCGTTCCCCTCGACGTAAGACTTGTGGCTCTCGGGCCGCCAGGGCAGCTCCGGCTTGTAGAGCATCGCCTTGAAGTCGAAGCCCGGCAGCCAGGAGCCGTCGGCCCAGCGGCCGCGGATGTAGCGCGTCTGCGGGTCGAAGAGGCGCGTCCAGAACTGCGCGCGGCGCATCATCGCGGCGTGGGTCTTCAGGTCGCCCTGCGCCCGCGCGAACTGCGCGAGCGCGAAGTCCGCGGTCTCGTATTCGAGCGCGACGGACGGCGAGCCGCGCAGGCCCTTCTGCTCCATCGGGACGTAGCCGTACCTGAGGAAGTCCGCGAGTCCGGGCCTGACGAGGTAAGTCTTCGACCTCGCCTCCGGGTCGTTCGCGCCTTTCAGCATCGCGCGCAGCGCGGCGCGCGTGTCGAAGTCGCGCGCGCCGAAGGCGTAGGTGCTCGCGATGATGGGCACCGCGGGGTCGCCGTACATCGCGCCGCTCTCGTCGTTGGCGACCGGCCATTTCGGGAGACCTCCGCCGCCCTGCTCCGCGTCGTTGACGAGCGACTGCGCCATGTCGCTCGCTTCATCCGAAAACAGCCACGCGACGAGCGGCGAGTGCGAGCGGTAGATGTCCCACCCGGAGAAGTTCGTGTACTGCGTGTGCCCCGGCGTCCTATGTACGCGGTCGTCGAAACCCATGTACTCGCCGTCGGCGTCGCCGAAGGTGGTCGGGTGCAGAAGCGTGTGATAGAGCGCCGTGTAAAAGACCTTCGTCTCAGCTTCCGTCCCACCTCCGACGCGGACGCGCCCGAGCGCTTCGTTCCAGCGGTCGCGTGCGCGCGCGCGCACCGCTTCGAAGTCCCAAGTCTCGTTCTCCGCGCGCAGGTTCGCTCGCGCCTTCTCGACGCTGACGTAAGAGACGCCGACCTTCATGCGGACGGTGTTGGCGGGAGAGCCGTCGAACGTGACGAAGCCGCCGGTCTGCTTTCCCCCTTTCGCAGGACTCACGCCGGGCAGCACGCGTTCGCCGTCCCAAGAGCCGAACGAGTTGAACGGGCGGTCGAACTCCGCCGCGAAGTAGAGGACGTAGCGGTTGCGCGTGCCGCAGAAGGCCCCGCTCGCCACCATCCCCGTCATGCGGCGGTCGCCCTCCGCGTACCACTCGGCCTCCTGCACGCCCGAGGCGTTGCGGCCGACGTTGACGAGCAGCGTCGCATCCTTACTCTTCGGAAAGTCGAAGACGGCGAAGCCCGTGCGCGTCGTCGCGGTCAGCCTCACCTTCACGCCCGACTCCAAAGCGACTTCGTAGAAGCCGGGCGAGGCGCTCTCCTTCTCGTGCGAGAACTTCGCCGCGTAGTCGGCGGGCGCGGAGGCCGGCGACTTCTCGACGCGACCCGCAATCGGCATGAAGGGCACGTCGCCGAAGACGGGGCAGCCCGGCCCGCTCAGGTGCGTGAGGCTGAAGCCGCGGATGGCAGTGTCTTTATAGACGTAGCTGCCGCGGTCTTCGGGGCCGAAGCCGTTCGAGGTGTCGGGGCTGAACTGCACCATGCCGAACGGCAGCGTCGCGCCCGGAAAGGTGTTGCCGGAGGCGTTCCCACCGAGGTAGTCGGGCAGGGGCGAGTTGGCCGTCCCCGTGAACGTGTCGACGTACCGCGCCGCGTCGAACACGCGCGGCTGCGCGCCGGCCGTGGGCGCGAGGGGCAGGAGCAGTGTTAGGAAGACGGCAAGGCTTATCTTTGTCATCAACATCTCTGGTAATCAACGAGGGGTTAACCACAGAGACACAGAGACACAGCTCAGGAACACAGCTTGATGCCTTTAGCTGTGTCCAAGCTGTGTCTCTGTGTCTCTGTGGTTGACCATCTTCTCACCCTACCGGCCGCGCAGTGGGCGGAGCGCGGCGGCGCGCCACGGGTCGGTCGCGCCTTTCGTCAGCCACTCGCGTGCGAGGCGGCGGACGGACTCAAAGTCCTTCCCCGCGACTCCCATCAAGGAGTAGAAGTCGCGCCGCTCGGTCTCCTCGTTCGACATGCTCCACAGGTCGAGGCCGAAGGGCGCGAAGTGGCTCGGGTATTTTTTGTAGGACTCTTCGTCCACGTCGTGCGCCTGGCTGTTGAGCCAGCCCACGGGCCAGTGATCCCACGAAAGGCTCCGCCAGCCCCAGCCGCCCGTCGCCTTGTCCGAATGTTCCTTCATCCGCACGGTCTCGTGCGGGTAGCCCGAAGCGTCGCCGACGACGAAGAATGGCGAGCCTTCACGGAAGGGGATGATGCCGGCAAACCCGCGCGCATCGTCCAACTCCTTCCAAGGCGAGCCCGTGCGCCGCGCGGTACTCGTGAAGGGCTTGCCGGGTTTGGGCGCGGGCTTCCAGTAGACGTCCGCGCGCGCGCTCGTGAAGGCGTCGAGTCCGGCGAAGGCGTGGCTCTCGCCCGTCTGCGCGTCCCGTTCGAGCACGTCGAACCAGAGCTTGCCGACGGGCGTCATCGCAATCAGCTCGACGGGCTCGCGCGCGTAGCCGCGCTTATCATTGGGCATCAGGGACTCGTAGCTCTGCCGGCGGAGGATGAGGCCGTTCGGGAAGGCCCAGAAGTCTTCGGTGCCGCGGAAGGCGGCGGCGCCCGACTGCATGTTGACGCCGAGGTACGTCCAGCGCACCCACACGCGGCGCGGGCCGGCCTCGATGACGTCCACGAAGCTGTTGCGCTCTCTGCGCCCGGGGTCGTTGAACAGCTCGGCCCAGCCCTCGTTGCCCTCGAAGAACTGGTAGGAGAGCGCGACGCCGCTCGGGAGTTCGAACCAGGGGCAGTAGCTCGCCTCGTGCGAGAAGACGAAGCGCTGTGGGAAGTCGCGCCAGTAGATGACGAAGGCTTTCTTCGGGTTGACGTCGGCGTGCGGCGGCGACTCGAACCCGCCCTGATAATTTCCGAAGACGTAGTCCGAGACCTCTGCGACCGAGACGCCCGAAGTCTTCATGTTCTTCAACTGCGCCATCGTGACGGGCGCGGGATGTTTGAAGGGAACATCCTGCGCGACGACGCCGGCCGAGGCGCAGAGAAGAAGGACGACTGCCTTTAAGTAAGAGCGCATACGCAAATCAGGTCAGTGCGGCCCGCTACCGCGGGTGGTACCGCCTTTATTTAAGCTCGACGGTCTTGCCCGTCACCGTAAAACTGCCGCTGACGACGCCGGTCGTGGGCGCATCGGCCGCGCCGGTAAAGCCGGGTTGTTTGCCGCCGATTGAGACACGGAACTCGCCCGGCTCAAGCAGTCGACGGCCTTGCGCGTCCACGAGTGAAAGGTCGCGCGGGGTGAGTGTGAAGTTGACGCGCCTCCTCTCTCCCGGCTTGAGGCGGACGCGGCGCACGCCCTTGAGCGCGCGCGACGGGGCGGGCGTTGAGCTTTCAGGGCCGGTCACGTAGAGCTGCACGACCTCGTCGCCCGCGCGCGCGCCCGTGTTCCGCACCTCGACGCTCAGCTCGACGTTCTGGCCCGCCGCGTAACTCTTCGCACCGAGCTTCAGGCCGTCGTACCTGAAGGTCGTGTAGGAGAGGCCGTACCCGAACGGGTAGAGCGGCTCGCCTTTGAAGTAGCGATACGTCTTCCCGTCCATGCGGTAGTCTTCGAAGGGGGGGAGTTGCTCGACCGACTTGTAGAAGGTGACGGGCAAACGGCCCGCGGGGTTGTAGTCTCCGAAGAGCACGTCGGCCAGAGCCGTCCCGCCCTCCTCGCCCGGGTACCAGGCCTCGACAATGGCGGGCACGTTCCCTTGCGCCCAGTTGACCGCGAGCGCGCCGCCGTTGAGGAGGAGGAGGACGACGGGCTTGCCCGTGGCGGCGACGGCCTTGAGTAGATCCTCCTGCGCGTCGGGCAGGTCGAGGCTCGTGCGGTCGCCGCCTTGAAAACCCTTGACGGCTACGTCCATCTCCTCGCCTTCGAGCGAGGGCGCGAGGCCCAAAGCCAACACGACCACGTCCGACTCGCGCGCGGCCTTGAGCGCCTCCGCGCGCAGAGTCTCGTTGAGGCCGGGCGGCCCCCAGACGAGCTTGGCCGTCGCGGAAGCGTAGCGCTCGTAGTACTCGACGCGGAGCTTGTAAGCGCGTCCGGCTTCGAGCGTGACCTCCTTCGTCAAAGTCTTCGCGCTGCCGTCGCGCCAGTTCTCGACGAGCGGCTGCTCGTCGAGGAAGACGCGCACGGCGTCGTCGGCGCGCGCGCCGAGGCGGTACGTGCCCGAGGCGGGCGGGACGAAGTAGCCCGTCCAGCGCGCGGAGAAGTTGTCCGTGTTGATGCCGGGGACGGGCGCGTCCGTGAACCATTCGAAGTTGAGCTGCGCGTCCACGCGCGTCGCGACCGGAGTGCCCTGCAAGTCCTTGTTGTCGAAATACTCTGCCTTGAGTCCGGGCTCAGTCTTGGCCGCGTCCCGAAAGAGCGCCGACGCGGGGACGGGAAGTATGGCCTCGCCCGTGAGCGTCGTCCCGAGCGCGTAAGTAACGCGCGCCTGCGGCGAGACCTTGCGGCGGATGCCTTCGAGCGGCGTGACCCACTTCGAAGGGATGCCGTGGTAGTTGCCGAGAAGCACTTCGAGCGAGTCCGCGTTCGGGCCGATGACGGCGATTGATTTCAAGTCCTTCTTCAGAGGCAGCGCGTTCCCGCTGTTCTTCAGCAGCACGACGGACTCGCGCGCCGCGCGCGCCGCGAGTTCGCGATGGGCGGCCGAGTCGTTCACCTCGAGCGGGATGCGCGCGTAAGGGTTCGCGTCCGGCGGGTCGAACATGCCGAGGCGGAAGCGCGCCTCGAAGAGACGCTTCACGGCCGTGTCGATTTCGGACTCCGCGATGAGGCCGGCTTTGACCGCCGCGGGCAGCGCGCGGTACTCGTAGCCGCAGGTCAGGTCAGTCCCAGTCCTGACCGCGACGGCGACGCCCTCCTCTTCGGTCTTCCTGAAGCCGTGCTTCTTGTAGATGTCCGCGACGGCGTCGCAGTCCGAGACGACGTAGCCCGAAAAGCCCCAGCGGTCGCGCAGGATTTCCTGAAGCATCCGCGGGCTCGCGCAGAGCGGCTCGCCGTTGAGGCGGTTGTAGGCGCACATCACCGAGCCGGCCTTCCCTTCGGTGACGGCGGCGCGGAAGGCCGGCAGGTACGTGTCTTCGAGGTCGCGCTCGGGCGGGTGCGCGTCGAAGGTGTGGCGCTGCGACTCCGGGCCGGAATGCACGGCGTAGTGCTTGGGCGTCGCAATGGTCTTTAAGTATTTCGGGTCGTCGCCCTGCATGCCTCTGACGAACGCGACGCCGAGGCGCGAGGTGAGGTAAGGGTCTTCGCCGTAGGTCTCCTGCCCTCTTCCCCAGCGCGGGTCGCGGAAGATGTTGATGTTCGGCGACCAGAAGGTGAGTCCGTAGAAGCGTTTTCGGAAGTCGCGCCGGACGGCGTCGTTGTACTTGGCGCGCGCCTCCGTCGAGATGGCCGTCGCGACCGACTTGATTAAGTCCTCGTTCCACGAAGCGCCCAGGCCGATGGCCTGCGGGAAGACGGTGGCGTGGCCCGCGTAGGCGACGCCGTGCAGCGCCTCGTTCCACCAGTCGTAGGCGGGGACGTTAAGGCGCTCAATCGCCGGCGCCTTGTTCATCATCTGGGCGACCTTCTCTTCGAGCGTCATGCGCGAGACGAGGTCGTCCACACGCCGTCTGATGGGAAGGCGCGGGTTGAGATAGTCCGGCGTCGCCACGTTCGTCTGTGCGCCGACGGGCAGGGCCGGGAGCAGAAGGGAAGAGAGACAGAGCGAGAGAATCAATCGACGCATCATCTGTTTTATGAAAGGAGTCTCTTACCGGTTGCGCGTTTCAAGGACGACGGCCTCGAAGGGCGCGAGGCTCAATTCGCCGGCGACGAAGGGGCGCATCCTCACGTCCTGAGTGGCGAGCGCGATGGCGTACGCCTGCGGGCCGCTCGCGGGCCGTGGCGGCATAAACGCGCGACGCTCGGCCGACATGTTGAGCACGACAATGACGGTCTGTCCCCGCGCGCGACGCCTGTAGGCATAGACGTGAGGGTCAGTGCCGATGCTGGCGTAGTCGCCGTCGAGGAGCGCGGGGCTGCGGCGGCGGAGCGCGATGAGTTGTCGGTAGAAGTTGAGTACCGAATTCGGGTCGCGCGCTTCGGCCGCGACGTTGCGCTCTCTGGCGCTCGGCGGGACGGGGAGCCAGGGCGTGCCCCGGGTGAAGCCCGCGTTGGCGGTCGCGTCCCACTGCATCGGCGTGCGCTCGCCGTCGCGCCCCTTGTTGGCCGGCCAGTAGCGTCGGCCGACGGGGTCTCGGACTTCGTCAATCGTCTTCGGCTCGGTCGTCACCATGCCGATCTCTTCGCCGTAGTAGAGGAACGGCGAGCCGCGCAAAGTCAGGAGCATCGTCGCGGTCAGCTTGGCGATAGCATCGTTATTCCGGCCGTCGCCGTAGCGGTCGTAGTGGCGCGGGTTGTCGTGGTTAGAGAGGACGTAGGTCGTCCAGCGCCCCTTCAAGGCGTTCTCCGAAGCCGCGATGACCGAGCGGAAGACGTTGGCGTCTAACTTCGAGCGCGCCGGCTCCATGATGAGGAAGAAGTTGAAGGGCAGGTGCACGCCGTTGTCCGAGGGGCCGTAGTAGCGCATCAGCTCCTCCCACTTCGGCACGTACGCCTCGCCGATGAGCACGCTCTCGGGGTTGACCGAGTCGTTAAAGGCGCGCAGGCGCACCATCACGTCCTGCACTTCGGGCAGGTCGCGGTTGTACTTCTTCTCCTGCAGGTGCTCGCCGGTCGTGGTGCCGGGCCGCAGCTCGGGCAGCACGGGGTTGTCGCGTAAGGAGGGGTCTTCGAAAAGATAATTCACGGCGTCGAGGCGGAAGCCGTCGGCGCCGCGCCTGAGCCAGAACCGCACGGTCTCGAACATGCGCCTCTCGACCGCGGGGTTGCGCCAGTTCAGCTCGGGCTGCTGCGGGTAGAAGTAGTGGTAGTAGAACTGCCCGGTCTTCTCGTCCAAGGTCCAGGCGACGGGGCCGAAGGAGGAAGACCAGTTGTTCGGGCGCGCGCCGTCGGGCTTGGGGTCGCGCCAGACGTACCAGTCGCGTTTGGGGTTCGTCTTCGAGGCGCGCGACTCTTTGAAGAAGGGGTGCTGGTCGGAGGTGTGGTTGAGGACGAAGTCGATGACGACGCGGATGTGGCGCGTGTGCGCCTCTTTGACGAGGCGGTCGAAGTCCGCGAGCGTGCCGAACTGCGGGTCGACGTTCTCGTAGTCGCTCACGTCGTAGCCGAAGTCCACCTGCGGCGAAGGGTAGAAGGGCGTGATCCAGACGGCGTCCACGCCGAGCTTCGCCAGATAGTCCAGCTCCGACGTGATGCCGTTCAAGTCGCCGACGCCGTCGCCGTTCGAGTCCTTAAAACTCCTCGGGTAAATCTCGTAAAAGACCGCGTGCTTCCACCACTGCGGTTTGTTTGCCCGCGCCTGCGCGCTTGCGTCAGGTTGTGCGGAGAAGAGGAGTGCGGTCACGATTGTCGTCGTCGCTAGAGCTTTGAGCGAAAGTGATTTCACCACAGAGACACAGAGGCACAGCTCGTCGAGGACTGAAGACGAAGCTGTGCCTCTGTGTCTCTGTGGTGAACTGCCTTCTGCTCCACTCTCAAGTGACGATTGATATGAAGTCATCCCGGTTGTCCTCTCAACTTGTCGGTTCGGCGCGCCGGGCGCGCGCGGCCTGGGCGAGGATGACGGCGCCGTGGAGGGCGCTGTCGCCGCCGAGCGAGGCTTGCAGGATGTTGATCTTCTCGGGCGGCAGCATCCGCGCGCGCTCCCGCACGCGCTCGCGCAAAGGGGCGAAGAGCTGCTCGCCCGCCTCCGAGACGCCGCCGCCGATGACGATGGCCTCCGGCGCGAGGGCGTTGAAGAGGTTGCCGACCCCGACCGCGAGGTAGTGAATCATCTCGTCCCAGACCTCAGAGGCTAACGTGTCGCCCGCGCGCGCGGCCTCTGCCACCGCCCGCGCCGTCACCTCTTCCGAGCTTAAAGACGAGAGGGCACTCGACGCGCCCGCGGCCAGCCTTTCGCGCGCGCGCCGCGCGATGCCCGTCCCCGAGCAGAGCGCTTCGAGGCACCCGCGCCCGCCGCACCCGCACACGGGGCCGTCCGGCAGCACGGTCATGTGCCCCACCTCGCCCGCGCCGTCGCAGACGCCGTGCACGAGCTCGCCGCGCACGATGACGCCGCCGCCGATGCCTGTGGACTGCGTGATGTAGACGAGGTGCCTGTAGCCACGGCCCGCGCCGTGCCGGTGCTCGCCGAGCGCGGCGGCGTTGGCGTCGTTGTCGAGCAGCGCGGGCACGCCCAGGCGCTCCTCGACTATTTGGACGACGGGGAACTCGTCCCAGCCGGGCAGGTTCGGCGGCGAGAGGATGAGGCCGCGCGCGCGGTCGAGCGGGCCGCCGCAGCCGATGCCGACCGCGTCCAGGCGCGAGCCGGCGCTGCCGAGCATGCGCTCTATCTCCGAGAGCGCCTCTTCAATAATAGCGTGCGGCCCGCGCTCGCTGGTGCGCGCGGGGAAGCGCTTCTGCTCGATGATTCGGCCTTCGAGGTCGGCGACGGCGAGGGCGATTTTAGTCCCGCCGATGTCGATACCGGCGACGCATGGGTCTGGCAATGTCGGCTTACCCTTCCGGATTGGTGACGAAACCGTTTACGTCGGCTAGTATTCCACGTCCGCTGAGTTTGTCAACAGACCTCTTCCGGCCGCCTCTTTTATGAAATGGGTGAGGGAAGGGGAGCGGTGAGGACGCTCTTCCGGGTCGGGCGCGGGGCGGGGGATTTCTTAACGCTTCTGCGGCTTGAGCGAGGCGAGCCGGGGCTCGACCTCTCCGCGAAGGCTGGGGTCGAGTTCGAGCGCGCGGCGGAGGTCGCCTTCGGCCTCCGCGCTCCTGCCCTGCGCGATGAGCGCGACGCCGCGGTTGGCGTAGGCCAGCGCGTGGCCGGGACTCAGGCCGAGCGCCTTCGTGAAGTCCGCGACCGCGCCGGCCGAGTCGCCCGCGGCGAGCCGCAACAGGCCGCGCCCGTAGTACGCGTCGGCGTAGCGCGCGTCGAGCCGCAGAGCCTCTTCGAAGTCCGCGAGCGCGCCCGCCGCGTCGCCCGTCAGGCGGCGCGCGTCGCCGCGGTTGTAGTAGACGCGCGCGTCGCGCGGCGCGAGCCTGAGGGCCTCTTCGAAGTCCGCGAAGGCGCCGGCCCGGTCGCCCTTCTCGATCCGCGCGTTACCCCGCCCCACGTAGCCGACGGCGAAACGCGGGTCGAGCCGCAGGGCCTTCTCGTAGTCCTCCAGCGCGCGCGCGGTCTCGCCCTTCAGGAACCAAGCCGTCGCGCGGTCGTAGTAGCCCCACTTCAGGCTCGGGCTGATGAAGAGCGCCTGGTCGAAGTCCTTGATGGCGCCGTCGTGGTCGCCCTGCGCCAGGCGCGCGACGCCCCGGTTGAGGTAGGCGGAGGCCGCGCGCGGGTCGAGCACGCGCGCGGCGGCGAAAGCCTCTTCGGCCTTCGCGTCGCCGCGCCTGGCCCCGTTCTTCCGCAGGCTCGAACTCAGGTCGATGACGGACGTGAAGTCGGAGATGGCCCCTTCGAAGTCGCCGCGCTCGTAGCGCTCGGTGCCGCGCTCGTGAAAAGACTTGACGGAGTCGGGCGACTGCGCGCGCGCGCCTAAGGTCGCAAGGAAGACGAAGAGGACGGCCGAGAGTTTGGTTTTCATCTTACTTCCTCCCCTCTGAAGACAGACGTCCCCGGCCGCGCCCCTGGGGAGGGCGGCGCGCGCGGACGATGGATTTGTTTGTGCGGGAGGACGCACCCCCGCTCGGCTGCTTTAACCGCGTCGTTGTCGGAGCGGCCGGGGTGCGCTAAGATGCGTGTTGTCCAGACGACACATCTTCGGCGCGCTCCGGCGTCCTCCGAAATGTTAGTCGGAGGGGGCTGTCGCTACTGCAAGTGGCGACAGCCCCTTTTCTTACTTCCCACGTTCAGGCCGGAAAGTTCCGAATCAAAAACGGATCGCCCCGTGAACTATGAACAGCGCGGGCGGTCGGTTCAGGGCGCCCAACTCAACCGCCGGATGAAAGAGCTGCTGATGAAAGTGTAAGACGAAGGGGCGGGGTAAAAGTTCCGCGTCTTGCCGCCCCACGCCTTACGCAGAGTCAGTGACGCGGCGCGCGAAAAGGTTTCAGCGAAGGGCGCGTCCGAGAGTTCGTATCAATCGAGCCCGAAGCGTACGGAGCGCGTGTCCCGCTCCTTACCCGTGGGCTTCGTGAGCGGCTCGTACAACTCGGGCCGGCGCGCGGTGAGCCAGCGGCGACCCGAAGAGGTCGGGATGACTTCCGAATCGAGTTCGGCCACGACCATGTCGTCGTCGGCCTTCCCCGTCTCGACCAGCACCTCGCCGTAAGGGTCGAGGATCATCGCGTTGCCCGTCCGCACCTCGTCGTCGTCGGCGCCGACGCCGTTGCTGAAGACGAGGTACATGCCGTTGTCGTGCGCGCGCGAGGGGAGCCAGCGCATGAGCCAGCCGCGCCCTTTCGGCCCGCGGAACTCGGCCTCGACCGCCGCCGGGTCTTCGAGCCTGCGCTCCCACAACAGAGGGTCGATGGCGCCCATCGCGCGCGGGCTGCGCGAGCGGCAGCCGCCGGTCTGGTGCGGCGCGAGCAGAACCTCCGCGCCCATCAATGCCGTGATGCGCGCGTTCTCGACGATGTTGTTGTCGTAGCAGACGAGCACGCCGACGCGCCAGCCGTGCGGCGTGTCGAAGACCGTGTAGGAGTCGCCCGAGCGCATGTGCGGCCCCTCGAAGGCGTGGAGCTTGCGGTGTCGCTCGACGCGCCCGTCCGCCATCGCGACGACGTAGGCGTTGTAGAGCGAGCCGTCGCCCGCGCGCTCGATGAGGCCCGCGCCTATCGTCATCCCATACTCCTTCGAGAGCGAGAGGAGCTCGGCGGTCGCGGGGCCTTCGGGGACGGGTTCGGCCAGCGCGTCCACCTCCTCGCGCGCGAGGTTGCGGACGTGCCAGTAGCCCGTGACGCACATCTCAGGGAAGGCGAGCAGCTCGACGTTCTGCTCGGCGGCCTTGCGGACGAAGCCGCGCACCTTTTCGAGGTTGGCGCGCTTGTCGCCCGGCGCGTGGTGGAATTGGACGGAGGCGGCGCGAATCTTCCTGGACATGATGGCGCGAGTATAAGAGTCAGTTCCTCGTCCGGTCGAACGACGGCGTGGATTTTGTTGACTATCCGTGGTCGCCGGGCATACCATTCCGAATCCTTTGCGGTTCCGCCCTCGCGAGCATTTCCGCCCCCGACCTTTTCGTCAAACGCCCTCGGGAGGGGATATGTCAGACCACACACGCCGCTCCCCGTTAGTGACCTTCGCGGTCTTGTCCCTCTTTTCTCTCATCGCTCTCGTGCCCGCCGCCCGCGCGCAGTCTGCGCGTGAGCGTGACGCAAGGAGGGCCGACCTGCTGATGCGCCAGCGGATGCTCGAAGACCTTGAGAAGCGTGCGACGAGGCAGCCTGTCAAGCGGCCCGACGTGCGACCGGCCTACGCGGAGGTGGCCGAGGACTTCAAGCAGTTGCAGCTCGTCAACTACTCGCTCGCGGGCGTGGCCGACCCGAAGGCCGAGCTCGACTACGCGCGCGTCCGCAGGGAGTCGGCCGAGGTCAGGAAGCGCGCCGCGCGTCTGAAAGGATACCTCTCGCTCCCCGAAGTGGAGAAGACGGAGAAGGCCGCGGAGATAGAGTCGCCGGAGGCGCTACGCTCGGCCGTCAAGAGGCTGGACGGGCTGGTCAACAGCTTCGCATGGAACCCCGTCTTCCAGCGGCCCGGCGTCGTTGACCTTGAGCAATCGACCAAGGCCAGCCGCGACCTCTCAGGCATCATCGCCCTCAGCGAGCAGATACACCGAAGCGCCGAGGAACTAGGCAAGAAATAACATAGTCGCGCGGCATCGTGTACACTCATGCCAAATGAGTGAGAGACAACCGAAGGTTCTGTCGGTCGCGGGGCTGCGGAAGGTCTACGGGGCGACCGTGGCGGTGGACGGCGTGTCGTTCGAGGTGGGGCGCGGCGAGATCGTGGGGCTGCTCGGGCCGAACGGGGCGGGGAAGACCACGACCATCAACATGATCCTCGGCGTGCTGGAGCCGACGGCCGGCACCATCGAGGTCGAGGGAGTGGACGTGCGGCGCGAGCGCTCGCGCGCCCTCTCGTGCACGAACTTCGCGGCCGTCTACGCGCCTCTGCCCGGCAACCTCACGGTCACGCAGAACCTGCGCGTCTTCGGGATGCTCTACGGCGTCACCAACCTCTCGCAAAGAATCAGGGAGCTGCTCGAAGAGTTCGACCTCCGACACTTGCGCGACGCGAAGTGCGGCGTGCTCTCCTCGGGCGAGCAGACGCGCGTGGCCCTGGCGAAGGCGATGCTCAACCGGCCGCACCTGCTTCTGCTCGACGAGCCGACGGCCTCGCTCGACCCCGCCTCGGCGCGCGAGACGCGCGAGCGCATGCGGCGGTTCGCCGCGGGCGGAGGGTGCGGCGTGCTCTGGACTTCGCACAACATGTACGAGGTCGAGGAGGTCTGCGACCGCGTGCTCTTCGTCTCGAAGGGGCGCGTGCTGCTCGAAGGCGACCCGCGAAAGTTACCGAGTGAGCACGGGCGCGACTCGCTCGAAGACCTCTTCATCGCGGTGGCGCGCGAGCCCCTGACGCTCGTGCCGGGTGTGGCCGCGTGAGGGCGTCGCGCGCGGCGGCGATCTTTCTAAGGCAGTTCTACCTGCTGCGCGGGAGCGTCGCGCGCGTGCTGCCGCTCTTCGCGTGGATCACGGTCGACATCATCCTCTGGGGATTCATCACGCGCTACCTCAACACGGTCGCGGCGCCCGGCTACAACTTCGTGCCGGCGCTGCTCGGCGCGGTGTTGCTCTGGGACTTCTTCGCGCGCGTGATGCACGGGGTGACGACCGCGTTTCTGGAGGACGTCTGGTCGCGCAACTTTCTCAACTTCTTCGCCTCGCCTCTGAAGATTTCCGAGTACCTCGCGGGCCTCGTCCTTTCGAGTATCGCGACGAGCGCCGTCGGGCTGCTCGTCATGCTCGTGCTGGCGTCGGCGGTGTTCGGCCTCTCGTTCGCGTCGTACGGGATTCTGCTGGTGCCGTTCCTCTTGGTGCTCTTCCTGTTCGGCATCGCCCTGGGCGTGGTGGGCGCGGCGGTCGTGTTGAGGTTCGGGCCGGCTTCGGAGTGGTTCGTGTGGCCCCTGCCCGCTCTGGTCTCGCCGTTCGCGGGCGTCTTCTACCCGCTCTCGACGCTGCCCCTCTGGATGCGCGGCGCGGCAAGGGCGCTCCCGCCCTCTTACGTCTTCGAGGGGATGCGCTCGGTCGTCGCGGGCGGCGCGGTCTCCTGGGCCGCGCTCGTGTGGGGCGTACTGCTCGCGTTCGCCTACGTGCTGCTCGCCTGCTGGCTCTTCGTGCGCGTGCACAGGCACGTCGTGCGCACGGGCTTGCTCGCGCGCTACAGCGCCGAGACCGTCTAGCGCGCGGGGCGTGTGCTAGAATTCGGGGCGGCGGAAGACGTTGATTTCAGGCGGGGTAGGGCAACGACGCGCGGCGCGCCCCGCATCACAGTCCCGAATAGACCCGGCAACAGGCCGAAATCCCTCCGAGGACTGGCCGCAGACCCCTGCCGGGCTAGACAGCTCTAAGACCTCGACAAAAGGCGGGCGCGTCGGCGTGACTTTCAAACTGGAGAGTTGTGAGTTGAGGACGGGCGACCTTCTACTGGGCCGGACGTTCGAAGACGTGACGAGACCCGAGTTCGAGATCGAAAGCGCCGAAGACTACGAGCTGACGCAGGCGGCGTCGGCGGGAGACATGGCGGCGTTCGAGGAGCTGTACTCGCGCCACTCGCGCCGGGTCTACAGCTTGTGCCTGCGGATGACGGCGAACACGGCCGAGGCCGAAGACCTCGCCCAGGAGGTCTTCATCCAGCTCTACCGCAAGGCCGGCTCCTTCCGCGGCGAGTCGGCGTTTACGACGTGGCTGCACCGGCTGACGGTCAACCAGGTGTTGATGCACTTCCGGCGGCGGGGCGTGAAGGTCGAGCAGGTGACGGAGGACGGCGAGTCGCCGCAGCAGGTGGTGGCGGGGACGGAGAACCCGGCGAGCATGCC